>Ga0105047_10002100_pt1 | contig 35669 bp, 31 predicted proteins | sample MAT04_FD_78384 | JGI IMG/M metagenome (GOLD analysis project Ga0105047, IMG submission 78384) | Freshwater microbial communities from Lake Fryxell liftoff mats and glacier meltwater in Antarctica - MAT-04 (megahit assembly) | ecosystem: Environmental > Aquatic > Freshwater > Ice > Liftoff... | reverse complement strand
TGCGAATCGCTCGCTTTCAGGATCGGCTGAGCCGACACCCGGCGCGCGTCAAGCCAGCTTTGCGCGCCGGGCGCGAAGCTGGCCGGCGCCTCGATTCAGGGTGCGGCGCAGGCGATCGTCCATAGCTTCTCTTCCATCGACGACGGCGAAATCGTCGTCCAGACGCTCGCTTCGTGATCCTCGTCGAACACCTTGGCGCCGTTGCCCATCGCACCGGCGTAGGACGTCGACGCGAGATAGTGCTCGCGCTTGCCGAGACAATCGTAGGCGCCGCGCACGATCGTCGAGCGATAGGGCAGCGAACCCGGTGGCGAACCCGTCAGCAGCCCCTGTTCGATCTGCGGCTCGGCCCAGCGCACAAGGTGGGTCAGTTGCGCCGTGTCGCCGGAGCGCCGGGCACTCGCCTTATCGGCAAAAACGCGCGTGCCGTCTGCAAACTCCTCGATTTCGGTCCATGCGCCGAAGGCCGCGCCGCAGAGCGCAGCAAGGCCGAGGGCGAGCAATCGGTGCGCTCTCTTCATGGCGCGCATTTTAACCTTCGCCTGTGGCGGCGTGCGTTTGACCGCACCGGCTGCGTCGTGGATACTTCGCCCTGACTTTAACCGCCCACCGCGAATCGATCATCATGAATATCACCGTCCTCGGCGAAGCGCGCTTTGCCTCGCCGCTGCCTTACCATATCAGCGACAGCTCGCGCGTCCTCTACAACGTCATCGTCGACGCCAACGCGGCGCCGCGCGACGAGTTGCTGTTCGAAGTCGCCGGTCCGCGCGAGCGCCTGTTCTTTGACCCGCAGAAAACGCGGGCGGGGATTGTCACCTGCGGCGGATTGTGTCCGGGACTCAACAACGTCATCCGTTCGCTGTATTTCCAGTTGCATCACGGCTACGGCGTGCGCGAAGTCGTCGGCTTCGTCAACGGCTATCAGGGCCTCGATCCCTGGCGCGGTTCAGAGCCGATCCCGCTCACCCCCGAATTCGTCGAGGACATCCACAAGGAAGGCGGAACGGCGCTCAATACCTCGCGCGGACCAATCGACGTCAGTGTCGCCGTCGACAACCTGATTCGCCGCAAGATCGACATGCTTTTCGTCGTCGGCGGCGATGGCACGCAGCGCGGCGGCGCCGAACTCTTCCAGGAAGCCAAACGCCGCGGTCACGCGCTCGCCGTCGTCGGCATCCCGAAGACGGTCGACAACGACGTCGCCTTCGTTTCGCGGACCTTCGGCTACGCCACCGCTGTTGAGGAAGCGGCCAAGGCGATCACCTGCGCGCATACCGAAGCGCACAGCGTTCATAACGGCATTTCGCTGGTCAAGATCATGGGTCGCCACGCCGGTTTCATCGCCGCCGGCGCGACGGTTGCCAGCCAGGACGTAAACTTCACGCTGGTCCCCGAAGTCGCTTTTGCGCTCGACGGCGAGAACAGTTTTCTCGCCGCGCTCAAGGCGCGCGTCATCCGGCGGGAGCATGCGGTGATCCTCGTCGCCGAAGGCGCCGGCCAGCATCTGATGGGCAACGGCGGCGAACAATACGATGCTTCAGGCAACCTCAAGGCAAAAGACATCGGCATTTTCCTGCGCGACCGCATCGAGGCCTACCTGAAGGCCGAGAATGTGCCTTTCGCGCTGCGCTACTTCGACCCGAGTTACCTGATCCGCAGCGTTCCGGCGAACGCCGAGGACGCCATCCTCTGCGACTTCTACGCGCGCAACGCGGTGCACGCGGCGATGGCCGGCAAGACCGGCCTGGTCATCGGCCAGCAGCACGACATTTTCACGCACGTGCCGATCGAACTGCTCGCCCAGCGCAAAAAACAGCTCGACTTGAACAGCCCGGCCTGGCTCGGCGTACTCGCCAGCACCGGGCAGAAATTCGCCGATTTCCCATGTCGCATGTGAGCACGACGGTGGACAGTCTCGCGGTGCCGCTCAACATCCGCTAGAATCGGTGGAAACCTAAAACGAAGGAGTGCACCATGGTAGCGATAGGCGATTTCGGCGAGATCCTCGAAGTCAAGATAGCAAAAGAAAAAATCTGCGATTTTGGCGAGAACTGCGAAAGCAAGGTCCCCGACGAGGATATTTGCGCTTTCGGTGAACCGTGCGCCGAGCAGCAACCCACCGACGACATATGCGCTTTCGGCGAGGTCTGCGAAGAAGACAAACCAGACGAGTCGATTTGCGCCTTTGGCGAGGCGTGCGAAGAAAAGAAACCGACGCAGTCGATCTGCGCCTTCGGCGAGGAATGTGCCGATGAGCGCGCTGATGGGCGCGCTGATGGGCGTCGCCAGGACTAGCTGAGCGCGCCGGCGGCGTCTGCCAGAACGCGCCGGCGCCAGGCATCACTACTCGGCCGCGCCGGCTTTCCCTTGGGCGTCGGCAAGCGGGCTGGCGCTGAGCTTGGCGACGAGTTCGCCAAGCGTCTTGCGGCCCTGGTCGAAAAACCTGCCGTTGAGAAAAAGTGCCGGAACGGCGACGATCTTGTGCTGGTCGATTTCCTGGCGAAACAGCATGCCGTCTATCGTCGTATGCCGGATTCCCGGGTTGAGCAGCGCCAGCACGTTGAGTGCTTGCACGAGATCAGGGCAATTGTGGCAGTTGAGCGTGATGTAGGTCTCGAAGCACAGCGTCCCCGGAATAGCGCCGATCGCTTCAATGACGCCAGCGTCCACCCGCGGCCGATGGCCGCCGACCTGCACGAGAGCGAGGACCAGCGAAGTCAGCTCGTGGCCGAGCGGAATCGCGGCAAACGCGATACGCGGCGCTTCGCCCCTACGGGCCACCGAGAACGACGGTCGGCGGACGTCGTCGCCGTCATGACGGACATTGATTTTCGCGCACAGCGTTGCGATCTCGTCGAGCAAGGCGCGCAACTCATGCGACTTCTCGCCCTCGTCGAGCGACGCGACGACGTCGACCGGGTCGCGGATTTTCTCGAAGTGGCCGGCGAGTTGCGTGCGCATCGCCGCATCGAGTGCCGGCGGCTTCTCGCCTTTCTCGAACAATGACTTAAGACCAGCGAAGACCATGTTTCCTCCGTTTCCTTCCACCGTTCAGCAGAGCGGGGGCAGAGCGCGTCGCGCATCGTCGTGATAGACAGTCAAATTACCCTTTTCACTGCACGCCGCTGACTAGTCATCGGCCTGGGCCTCGGCAGGCGCGAGCGGCCAAAAAAAACCCTCTGCAACGGCAGAGGGTTTTTCGCCGCAGCGCAGCGTCGTCCTGCCGCTTACTTGAAAATGCCGAACGGCTTGCCGACCGGCATGAAGACCCTGCCGAAGAAGGTATTGAGAACGACAGCGCCGCAGGCGTAGAAGGAAAGCAGCGCCGTGGTCATTTCGGCCCAGGCGCCGATGGCTCCCGTGAGTTGCGGTGCGACGCCAAAGGCGTTGAGCGTGAGCGCGGCGAGCAGGACGTCGATGACGACCATGATGACGAAGATCAACTTACTGACCTCCATCGCACCGATCGTCATCATGACCGAAAAAATCAGGTAGCCGAGAAAGGCAAAACCGAGCTGCCTGACGTCGCAGGCAGCCGCCAGTTCGGGGCCGAAAACGCCCATTTTCATCATCCACGCGACGGCGACCGAATACCAGAAAAAAGCGTAGGCGCCGAAAACAGTACCGCCCCAGATGTTTTCATAAAAGAAATCGAGAATGCACGCGACGAGTTGCGCCGTCGCGCCGAGGAAAATCGCGTAGACGATGACGAACGACAGGCCAGTGGTCAGGCCGAGCTTTTGCGAAGCGGCGACGAAAGTGACGATCGCCAGACCGAAAAGACCGAGGGCCGTCGGATTGGCGATCGCAATCTTGACGCGTTGTGTTTCTGCTGTACTCATTTAAAACTCTCCTGATTAGAAATTTGACACGAAATTTTGCTGCGCGGTAAAAGCAGACCTCTCGCAACACGCGCAGCGCGTCGCGGTGAGGCCAGCGGCAATGGGGAGGCTACAAAAGGCAGCCAGAAGCGGTGGACAAAACAAAGGCATCAAGACCTGTAAGCGAACCGATGAATTGACGCCCGACCACACCGTTGATATTTTTTTGTGGCGCGAATCCTAGCAGTCACTCTCCGGCAATGCAACACCCAGCGGTTTTGCCGTCCGCCCCACCGGACAGTGGCCGCAGCGCTGCGCCGCGTTCGTGCCCGTAATGACAGGCAGCGACCCCTGCTAGAATGCGCTTTTTCTTGGAAAATCCGTGGACCTTCTGCTCCTCACCAAAGCCCTTGTCCTCGGACTCGTCGAGGGCTTCACCGAATTTCTCCCCGTTTCGTCGACCGGCCACCTGATCCTCGCCGGCGATTTACTCGACTTTAACGACGAGCGCGGCAAGCTGTTCGAGATCGTCATCCAGTCCGGCGCGATTCTCGCGGTGTGTTACGAGTACCGGCGCAAGATCATCGAGGTCGTCCTCGGTTTGCCGCACTCGGCAAAAGCCCGGCGCTTTGCGGCGAACATCGTCGTCGCTTTCTTGCCGCTCGCGCTCCTCGGCCTGCTCTTCGGCAAGGCGATCAAGGCGACGCTGTTCAACGCACCGACGGTCGCCGCAGCCTTTATCATCGGCGGCCTGATCATTCTCTGGGCCGAGCGCCGCGAGCATGTAGTCCGCGTCGATTCGGTCGACGATCTGTCGCTCACCGACGCCGTTAAGCTCGGCCTGGCGCAAGCGCTGGCCTTGATCCCGGGAACCTCGCGCTCGGGAGCGACGATCATCGGCGGCCTCTTCTTCGGCTTGTCGCGCCGCGCGGCGACCGAGTTCTCGTTTTTTCTGGCAATTCCAACGCTGCTCGGCGCGACGTTCTATCAGGTCTACAAGGAACGCGCGTTACTCGTCGCAGACGATATCGGCATGTGGATCGTCGGCTTTTTAGCGGCCTTTGTTTCAGCGTTCTGGGCCGTGCGCGGCCTCTTGCGCTACATCAGCACGCACGATTTTTCGGCTTTCGCCTGGTATCGCATCGCTTTTGGCATGGTCGTCCTCATCACCTGGAAATGGGACCTCATCGCCTGGGCCGCCTGATGAACGCGGCGATCCTTTACCTGCACGGCTTTCGCTCGTCGCCGGCCTCGCTCAAAGCGCGCCATCTCGGCGAAGCGATGCGCGAGCGCAAGATGGCCGAGCGTTTTTTCTGCCCGGCGCTTTCGCCGGTGCCGCTGCAGGCGATTGCCCAGGCCGAAGCGATCATCGCGCGAAGCGAGGGGCCGCTGACCCTGATCGGCAGCTCGCTCGGCGGCTTTTACGCGACCTGGCTCGCCGAAAAGCACGGGCTGCGCGCGGCGCTGATCAACCCGGCCGTCGTCGCGCCGATCGCGCTCGAGACTTACATCGGCGCCCAGACGAATCTTTATACCGGCGAGTCGTTCCTGTTTACCGAAGCGCATATTGCCCAGCTGCGCGCCCTGCAGAGCCCACGCATCAGCCCCGGGCGCTACCTTTTGCTGGTTGAGACCGGCGACGAAGTCCTCGATTACCGCTACGCCGTGGCGCGCTACGCCGGTTGCCGGCAGGAGGTCTTTGCGGACGGCGACCACAGCTTCACGCGCTTTGCCGAGATCATGCCGCAACTGCTTGAATACTGCGGGTTATAATCCGGCCGATGCATGTTCTCTACGAAGAAGACGGCGCCTTCAAAACCGCCACCGTCCTGACCGACAACGAGTCCTCACTGCAGGTCGAGACGGCCTCCGGCAAGCGCGCCAAGATCAAGTCCGCCAACGTCCTGTTACGTTTCCAAGAGCCGGCGCCGGGCGAGTTGCTCGCCCACGCCAACGCCATGGCCGCCGAAATCGATACCGAGTTTGTCTGGGAATGCGCGGGCGACGGCGAGTTTTCGTTTACCGATTTTGCCGACGATTATTTTGGCGGCGGCGGACGCCAGGCGAGCGCCGTCGAAGCCGCGGCGCTGCTCCTCGCGCTGCACGCCGCGCCGGTCTATTTCCATCGCAAGAGCCGAGGACGTTTTCGCAAGGCGCCGCCCGAAATTCTCGCCGCGGCGCTCGCCGGTGTCGAAAAGAAGCGTCAGCAGGCGCTCGCCATCGCGCGCATCGTCGACGAACTCAAAGCCTTTCAGTTGCCGGGCGAATTCGCCTCGCCGCAGCTCATGAATCAACTGCTCTACAAGCCCGACCGCAACCGCTTCGAAACGAAAGCGCTCGAAGCGGCGTGCGCACAGACCGGGCTGTCGCCGGCGCATCTGCTCGAAAAATGTGGCGCGATTCCCTCAAAGCACGATTACCACCGGCAACGCTTTCTGCTCGAGTACTTTCCGCGCGGTACTGATTTCCCGTCGTGTGCGCTGCCGCCACTGCCGAGCGGCCTGCCCTGCGCCGAGGTGTCGGCCTTTTCGATCGACGACGCGGCGACGACCGAGATCGACGACGCGTTTTCGCTGCAAGTGTTGCCTGGCGTCGGCTGGCGCGTCGGCATCCATATCGCCGCGCCGGGGCTCACCATCGCGCCCGGCTCGGCGCTCGCCGAAATGGCGCGCGAACGGTTGTCCACCGTCTATATGCCGGGGCAAAAGATCACCATGCTGCCCGCAGCGGCTGTCGAGAATTTCACGCTCGCCGCCGGGAGAAGTTGCCCGGCGCTCTCGCTCTACCTGACGGTGACTCCCCAGTTCGAGATCACGGCGAGCGAATCGCGCATCGAGATGGTCAGGATCGCCGCCAACCTGCGCCACCACGACGTCGAGCCGCTGTTCAACGAAGCGACGCTGGCCAGCGGACTGATGGACTTCCCGTTCGCCGCCGAACTGACAACGCTCTGGCAACTGGCCACCGCCTGCGAAGGTCGGCGCGGCAAGCCGTCGGCAATGCAAGGCAACCACGATTACAACTTTGTCATCGAAGGCGACCTCAACGACGCCGAGCATTGCCTTGTCGAGATCTCCGAACGCCGGCGCGGCAGCCCGCTCGACAAGCTCGTCGCCGAGCTGATGATCGTTGCCAACAGCACCTGGGGCGGCCTGCTTGCCGAGCAAGGTGTCGCGGCGATCTACCGCGCGCAGTCGGCCGGCAAGGTGCGCATGACGACCTCGCCGCTGCCGCACGAAGGGCTCGGCGTCGCCCAGTACGCCTGGTCGTCGTCACCGCTGCGCCGCTACGTCGATCTCGTGAACCAGTGGCAGCTGATCGCCTGCCTTGCCGGCGACAAGCCGCCTTTCAACGCCAAATCGGATGCCCTGTTCGCCGCACTGGGTGACTTCGAGCTGCGCTACGCCGCCTACGCCGAATTCCAGCGCGCTATGGAGCGCTACTGGTGCTTGCGCTGGTTGCGCCAGCACAATGTGTTGCGCCTCCCCGCGACGCTGCGCCGTGATGACCTCGCCAAGCTCGACGAACTGCCCATCGTCCAGCGCGTCGCCTCGGCGCCCGAACTCAAGGCCGGGCAGCGCATCCTGCTGGCCATCGAGTCGATCGATTACCTGACGCTGGAACTCTCCTGCCGTTACCTTGAAACGCTTGATCTGGTCCCCGCCCGCAGCGAAGCTTTCGGAGACGACCTTGCGCAGGCGATCGTCTAAGGTGAAGCCGGCGCTGCCTGCCCGGCGGCGGGTAGCGGCGGTGTCGGCGGTACCGGCCGCCGGGCGCAATCTCTCGATTGCCCTCGGCGCGTCGCTGTTGCTGCACGCCGCCCTGCTTTCGCTGCATTTCCAGTTTCCCGACGCAGCGCGCGCCTTCAAGGAAAACGCACTCGATATCATCCTCGTCAATAGCAAGTCGGCGCGCAAACCGGTGAACGCCCAGGCATTGGCCCAGGCCAACCTCGACGGCGGCGGTAATAGCGAAAAAAGCCTTCGCACGCGCACGCCGCTGCCACCCGCCGTCAAGCCGCAGAGCGGCAGCGAGCTCGATCAGGCGCAAATGCGCGTCAAGGAACTCGAAGCGCTGCAGGAAAGGCTGCTCGCGCTGACGCGCAGCGGCGCGGCAGCGGCCGCCAGAAACGAGAAGGAAACGCAAGCCGATCCGGCGCCGATGCCGAGTGGCCGCGACCTCGCGCGCAACGCGCTCGAAATGGCGCGCCTCGAGGGAGAAATCGCCCGCGACACCGAGGAGTACAACAAGCGGCCGCGCGTCAAGAACCTCGGCACGCGCGCCGAAGAGTACCGCTTCGCGCAGTACATGGAAGACTGGCGACAGAAGGTCGAGCGCATCGGCACGCTCAATTATCCCCAAGCGGCCAGGGGCAAGCTCTACGGGTCCCTGATGCTCTCGGTACGGATCAAGAGCGACGGGGAGATCGATGGCGTCGAGATTAACCGCTCGTCGGGCCACAAGATACTCGACGAGGCGGCGCGCCGCATCGTGCGGATGGGTTCGCCCTACGCGCCATTTCCGGCCGACATCCGGCGCGACACCGACATCCTTGAAATCACCCGCACGTGGAACTTCACGAGCGGCAACCAGCTCGAGACGAAAGTACGCTGATTCTCGCGCCAACGCGCACCCTGAAATGGAAATGAATGACTGACCACTACTGCGTTTTCGGTAATCCCATCGGGCACAGCAAGTCGCCGCTGATTCACGCCGCCTTCGCCCGCCAGACGCAGCAGGACATGCGTTACGAAGCGACGCTCGCGCCACTGGACGGTTTTGTCGCGAGCGTGCGCCGCTTCGTCACCGCCGGCGGGCGTGGCGCCAACGTCACCCAGCCGTTCAAGGAAGAGGCATTTCGTCTTGCCGACCGGCTGACGCCGCGCGCCGAGCTGGGCGGTGCGGTCAATACGCTGGTTTTCTCGGACGACGGAATTCTCGGCGACAACACCGACGGCGTCGGCATCATGCGCGACATCACCGTAAACCTCGGCTGCCTGGTCGCCGGACAGCGCGTTCTTTTGCTCGGTGCCGGCGGCGCCGCGCGCGGCGTCATCGGCCCGCTGCTCGAGGCGCAGCCGGCGTCGCTGCTCGTTGCCAACCGCACGCCGGCAAAAACCGCCGCGCTCGTCGCGCGTTTCGCCCATCTCGGTCCACTCGCGGCGAGCAGCTACGCCGAACTCGCCGGACAATCGTTCGACATGGTCATCAACGCCACCTCAGCAAGCCTGCACGGCACGATGCCACCTTTGCCCGAGGGCATTTTCGCGCCCGGCAGCCTGGCTTACAATATGATGTACGGGCAGCGCGATACGCCCTGGGAACGCTTTGCGCGCCGCCATGGCGCTATTTTTGCCGACGGTCTGGGCATGCTCGTCGAGCAGGCGGCCGAAGCGTTCACCGTCTGGCGCGGGCAGCGGCCCGACTGCGCGCCGGTCATCGTCATGTTGCGTGAGGCATGACAGCGACGCCCGCGCTGCCGTTCTTGGCGCGCTGGGTCAAACGCCTCCTGCTTGCGCTAATTGCCCTCTTCCTGCTCTACCAGTTTTGGCTGTTCGGCTGGGTGCTGTGGTGGAAATGGGTCAACCCGGACACCACGCGCTTCATGCAAATCCGCCTCGCCGAGCTGCGCGTCAAGGACGACAAGGCAGAGCTCAGGAAACATTGGCTCGGCTATGCGCAGATCTCGAACCACCTCAAGCGCGCGCTGATCGCTTCCGAAGACGATAGTTTCGTGCAACACGACGGCTTCGACTGGGACGGCATCCAGCGGGCGATGCAAAAGAACAAGCAACGCGGAAAGATCGTTGCCGGCGGATCGACGATCACACAGCAACTGGCCAAGAACCTGCTCCTGACGCCGGCCAAGACGCACTGGCGGAAAGCCGAGGAAGCGCTCATCACGGTGATGATCGAGACCCTGTGGAGCAAGCAGAGGATTTTCGAGGTCTATATCAACGTCATCGAATGGGGTAACGGCGTGTTCGGCGCCGAGGCAGCGGCCCAGTATTATTTTGGCATCAGCGCAGCGCGCCTCTCAGCCGAACAGGCGGCGCGCCTTGCCAGCATGGTACCCAGCCCGCGGTTTTACGACCGCAATCGCCACGCGCCCGGCCTCGCCAACAAGGCGGCGGTCATTCTCGGCCGCATGCCGTCGGCAGCGATCCCGTAACGGCATCGGCCCGACGGAGCAAGCGAGCCGTCAATTTATGCTCACGCGCGCGAAGCGGAATCTGGCCTTGCGCGCGCGTGCTAAACTTCTCCCTCTGTGACGCAGCACAGCACGGGAACAGCGATGAGCGAAGAAAAGAATATTGCGGACCACCTCGCCAGTGTGCACGAACTGCTCGCCAGGCAAACGCTCGTCGACGATACGGCGCAGCGCCAGGATGCGCCGCGCCATGAACTGGCCGAAGACAACGCCGACACGCAGCACCTGGCGGAATTGCGCACGCTCCTCGAGCGCATCCCGCTCGCCGATATCGCCAGGATCATCGAGGCGCTCGATCCCGAAGATCGCCTGCGCGTCTGGAACGAGGTGCGCGAAGAGCGCGGCGAGTCGATTCTCGAGATCCTTTCCGACGAAGTGCGCCAGGACCTCATCGGCGGCAGCCACTACCGCAATGAGAAAACGACGGTCAGCGCCTTCGAGTTGCGCAACGGGCGCCTGAGCCAGATTACCGTTAATACGCCGTACGACTTGAAGTGCCTTAAGCCGATGTGGGTCGACCTGGTCGCACCGACGCCGGAGATTCGCGCCTGGGTCGGGCGCTATTTCGACGTCCAGCTGCCCAATCCGAGCAACCTCACCGACCTTGAGTCGAGCGCCCGCTTTTACGTCGAGGATAACGGCGAGATCCACCTGCACTCGGACTTCCTGCTCGACTCGCGTGAGGGCTCGCGCAACGTCGCCGTGGCGCTCATCCTGCACCGTGACATCCTGTTTACCGTGCGCACCGAAGAACTGCCGGTGTTCCGCCTGCAGCGCCTGCGCGCGCGCACGCAGCCCGGCTACGTGACCGACGGCAAGGACGTCCTGCTCGACCTCTACGCCGCCGACGCCGAGTACTCGGCCGACGCGCTCGAGGACATTTACGCCGGGCTCGAAGACGTCAGCCGGCACGTGCTCGGCACCGAAATTACCGACACCGAGGCAGCCAAGATCCTCGCCGACATCGCCCGTGAGGAAGACCTGAACGGGCGCATCCGGCGCAACGTGCATGACACGCGGCGCGCCGTCTCCTTCCTGACGCGCGGCAAGTTCCTCAACAGCGACCAACTCGAGGACGCGCGGCAGATCCTGCGCGACATCGAGTCGCTCGACGGCCACACGTCCTTTCTCTTCGGCAAGATCAACTTCCTGATGGACGCCACCGTCGGTTTCATCAACATCAACCAGAACAAGATCATCAAGATCTTCTCGGTGGCCTCCGTCGCCCTGCTACCACCAACCTTGATCGCCAGCATTTATGGCATGAACTTCAAGGGCTGGTTCCCCGAGATCAGCTGGGAGTACGGCTACCCCTTCTCACTCGGCCTGATGTTCGTTTCGGTTCTCGTCCCGTTCTGGTTCTTCCGCAAGAAGGGCTGGCTCAGGTAGCGGCTCACCTCGACGTGAGCCGCTGCTGAAACGCTGGGTTTCGCCGTTGACCGGCGAGTACCTTCTTCTTGTTTCGCCAAGAAGAAGGTACCAAGAAGAAAGCGACCCCCGCGTTACGCGGCCGGCTCCGCCGGCTGCCCTGCACCCCAAGGGTGTTTCCACCGGGGCGCGCTACTCGGCAAGCCGGGCGGCTGCGCAACTCGGGCTAAAGCCCCTAGGGCGAAGCCCGAGTTGCGCAGCCCCGCTCAAGACGAGTAGCACAAGGGACCAGTCGCAGGCGGGCGCCGACCCGAGGGTCGCCTTTTCTTTGCACCTTTCCTTTGGCGAGACAAAAGAAAGGGGGCCCGCGCGTCAGGCGCGGAAACCAGCTTTTCAGGATCAGCTCACGTTGACGTGAGCTGCGACAGCGCCTCGCCTACCAGCCCGCGAAAACCCGTTCCGCCGCGGCGACCGTTTCAGCAATGTCGGCTTCGCTGTGCGCCGACGAGACAAAGCCGGCTTCGAAGGCCGACGGCGCGAAGTAGTGGCCGGCGGCGAGCATGGCGTGGAAGAAGCGGTTGAACGCAGCCTTGTCGCATTCGAGCACTTCGGCGTAGGTCTCTGGGCACGCCGGGCGAAAGTAGAGTCCGAACATCCCGCCGACCGCCTGCGCGCTGAAGGCGACGCCGTGTTTCTGCGCGGCCTCGACGAGCCCGCTGCATAAAGCCGCGGTGGTGCGCGTCAACGCCTCGTAAAACCCCGGCGCCTGGACGAGCGCCAAGGTCGCGAGGCCCGCGGCGACCGCCACCGGATTTCCCGACAGCGTTCCGGCCTGGTAGACCGGGCCGAGCGGGGCGATCTTCTCCATGATCTCGCGCTTGCCGCCAAAGGCGGCGACCGGCAGGCCGCCGCCGATCACCTTGCCGAGCGTCGTGAGGTCCGGGGTGACGCCGTAGAGGCCTTGCGCGCCCTGCGCGCCGACGCGAAAGCCGGTCATCACTTCGTCGAAAATGAGCACCGCACCATACTGCGTGCACAGGGCCCGCATGGCGCGCAAGAATTCGCGCCGCGGCGCGATCAGGTTCATATTGCCGACGACCGGTTCGACGATCACCGTCGCGATGCGCTCGCCCATTTCGGCGAAAGCCGCTTCGAGCTGACCGACGTCGTTGTAATCGAGAACCAGCGTGTGCCGCGCGAGATCGGCCGGGACGCCGGCCGAACTCGGATTGCCGAAGGTCAGCAAGCCCGAGCCGGCCTTGACCAGCAGGCTGTCGCTGTGTCCGTGATAGCAACCTTCAAACTTGATCAGCGTGTCGCGCCCGGTGGTGCCGCGCGCCAGGCGAATGGCGCTCATCGTCGCCTCGGTGCCCGAGCTCACCAGGCGCACCATCTCAAGCGACGGCAGCAGGCGGCAAAGGAGTTCGGCCATCTCGACTTCGCTGGCGGTCGGCGCGCCGAACGACAGTCCGCGCGCCGCCGCCGCGCACACCGCGCTGATCACCTCGGGATGCGCGTGGCCGACGATCAGCGGCCCCCACGAGCCGACGTAATCGATATAACGCTGGCCGCTCTCGTCGCTCACCCGTGCGCCGCTGCCGCTCTTGAAGAAGCGCGGCGTGCCGCCGACCGAACGAAAAGCGCGTACCGGTGAATTGACGCCGCCCGGAATGCATCCTACGGCCCGTTCGAAGAGTTCGCTGTTAGGCTCGGACACGGTGGTTCTCCTCGATCAGATCGGCAAAGGCGCGCGCCCGCGCGGCGACATCGGGCGCCGTAAAAAGGTCGCTGATCACGGCCAGCAGGTCGGCGCCCGCGGCGAGCACGGGCGGCGCATTGTCGAGCCTGATGCCGCCGATAGCGCAGGTCGGAACGCCAAGCTCGGCGCGGCACCGGGAGAACAGCGCAAGCGGCGCACAGCGCGCGTGCGGTTTTGTCGGCGATGGATAGACGGCGCCGAAAGCGACGTAGTCGGCGCCGGCGGCAACCGCCGTGCGCGCCCGTTCGAAGTCGGCGTAGCACGACGCGCCGAGCAGCTTGCCGGGGCCGAGCGCGCGCCGCGCCGTCGCGAGGTCGCCGTCGTCGCCGCCCAGGTGCACGCCGTCGGCATCGACGGCAAGCGCGAGCGCGAGGTCGTCATTGACGATGAAGATCGCGCCGGCCGCGCGGCAGAACGCGCCGAGCCGGTACGCGACCGCGGCGCGCCGCCCCGGATCGCCGCGCTTGGCGCGGTACTGGACGACGCGCGCGCCGCCGTCCAAGGCAGCGGCTAGCGCCGCGTAGAGCGTCTCTGGCGAGAGCCCGTCGGGGGTGATCGCGTAGAGGCCACTTAACTGCGCACGCGCCCGCGGGGCTTGTTCTTCACTCATTGTTTTCGGCCCGGCGCCGGGTACGAAAAAAACGGTCGGGAATGAACGGCCCCATTCCCGGACGAAAACCCGCAGCCAGCTTCTGCCACAGCGCGTCACAGCCGAGCGCCGGCCGGGTCATCAGGTCGGCGTGAACGCCGGCGCCACCGGACGGGTCACTGGCCGCGAAAGAAAGGACAACCGGCGGCGACAGGGGCGTTGAGCAGGATTCCATAGGGCGGGCTGTGGCGAGGAAATAAATACTTGGCAGGGTTGCGGGCGTTTGGATAGAATCGAAGGCGCTTGGCCGCTCTTCTGGCCACTCTTACGCGCACTCCTGGCACCGCTCGGCCGGCGCCTCTGCCGCCGATTTTACCTGAAATACCGGAAGCGCCATGAATGCTACTGCTGATGACGAATACCGCGTCTGGATGTGCCTGACCTGCGGCTTCCTGTATGACGAAGCTGAAGGCCTTCCGACCGAGGGGATTCCCGCCGGAACGCGCTGGGCCGACATTCCGATGAACTGGGTGTGCCCCGAATGCGGCGCGCGCAAGGAAGATTTCGAGATGGTTCAACTATGAACCATTGATGTATAGTGACGGCGAAAACGCGTCAGCGCGTACCATGGCGAGGCGTCTGGCTGCGAATCGAGGGCGCTGTGGAGGTGGTAATTGACCCAGGCTGCAAATCTGAGTGGCATCAAAGTAATGGTCATCGACGACAGCAATACCATCCGGCGCAGTGCGGAGATTTTTCTCGTCCAGGCCGGATGCCAGGTAGTTCTCGCTGACGACGGTTTCGATGCGCTCGCGAAGATCGCCGACCACCAGCCCGCAGTCATTTTTTGCGACATCATGATGCCGCGCCTCGATGGCTATCAGACTTGCGCGCTGATCAAGAAAAATCAGCGCTTCCGCAATACGCCGCTGGTCATGCTGTCGTCCAAGGACGGTCTGTTCGACCGGGCGCGCGGGCGCATGGTCGGCTCCGACCAGTACCTGACCAAACCATTCACCAAAGATAGCCTGTTGCAGGCGGTGGCGACTTTTGCGCGCGCCCCGGCCTGAGAACCCATCCGGCATTCATCAAAACCAGGACTTCAACGCCATGGCCATAAAAAAAATCCTCGTCGTCGATGACTCGCCGACCGAACGCCACTTTCTGTTCGAACTGCTGACCAAGGCCGGCTACAAGGTCATCACCGCCGAGAGCGGCGAAGAAGGAATCGAAAAAGCCAAGAACGAATTGCCCGACCTCGTCCTGATGGACGTCGTGATGCCGGGCCTCAACGGCTATCAGGCAACGCGGACGCTGACGCGCGACGACAAGACCAAGCAAATTCCGGTCATCATGTGCACGTCCAAGGGCCAGGAAACCGACAAGATATGGGGTCTGCGCCAAGGCGCGCAGGATTACATGGCCAAACCGATCAAGGGTGAAGAGCTTTTGGCCAAGATTGCCGCCCTTTAAGCGCCCAGCCGACAGCCGATGGCCAAGAAAGCAAGTCTTCGCGAATTTCAGGCGCACCTCGCCAAACGGCTGGCCGGCGCGAGCGAACAAAGCGCTGCCGGACTGCTCGGCGTGCAGGCTGGCAGCGAGTACTGGCTGCTCAGCCTGTCTGATTCGGGCGAGATCATCCCACTGCCGCCGCTGACCAGCGTACCGCTGGCCAAGCCGTGGTTCGTCGGCATCGCCAATATTCGCGGCAACCTGTACTCGGTCGCCGATTTCTCGGCTTTCCAGGGCAAGGAGGCGACGCCGCAGAACAGCGGCTCACGCCTGCTCTTGATCGGCACACGCCACGGCAACAACGCTGCGCTGCTCGTTACCCGCATGCTCGGCCTGCGCAATGCCGACAGCCTGACGCCGGTCCCGGCCGACCCGGACGCGCCGCCGTGGGCGGACAAGGCGTACGTCGACAACGACGCACGACGCTGGAAGATGCTCAATGTTCACTACCTGCTGGCTGATGAAACGTTTATGGATATTGGCGTTTAAGCATGAATGCCGCGACAGAGTTTGACGTCGGTCCGCTGACCTGGGTCCGGAGCGAGATCGATCTTGCGCTCGGCCGCGCCGATGAGGCGCTCGCCCAGTACGCGACGAGCGTCGCTGACGGCGTCGGCGATCTGACCCTGATCCGCTTCGCCCGCACCCACCTGCACCAGGTTCACGGGGCATTGACCATCGTCGGGCTCGACGGCGTCACGCAGGTCGCCGAAGCGCTCGAAGCGCTGCTTGAGGCGATCGAAGAGCATAAAAATCCGGCCGACGCGGCGGTGGTCGGGCTCGCGCAACGTGCGCTCGCCGCCGTCGGGCATTATCTCGGCGACCTGATCGACGGCCAGCCCAACCAGCCGCTGCGCCTACTCCCGCTCTACCGCGAAGTGCAGGCGGCGCGCGGGATCGAGCGCGCGCTGGCTTCGGATCTGTTCTTTCCCGATCTCGCCGCGCGGCCGCCACGGCGCAACGCACCGGCGAGGCCAATAGCGCCGGCCGAGTTTCAGCGCCTTTTGAAGCGCGAGCGCGCGCGCTTCGAGCGCGGCCTGCTGGCGTGGTTGCGGACACCGCACGAAGCCGGCGGCGCCAGCGACATGCAGGCTGCCGTCAAGCGCATCGAGGCGACTCAAGACGCCGCCGCGGCACGCTCGTTCTGGTGGGTCGCCGCAGCTTTCCTGGCCGCCCTCGCTGAAGGCAGCGTCCCGGCTGATACCCAGGCCAAGCGCCTGTGCGCGCGCATCGACCTCCAGATACGTCGCCTTTCCGAGGGTTCTAAGAACGTCGCCGAGCGCCTTCTGCGCGACTCGCTCTATTTCGTCGCCAATGCCGATAGTCAGAACGACGCCGTGCGCCTTGTCAAACGCGCTTACCAATTGCAGACGCTCATTCCGGGTAGCGAAACGGCGGCTCCGGCACCCAATGAGACGGTGCGCCGCAAGCTGCGCGAGGTGATCGCCTCGATCGAGGAAACGTGGACCAAGTACTGCTCGGGAACGGCGCAGTCGCTGCCGGCATTCCAGGGCCAGGCCAATGCGCTGGCCGCCACCGTCGAGCAACTCGGCCACACCGATTACCGTCGCCTGGCGCAGGCAATCGCTGCGGCGGGCAACTGGCTCGCCGAGGACAGCAGCCGCTACTCTGAAGCGCTCTCCATGGAGATCGCCACGGCGATCCTGCTCGCGCTCAACGCGCATGAAAACTTTCTCCGCCTCGGCGGCGACTTCGCCCATCAAGTCGACGTCACCGTCGCGCGCATACACGGCTGCCTGGCCGGCACGCCGCCACAACTGGGTTCGGAAATTCCGTTGCTCGATGAAATGTCGCGCCAGGCGCACGAGAAACTGCTCGTCGGTCAGGTCGCGCGCGAGATCCAGAGCAATCTGGCGCAGATCGAGCAGGTCCTCGACGGGTTCTTCCGCGACGCCGGAAAGCGCGCCGATCTTGCCAGCCTTGACGTCCCGCTGCACCAGGTCGTCGGCGCGCTAAGCATGATGCGCCACGACGATGCGGTCGCCGCGATGCGCGCCTGCACGGCTGAAATCAAGCGCTTTGCTGACGCCGCATACGTGCCGAACGAAGCCGATTTCGAGCGCGTCGCCAACCAGCTCTCGGTCATCGGGTTCTTTATCGATTCGCTGCCGCACGGCGGCGCCGATTTCGCAAGCTTTGCCCAACGCATGCAATCGGGTTCGTCGCACGCGCTCGCGTCGACAGCTGCCGCGGTAACTAACGCCGACGATTCCTGCGATTCGAGCGCGACGAGCGTTTCGGTCGAGCAGGAACTCGTGGCGCAAAAACGCGAAGCGCACGCGCTGCTCGGCGCCCTCCGCGAGCAGCCCGACGACGCCAAGCTGCGCGCGGAACTCAAGCACAGCCTCGTGACGCTGCAACACGACGCCGACCTCGTCGCCGACAGCACGCTTGGCGAGCAGACCAAAGCCGTGCTCTCGGCGCTGGCCGCCGGCGCCATCGCCCGGCCGCAGATCGAGCGGGCGATGGAAGCGCTTCAGCCGGCGCTGCCCGGCGCCATGCAGCCCACGGCGCAGACGATCGAGTTGTCGCAGTCGAGCCGTGATGTAATCGACGCCGAACTGCTCGGCATCTTCCTCGAGGAAGCGAGCGAAGTCCTGGCGACAATAGAGGACAGCCTGCGCGGCCTGCACAACCAGCCGCACAATCTCGAGCTCCTGACGACAATCCGGCGCGCCTTCCATACGCTCAAGGGCAGCGGCCGGATGGTCGGGCTGCACGATATTGGCGAGGCAGCGTGGGCCGTCGAGCAGACGCTCAATCTGTGGTTGCGCCAGGAACTGGCGGTCAGCCCGCCGATCCTGTCGCTGGTCGCCCAGGGACACGCGCTGTTTACCGCCTGGGTCGCGCACCTCGAAACGCATTCGGGGATGGCGCCCGACCCGGCGCCGATGATCGCACTGGCCGACACCCTGCGCCTTGGCAACGAAGAGCCGCCAACCGTACGGGTGGCGCTGGCGAGCGTCGAGCACGCGGTCACGCAAGCCAGCCGCGACACGGCTGAGGAAATGGCCGCTGAGACGGCCGATGAAATCGCCGAAGAACTGCCCGAGGAAATCACCAGCGAGACGGCTGATAAAGCGGCCGACGTAATAGTTGAAGAAATTTCCGAGGAACCGGCCACGGCAATAGCCGGTGAGCCGGCCGAAGAAATGTTCCCGGAGGCGACTGGGGAGATGGCCAGCGAGAGTACCGCTGAAGCGGCCGGGCTGTCGCGCAGCGCCGCGATTATTAGCGTCGAATTCGCGCCGCCGGAGAGTGACGACGCTGCTGCGCGCGTCGCGGCGCAGACCAGCGCGCCTGATGAAGCGGCCCCGCCAACGCCGACCAGCGTCGAGCCGACAACGTCGATCGGCGCTACGGACGGCAGCCCAGAGCAGCCCGCAGCGCCGATTTCGGCCGCGCTCTACGAGATTTTTTCCGAGGAAGCGTGTCACCACCTGGCGACGCTGCAGCGCGAACTCCCGCTCCTCGGAGGCGATGAGCATGCGCCGACGCCACAGGCCATGTACCGTGCAGCGCATACCCTCGCCGGGATTTCGGCAACGGTCGGAATTGAGCCGATGAATCGGCTCGGGCTGGCCCTCGAACACGCCTTGCTGCGTCGCGACTTTTCGGCGCAAGCGGCAAGCAGTGAAGGCCTGGGACTGATCCGCGAGGCGATCGGCGAACTCGAATTGATGCTGCGCGCCCTCGGCGAACGCCAGGTGCTGCAGGTGCCGCAGGCGATCATCGCGGCGCTCGATGCGCTTTATCCGGCTAATCTCCGGGCCTCGCAGGTACTCGCCGACATCAGTCTGGATGGCGGCCATTCGGATGCTCCAATGACGCCGGCTGGGCTTGCCGCGGAGCCGATTGGCAGCTCGCACGACGAGCCCCTGCTCGCCAACATTGCCGTGCTCAACGATGAAATCGATGAACAGCTACTGCCGATTTTCCTCGACGAAGCACTCGACCTCTGCCAAACAATAGCCAGCGAGCTGCGCGTCTGGCGCAACGCCCCGGACAGCCGCGACGCGGTGCTCACGCTGACGCGTCTGCTGCACACCCTCAAAGGCAGCGCGCGCATGGCGGGCGCGATGAACCTCGGCGAAATCACGCACGCCATCGAGACGTACGTCGAACAGGCCAGTCGTTCGGGCAGCGCGGCGTTGCCAGCGATCGATGAGATCGACAACGCCTTTGACTCCGTTCTGCAGATCATCGAACGCCTGCAGAGCGGCGAATCGCTTGCGCCGAGCGCCGTAGCGACGCCCGACGCCGAGCGTCCGGCCGACGCGCAGATGGTCAGCGCCGAGCGTACCGGCGAACCCTGGCGCGCCAGCGCCAGGGCGAGTACCGGCGAGCCGGCCGACGCTGCCGAGCCAGGCGATGCCCTCGCCGCGCGCGCCACGCTGCGTGTGCGCGCCGAGCTGATCGACCGGCTGGTGAACGAAGCCGGCGAGTTGTCGATCGCCCGCGCGCGCATCGAAGGCGAGATGCGCAGCCTCAAGGAATCGCTGCTCGACCTGACCGAGAACGTCATTCGCCTGCGCCGCCAGCTGCGCGAAATCGAGATGCACGCCGAGTCGCAGATGCAATCGCGCAGCGCTGGCGACGACAAGCACCCGCAATTCGACCCGCTCGAATTCGACCGTTTCACGCACTTCCAGGAATTGACGCGGATGATGGCCGAATCGGTTAACGACGTCGCCACTGTCCAGCAGCATCTGCTCAAGAACCTTGACGACGCCAACGCCGCGATCGTCGCCCAAGCGCGCCTTAACCGCGAGGTGCAGCAGGAGCTGATGGCGGTGCGCATGGTGCCTTTCGGCAGCCTCGCCGACCGCCTCTACCGCGTCGTCCGGCAGACGGCGAAGGAGCTGGGCAAGCGCGCCAACCTCGAGATCAGCGGCGGCCAGGTCGAAATCGATCGCAGCGTGCTCGACAAGATCGGCGCGCCGCTCGAACACATGCTGCGCAACGCGATTGCGCATGGCATCGAAACGCGCGATATCCGGCAGGCCAAGGGCAAACCCGATATCGGCGAAATCGCGCTGTCGCTCAAGCGCGAAGGCAACGAAATCATCCTCAGCCTCTCCGACGACGGGGGCGGTCTCGATTTCGAGCGCATCCGCCAGCGCGCGCTCGCCGCCGGGTTGATCGGCGTCGACGAAGAGCCCGACACGGCGCGCCTCGGCAGCCTGATCTTCTCGCCGGGGTTTACGACGGCGAGCGAGGTCTCGCAGATCGCCGGCCGCGGCATCGGCATGGACGTCGTCAAGACCGAGGTCAGCAGCCTCGGTGGTCGCGTCGAGATCGTCTCGAGCGCGGGCCAGGGAAGCGAGTTCCGGCTCTATATTCCGCTCACGCTGGCGGTCACCAAAGCGCTGCTCGTGCGCGTCGGCAAGAAGCGCTACGCGATACCGTCGGTGATGATCGAACAGGTGCTCGACCTCAGGGAGAAAGCCATGGCACGCGTTCGTGAAGCCGGCAAGGCCGAGTGGATGGACAACCATTATCCCTTCCATTATCTCCCGCATCTGCTCGGCGAACTCGCAGCGCGGCCCGAGCAACGTCGCCAATACTGGTCCTTGCTGCTGCGCAGCGGGACGCGGCGGCTGGCCCTGCAGGTCGATGAGCTCCTCGGTAACCGGGAAATCGTCGTCAAGAATATCGGCCCGCAACTGGCGCGCGTGATCGGCGTCGATGGCGCGACCGTCCTCGGCGACGGCGAGGTCGTGCTGATTCTGAATCCGCTGACGCTCAGCACGCGTGCGCCGGTTGTCGATCCGGCGAGCGCGCGTCCCGGCCTGCCGGTGCCGAGCGACGAAGAGGTGGCGGTTGCCAAACTGCCGACCGTGATGGTCGTGGACGACTCGCTGACGGTGCGCAAGATTACCGGTCGCCTGCTGGCGCGCGAAGGATATCAAGTGATCACCGCCAAGGACGGTGTCGAGGCGCTCGAACTCCTGCTCGACGTCGTTCCCGACGTTATGCTGGTCGACATCGAAATGCCGCGCCTCGACGGTTTCGAGCTGACGCTCAATATTCGTGCCGACGCCCGTCTCAAGGCGATTCCGATCATCATGATCACTTCAAGGACCGCCGAGAAGCACCGCAACTACGCCTTCGAAATCGGCGTCAACAACTACCTCGGCAAGCCCTACCAGGAAGACGAGCTGCTCGAACTGGTCGCCAATTACGTGCGCCAGCGGCGGGTCGCCTGAGCGGCGCGCGCCCACCGCGCATACCGACGGCTAAACCCGGTTCGGTAGGCGTGTCACTACCGGGCTCGATACCCTTTGTCTAGCGCGCAGCCGGCGATTAAAATAGGCACATCATGGACAGGATCAACCTTACCGACCACTTCCTGATCGCCATGCCGGCGATGGCAGACCCGTATTTTGCCAAATCGCTCGTCTATATCGCCGAGCACAACGATCAGGGCGCGCTCGGCATCATCGTCAATCGCCCGATCGATATGAGCCTCGCGACGCTGTTCAATAAAATTGACGTCGGTTTCGCGCCCGCCGAAGCGGGACAGATCGGCAAACTGCCGGTGTTTTTTGGCGGCCCAGTACAGACCGATCGCGGCTTCGTCCTGCATCGACCGCTCGGCGAATGGCAATCGACGCTGGCGGTCAATAGTAAAGTCGGGCTGACGAGCTCGCGTGACGTCCTGCAGGCCATTGCCCGCGCCGGACAGCCGCGCGAAATCGTCGTCGCCCTCGGCTATTCGGGCTGGGAAGCCGGACAGCTCGAGCACGAACTGGCGCAAAACGCCTGGCTCACCGTTCCTGCCGATACGCGCATTATCTTCGACCTGCCCTACGAGGAGAGACTGCCGTCGGCTATGGAGCTCCTCGGCATCGATTTCGCCAACCTGGTCGAGAAACCCGGGCATGCCTGAGGCCGCACAGTGCCGGCAAGGAACGCTACTGGCATTTGACTTTGGCGAAAAACGCATCGGCGTTGCCGTCGGCGAATGGTCGCTCGGCCAGGCGCATCCGCTGTCGACGATCCGCGGCGCAGGCAACGCCGAGCGCTTCGCAGCAATCGCCGCGCTGATCGCCGAGTGGCAACCGGAGAGCCTTGTCGTCGGCCTCCCGGTCGCGCTCGACGGATCGCCGCACGCCATGAGCGCCCGCTGCACGCGCTTTGCCAACCAGCTGCGCGGCCGCTTCGGCCTTCCCGTCGCTTACGCCGAAGAGCGCCTGACCTCGGTCGAGGCCGGCGAGCTGCTGCGCGAGTCCGGTCACAGCGCGCGCAGCGCCGGTGAGCATATTGACGCCGTCGCAGCGCAGATCATCCTGCAGTGCTTCTTGGCAGGCGCTGCTGACCACCCCCCTGAGCCAAGCAAAGGAAGCCCATGCCCTTGAGCGCACTGCCGGACGCCGAAGCGCAATGCGTCGCACTGGCGCAAATGATCCGGCCGCAACTGCAGGCCGACACCATGCTCGTCGGCATCCACAGCGGCGGCGCCTGGATCGCTCGCCGCCTGCGTGAGCTGCTCGAGCTGCCGGGCGAAATCGGCCTCATCGACGTCTCGTTCTATCGCGACGACTTCGGCGAGAAAGGTCTGCATCCGCAGGTCAAGGGGACGTCGATCCCGTTCAGCGTCGAGGGGCGGCCGCTGATCCTCGTCGACGACGTGCTGTACACCGGACGCACGACGCGCGCGGCGATCAACGAGCTCTTTGACTACGGCCGTCCGGCGAGCATCAAGCTTGCCGTGCTGGCCGATCGCGGCGGTCGCGAGTTACCGATCGACGCCGAATTCTGCACTTGGCAGGTCGAACTGCCGGCCACCGAGGAACTCGTGCTCGAACCCGACGCCGACGGCCGACTGCAGTGGAAATTCGTCGATCATGCTTAATCGCCCGCAGAGCAACCCTCAGCTCAACGCCAAGGGCGAACTGACGCACCTCCTGTCGATCGACGGTCTGCCGCGTGAGGCGCTGATTCGCATCCTCGACACCGCGTCGAGTTTTCTCGAGATTTCGGACCGCGACGTCAAGAAGGTTCCGCTGCTGCGCGGCAAGAGCGTTTTCAATCTTTTCTTCGAAAACTCGACGCGCACGCGAACGACTTTCGAGATCGCCGCCAAGCGGCTTTCGGCCGATGTCATCAACCTCGACGTCGCACGCTCGTCCACGGCCAAGGGCGAAACGCTGCTCGATACCGTCGACAATCTGGTCGCCATGCACGCCGACATGTTGGTCGTCCGCCACGCGGCGTCCGGGACGCCGTATCTGATCGTCGACCACCTGCAGCGTATCGGTCGCGCCGATGTGCACGTGGTGAACGCGGGCGACGGGCGCCATGCGCACCCGACGCAGGGCCTGCTCGACATGTATACGATCCGCCACTACAAAAAGGACTTCAGCGGGCTGACCGTCGCCATCGTCGGCGACATCCTGCACTCGCGCGTCGCGCGCTCGGACATTCACGCGCTCAACACACTCGGCGCCGGCGAGGTGCGCGCCGTCGGTCCGCAGACGCTGTTGCCGACCGCGATCGAAAAAATGGGCGTGCGCGTCTGCATGGACTTGCAAACCGGCCTTAAGGATTGCGACGTGGTGATCATGCTGCGCCTGCAGAACGAGCGCATGAACGGGGCCCTGCTGCCTTCGGCGCGCGAATACTTCCGCTGTTATGGACTGACGCCACGGGCACTGGCGCTGGCCAAGCCCGACGCGATCGTCATGCATCCGGGGCCGATGAATCGTGGCGTCGAGATCGATTCGCTGGTCGCCGACGGGCCGCAGGCGGTGATCCTGCCACAGGTCACCTTCGGCATCGCCGTGCGCATGGCGGTGTTGAGCATACTGGCGGGGAACTGAGGCGATGGGAAAAGAATTGAGCGGACACAGCAACGGCCATTTACCATCGCTGTCGCTGCGAATCAGCAACGGCCGGCTGATCGATCCACAAAACGATATCGACGCGACGGTCGACCTGTTCATCGTCGACGGCCGGATCGCCGCGCTCGGGCAGCCACCGGCCAACTTCAGCGCGACGCGCACGATAGACGCCGCCGGCTGCATCGTCTGCCCGGGCCTGATCGATCTGTCGACGCGCCTGACTTCGCTCGAATCGGAACTTGTCGCTGCCGTCGCCGGCGGCGTCACGGCGCTCGCCTGCCCGCCCGACAGCAAACCGGCGCTCGACGAGCCCGGGCTCGTCGAGCGCCTGGTGCGGCACAGCGAAGCGCTCGGTCTGGCGCGCGTCTATCCGATCGGTGCGCTGACCCAGCAACTGGCCGGCGAAAAACTCTCCGAGATGGGCAGCCTGGCGCGCGCCGGCTGCATCGCCTTCTCGCAGGCCAAGCAGCCGATTTTTGACACGCAGGTCCTGCTGCGCGCCATGCAGTACGCTGCGACCTTCTCGTACGCGGTGCACCTGCAGCCGCAGGATCACTATCTGGCGCATGACGGCGTCGCGCACGACGGCGAAGTGGCCTCTCGGCTGGGCCTCGCCGGAATACCGGTGTGCGCCGAGACCGTGGCGATCGCCACGGCGCTGCAACTGGCGCGGCAAACCGGCGTTCGCCTGCACCTCGCGCGCCTGTCGTCGGCTGCCGGCGTCGCGCTCGTCGCCGAGGCTAGACGCTGCGGCCTGCCAGTCAGCTGCGACGTTTCGGTGCATCACCTGCATCTTTCCGAGAAAGACATCGGCTATTTCGATAGCCGCGCGCGTTTCTGCCCGCCGCTGCGCGCAAAGAGTGACCGCGACGCGCTGCGCGCGGCCGCCGCCGACGGAACGGCGGCCGTCTGCTCGGATCACACGCCGGTCGACGAAGACGGCAAACAGCTGCCGTTTGCCGAAGCGGCTCCCGGCGCCACCGGTCTCGAGTTGCTCCTGCCGCTCACCTTGCAATGGGCCGCTGAAACCGGGGTACCGCTCTCCCGGGCGCTCGCCCGCATCACCAGCGATCCGGCCGCTATCCTCGGCATCGCGAGCGGCTCGCTCGGGCTAAGTACACTCGCCGATATCTGCATCTTCGACCCGGCCGAGATCTGGCCGATCAATGCGCAAACGCTGCGCAGCCAAGGCAAGAACACGCCGTTTCTCGGTCACCAGCTGAGCGGCCGCGTCAAGACGACGCTGGTCGGCGGACGCGTCGTTTTCGAATCCTGATAAGCAGCCGGCCATCCGCTCGCCGGGGGACACCAGGACAACCGGCTTTATCATCCTGGCGAATCCTCGTGTTGCGGCTGAGGTCGTGCAGACGTTTACGCCTCCGGCAGCAGGCGGGTGACCGTATCGGCCGGCGCATCGGTCACTTCGATGACCTTACGGCGCGTACTCTGTCCGCTTTTGAGCACGACCGCCGATCGCGCGCGGCCGAGCCGCTCGGCGATAAAGGCAATCAAGGCGGCGTTAGCTTTGCCGTCGACTGGCGGCGCCGCCAGCCGGATCTTGAGCGCGTCGCCGTGCGCGCCGGCAACGACAGTCTTCTTCGCCCCCGGCTGGGCGTGCACGGTAAGCGTCGACCGACCGTCACCAACGCGCAGCCAGCGCGCGTTCATCGCAAGAAGATAAGCACGAGTTGAGCAAGCAGTATGACGACGAGTGGCGACAGGTCGATATTGGCGACCGGCGGAATCACCCGACGCAGCGGCGCGAGAAAAGGCCTTGTCAGTTGCGCCAGCGGAGAGGCCAGCGGCGAACGCGGATTGACCCACGAGAGGACCGCCTGCAGCACGAGCGCGCCGATCAAAAGATAAACGCTAAGGCGCGCGGTGGCGACCAACGCCTGCCAGAAGAAGAGCAACAGCGCCTCCTCGGCGGCGACGAGTTCGAAGCCGCCGCGCAGCGCGAATACGGTGACGAGCAGCAGTAATTGCAGCAGGTAAGCCGGCAAGAGGGTGGCGAGATCGAGTCCGAGGAAGCTCGGCAAGACCTTGCGCAGCGGCTTGACCAGCCAGTTGGTGAACTGGACGATGAAAGCGCCGAACGGGTTGTTGAACGAGACACGGAAAACCTGCATGTAAAAGCGCAGCAGCAGCGCAAGCGTGAGGAAACCAAACAGCGTATCGACGATAAAGAGAAGAGCCTGGGTCAACATATCAGTCCTTGCCGAGCAATTCGCCGAGTTCCGCTCCGCGTGCATTGGCGGCAAGAACGCCGGCGACGATGCCGTCCTTGACGCCGTGTTCGGCCATCACCTTGAGCGCCGCCTCGGTCGTTCCGCCCTTGGACGTCACGCGCTCGCGCAGGACGCTTGCCGGTTCGTCCGAATGCACCGCTAGCCGCGCCGCGCCGAGTATCGTTTCGACGGACAGCTGGTGCGCCTGACGGACGCTGAAGCCGAGCTCGCTTGCCGCCTGTTGCAAAGCTTCGATGAAGAGAAAGACGTAGGCCGGGCCGCTGCCCGAGATCGCCGTGACGGCGTCGATCTGCGCTTCGTTGCTGACCCACAGGGTGCTGCCGACGGCCTGCAGCACGCGCTCGGCACCGAGCCGCTCGGCCTCGCTGACCGAATTGAGCGCAAACAGGCCGGTGACCCCCGCGCCGATCAGCGCTGGCGTATTGGGCATGGTGCGCACAAGCTTGTCGTAGCCGCCGAGCCAGCGCGACAGATCGGCAAGGCGCAGTCCGGCCGCAATACTGATCACCAGTTGCTCCTTGAGCAAATTGCGCAAGGACACGCAGGCTTCGCGCATATGCTGCGGCTTGACCGCGAGCAGCAGGACGTCGCAGTACAGCGCGGCGGCGTCGGGCTCGGCGTGGCAGTGCACGCCGTAGGTCTTTTCAAGCCGCGCCCGGCTTTCGGCGCCGGTTTCAATGACGGCGATCTCGTCGGCGCGAAAACCATTGTTCAGCAGGCCGCCGATCAGGGCGCTGGCCATATTGCCACCGCCCAGGAACGTGATTCTCATGATTGCCTTCTTTCACCAAAAATGGCCGTGCCGACACGCACCAGCGTCGACCCCTCGCTTATCGCCGCCTCGAGGTCGTGCGTCATGCCCATCGACAGCGTATCGAGCCGAAGCCCACTGTTCTGCAATTGCTCGTACGCCTCACGCACCTGCGCGAACGCCACTCTCTGCTCGGCGCACTCGGCGGACGCCGCGGGAATCGCCATCAGGCCGCGCAGCGCAAGGCGCGGCAGGGCCGCAACCTGCGCCGCGAGTTCGCCAAGCGCGGTAAGCGAGACGCCGCTTTTTGTCGCTTCGCCGCTAATATTGACTTCGAGGCAAACCTGCAATGGCGGCAGGCCATCGGGGCGCTGAGCGGACAAACGCTCGGCGATTTTCAGTCGGTCCAGCGAATGCACCCAGGCAAAGCTTTCTGCGACCGCACGCGTCTTGTTGCTTTGCAAGGGACCGATAAAATGCCATTCGAGTTGCAGCGGCGCAAGCTCGCCAAGCTTCTCAACGGCTTCCTGAACATAGTTTTCGCCGAATGCATTTTGCCCCGCCGCGACGGCTTCGCGGATGTACGCCGCCGGCCAGGTCTTGCTCACTGCCAGCAGCGAAACGTCTTCGGGCCGGCGTCCGTATTTTCGCGCTGCCGCAGCAATGCGTTCGCGTACGGCTTGCAGATTAGCGGAAATTGAAGTCATAATCAGTTGTTCTATGAGCGCAGCAAAGTATAGCACCGCGCCCGCCCCCCGCCCGAGGATGCACGCCGATGGATATCACCGAACTGCTGGCTTTCAGCGTCAAGAATAAAGCGTCCGATCTACACCTTTCCTCCGGCCTGCCGCCGATGATCCGTGTCCATGGGGACGTGCGCCGCATCAACCTGCCGTCGATGGATCACAAGGACGTTCATTCGATGGTTTATGACATCATGAATGACGGCCAGCGCAAGCACTACGAAGAGACGCTCGAGTGTGACTTTTCGTTCGAGATACCCAACCTTGCGCGCTTTCGCGTCAACGCCTTCGTCCAGAACCGGGGCGCCGGAGCCGTCTTCCGGACGATTCCCTCGAAGGTCCTTTCGCTCGAAGAACTCAACTGCCCGAAGATCTTCAAGGAAATCTCGGAATATCCACGTGGCATCGTTCTGGTGACCGGCCCGACGGGCTCGGGCAAGTCGACGACGCTCGCGGCGATGGTCAACCACGTGAACGAAAACGAGCACGCCCACATCCTGACCGTCGAGGATCCGATTGAATTTGTGCACCAATCGAAAAAGTGCCTGATCAACCAGCGTGAGGTCGGGCCGCACACGCTGTCGTTTGCCAACGCGCTGCGCTCGGCACTGCGCGAAGATCCAGATGTCATTCTGGTCGGCGAAATGCGCGACCTCGAAACGATTCGCCTGGCGCTGACCGCCGCCGAGACCGGCCACCTCGTCTTTGCCACGCTGCACACCTCGGGCGCGGCAAAAACGATAGACCGCATCGTCGACGTCTTTCCGGCAGCCGAAAAAGAGATGGTCCGCTCGATGCTGTCGGAATCGCTGCGCGCGGTCATTTCGCAAAGCCTGCTTAAGACCAAGGACGGGCTCGGGCGAACGGCGGCGCACGAAATCATGATCGGCACGCCGGCCATCCGCAACCTTATCCGGGAAAACAAGATCGCGCAGATGTATTCTGCCATTCAGACCGGCGCCCAGATCGGCATGCAGACGCTCGATCAGAACCTTATTGAACTCGTCCGTCGCAACATCGTGTCGGCGGCCGAAGCGCGCAGCAAGGCGGCCAACAAGGACTCTTTCCCGGGCGCTTAAAACCCATCGCTGGCGAGGAACATCATGGAACGCGATCAGGCTTTAAAATTTATGCAGGATCTTCTGCGTCTGATGTCGCAGAAAAACGGCTCGGACCTTTTCATCACCGCGAATTTCCCGCCGGCGATCAAGGTCGACGGCAAGGTCTTCCCGGTCTCCGGTCAGGTGCTCTCGGCGCAGCACACCGCCGATCTCGCACGGGCGATCATGAACGACCGGCAAGCCGCCGATTTTGAAGCAAGCAAGGAGTGCAATTTTGCCATCTCGCCATCGGGCATCGGGCGTTTCCGCGTGAACACGCTGCTCCAGCAAGGTCGTGTCGCCGTCGTCTGCCGCACGATCAACACGACCATTCCGACGCTTGATTCGCTCGAGTTGCCGACGGTGCTCAAGGATATCGCGATGACCAAGCGCGGCCTCGTCATATTCGTGGGCGGCACCGGCACCGGCAAGACAACCTCGCTCGCGGCGCTCGTCGACCATCGTAACCGGAACAGCCACGGCCACATCATCACCGTCGAAGACCCGATCGAATTCGTCCACGAGCACAAGAACTGCATCGTCACGCAACGCGAAATCGGCGTCGATACCGACTCCTGGGAAGCCGCGCTCAAGAACACTCTGCGTCAGGCGCCCGACGTCATCCTGATGGGGGAAATTCGCGACCGCGAGACGATGGACCATGCGATTGCTTTCGCCGAGACCGGCCACCTTTGCCTCGCGACCCTGCACGCCAATAGCACCAACCAGGCGATCGACCGCGTCATCAACTTTTTCCCCGAAGAACGGCGTCATCAGCTGCTCATGGATCTGTCGCTCAACCTGCGCGCGCTCATCTCCCAGCGTCTGCTCGCCAAGAAAGACTCTAAGGGCCGCGTCGCGGCGATCGAAATCCTGCTCAACTCACCGCTCATTGCCGATCTGATCTTCAAGGGCGAGGTGCACGAAATCAAGGAGGTCATGAAGAAGTCGCGCGAACTCGGTATGCAGACCTTCGACCAGTCGCTGTTCGACCTCTACGAAGACGGTCGCATTACCTACGAGGACGCCCTGCGCAACGCCGACTCGATCAACGACCTGCGCCTGCATATCAAGCTGCATAGCAAGGACGCCCGGGACCGAGACCTCAATTCAGGCATCGGCCACCTCGAAGTCGTTTAGCAGCAACCCGAGCGACGGAAACCGGGTGCCCGGCTGCTTTTGCGGCCGGCAAATGCCCCCTTGTGGGCGACCGCGCGGCGTTAAAAACAAACGAGCGTTTGTTTTTAACGCCTATTTTTTCGCATATCGCCTTTTGCGCCGGGGCGGAAATGGTTAAAATAGTTGGTTCCGAGGAGGTAGCTTTCTGTTCCGCCACGTCACTATATGGGCAGCGCTGTCTCCAGATTTTTCAAAGCGAACTGGCGCAGAGGCGATTGTCATGCGCTTGCACTTTCCATCCTTCCTTTGGACACGTCAACATGACAGCTAAGCAGGCCAAATATCCCGGCATCCCGAACGTCATTCACGGCAACGGCGCCGTGGCCCACGTTATGAATCACGTCTGCGGCGGCGTCATCGGCTATCCGATCACGCCATCGACCGAGATTGCCGAGATTTACGAAGCTTTCCGTTCCGAAGGCGGCGTCAACGTCTGGGGCAAGCACCCCTTCTTCTTCGAACCCGAAGGCGAGCACTCGGCGCAAAGCGGCGCGCTCGGCGCGACGCTGACCGGCGGCCAGTTCATTTCCAACGCCTCGTCGAGCCAAGGAATTCTTTACGCGCTCGAATCGCACTACGTGACCGTCGGTAAGAAAGTGGGCGGCTTCGTGCTGCAGGTCGCCGCGCGCGTCGTCTCGAAACATTCGCTTAACGTTATGGCCGGCCATGACGACGTCTATGCCCTACTCTCGTCGGGCTACACCATTCTCTTCGGGTCGAATCCGCAAGAAGCCGCCGACCTTGCGGCGATCTCCTACCGCGCGTCGTCGCTGTCGCTGATACCGGTGGCCAACGCCATGGACGGATTCTCGACCAGCCACATGATGAGCGAGGCGTTTTTGCCCGAACCCGAGTTGCTCAAAGAGTACCTCGGCGACCCGTCCGGGCGTATCAAGGCACCGACTCTGGCACAGGAAATGTTGTTTGGTTCCAAGGGCCGGGTCTATCAGCTCAATCAATACCTGACGCGCCACGCCGCCGACGGCTTGGAAGCGCATTTCGCCGCACTCAAGACCTACCTCGAGACCAACGCCGCTCAAGTCGAAGCGGACAACGACGGTGCGCTGGTCAGCAAGACACTCGCCTGGCTGCCCGAGGAACTGCACGGCCAGTGGAAGCGCCAGTGGGTCAACGCCTTCGCCAAGGGCACGCGTCAGCTGGTGCCGGCGCAGGTCGACGTCAACAACCCGGGCCTCACCGGCGCCGTCCAGAACCAGCCCGATTTCCAGGCCGGCGCCGCCGACCATCGTACGCACTTCGTCAACGCCGTTCCGGCGCTCGTACGCCAGGCGATGGCCGAATATTCTGAACTGACCGGGCGCACGTACTCGCCGGTCCATACCTTCATGTGCGACGACGCCGATACCGTCATGGTCGGCTTGGGCTCAGTCACCGACGACGTCGAAGCCGTCGTCACCCACCTGCGCCGCCAAGGCCAGAAAGTCGGCCTGGTCTCGGTCAAGCTGCTGCAACCCTTCCCCGAAGCCGAACTCGTCGCCGCCCTGAAGGGCAAGAAAGCCGTCACCGTTCTCGAGCGCTCGGACCAGACGGCGCTGACCAGCCTGGTCACCCAGGCGCTGTTCAAGGCGCGCGAAAACGCCGACCAGCTTCGCCATCCCGACATTCCGGCAATGCAAGTCGCGCCGCGCCTGACGACGGCGATCTTCGGCCTCGGCGGCCACGACCTGCAGCCGCGCCACCTGATCGCCGCGTTCAAGAACATGGAAGACGGCCAGGGCGCGCCGCTGATCTACCTCGGTTCGCAGTTCTTCTCGAAGAACCCGACGCCGCGCGTCGCCGAACTGCAAAAACGCCTCAAGCAGGCGTATCCCGAAACCGTCCTCATGGCGCTCGAGACCGGCGACAATCCGCGCCTCTTGCCGGACTCGGCGTTCCGCGTCCGCTTCCACTCGGTCGGCGGCTACGGCACGATCGCCTCGGGCAAGCTGCTCACCGACATCCTCGCCGGCGTTCTCGAAATGCACTCGAAATCGGCGCCAAAATACGGCTCCGAGAAGAGCGGCGCGCCGACCAACTACTACATCACGCTCTCGCCCGAGCCGATCAAGATCACCAACGCCGAACTCGAGGACGTCGAGGTCGTCATATCGCCGGACCACAAGGCCTTCAGTCACACCAACCCGCTGCGCGGCCTGGTCGTCGGTGGCACCTTCATCCTGCAGTCGTCGCAGAGCCCCGAAGAAGTGTGGGCGGAACTGCCGCCGCAAACGCGCAAGACGATCCGCGACAAGAAGATCAATTTCTTCATCATCGACGCCTTCGCCGTCGCCAAGAAGAACGCGCCGACGCCTGAACTGGCGACGCGGATGATGGGTATCGCTTTCATCGGCGCGGTCGCCGCGCACGTCAACCAGGTCTCGGCCGGCGCTGCTGCCGAGGCGATTCTCGAAAAGATCCGCAAGCAGATCGCCAAGAAATTCGGCGGCAAGGGGCAGGCTGTCGTCGACGGCAATATGGCGGTGATCCGCGACGGCGCCGAAGCGACCCAGCGGGTCGATTACGAAGCTGCCGCCTTTGTCAAAATCGACGCCAAGCCGGCGCCGATCGCGCTGCACAATGTCTCGCTCTCGGCTTCGCTGTGCCAGTCGGCCGGATCGTCGGGCTGCGGCGGCCTGTTTGACCGCGAGTACTTCGACGACATGATCGCCAAGCCCTTCCGCGAGGGGACGATCGGCGAAGCGCCAGTCCTGCCCGGCAGCGGCTTTTTCATGCCGGCCGGAACCGCCGGCTCGAAGGACAAGGGAATATTCCGCCGCACCGTGCCGCTGTTCAACCCCGACCTGTGTACCGGCTGCATGGAATGCGCGCTGGTCTGCCCCGACGCGGCGATCCCGAACACCGTCAATGACATTCACGAGTTGCTGCTAACCGGCATTGCCCGCCTCGAAATCACCGAAGCGCAGCGCGAAGCAATGCGCGCCCACGTCTATGCCGTCGCCGACGCGGTGCGCGAAGCGTATCGCCAGAGCAAGGAGACGCGCGCCCTGCACGAGCTTGTCGCCGAGGCGGCGGGAAAGATCCAGACCAAGCAGGCGACCTTGCTCGGCAACTTCAGCAAGCTCGTATCAGCGCTCGCCGCCTACCCGGTGGCGCGGACGCGTCCCTTTTTCGACGCCATGGAAAAAGCGACTCCGGGCAGCGGTGGTCTTTTCGCCGCCACTATCGATCCGTGGAAATGCACCGGCTGTCTCGAGTGCATCGACGTCTGCGGCCCGAAAGCCCTCACCGCGCACGAGCAGGACAGCGTCACGCTGGCCATGCTGCAGGATCGCTTTGCATTCATGAGCAAGGCACCGAACACGCCGGCGCGCTTTGTTGACGGCGCCATCGAGGCCGGCGGCGAAATCAAGCGCCTGCTGCTCGACCGCTCGAACTACTACTCGACGACCGGCGGCCACGGTGGCTGCCGCGGCTGCGGCGAAGTCACCGCGATTCGTCTGGTCATGGCGACCAATCACGCGATCACCGAAAAGCGCCGGCAGGAACACCTCGCCGAGCTCGAAACACTGGTCGCCAGCCTCGCCGCCAAGCAGGCCACCCTGCCGGCGCAGGACGCGGCGCGCAGCGCGCGCCTCGGCGAACTCATCACGACGCTCGAAAAACGGCTCTACCTCTACGAAGGCGGGCCGACCGGCAACGGACCTTCAGGCACGGTGATCGCCAACTCGACGGGCTGCAGCAGCGTCTACGCCTCGACCTTCCCGTTCAACGCCTACAACGACCCGTGGGTCAATAGTCTGTTCCAGGACGCGCAACCGCTCGCCAAGGGCATCTTCGAGGGCATTTCGGCGCAAACCGTCGCCGACGTGCGCGCGCTGCGTTGCGCGCGGCTCGAACTGGCCGACGCCTTCGTTCCCGAGCAGCACGAATTCCGTATGCTCTCGTGGAGCCAGTTTTCCAAGAGCGAACTCTCGCTGTTGCCGACGGTGATGACCATCGGCGGCGACGGCGCGACCTACGACATCGGTTTTGGCGCGCTGTCGCGGATTCTCGCCAGCGATACGCCGCTCAAGGTCCTCGTGCTCAACACCGGTGCCTATTCGAACACCGGCGGCCAGGCATCGACGTCGAGCTTTATCGGTCAGGATTCAGACCTCGCGCGTTTTGGCGCAGCACACAGCGGCAAGCACGAAGCGCGCAAGGAACTGGGCCTCATCGCCTCGTTCCACTCGAACGTCTTTGTCTGTTCGACAAGCACCGCCTTGCAGAACCACTTCCTCAAGAACGCCATGGAGTTCCTGACTTACTCCGATTCGCCGGCCGTGCTCGACGTCTATACGCCGTGCCAGGGCGAACACGGAATCGCCGACAATATTTCGGCACGCCAGTCGCGGCTCGCCGTCGAGAGCCGGATGAACCCGGTTTTCGTCCATGACCCGCGCCGCGGCAAGAACCTGCACGACTGGTTCTCGCTCGACGGCAACCCCGATCCGCAAAGCGTGTGGACGACGACGACGCTGGAATATCTCGACGACGACGGCAAGCTACAATTGAAGTCGATGGCGCTCACCCCGGCGCACTTCGCGCTCGGCGAAATCCGCTTCAAGAAGCAATTCAAGAAGCTGCCGGTCGATGCCGCCGACCTGGTCGCCATCGAGGACTTCATCGACCTCTCGGAGGCGCAACGGGCCGGCAAGACGCCGTTCGTCTTCTCGACCGACAGCAAGAAGCGGCTGATCACGGTCGGCGTCTCGGCCTCGATCGTCGCCCTCGTCGAAGAGCGGCGCAAGTACTGGAACCTCTTGCAGTACCTCGACGGCCAGCACGTCTCGAAGATGAGCGCCGATTACAAGGTCGGCATCGCCGCCCTGCAGGCGCAGGTTCAGGACAGCGTCAAGCAGCGCGACAGCTCGCTCGATGGCTTCGCCCGCGCCATGTCCGAACTGGCTGCGTCGAGCAAGGCACAGGTCGGCAACGGTACGGTGATCCCGATCATGGCGGTCGGCGGCGCGCCAGCGGCTCCGGCTGCGTGCGGCGCGGTGAGCGCGGCTGCGTTGAGCGAGGCGATCGTCACCTACGACGAAGCCGACCAGGCCAAATGCACCAACTGTAAGACCTGCTACCAGGACCTTTCGGAACTTTTCGAGAAGGCCCGAATCGTCGTCAACGGCGAATCCCGCGAAGTCGGACGCCTGATACCCGGCGCACTCGATCGCGTCACTGTAACCCCCGAGCTGAAGAGCCGCATCAAGCGCGTTTCGGCCAACTGCGATGCGGAGATCATTCGATGAGTAGCGAAGCGACGCCGTCCGGAGAGGATGACCTCACCCGTTATATGAATGCCAGCAGCGCGCTCGAATCGACGCGCTCACAGGTCGAAGCGCTCGAGCAGTCGCAAGCGGTCGAAGCCTTTCACAACCAGATGGCGCTGCTCCAGCGCCGCCTGCTGAAGGAGCCGCAGGCGTTTCGCGACATGTTCATCAGTGACGGCGCCAACGCCATCGTCTGGGAGTTCAAGCAGCCTGAACTGTCGGCCGAGTTCGTGCGCACCTTCTG
>Ga0105047_10002099_pt1 | contig 35672 bp, 33 predicted proteins | sample MAT04_FD_78384 | JGI IMG/M metagenome (GOLD analysis project Ga0105047, IMG submission 78384) | Freshwater microbial communities from Lake Fryxell liftoff mats and glacier meltwater in Antarctica - MAT-04 (megahit assembly) | ecosystem: Environmental > Aquatic > Freshwater > Ice > Liftoff... | reverse complement strand
ACAGGGACGACAGGGACGACAGGGACGACAGGGACGACAGGGACGACAGGGACGACAGGGACGACAGGGACGACAGGGACGACAGGGACGACAGGGACGACAGGGACGACAGGGACTTTAATTTTCGCTTGCTATTATAGCTGAAATTTGAAAAAAAGTAAAAAACTTATTGAGTTAAATTAAAGCCTAAAAAATAAGGATCCCTGCTGTCCCTGCTGTCCCTGCTGTCCCTGCTGCCCCTTCCTTAAAAACCCTTCTAGCTACTCCAAAGGCAATAGCACAATACTCACCAGATGTTTGGCTCCATCATCTAATAACGGTATCTCTGCTGTAGTAAGCAATACCCCATCCAAGGTAATGCTTGGAGTGCCCTTGCTCAAGTGATGAGGGTTTGTTACAGTAATATCATAATGGGAAGTTTTATAACGATACTGTATTTTAAATTGGTCCCACTCTTTTGGTATGGCGCAATCAATCAATAATTTATTGTCACGCAATTTAAAGCCCAATACTTCCTCTAGCCAAACCCGATAAACCCAAGCGGCAGCACCCGTGTACCAAGTCCAGCCACCACGACCGACTTGTCCTTGAAGATCGTAAATATCTGCAGAAATCACGTAAGGCTCAACTTTATAAAGAGCATTAGCAAGATCTGTCGAGGTATGCGAGGTCGGAGAGAGCATTTTTAAAAGGTCAACTGCTCTATTTCCATTACCTGTTCTAGCATAAGCCATGGCAAACCATGTGGCTGCATGGGTATATTGACCACCATTTTCACGAACGCCCGGTGGGTATCCCTTGATGTAGCCTGGATTCAAAGGCGTTTTATCAAAGGGAGGAGTCAGTAATAAAACAACGTTATGTTCTTCATCTACAAGATGTTTATCGGCAGATTCCAATGCTGTTGCAATTCTTTCTTTATTCCCGAGACCCGAAATAACCGCCCATGACTGAGGTAGGGAGTCGATAAAGGCTTCAGTATTTTCTTTTGAGCCCAAAGGAGTGCCATCATCAAAATAGGCTCTTCTGTACCAAGAACCATCCCAAGCTTCGCTCTCAACAACTTTTGCAAGATTTTTTGCTTTTTCTATATATTCAGCACCATCCTCTTTTGTTTTGCCATCATATACTAGTAAATCGGCAAAATCATGCAGAACGTGAATTAAAAACCAAGCAAGCCAGACACTTTCACCTTTTCGATGAATACCGACAAGGCTCATCCCATCATTCCAGTCGCAGGTTCCAATTAATGGTAGTCCATGTGGCCCCTCAGTAATTCCTTTTTTTACAGCCCGTCTACAATGCTCCATAAGCGACCTTGATTCCATTGAAACTTTTGGCACTTGATAAACTTCTTCCTGTTCATCAGTTAAAATATCAGCTTCTAAAAAGGGAACTTTTTCTTTAAGAATGGTGACATCACCGGTCACCCTGATGTATTGAGCCGTGACAAAAGGGAGCCATAAAAGATCGTCAGAGCAGCGTGTCCTAACACCCGCCCCTGACTGTGCGTGCCACCAATGTTGCACATCCCCTTCAAGAAATTGCCTTGAAGCAGCTTTTAATATATAGTCTCTTGCAATATGAGGATTTGAGTAAAGAAGCGCCATTGTATCTTGAAGTTGATCTCGAAATCCGTAAGCCCCACTTGATTGATAAAACGCTGCTCTTCCAAAGAAACGGCAGCTAAGGGCTTGATAAATAAGCCATCTGTTCATGGCAAAATTAGTTACCATGTCAGGAACCTCTACTTGGATTGTTTCAAGAGTTTTGTCCCAGTAGTTTTTTGTCTCGGTAAATAAATGATCGATTTTTTCTTTAGTTTGATATTGCAAAATAAGTTGACGAGCCGTTTCCACATCTTTTGCATAACCCATGATAAAATCAACTTCTCTTACCCCACCTTGTTTAATTTCAACGAGTACTTGCAAAGCAGCACACGGGTCTAATGCAGCTCCAGTATGGCCTGATAATGCTTTTCTCAAAAGTGCTGCAGGATTTGTTGTTGTTTGATTGCGACCGATAAATTCAGTGCGATCACCAGTGTATGAATTAATTGGCATCGTAGAATAAACAAAAGCCACATAATTACCAAAATCAGAGTTATAGCGATTGTAGGCAAAAAGTGCTTGATTTGTTGCGTCCCATTCGGTGATGATATGCATTTCCGTATCTTCTCGATTGCCACCTAAAACCCATTCTGTATATGTTGTTAAACTAAGGTGTCTTATTTTTGTTGAATGATTGCTCAAAGTTAATCTTTGAATGCGTAGTGGTAAACCACCCTCATCGTTGATGGATACGAAAACTAATAATTTTTGAGCAATTCCATGACTGTTGTGCTCAAATTGTGAAAAACCCTGACTATGTGAAATGCGATAAGCATCTAATTCTCTGATTGGACCAGCTGTAGGTGTCCATACAACCCCGGTCTCTTCATCCCTGATATAAATCGTATCTGAAATTGGATTTAAAACCGGATCATTACTCCACGGAGTTAAACGATTAGTTTGGCTATTTCCATACCAAGTGCATCCCATGCCAGACTCTGTAACAATCGTACCAAAATTTGGATTGGCAATCACATTGATCCAAGGAGCTGGAGTATTGCTGTTTGGTCCCAAGTAAATCACATAGGACCTACCATCTTGCGTATAGCCTCCAAGCCCATTAAAGTAAGATAGTTCTAAAAAGGGCAATGGCAAAGATGCTTCTTCACGAATTTTTTCGTTAATAATAAGTTTTTGAGGATAGATCACTTTTGATTTTGGCGAAACAAGTTGTTGGTAAAGAGAGCCTCTTGAGGCAACCAATACAACATGAGCACAAGATAATAATAAATTGAGGATATCTTCAGGAATATGATCTCGATTTTTTAAAAATACTCCACCCGACTGATCCATAGGATTTCGATAAGAGTGTGCATTAATCTGAGCTTGAATTTGCTCATTTAGAGGCTGCAAGTATTCTGTTATTTGTTCGTTTAAAATGACTAGATCAGCTTTTAAACCTCTTAATTTCCAAAATGCATGAGCAATTAAGAGTTGCTTAACAAAATCAACATCGTACATATCCCCAACTGTTACAACAATTATTGGTAAATCACCCGAAATGCCAAGGGTCCATAAACCGGATTGTCCTAAGCGATTTTTAAGCAATCGATTTTCAACAGAGCGAAATTGAATATGAGGGTAGATAAGACGACTGGCAAGCTTTTGAAAGAGCTGCACCTCCTCTTGCTGAATCCGCAAATAGCGCAATTCTAATTGGGAGTAATTCCATGCTAATTCCATGGCCCTGTGAGATGCTTCAATATGCTTATATTTTTCTATGAGAGAAACGGCTTCCACACGACTGTCAGCAACGGCTGTGGTAAATGAAAATTGAACCCTTTGTCCGGGTTCAATTGTAATGACGCCTCTTAAACTAAAAATTGGATCAAGAACTGTCCCTGTTGTATTGGATAAAGGGGAAGTCATTGCAAAAGGATGTTTTAAGGAATTGCCGCGACCAATAAATTTATCTCTATTGGTTTCGTATTGCAGATCACAAATTAAAGATTTACTTGTAGCTAAAATATGCACGGCAAAGATTGGAAGATCTTCTGGCGAGCGTAAACGTCTAAATCCAAGAAGGGCTGCAGATTGAGGAACTTTTTCAGTTTCAATAAAGAGTTTATTAAATGCCGGATGGGCACGATCTGTAAGGTGTGGTGCTAATGATAACTCTAAGTAGCTTGTAAGCTCAAGTTGACGTGGTCTATTAGAATGATTTATTAAAGTAATTAAACGTATTTCTGCATTATCTTCAGGAGAGACGACTACTTCAGTAGTAGTTTCTATTTGATAATCTTTACGTATAAATTCTGTTTTATCACCTTTAAAATTAACGGTATACTCTTTTCCACTAGTTTGTGTCGGTTGGTAAGTTGCTGACCATACATTTTTTGAATCCATATCCTTAATGTAATAGAAGCTTCCCCATGAATCTTGAGTAGTATCGGCTCTGAAACGGTAGATTTCAATATTGCCATAACGGCTATAACCACCACCTGTATTAGAAATCATTAACGAATATTTTTCATTCGACAAAAGATTAATTTTAGGTGTAATGCTTTGAGTGGTTTCTACTACTCCAATAATTGGAATTTTTGAAAATGGAACTAATCTTCTAAGAGCATTCTCACGTTTTCGTGGTGGCACTTTGATAGGCGGTGAAGAGGGAATGCGCTCATAAAGAAGGGAGCTGATTCCGTTAATGCGAGGATCTTTATGAAATCTGTTGATGATCGCTTCATTATTTAAAAGATTGCTTATTGCTGCAAAACTCATACCCTGATGGTGAGCCATATAAGTATAAACAATGACTCCACGATCGCCGCCCTGATTTCTTTGTCTTGTAAAATCCATAGCTTCGTGAAAACCATAAGATCCCATAAGATTTAGATTTTTATCTGCCATTCTTTTTAAATTTTTTATAGCTGAATTCGGATCAACGCTTAAGGCCAATAAAGTAGAATAGGGACTGACGACAAGATCTTCTTCAAGCCCGCGTTTTAGCCCGAGCCCTGGGACACCAAAACTTTTATATTGATAAATCTTATGTGAATCAATGGCACTAAATGCAGACTCTGAAATGCCCCAAGGTATACCGCGCAGTTTTCCATATTCTTTTTGGCAAATCACAGCAGATTTACATCCTTGTCCAATCAATGAGTCAGAATGATACTTATTAAATATCAGGGGCATTAAATATTCGAACATGGTCCCACCCCAGGACAATAAAACTGTTTGTCCGCGCACGACGGTATAAAATCTTCCAAGAGCCCACCAATGCTCTAAAGGAACATCTTCTTTGGCAATGGCTACTAAACTTGAAATTCGAGCTTCACTTGCAAGTAAATCGTAATGAGAGGTATCAATTCTTTTAGCATCGACATTATAGCCTATGGCAAATAATTTACGATCGTTATTATAAAGAAATTTTAAATCCATTTCGTCTGAAAACTGCTCCATACCTTTTATAGAATCAGTGACATTAGCTAATTTTTCACCGGCAAACCATTGTGCTGAAGAGACACTTTCGTGCAGTTTTTTTCCCCAAGTTTTGATGTCTTCAGGTAAATAATCCTTAGATGCTGCTTGAATCAGGGGATCTAAATAAGGCATTAATTGCTCTTTACCAAGCATCTCCAATGAAATTTTTAACGCAAAAGCCTTTTCCTTCCATAAATGGCTTTGAGCATCAATTAGAGCTAAACGCTCGATTGGTAAAAAATTTAAAATTTCAGCCCAGGTAAAATAACGTGAAATAATAGAATCCCACCCCATGAGTTGCTCTTCGATTTGCTTTAGCCAATAAAGTTCGTCATATTCAAGTACTAGTGTTCGGGTTAAGGCATTCGTTGCTTTTAAGGCATCTTTTATGATGGAAATAAATTGAATTAAATTATATGACTTTAAATCTATGAGGTTTAAAATTTCTTCGATCTTTGAAAAATCTTTTGTCTCTTTAAGAATTTCAATAGTATCTCTAACCCCGACCAATGCATTTTCAGGAATAATTGGTGAGCTGATCATTTCATCGAGTGCAGATTTCATCGTCCAAAGGCAGGCAAGAAAATTACCGCTATCTACAGTTGAGACATATCTTGGATAAAGCGGTTCGGCAGTTTGAGTATTGTACCAATTATAAAAATGACCTTCATACCGTTCAAGTTTTTTTAACTCTTGAATCGTGGCATTTACTTTATTAATATAAATATCAGTAGTAATATATTTAAAATCATGAGCATTCATGACAGCTGTCAACCATAAACCAATATTTGTAGGGGATGTACGCGGCGCAACTTCAACATTTAATGCGGTCTGGTAATTATCGGGCGGTAACCAATGTGTGCCGGCATTAACCAATTCATCAAAAAATGCCCAAGTTTTACGTCCAATTTTTCGTAAAAAGAGCTTATCAGATTCGCTAAGACTTTTATCAACTTTTTCTTCCAAGGGCCTATCAACAAACTGGACAATGTAGGGAGCTGCAATCCAAAGTAAACAAAAGGGCAAAGCTAATACTAAATCGTAAATATTAAAGTAGGCAACAAGCACTGCTATTAGTAAACCTAAAAAGGAAACCCCTGTAAGTTGCAATAAAAACTTATTGTGGGCTTTAATATTGTTATGAGCGGCAGCATAGGCTGTCCATTGCAATAAATTTCGTTTTGAAAAAAGACGTCTATAAACCACCCTTATTAAAGCATCAAGTGAATATAAAGCTTCAAAAGGCAGTAGAGAAATAGATATTAAGCATCTTAAAATTAATGCTTTAAATTCATTTAAGAATGACTTAAAAGTGTAGGTTGATCTTGTAAACAATTTAGTGATGCAAAACGAAATACTCGGTAGCAATAGAACAAAAAGTGCCAACCCTGTCAATATTGAGGGACTTTTTGAAATAAACCAATCTGCAAGTAATATTAAGATCAACGAAACAGGCAAAAGCGCACGACGTAAATTATCAAAAATTTTGAAGCGGTTCATGAGGGAAAGTAAATTAGGCTCATTTTTATTTTTCAAAGTTGGAACGGTCGAAAAAAGCCAATCCATAATTTGCCAATCTCCGCGCATCCAGCGATGATGTCTTTTGAACCATGTTAAATAATCTTTTGGAGGCGTATCGATTAAACAAATATTACTTGCAAATCCAACTCTTGAATAAGCTCCTTCAATAAGATCATGACTTAAGAGATGCTCTATCGGAAAATGGCCCGACAAAATTTCATGGAAGGCTTTTAAATCATAAATGCCTTTTCCATGATAAGAGCTTTCAGTTGTTAAATCTTGGTAAATATTGGATATTGCTTGAGTGTAGGGATCAACTATAGTTGATTCTGAAAATAATTTAGAAAACCAAGAAGTTTTTGCTTCGACAAAATCTGTGCCGATTCGAGGTTGAATAATTGTGTATCCTCTTTCCAATTTTTTTTTGTCCGCTGATAAAAATGGGCGGTTTAAGGGATGTGCTAAAACTTCAATTAAGGCTTCTGCTTGATCTTTTGGTAGCTGTGTATCTGAATCTAAAGTAATAATGAATCGTATTCCTGCAAGGGCTTCTTTGTTGCCCATGTAAACGATATTTTCAGGTAAAATTTCTCCTGATAAAAAACGGTTTAAATATTCAAGTTTTCCGCGTTTTCGCTCCCATCCAATAAAAGCATTTTCACTTTTAGAAAACGTACGTTGTCTATGAAAAAGAAAAAACTTGTTTGGTCCATATTTTTTTTCTAGTGCTTGAAGACCCTTTATTGCAACGTCAAGCAAGGCGTTATCTGTTTCCATATGCATATCTTTTGCATCAGTGAAATCACTAAACAATCCAAAACTTAAAATGGGATCCGTATTAGCAAGAAAACGAATTTCCAAACGATCAATATCTTCTTGTATGGAATCCTTGTTATTTAACAACATAGGCACGATGACAAGTGTTTTAAATTCTTCTGGAATACCCTCTGTAAATAACATCTTGGGTCTTAAAGTTGTTGGAATAATAAGTGCTAATATAAGATTAAAAAATTGTAGGCTCAATTCAGAGATAGGTATTAAGGCTAATATTAAAAATAAAGCTATTTTAGAAAATTCAAGTTCTGTCTTTGATAGACCTAAGTATAGAAACGATTCAAGCAAAAGAATAATTAAAGAGATTCCTCCTAAATATACAAGAGTAGAATTTCTTAAAATCCATCGAGTAATGGATTGAAAAAAAGGAGCAGTATAGCCGATATCTCTTTCAAGTGTATCACGGCCGTTATCAATTAAGTAATATCCGACATGCTGCTCGTAAATAGTTTTACCCGTATGGCTTAAGGCAACCGTTAATCTTGCGATGTCAACTTCATTTTTAAAAATTCTTCTAGATATGCTTTCAATGGTTTCACGATAACGATTCCTTGTGACAAAATCCATTTTTGAGTAAATTCCGGCAGGATCTTCTCTCAAAACGGCATCAACCGGGCTTACAACCTCAAAAATGTCCGGCCAAGAAAGCTGACTCAATGTAATAACGCTTTTAATTAAATTTGAAAATATAACCTGCTCAGACGTTTCTTCCAAGTGTTCTTGATGGAGTATATCGTTCATAGGAATATTAAAATGATCTTCTAAAAAGTTTCTTACTAATGGAAGGATCGATTCCTCATCAAATAAATGATCGAGCAATACTTCAGCAAAGTGTCCGGTAAAATTTGTTTGATCACGGCTCAAATCCCTTAACAAAGTGGGTAATAAATTAATGTCGTGGTGTGCAGCATTTAAAAGTCGATTGCCCCAAAAACTTGCGATTTCTCCCTCTCTCATTCTATTGTCGACATGAATGCCTAAGGATTCAACCCATTCAATGAGTCTTATGCGCAACATAAGTGGAAATGCCCATAGTTCCCCAATGGTCAAAGGATGATTTACTTGGTAACCCTCCAGAAAATTGATAATATTTTCACGGTTTAACGAACCGAGGGAATTTTTAATGAGTTCTGTTGCCAGGACATAAACTCTTGGAAGTCCTTGAAAAGGCCCTTTAGTTATTTTTGGCAGTTTTTTAGAATAATTTCTTGGTAAATTGAGTCTGACATCTTCTATGACACCTTCAAGCACATACATATTGTCCAGTAACCATTCTGCAGATGATGGTATTGTTTGATCGATGAATTCAGCATCGACAATATCGTCTCTAAGAAATTTGAGCATTTTGCTGCTTTTTTTAAACCTTTTAATTAATTTGTAGCCATCAGCATTGTTAACTGTAGTCTGTTCTAAGGTGGAACTTAATTTATAAGCCTCTTCACGTTGCATATCTGGTGTCATAAGCTCTTCAGGTACTTCGACATTGCTTTTTTGAACCATTGCGTCACGTAAAAGAAAAGTTACAGGATGTCCGCTTTTAACATGTCGCAATATCGTTAAAGCTTCTCTGATATCTGTATCCTCCACTGCAACAATTACAAGTATTTCATTAGAGATAACCCGATTTTTAAATTTATTAATAACGGAATTATTAATGATCTTTGAAAAGCGCCACAATGTATACATTCCTGTGATTGCAATAATTGCTAAAATGACAAGGATTAAACCATTTTTTGAAATATCAATCTCATTAAAATAATTCAGAAAAATTAGAAATACTATTGCTAAAAATCCAATAAAAGGAACAGTCAAAGTTTTAAAGGGAATAAAGCGATCGATTAGAATACTGTCATCGCTTTTACGTACAATAGTGGCATAGGCTGTAAAACTAGCCGCTTTTAATTCATCAAGCACCCCTTGGGCAGTCGAACTTTGTTGATAAAACCCAAGAGCGATATTTCTTTTTTTGATCATTTGTGCCCCTTTCTAAAGATCTTCCATTGAACCCTATATAATCTTTTTTAAAGTTAATAGCATTAAATTTTTTCTTGAACTACTAAAATTTATTTTCCGTAAAATCTACTAATATCTATCAAATTAGTAGTTTTTCATGAAAAGTCTACTAATTTGACGGATATTATTAGATTTTAGTAGTTCCTAAAATTGAGAAATATTAAGCTAAGACAACATCATCTATAAGGAATCAATATGATAAAAATTCCTGAAAAAGCGCCCGATTGGTAAAATATTATAAAAAATAACTTTAAAATAATATTCAATCTTTCAAAAAATAGCACCATACAATCATTGATTGAAAAAACGGATCAGTTTTACTACTATTGAGATAAAATAAGATGCCAACCACTTCCTAAGGAATTTGATAAAAAAGAAATTTGGGCTTTTATTAGATTCAGAAGAGCTATGAATAGTAAGGCTTCATCTGTTTTAGATATTAAAGGTAAATCGTTTAATTTTTGGCTAACAGATTCTATTCAAAAAAATTTGCACTTAATTGACCAAAACACCGGGGGTAATTTAGCCCTTTGGGATCCAGGTAATGACAAAAAAGCATCTGCTAAATCTATGGTTTCATCATTAATGGAAGAGGCTATTACCTCGAGTCAGATTGAGGGTGCGGTTACGACCATCAAAGAAGCAAAGAAAATGCTTTTGGAAAAAAGAAGGCCAAAAAATAAATCTGAACAGATGATTTATAATAACTTTTCTAAAATGCAATCAGTTAAGGAAATACGTCAAAAAGATTTGAGTATAGAATTGTTATTAGAATTACATACATCGATCACTAAAGAAACTTTGAATTCAAAAGACGAAGAAGGAAGATTTAGAAGCTTAAGAGATAATTTGAATGTCGTAACAACTTACCAGGATGTAATTTTTACACCACCAAAAGCCGATCAAATCCAAGAAAGACTAGAAGCTTTGATGCAGTTTGCCAATGACGATAATGGAAAGCCTTTTATACATCCTGTAATTAAAGCGATTATCTTACATTTTTGGATGGCATACATTCATCCTTTCACCGATGGAAACGGTAGAATGGCTCGAACGCTTTTTTACTGGTATATGCTAAAACATGAATACTGGCTTTTTGAATATACTTCGATATCTAAAACTATTTTAAAAAGAACGACTAAATATGCTAATGCCTATCTTTATAGTGAACATGACGATAATGATCTTACCTATTTCATTAACTTTCATATTGATGTAATTATGGATGCTGTAAGTAAATTAAAAATGCATATCAAACAGGAAAGGACAAAAAATTATAGATCGCATCTTGAAATTACAGGACAATTGGATTTAAATTTCCGACAATCAAGCATCATACAGCATGCAATATCTCATCCGCATGATGTTTTAACAATTAAATTGCATCAAAATATTAATAAAGTCGCTTATCAAACAGCTCGAACGGATTTATTAGAAATGGGAAAGAAAGGTTTGCTTAAACTCAGTAAAAAAGGAAATAAATATTATTTTGTACCTACAGAGGAATTGGGGAAAAATTGAAAAATGTAAATTTTATTTAGGTTATTGAACATTAAAAAAGAGTTGTCAATAAATTTTAAATAGAGTACATCTAAAAAAAACCTTATGGAGTATTCATGAAAAACAATCTTTTTTTTCACATTTGTCTTTTGGCTGGATTATCATTCATTACTTTGAGTGCAGCAGAAGAAATGATTTCAGCACCAACCGTAGTTCAGTATGAAGCAAAAAATTATGATCACCTATTAGGTAAAATTACAGGACTTGATGATTCCTTATTGAAAATGCACTTTAAACTCTATGAAGGCTATGTCAAAAATAGCAATCTCGTTTTGCAAAAATTACAAACTCTCAATCAGGAAAATCAAAATAAAACTCCTGAATTTGGAGCTTTAAAGCGCATCTTAGGTTGGGAAATGGATGGAATGCTACTTCATGAACTTTATTTTGCCAATCTTGGTGGTAAGGATGCTCTGGATACCAAAGATCCTTTATTCTTGAAAATGCAAAATGATTTTGGTGGTTTTGAGCAGTGGAAAACAGATTTTATTGCCACAGGATCCATGAGAGGAATTGGCTGGGTTGTAGCTTATGTAGATCCTAAAAATGGGCGTTTAATCAATACCTGGATTAATGAACATGATGTAGGACATCTTGCAGGTGGCACCCCCGTTTTAATTATGGATGTTTGGGAACATGCTTTCATCACACAATTTGCATTGGACAAAGCCAAATATATCGAGGTCTTTTTTAACAATATCAATTGGCCGGTAGTTGCCGAACGTTATAAAAACAAACGATAATTAATTGAAATAATTTAACATACACTGCTTCTACTTCAAAATGAAAAATAGTAGAATTTAAATTATGTGTGGATCACATTTCAGATTGGGGACGGTTCTCTCATAAATGCAATAACTTTTAATCGAAACTCTGGATTTAAGTATTCCTAACTTCGATTAAAAGTTATGAACTTGTGAAAGAACTGTCCCCTGTCGCTTTCTTGCAAAAAATTATTAACGGTGCGACTCATTGGAAAAGCGGTGTGACCATTCGGCCTCTTTGAAGCCTGTAAGACCGAAGTTTGTTCCAAGTAAAAAAGGGCGTTTCACAAGCATTCCATGATGACTTAATAAGGCTAAAATATCATCTCTGCTCATATTGTCAAGCTTAACTGCAAGGCCCATTTCCTTATAAAGCAAACCTGAAGTATTCATGATTTTTTTGATGTTACCATTTTGAAAATTTAGCATCATTTGAAGCTCTTCAATAGTTGGAGCTTCAATCACTATATCTTTAACGTTTAAAGGGATATTCTTTTTCTCTAAAAAATTTAATGCCGCCTTACAAGTCGAGCATTTTTTGTGCAGGTAAATAATCATGGGATCGACTCTTGAAAATTTATAATAAGTGTAAATGATAACAGATGCGATTAAAGTTTTAAATCGTAAATTATTATTTGTTTGTGTTAGGTTTCAATTAAAACGGAAAATGTATAAAATGTCAGAGGTCAAACCAAAATCCATAGCCCTCGAATTGATCGATTTATGCCATAGCTATGGTACTTATTCGGCTGTCGACAATGTTTCTCTTCAAATCAATAAGGGCACCATATTTGGATTGATCGGACCAAATGGAGCCGGTAAAAGTACGACAATTAAGATGCTCACAACTTTATTACCGGTCACATCAGGGGATGCTCGCATCAATGGTTATAGTATTGTTGATTCCTCATCAAAAGTTCGTCAATCCATTGGCTATGTTCCGCAAATGATTTCTGCAGATGGGGAACTTACAGCTTATGAAAATTTGATGCTGTCAGCAAAGTTATATGGACTTAAAATCGATTATCGTCAAAAAAAACTTCTCGAAGTTTTAGAGTTTATGAATTTAACCGATGTTAAAGATAATTTGGTCAAAACTTTCTCAGGTGGCATGATTCGTAGATTAGAAATTGCACAAGCCCTAGTTCATGAACCAATCGTGCTATTCTTAGATGAGCCAACGGTTGGTTTAGATCCTGCTGCAAGGAAAAATCTTTGGAAGCATATTAAAGAACTCAATAAAAAAACAGACATGACAATTTTAATGACCACACACGATATGGATGAGGCTGATACTCTTTGTGATATAGTCGCTTTAATGCATTTGGGAAAAATAGTTGTAATGGATACCCCAAAAAAATTAAAAGCCACTTTAGGCCCAAAAGCTACCCTTGATGATATTTTTATCATTCATACGGGCAGTTCCTTAAAAGAAACAGGAGATTTCAACAATGCTACACAAACCAGAAGAACAATCTCGAATTTGTAACCCTTATCGATTGGTATATGAGCAAATTTCAGCAATTGTTGGAGTGGACTTAAAAAAGCTACGACATGACCCGTATGAATTATTAACGAGAATGATTCAACCTGCAATATGGCTTTTAATTTTTGGACAAGCAATGTCAAAAACCAATGCAGTACCTGCAGGATATTCCTCCTATCTTGATTTTGTTGCTCCCGGCATCTTAGCACAAAGTATTCTATTCATAGCAATTTTTTTTGGAATTGCTTTGATTTGGGAAAAAGATATGGGAGTTTTGCAAAAGATTTTAGTATCACCTGCCCCAAGAAGTATTTTGGTAATTGGAAGGGCAATAGCAGCAGGGTTTCGCGGATTGAGTCAAGTTTTTATGATTTACTTTCTTTCTTTTTTTTTAGGAATTAATCTGAGATGGGATTTATTAGGAATTCTTGGTGTGCTTGTCACGGTGATGCTGTGTGGCGCTATTTTTTCAACCTTTTCGTTAATCATTGCATCTCTTGTTAAAAAACGAGAAAGATTCATGGGCATTGGACAAGTGTTGACAATGCCTTTATTTTTTGCAAGCAATGCTCTTTATCCTGTTGCAAATATGCCAAGGTGGTTGCAAATAATTTCCTTCATGAACCCGTTAACCTACCAAGTGAATGCCTTAAGAAACTTTATGATCACAGGAGATGCTACTTTTAATAGCTTGATTCTTGATTTTTCTGTTGGTTTTGTTGTTTTATCCATCCTAGTTGCTATAGCAACACGAGTTTACCCAAAAATCCTGTACTAGCATCCAAGATATGGATATATACAGGTGCTACTTGAAAGTAAAAATATAAACTGTTTTTTTTTTTTCTTGAATAAGAAACCTTAAAACACGATACACTAATATTGCTTTTGAAAGCTTCTGTAGGGTAGTTATTGAAAAATTTTTTTCAGGTGAAAAGCTTTTTTTGAAACAATTTTATATACATAGTAGAAGAAAAATGTTAATTAAATCGAAAATCTTTGCTTGGGGACTTTTTTGTAGCGCCTTTTTTTTTACAGGGACAGGTTTAAATGCTGCTTGGCTGCCTGCTGAAACGGTCTCTCAACCAGAAATATATCCGGAGTCTGGTAATTGCAATGCACTTTCCGTGAACTTCCAAGGTAACGCAATTGCTGTTTAGCTCAATCGAGGTGATCCTGTTTAGGGGCAATTTTCAGAGGTAGTTGTTAGTTCATTTTAACCTCGGGGTATTGGGTGGGCTCCATTTGAATATGTCAGCTCTCTTGCTCCAGGGCCATTTGGGAAATTATACGGATTTGTAGCTGATGCAGATGTTGATATGAATTCTTCAAATTATGCTGTGGCTGTTTGGGAGGGTTCTTATAATGACGGTGTATTCCCTCTGCCTGTTTTTGCTTCAACAAGACCCCCCGGTGGGCCATGGGGACCTGTTGTACCTGTTTCATCACTTTTAGATGAATTTGGTAATAATATTAACCCTTCAGTTTATGTCAACGAAGCAGGAACAGCATTGATGACTTGGAGAGTGTCTAATAATCCTGGTCGTTTAAATTCGACCCTGGTTAGCTTCTTAGCCTTTGGCGTGCATGGACACCCCCTTTTGCAGTTTCTTCGCCAACTGAAACAAATAATGATTTGGACAATTCCCCTCATTCTGCTCTTAATGAACGGGGTGATACTGTTGTAGCTTGGTTTGGAGGTAATATTGTTACAGATGAAATAAATGTAGCTACTTATGATTCAACAACTGCAACTTGGCGCCCTCCTGTAACTTTGGATAGCTCTCCGAATGTTCAAGGTTTTCCTTTTCTTAACCCTGTATCGGCCATAGATGAAAATGGAAATGCAGTTGTTATTTAGAAAAATTTAAATGAAATTAAATCTTCCTATTATCTTTTTGATGATGTTTGGGAACCAAGTGTTACACTTTCGACTAACGGTAGTTCTCCACCTTATGTGATAATGGATCGTGCGGGTAATGCAACGGCTGTCTGGGATGAAAATGGAGGTAACATTTTAAGCGCATCAAGACCTTTTGGAGGAGGTTGGAGTACGCCTGTCATCATTATTCAAGGTGGAAATGATCAAATGGAAAATTTTTTGCAACAAAGAGATCCCGTAGCGGTTGATTTGGCAGGAAACGTGATAGCGATGTGGGGGGAGACTGACTCTCAACAAAAATTGAGTGCATTCAAGCCATTCGGTCAACCTTGGCAAGCTCCTGAACTTATAACTGCGCGCCAGAGTAGTACATATAACATTGGATTAGCCGAATGTGGCTTTGCTATAGCATCATGGAGAGGACGTAGCGACGATGGAATAGATGATATTGAAGCTGCTATCAATGAAAACGTCTTTCCGCTTATTGTTCGTGGAAGTGCTACTTTAACACATTGTAAACAGCAATTTGCTACCCAAAAAAGATACATCAGTTTACTTTCTTGGATGCCTGTTTCTGCAGAATGTATATCAGCCTACAACATCTATTGCGATGGCAAACTTGTAGCAACTACAACGGATACGAGTATTACAATCCCTGGTTGTGGCAGAATTCCTTGTAACTTTACTATAACCACTATTAATGTGAGTGGGAATGAAAGCGATCCAATTCCATTTATTTTAAACAACTAGTTAACCGGTTGTCCATTTTGCCCCGCACGTTTTTTAGAAAGCTTGCGGGGTTGTTTTCTTAATCTTTTAGTAATCGTTGTATCGTTTATTTACCTATGGTGTTAAAAAGCTCGCGCAGTCTGATGCATTCGGTAAAGTCTTTAGAGCCTGATTTCACATCTGCCACACCATGCAAAAGAAGCTGATCAACAAGTTCAGAGCCTGCTTCATTAACTAATTTTTGCAATGTTTTTAGTTTTGTGTCTTTGCTGTGAGCTAACATGTGACGGCCCACAAGAAATAAAACTTCTCTTTTCAAATTTTCGCTAGCGCCTAATGCATCAAGCATTCCAGAAGCTATTCTTTTAGAGGCATTTTCATGCCCGTGAGCTGTTATGCGACCATCTTCATGAATCACAGTTTTTGTAGCTTTGCCTATATCATGAAATAGTGCAGATAAAGCCATAGCGAATGTCGCATTTGGAGGTAGATTTTCAACGACAAGCAATGTGTGTGTCCAGACATCACCTTCAGGATGAAAGATAGGATTTTGCGGAACCTGATTTAAATTTTTCAGCTCAGGAAAAATTGTAAAAAGTTCCCCTGAATCAGCCATTTTCTGAATGAATGTAGAAAAAGTTCCACGTTCATGCGCTTCTTGCAATTGATTGAAAAAAAGGTTGCTCATTTCTAATTCTTTTTTATAAAACAAGTTTTAAGAACAATAGAGTTCCTGCCTTTTCCGCCTTCAATTTCTTCCACGTTGCCGGTTAATCGAATATCTTTAAAGATTGTGCCTCTTTTGATGACCATGCCCGCTGCTCCTTTCACCTTTAAATCTTTGATAACTGTGACACTGTCACCGTTGGCAAGATCCCTTCCATTGCTATCTGTACTACTCATTTGTCAATCCACATTTAATTTGAAAAATATTATTTTAAAGGTTTTTATAATTAAAGCCAAACAACTTTAAAATCAGTACTTTTGTAAAAAGAGTCTGACTTGGTCTGCATACTTTTGTTTTGGACTCAAATTTTCAACTTCATTATAAAGAAGATGAATGTCGGGAATTTTATTTCTAAAAGCATTTAAATCATCTCTTGGAAGATTTAATTTTCTCGTTGTATAAGTTTCTTCCGATTGAAAAATATAATGGGCAACATAGGCTGATGCCTTAGAGTATTCCACACCCAACTTATTAAAAGGGGTCAGAGGGTTTACTTTATTATCAATAGAATAGGTTTTCATTAAATTTTAAATGTGAAAAAAGTGGGGATTTGTTGCTTGAGTCACTTCTTTTGGCCTAACAAAAGTTTTAATATGGTCATCAACCTTTAACTCCGACCTTGTATAATTATCTAGAATTAACCCGTCGGGTTCATTGAAATGGTTGTTGGAGCCAAATAGGAGCCAGTTAACCCCTAAAGCATCTGCATGAGGAAATGCCTTCAATAATTTTTTTACATCTTTAAAATCATTTAAAATTAAAAATTCATCGGCATCCAAATAAAGCATCCAACTTGCCTATAGTCTTTTAGCAATATGGACAGCTCTTTCCATCAAGGGCATTTTAACAGGGTTTTCCAATTCGCATCTTTCAACGATTACTCTTAAATCAAAATTTTTAAAAACGTTGATTAAAGGAACATCAGACTTATGATCAAAGATATAAACCAAATCAAAGCCCAGTAAAAGATGATGGGCAGCCCACTCTTTTATATTTTTTTCATTTCTTGCATTTGTAAATAAAACAACTGAATTGTTTTTTGCTATTTTTGGATCCTTTTTAACTTTACCGTAAAAATCTTCCGGTAAATCTGCTTGAATTTCAACATCTGTCACGAAAGGGTTTTCATCGAAATTATAATTATTATCGACTGTTCCAAAAGCATTAAACGAAATAAAAAACTGCTAATAATGAAAAACAAATTTCTCATAGATTTTTCCTTTATAAAATATAATTGTTTTATAAGAAAAAATCTATATGTTGAAAAGCTTAAAAATAATTTTATTAAACAGGTTTAACAAAAATTCCTAAAAATCCATACTGTCTAACCTTTTCCTCACTACTCCATTGATAATAGATGCTCAGAGCTTCCTCAACGGATTTTATGCCGGGTAAGGCTTTTTCTAGTGTGACATCTTCGAGGTATTTTTCAATTGAGTCGTATTCCCTTATTTCTGTAACATTTGCAAGAAAGTTTTCGGTGCCATTGCTAAAATTTATTTTATCGCCCACTTTAATTTTCTTATAAGAATGGGTGCTTTTTCGGCCCTCAACAGGTTTAATGCCTTGACGGATGTAAGAAAACCAAGGGTCTTCACAATGTATGTTAAATGTAGTCATTTGAGTAGCCTAAAAATTAAGTTAGAAACTCACCTTTTTTTGCTTAAAGTGAGTTATAAATAGATAAATCACTTAAGTTTATCTTATTTCTATCTTTAATTTCAACCGCTTCCACTTCGATCGTAATTTTTTTAAAGTAAGAGGGGAGGGGAGAAAGTCTGTGGTTAAAAAAGGGGGGATTTATAAAGGAAACCCCCAAGTGAAGTCAATTATGATTTCGCGAGGAGGTGTAAATTAAAGATTATTTTTTGTTCATTGCATCTTTGATGAAAGTGATAAGACCGGTTAATACACCACCGCTTACACCACTTGTAGCAATAGTCACAAGAAGGCTGCTTAAATCAAATCCTGTACCTGTACCTGTCGCTGCAGCTGTTGCGCCTGCTGTTCCTAAGAATCCTAAAGCTCTTAAAAGGAATTCGCCTGCACCGCCGCCAATAAGACCAACGATCGAGTTAAAAATTGGGCCTAGGTTTTTATCTGCTGAAATTGCACCGGCAATGTTGCCACCGGCTGCACCACTAATTAGAGAAATGATTAAATTTAATAGATCCATGAAATGACTCCTTAAGTTTTTTTGATTTCTAGATCAACTAGTATTATTTATTTTTTTAAAAATCAACATTTTTTTTGGTTCCTCGAAAGAAATTTAAGAATTTTATGATGATTTCATTTTTTTAAATAAAAAAATGGCAATTAAACAGGTAAAACATTTATAAAAAAACTTTAATGAACAAAAAAATGAAGAGAAAAAATGAAGTTATTTAGCAAAAATAGTCTGTTAGCCGTTCTTACATTATTTTCAATGAGTTCTTCTTTAATTGGACAAGAATATTATCAGTCATTTGCAGCACAAGAATGCTGTCCTGAACTCAATTGCAATAAATTTTATATTGGAGGATTTGGTGGAGGACTCTACTCAAATTCGACAAGAATGACTCAGATGGGAACTGCATTTTTTCCGGAAGCAGATGAGCAAGGCGGGCCATTGGCAGTATTGGCAGAAGGCAGAACACATAAAACACAATCTGGCTTTGGCGGCGTGCAACTTGGATATGAATGGGGTCAATGTAACGGATGCAATGATTGGATGTTTTCCACTGCAACAGAAGTAGAAGCATTATTTTTTTCTAACACTAAGCATGGACATTTGATTAACCCAACAGATAGATTACCAGAACATGACTTTGATAATTCTTTTCGTATGAAAATGAATACGGTTCTTGTTAATGCTGTTTTTTCACTTGACAATTCTTGCATGTGCGGATTTACTCCATATGTTGGTGGAGGTCTTGGTGCAACACGCATATCTCTTAATAACGCAAGATCGCTTCAAGTATCGCCGGCAGAAGAGGGAATCAATCACTTTAATTCAAGAACAAATGACTCTACATGGGCATTTGCAGCTCAAGTAAAAGTTGGTCTTCGTTATAAGATTACAGAATGCCTTCATATTTTTGCTGAATACCGTTACTTGTTTATAGATTCTAGTAACTACATTCTTGGATCAACTGTTTATCCAGACCATGCGTTAACATCACCTTGGAATGTTAGAATCAAAAACATCCAGTATAACGCATTTTCCATCGGACTTCGTTACGATATTTAATTGAATAAAAAAACCGAATAGTTCTAAAAAAACTATTCGGTTTTTGAATCGTCCGGATTTAACATAACTTCATAGAGTATCAGCATGGCTCTTTCTAATTTTATGTTGAATTGTCTTAAAAGTTTAGGCTCGACTACCTGATAAAATAGAGGTAAAAGACGAGCGTAGAACCTATAGATTTAATCTTTACAGTGTACGAGCCTTACTTGTTTAAAAAAAGTATATCAATTTTCCTAAAATATGGTATAGGTACAAGATTAACTTTTCTTTAGTTACAAAGGCAAGGAACATGATTCAAAAAAGCTTTTTCAAACTTATTCTATGTTGTATTCTTTATTTTACAGTGAATAGCAGTATTGCATTTGCTAATTTTACCGTCTCTGAATATGGCTGCCATAGTAAAAAGATAGGATCCACAGGACCAACAGGACCAACAGGTTCTACCGGGGTTACAGGAGCCACAGGCGTTACGGGTGCCGGAGTTACAGGAGCCACAGGTATTACAGGTGCCACAGGCGCAACCGGTCTTACAGGTTCTACCGGAGTTACGGGTGCCGGAGTTACAGGAGCCACAGGTATTACAGGTGGTACAGGCACTTCCTTTGGAAATTACGCATCTGCATTAAATGACGGTAATACAACTGTAGCCCTCTCAACCCTAGTTCTCAGCTTTAATCCAACATATTTAGCGGGAAACTTAACTTATGGTGGAGGGGTGTTTAATATTAACAATTCAGGTTCTTTAACACCTGCAGTCTATCTTGTTAATGCTGCGTACAGCTCTTTTGGTTCAGATTTTGATAATGGTTTGTTCACTATTGAAGTTGATATTAATTCAACAGGCTTAAACCCTTATGGAAATGATGTCTATGCTATAAATGCAACCACAGGTGGGGGAGCAGCTACAGTTATAGTGATCGTGCCCCCATTAGTTTCAGCACAATTGGTTTTATCAACCAATGGTCAGTTTAGTTCTGGGGAAATATCGCTTACAATTGCTCAAATAGATAATCAGTGAAGATAGATCGATATGCCATTTGGATTCGCTTTAACTTTATAAATAATGGAGAAAAAAATGAGCTCATCAAAAAGAATGATCGTTGGAATTAGTGGCGCTTCAGGCATCGCTTACGGAATCGAGCTTTTAAAAATTCTTCGTGAATTAGAAATTGAAACTCATTTAATCGTTTCAAAAGCAGCAGATCTTATTCGGGGGTACGAAACGGTGATTTCTACACAGGAATTAAAGCAACTTAGTGATTTCTGTTACAGTAATGAAAATTTTGGCGCTCCCATTGTTAGCGGTTCTTTTAAAACCATGGGGATGATCGTAGCACCTTGCTCAATGCGCTCACTTGGGGAAATTGCTCACTCTTCAGGAAGTGGCCTTCTTACTCGTGCAGCAGATGTTGTTTTAAAAGAGCGAAGAAAACTTGTGCTGATGGTTAGAGAATGCCCTTTAAATGCGCAACATTTAAAAAATATGTTGGCAGTCACTGAAATGGGAGGCATAATTTTTCCGCCTGTTCCCGCATTTTATGCAAAGCCTAAAAATTTACAAGATATGGTCACTCATACAGTTGGACGTGCACTTGATCTATTTGATATTGAAACTTACAATTTTCCAAGATGGGGAGAAGATATCGGCTTGCAAAAAATCAGAAAAAAATCTCTTGAAGAATCCTCCTTAACCAATTTTTAATATGTCCATGTTGATCGACTTAATGAAAGAAAGAGTAGTACCCGGGCTTTCCCTTATAATCATAGAAGATGCCAAAATCATTTTGCAAAAAAATCTTGGACTTAAAAATAGTCAAAAAAAAGATCCGATTAATGAAGGTACACTCTTTAAAGCAGCTTCACTTAGTAAGCCTGTTTTTACTTATGGAGTTTTAAAATTAGTTGAAAATGGCAAATTGGATCTAGACACCCCGCTTGTTAAATATCTTTCTCTTTGCGATGTAAAAAATGATGAAAGAGTAAATTCTATTACTGCAAGAATGGTTTTAACGCATACTAGCGGCCTTCCAAACTTGAGGCCAAAAAATGAAGCTTTAAAGATTTATTTTGAACCGGGAACAAGATTTAATTATTCTGGCGAGGGTTTTTTGTATCTGCAAAGGGTTTAAGAACGTATTACAGGATTAACTTTAGAAGAATTCATGCAAAAATATGTTTTTTTCCCATTAAATATGTCCCATAGTTCTTTTGTCTGGTCTTATGATGGTCAAAAAGCATCGGGGCATTACCTTAAAGGTAACCCAATTGAAATGCGCGATGCAGTGCCTCAAAATGCGGCTTTCAAATTGCATACTACAACACTTTATTATGCAAAATTCATTGTTGCAATCTTCAAAGATCATTCAAAAAACATTCATGAAATGCTACGACCTCATGTTAAATTGCCAATAATCAGTCCTGATTCGATTAAAAATGTTCCAAACGAGCTTTCAGATGCTCTTTCGTGGGGTTTGGGATGGGGAATTCAATCAATAAATCAAACAGATTCTTTTTGGCATTGGGGAGATAATGGAGGATTTAAAAGTTTCATTTTAGCATAAAAAAATAACAACAGTGCAATTATCATCTTTACAAATGATTCAAATGGCTTATTGCTCATCAGAGATATCATTAATAAATATAAGAGTTTTTCACAACCTGTCTTCGAATGGGTAGAAAAAGACTAAACACTTCTAGAATCTATAACATCTGCGATAGCCTCTGGCTACCCTTACTTCCACTCAATGCCTTAACGTAAAAATATCTGAAACTTTTTAATGAAGCCTATGACCCACCGGAACTTCTCTTTCAGGTTCTACTAAAACAATGGCGTTGGATTCATCAGAAAGACCAAGCACTAAAACTTCTGACATAAAAGAGCCAATTTGCCTTGGAGGAAAATTAACAACGGCTAATACTTGGCGACCAACCAAGTTTTCTTTTGAGTAATGATTTGTTATTTGTGCAGATGATTTTTTGAGGCCTATTTCAGGGCCAAAATCAATAAAGAGCTTATGAGCTGGCTTTCTTGCTTCAGGAAATTCTTCTACATTGATTATCTTGCCGACACGAATGTCGACCTTAGCAAAGTCTTCATATGAAACCATTTCGAGTTGTCTCTTTTAAGTCCCATCATTAATTTGGTCTAAAATTAGTTGGCTTTCTTTTACGTCTTTTTCACGTATAAGAATATCAATCCCGCCCATGCCAAAGCTTAGGTGAGGAAGAACACCGGACGCATCATTAGTTCTAACGAGACAAAAAATGTTTGCATCATCTAAATTTTTTTTGATAAAGTTTGCTTCAAACTGATCAAAAGTTTGATAAATGCGAATTAAGCTATCCATAAATGGCTCCGGTTGATTGATTATTTTTTGACGTTGCCCCAAGTGTAGTTGAGCGTACCCGATTCGGCATTATTTTTTCTTTTTACAATAATTGTACCATTGCCGCCATCTTTTCCGATGACTACAGGGCTCATACCCGCTTGAAAAGACCCTTTTTCATCTGCATTTAAGGAAAGATTAAGCGTTTCACCGCTCGATATGCTTGTTATTTCCAAAGTTTCGTTTGGTAAAAACCCTTGCCCTTCAAAACCAAATTCTGTTCTTTGTGGGTCTATTGGCGTAATGCAGATGGCGGCATTGCCACTTTTCCATTTATATTCGACTAACTCTTTTTGACCGGCATATGCAAAAGAAGAAAAGAAGCACAAGGCAAGTAAAAAATTACGTAATAATTTGGTCATGGAATATTCTTTGGTTGTTGTAAATTTAGAGGTAAAGCCCGTTTTTAATTTACCGATGACCGGACAATTATCTATGAGCTTGAAACCCTTTATAAGCGTAGAATTTACTTGGTCAATATAATTCCTGTAAAGAATAAAAATCTCAGATTTGCATTTCATTAAGACTAATATAATAAAACATTCCATCTTCAAGCTAAAATTTTGATAAGAAGTTTTTTTCTATTTTTAAAAACACATAAAAAGTATTTTAAAAAAAGAACACAAAAACTAAAAGGATAGCTATGATTGCTCTACAATCTACTGTAAACAATTCGCAGGGTATAGGGGAAAGAAGAAAATTTTTAAAAAGTCTTATGGAAACTCATGGTGTCAAAGAAAAACAGCGTTGGCAAAATAACAACGATACGGTAAGTCAAAGGGCTTATGTCATCGATGTAAAGAAATTATCGGAAATACAAAAAATCATTTCAGCACTATGGGATTTTAATATAAATCATCCTGAACAACGCCCCTTGGTTGCTGTGCCGGTAGCAGGGTGGGAAGCCACTGATTATGGTATTCTTTCGAGCGTTTTTGAAAAAGAAAGCCTCACTCATGAATATGCTCAATCTTTTTCATTATCACACTTCACTACAGGAAAAAATGCAGATGTCATCATCCGCATTTCAAAAGAAGCGCAAAATATGGATGTTTTTAAAAATACCCAAGCAGAATGCTTCATTAAGATTACACCTGGTTGTAGAATCACAGACATCGAACAAGAATTAGCTACCCGTAAATTAGCACTAAAGCCTCACATGACCACATTGCATGTAGCTTCTTTTGTCGGAGCTGCAAGTAATGGTTGTTATGGACCCGGAAAAAATTATACTTCCATGACAACTGACATTGTAGAGATGAAAGTTATAACTCCTAAAGGTGAAAAACTAACATTATCAGAGAAGGAAAATCAAAAATGGTTTTATCTCTTCCGTGATTGTCATATGGGAGCTGCATTTATTGTAAAAGAATTGACTATAAAGAATATAGAACCCGATTTTTTAATAAAACGTACTGACTTAATCCTAAAAGATTTTGAGCATTTTAATGACGTAATGAATTTTAAGAATTTGTTGAATAAAGAGCATTTTATTATGCATTTTATTCCGGTCGGGATGAATAAGGAATGTAAAGATCATTTTCCACAATTTCGCATATCAACGTTTGAGCGCACAATAGAGAGTCCGACCGAAACTACTAAAACCCTTGATCAAGAGCAACAGGATGAAACCGATTGGGAAAATTTATCTTTAACTTCATTAGGTGAACCATTGATTGATGGGATTGTTGGCTCAAAACGGCTTCAAAAATATTTTGACGTAATATTAGATCTTGCTGCAAGAAAGACTTTTGGGACCAAGCCAGAAAGGGTTGAGATTGGCCCCTCTGCACAAACCATTCATCTTTTAAAAACTTACACGCAGTCTAAAATAACCGATATCAATTGGCTTATAGAAGTGCCTGACGTACGCACTGCAGATAAACTTCTAAAGAAATTAATGCTCATGATTACGCAAAAATTAACATTTTATGCAAAGACAGAAAAATATCCCATTTTGACTGTTTATGCACGTTTTTTAAAAGGCATCTATTATCCTGAAGCAGAAGGAGGTGTTGCACCAACGGCCGTGGATAATGAAGGTGATTTAATTCTTTCATTTGAACTCCTATCCTATCCCGAGCTGCAAAAAACAGAAGCTTTTAAAGATATAGAAAGAGAAGTGATCAAAATGCTTAAAAATCAGTATAAATTTAAATACCATCCCGGAAAGACATGGCCAGACAACCTGACAAGTTTGACAGAGATCTTTACCGATAAAATAGACGTGCAAAGACTTGAAAATTTCCAAAATGGTGTCATGGAACTTGTTGGTGGAAAAGAAAATCTTTGCTATTCAACTTTATTAACACCACAAAAGAAACATTTTATAGGCTTGAGCGATGAGTTCAACTTAAAAACCAGTGTCAAAAAAGAAGAAAAAATCAGTACAAGTCAGAGAGATGCAACACTTACAAAAATCGTCGAAGTTGCCAAAGAATTTGATCATCACTGTTACAAGAGTGCAAAAAAAATGTCGAAAAAAAACAATACAGTTAAACTTGAACAAAAAAAAGTCTAAAAAGCAGCCCATACGTCCTTTCTGATGGAAAGGATGTATGGGTTTTAAAAGGCCAAAAATCGCGGCTCTTTTGCACCACTCTAAAGCAATATAAGGGTCATTTTTTATAAACTTGAGCTCCGGAAACTTGGGAAGATTGAATTTCACTGTTTGATGAAATCCATATTTCTCCTTTACCTGATTCAACTGTTATTGCTCCTGTAACGTTAGTTCCACTACGTAAATCAATCACTTGAGTGCCTGTAAAGCCACTAACTTCTCGGATAATTAAGGAATCTACTGAACACATTCTTAGAACAATCTTTTGTGAAGCAACAGACAGTTTTTGTTGAAATTTAGTATTGTTAGCATTCAAAGAACCGTTTATGATGGTTGTATCAGCGATTACACAATTACTGAGATCAGCTTGACCATTGACTTGAAGGCTGTTAATCAGCGATTCATCGGCCTTTAAACTTCCATTAACTTGCACAAGTCCTAAAATTTTAGTTTCTTCAAGTACAACAGAGCCGTTTCCTTGAATAGAATTTAATGTTTCTTTTCCATATTTTTGATAACAGGAATTGGAATTATACTTGTTTTCTGCTCCACATATATTAAATGACATTGAAATAGCTGACAACAGCACTAGAAAATACATTTTTTTCATATTCATCTCCGTGTTTCAAGGCTTGCCCTTGCAACGTTTGTTAATTTGATTTCAGATTGTTTGGATGTTCTTCTAGGCAACGCTTGCTTCTGCTATATTTTGTTTTTAAGGAACGTGCCGCTTAAATCATTTGATCTACTGTACGGTCAAATTTTGAGATAAACCTTTTTGTAAAATAAACGGTCCCATCGTATATAACTGTAGTTTTTTAATAGGAGAGTAAGGTTTGATATCCACCATGTTTTGGGATGAAATTTTTCATTCATTTCTCCATAAATAAAATTAAGCAGAATTGTAAAACTAACTTTTTGGATAATTTATGTAAACAATAACTTTACAGGGACGACAGGGACTGTAAAAATTGCGGTATTTTCAATGTTTAACCCATCGACACGATCCCATTAATTCTAATTTTTAAGCGGGTTGTGCAATCAATACCCGTATAAGCAAAATTAATAATTTTGCCGTTTTTTATTGTTAGGTTTTCAGATAATAAAGCTGAGATGCCTGTAGTATTATAAAAAGTCGTTTCGCTTATGAGTTTATGATGTTTTAAATCCAGAGTAACATCTTTTGACTCGATTAGAATAGCTTGCCCATTACCGGTTGGACTCCATGTGATGTCGTTTTAAAGACATAGGTTCGGGGTATATTAATTTTAATACCGCTAGGAGGAATTTCATATATCGCGAATTCATTGCTTGCGGCATTTGCATTAAAAGTAAAAACAATTAAGCTTAAAAGAATCCATTTTATAATATGAATTTTAAATCCCCCTCTAGTTTAAAATTATATCTTTACGATATGTAAGAAAAAAACTTAAAACTAAAGAATATTTATTAAATTGAGGATGACATGAGGTTTGCTCTCTTAAAATTCCATAAAGATAAATAAAATTTTAAAAATGCCTTTCATTTTTAAAATTTATTTTATATTGTCACGTTCATTATAAATATGGATTTTACATGCACTGTTTGTATTTGCTTTTACTTCTGATCACCACTGGCACACTTTTTGGAGTCTTGCAACCTTTACAACTTGAAGGAGACTGGTATAGCGGCCATTTTGAATTTAATGAAGAACCTCTTTTATCGCAAAAGATAATTCAACAAATGCTTTTAGAAGGTAGCGCTTCTCTTCTTAATTTAGATTGTGTTGATGGAGTTCTTATGGGCGATGCAACAGCTAATTTGATCAGCTACCAGGGGAAAAGCCCTTATCCGGACGCTGTTATAAGATCGGGTGGGGTCGTTAATCTTTTAGACCCATTTCAATACTTCGATTTGGGAATCACTTATGATTGGGTAGTATGCATCGGATTAGCAGGATTGTTTCCAGAAGGAACAGAAGCTGTTTTTGTTAACAATCTAAAACGTCACACAAACAATGCAATCGTTGTTACTTGGTTTCCGCGTAATTATTCTAGTCCATATTTTCTAAATCCTCTAACTGAATCTGAAGTTGAATATTTATTCACTCAGCAAGGGTTAACAAGAGATTTCGCAACAGAAAGCCTTTTAAGAGCAAATGCAAATCCTATGGGATTTTGGCCTCAAACACTTTATGTATTCAGATTATGAAAAAATTTATTCTAGCCGCTTTTTTTTTCCCCCTGTATCTTATTTCAAATGAATTTGCGACAGATTTTCATTTAAGGTCTGGGACTCCGACCAGTTTTATTGTTGATGGAAGATATGCTTGCTACCAAACTGAACGACACACTCTATTTGCAAATATTAAAGGGGGCATAAGCTCGACCACACATACATATACACCAGGTTCAAAAAGCTCCTTTTTAGAAGCAAATGTAGGTTTAGGATATCGATTCAATCACAATAGCGGTACTTTGGGTGTTTATTCCTACTTTGGAAGATTGAGAACACCTTATCACGATAATTTCTCGAGAGCAACTGTGGGGATTGAATACTTTAAAGATGAAAGTGGGGCTTTTCTAAATTTTTATACACCTATTGGAAAGCGAACTCAAACAATCGATAAAAAATATGGATTTAATCGATTCCAATTTAATTTTAAAGGCCATGATCTGCAGTTTGTGAATTTCGGAAAAAGAGAAGTCATGTCGCCTTTAGCTGCAGAATTGGGCATGCACAAAAAATTCGGAAAAGCAGAAGCTTTACTTAAAGGCTATTTCCACGGTGGTTATAAAGGAACAAAAAACAGAGTCGGTGCAAATCTCGAGTTATCATCCCAATTATCAAATTGGTCTTCAATAACATTATCCGGAGGCTACGATTCTTTCTACAAAGCTCAAGCAAGCTTAGGATTTTTTATTACATTGGGGAATAATACCACAAATGAGGTTTGCAATATACAACTAAGTAGACTTCCACCTGTCCATCTTGAAGAGTTTTTCTGGATACAACGTGGAAAAGAAGTGTTTGACGATAATATTGTAAAATCTAATCTCTATTTTGTCGATAATTCAAAAATGTACCCTAATGGATTTCAAGGTGATGGTACGTATACAACGCCTTTCTCAAATGCTTTAGTAGCTAATAATGCTATTACAACAGTCCCTGATGCTACGCTCTATTTCTATCAAGGGATTGATCAATATCAGAATTTTGGAACATTTAACCTAATTGACACTCAAGTAATCACAGGTCAAGGGGGAAATTTTGTGGTCCAAGATATCGTTGTACTTCCTGGATCAGCTGTAACCAGACCTTTCCTTGTCAAAAATGCGCTTCAGGAAATGATGAATACTCCTTTAATTACAGTTACTAACGGCGGGTCGAATATTATCGAGAATATTGGATTGGCAAATGCTAGCGGTAACGTGGCTACCGGTGGATCTTTAATTACTGTTGCAGGCAATTCGATAAACTCTCTGACGATTCAAAATGTTATAGCTACAGATAAAGCCACGCTATTTTTCATGTCAGGAAGTCAATCTGTCAATCTTTACCATAATGACATCTATGGAGTCGATATAAAGACATTTAATTCTGCAGCTCTTAATCTTCGAGTTGAAGACAATATTTTCAGAACAAATAGAATGATTGCACAAAGATTTTTCCAACCAATAGGGGCTTCTCTTTTTTTAGAGTCTTTAAATAATTCCACTTTTGTTGTTGATTCAATAAAAAACAATACATGTTTTAACACAACTCTAAATCCCAACGCGCATTTAGGATTCGGTTATCTTTCATCCGGGTCTTCTATTAACATGACTCCAAATGGATTTTTAAATAACACATCCATTGGAAAGCTACCTGCTGCTTCTGCAGGAGCATTTTTATTCCAAGGAGTTGATGCATCAAGAGTGAATATCAACGGCTGTGCTGACAATCTATCTCTGCTTGATGGATTTACCCTCCAACGATGCGATATCAACATCAAAAAAGCGGGTGTTACTGCAGACGCAGCAGGGATGTCACAGGCAAATAATAATACAGTAGTCGTACCCTTTGCTGCTGTCGTTATAACTAATACTCCCTAAGTACCTTTACACCATAAAGGTACCTCAAGTTTGGCGGTTTTTAAAGCAAATAAAATTTTAAGTTAAAAAAAGAAAAGGCACATCAGGGCGTTTTGACGAGAAAGATTTGACAATGTCATCCTTTTTCTTTGCTAGCAACCAAACCCTTCAATAGCTGAGGAAGATAATCAGGATTTAAGGCTGCTATCGATAAAATTTTAAAGACCCATAATGCTGTCAGCTTTGAATCAACTGGAGCACACCCATATCTGCATAGTGTACTTGCCAGGCTTCGCGTTAAGTTTAACGTCAAGTTGATAAGGATTTATGCACCGTTGAAAATATGTTACGAAAGAGTCAAAAGTAGAGATCAAAATGCTCACATACCTATTTCTGATGAGTTATTAAAAAAAATTAATGATAATGCGTCAAGAGCAACCTTTGATTGGGATCTTGAGCTTGATAATTCTGATTATAATGATTTTTGTAAAGGATCAAAAATTGAAGGTTGCTAGCAATTTATCAAGACATCGTATCCTCGTTTCTGCAGCTTTTTATTGAGTTCGTTAACTAATTAATTTTCATCTAATGCCGCTAAGAATGGTGTCTACCTCGATTCCAATAATTCCTTTTGACTGCCAAGATGTGGCTCTTCCATTAAATCATTTTATGATGGGCAGATTTTAAAACTTCAGATCTTTCTAGTAGATTTGCCATTCCAGAAGGAGTAAAGCTAAGGTCTGCACACTTTTCAGTTCTAATTACTCTTTCATTTTCTGCATTATCTGTATTAAGTTTGACTGTATTCTTAGAGCGAAATGCAGATTGGACTGCCTCATTTTCGTAGTAAGACCGAGCTCCACCTTATTAAATCGGAAACAACTGCTAAATTTCCACCTTTGTGATCAGGGTATTGATTAAGTTCATAGGATGCAAATTGAAAGCATTGTTTGTCTGTTATTGTCCCGTATTGATTTGTAAGCCTTGCAAGGTCATTTTCAAAAGAGATGAGTGCGATTTGATATTTTTCTGCAAATTCTACTAAATCGGAAGTTGCTTTTTCATTTAGAAGAGCTTCAGAATAGACTAATGAAATATATCCATCGAGATTTTTTTCTCGATATTGTTTAAAATCATCCTGATATAAATATGGCATAAAATGCTCAGGGTCGTGAGCAAACCAAACTTTACAATGTGCATTACAAAGATAATACTTTCTATCTGCCTTTGCCATAGGATTCAAATAGTTAGACATCAGTTTATAGGTTTAAAGTGATGAGATCAATTTAAAACTAAGTGTCAAATCAATTAAACTTGATGAAACAAAAACCTAAAAAAGCAACCTATACAACCTTGTCGATGGAAAGGATGTAGAGAGAACATGTTTGTAAGGACACAAAACTTGTTGATTTAAACGGCACTCCAATTAATTTTGGTCAGCTTGAGATTTGGCCAACGAGAACTTTAATCGAAAGGATTGCTATAAACTAAAATTCCCTTTAAGTTAAATATCTGGGTTAAAATATGAACTTTGTGTTTTTTAACATTTAGTGCCCCCTTAACATAGCAGACCTTGTTTCAAGGCGAGCTTTTGTCATACGTTCACGAAGTCCACCGTTTTTTAGAAAATCAGCTTCAAGTTGTTGTATTTGTTTTCCAAGTAAAAAGACAGCTACTTTAATTAAACCAATCATAACATTTGCACATATTTCAGGGTTTTCATTTTCTATTCCTCTTTTAAAAGTTTCATAGACGGTTGGCATTGTTCTATTTAGAAAACGTAAGCGTTCAGCATATGGATGATTTTTTTCCCATTCGATAAGCTTATGAGTGCGTAAAAAATCACGATAGTCAATTAATAATTCTTCAAGGCTTGCCCTTGCAACGTTTGTTAATTTGATTTCAGATTCTTTGGATGTTCCGGAGGCAACACTTGCTTCTGCAATATTTTGTTTTCCAGAACGTGCTGCTTGAATCATTTGATCTACAGTACGGTCAAATTTTGAGATAAACCTTTTAGTAAAATAAACGGTTCCATCGTAGATAACTGTGGTTTTTTGATAGGAGAGTAAGGTTTGGTATCCACCATGTTTGGGGATGAAATTTTTCATTCATTTCTCCGGAAGAAAAATTAAGGGGATTTTAAAACTAACTTTTTTGATAATTTATGTAAACAATAACTTTGCAGGGACGACAGGGACGGCAGGGACGACAGGGACGGCAGGGACGACAGGGACGACAGGGACGACAGGGACGACAGGGACGACAGGGACGACAGGGACGACAGGGACTTTAATTTTCACGTTAGATAATAGCAGAAAATTAAAAAAAAGTAAAAAACTTATTGAGTTAAATTAAAGTTAAAATAATGAATGTCCCTGCTGTCCCTGCTGTCCCTGCTGTCCCTGAAATCGCTTCATTACAAAAAAAAACCGAATAGTTAAAACTATTCGGTTTAGTGTGCCGATGACCGGACTCGAACCAGCACTTGGTTGCCCAAAGAAGATTTTGAGTCTACCGCGTCTACCATTTCGCCACATCGGCATAAGATGAAGTGAAGGGAGAATATAAAATATAGGTAAGTTTTTTGCAAGCCTTATTTGCGTAAATAATTTTGATTGGCCTCTTTCCATGAGTAGATGACGCGTTCATCTTTTTCCCTGTCATGGCGAACTTGTATACTGATGTAAGGGTAGGGGTGTCGATTGTCAAAGTCGCGACCTTCCTTTTTTTTATACAACTTAATATAAATTTCTTTGTTATAAACTGGTGGGGTAGAAACGTAGGTATCCTCTTTCTCGTAAACTTTAAATTCTGTATACTCTTTTTTATTTGAGTAATCGGGGTTGGTTTTATAAAAATCTTGGCAAAGTTGAATGATTTTTTCAGATAATTCTTCCATTCCTTGCACATAAAATGAAACTTCCGCCCCAATCATATGTTTTGAATATTGATTGGAAATTGAAGGGTCTGAATAGGAATTATGTTCTGGACATCTGTGACCGCAGGTAATAACTACACGTTTTTCTGTTTTCGTTTGGATATAATTTAACAGATCGATTAAAATAGGGTAGATAAATTCTTTGCCGTCCCTTAAAGGTAAGGAATGTTTTGATGAGCCGCCGCAATCGTAGAAACGCTCAAGCGACTCTTTTGCTAAATGGCTTCTGACAGGGTTAAGACTGCTGCCTTTGCATCGAAAATATTCCTTAGTGATTCTTGGAAAATTGCCATTCATTCCTCTTTCCCAAGAATAAGGGGTTTGCTTTTGCAGTTTTGGAATTTCGATTGGGAAATGATGTTCGTTATGAACCCGGTAGATAAATTCAGCCTTCTGATTTGGTTGTCGAGGTTGTTCATCACTTGATGAGGAGCATCCTGACAAAAGAAGTAAAAGAATAATTTTAAGTAAAGTGTACATATTTTAAGAGTTTGATAAAAGTGGGATTAAAAAGCAATATGCGTTGGATTAATAAGTTTAAACTTTTTTTATTTGATTTTGATGGACTGCTCGTCAATACTGAAGAATTGCATTTTCAAGCCTATAAGATCATGTGTTCCAATCGGGGATTCAACCTTGATTGGACTTTTGAGCGTTATTGCCAATCAGCCCATTATAGTGCAGACATATTAGGAAGGGAGCTTTATCAAAAATTCCCTGAATTGCACAAAAAAGAGCCTTCCTGGGATGTTCTTTACCTTGAAAAGAAAAATATTATTGTCGATTTGCTAAAACAGGGTAAAGCCGTGCTCATGCCGGGTGTTAAAGAGCTTTTAGAAGCACTCGATGAGGCTGATATTCAAAGAGTTGTTGTCACACATTCACCTTTGGAGTTAATTGAGGCGGCTCGTGATAATAATCCTGTATTGCATACGATCCCTCATTGGATTACACGACATGACTATAAGCATCCAAAGCCTAATTCAGAGTGTTATTTAAAAGCTATTTCATTATTTGGTGAAAACATCGATTCAATTATCGGTTTTGAAGATACTCCAAGAGGTTTAACGGCTTTACTTGGTACTCGGGCAACACCTGTACTTATTTGTTCAGCCAATTACCCTGAAATCCCATCATTTATTGAAAAGGGAGTCAAGCATTTCCCCTCCTTCAACGCCATCACAGAAGACACACTAATCCTCTGAACTAACGGTCTTCGTGTTTAAAAAATCAGTAATGGACTTGGCAGAGGAAGAGCCCTTGTGGAGGGGCCGTTTTGCTAAGCTTACGTCTATCTTTTTGCTCAAGTAGTGCAGCAATATCTTCATATTGCCTTTTGCCACGTCCTATATCGACGAGGAAACCTGTTAAATTGCGCACCATTTTATAAAGGAAACCATCCCCTTCAAATTCCAGCCTAAAGCCTCCATCTTGCATAACGAGATCAATTCTTTTAATGGTACGCAAAGCATCTTTTGAAGCCGACCCAAAATTGGACTTATTGGCAAATGAGGTAAAATCGTGCGTACCAACAAAATACTGTGCAGCTTTTTTTATTTTTACAAGATCCACAGCATGATGCAAATGCCATCGATATTTAACAGTAAACGGACAAAAGACAGGGTCTAGATGGATGTGATAGTGGTAAATTTTGCCTCTGGTTTTAAAGCGCGCATGAAAATCTGAAGATACTTCTTCAATGTCTTTAATGCGGATGTCGTCTGGTAAAAGAGAGTTCATCGAATATAAAAAACGTTTTTTTTCAAGAATCTGATGATGTTTAAAATGGGCAATTTGGCCAATAGCATGAACGCCTGTATCTGTTCTGCCGGAGCCATGAATGGTTATTTTCTCATTTAAAATCATCTCTAGCGTGTTTTGGATGACTGCTTGAATAGAAAGGGCATTTAATTGAAATTGCCAACCGGCGTAGCTTGTTCCATCGTAGCTGATTGTCATTTTGTAAGTATGCAAATTGTCCATTAAAAACTATCCAAAATCTTTTCAGCTAGTTCTAAATCGTCATGCGTTGTGATTTTTATGTTTTGATAAGAGCTTAAAACAAGTTTAACCGGTTCATCAAGATGTTCCACAAGGATCGTATCATCAGTAACATCGATATTATTTTCATGATTGTGTAAAAAGGCTCTTTTAAGTAGTTTGTATTCGATGATTTGTGGAGTTTGTATTTCAAAAAGCTTTGTGCGATCTAATGTTTTTAAGACAAAGCCATGCTCGTCCACTTCCTTGACCGTGTTTTTTAAAGGAACAGCAAGTGTAGAGGCTCCATGTAGGGATGCTTGATGAATGGCTTCCAATACAAATGTTTTGTCCAAGAAAGGTCTTGCACCATCATGAATGCAAACAAGGTCGGTATCATATGAGACTTTTTGCAAACCATTATACACTGAATCTTGTCTTCTTTTGCCGGGAAGTGCAAACTTTAAGGGGATATGGGTTGGATTATCAAAAAAAAATTGGTATTCATTTTCACAAACAACAATAATTTCCTTTAAATTTGGCAAAGTTAAAAGCAGCTCATAGCTATAGCAAACAATTGGTTTTTCTCTTAACATCAAATATTGTTTAGGAATTGAGGACTTCATTCTGCTGCCTTTTCCGCCGGCAAGCAATAGGACACTAACTGCTTTCATCAGATTTTCTTTCCCGTTTTAAAAGTCACTGTTAAAATTTCAGGCACTGCAAACCAGCGAAATTTCATGACACTACCAATGCCCCGATTGATATAAATTTTTTTTCCGCTAAAATTTACCAATCCTCGCACCAAGCGATTATTTTCCATGGTGATAAATTTTTTTCTAAACCCCGGAAGATTTACTTGTCCCCCATGTGTATGACCGCTTAAAATAAGATCTGCAGGATAATTTTTTAATAACTTCACACTGTCCGGATTATGAGTCAAAACAATTGTTGGAAATTGAGGGGCTATTTTTT
>Ga0105047_10002098_pt1 | contig 35709 bp, 29 predicted proteins | sample MAT04_FD_78384 | JGI IMG/M metagenome (GOLD analysis project Ga0105047, IMG submission 78384) | Freshwater microbial communities from Lake Fryxell liftoff mats and glacier meltwater in Antarctica - MAT-04 (megahit assembly) | ecosystem: Environmental > Aquatic > Freshwater > Ice > Liftoff... | reverse complement strand
TAATTGGTGTGATAATTCCTCAAGTCACCTTAAAAATTGCATCGCATAAAAAAGCTACAAATAAGTATATTATGACCATTTCAAGTTCAGCATTTAGACATAACGAGATCATTCCTGCTAGGTATACTTGTGATGGTTCGGACATAAATCCCCCACTTTCGTTTTCTGATATACCTAAGGATACCAAAAGTCTTTTGCTTCTGGTTGATGATCCTGATGCGCCTAGTGGAACCTGGCATCATTGGTCTGTCTATAACATGGCACCTGAGATTGGCGGAATTGACGAAAATTCAAAGCCGGCTAGTGGTATTGAAGGATTAACGAGTTTTGGTAAGATGGGATACGGTGGTCCATGTCCCCCTAAGGGTATACATAGCTATGTGTTCACCCTCTATGCTCTCGACAGCATGCTTGAGTTACCAAGTAACGCCACGTTTAATGAAATTCAAAGTGTGATGGATATACATATCCTTGAGACTGCGAGCATTACTGGAATCTACTCTAAAAATAGATAAAGTATATTCATACTAGGGAAAGGTTCTAAGTCTGATTGTATTTTTATATTTTATAAGCGTATATTAATCGTATGTTAACCTCTCAAGAACTTCATCAAATTCAAGAAATTTTTCAAAAAGAAATGCTTTCCATAAATAAGGATTTAAAAATTATTAATAAAGATTTAGGTGAGACAAGAAACGATGTAAAAGTGCTTATCTCTTATTTTAATCATGATTATGTGAATTTAAGAAAAAGAATCGAAGTACTTGAAGAACATTTAGGAATCTTAACCTCTTGATAATTTGAATCCTCTCAGTGAAAGCTAGCTAACTATACCGCTCGTCTTTCGTTTTTTGCAAAGATAGTAGGCAAAATCAAGGCTCGAGTATTATACGCTATTTGTATTTAAAAGAAGATGAGTATATATGGTACAATTAAGCCTGTTACTTAGCTTCAGGCTCTCACATTGCGGGATCGTCTAATGGTAGGACAACGGACTTTGGATCCGTTTACCATGGTTCGAGTCCATGTCCCGCAGCTGATTTTTGCCTCCCTGATTTAGTATTAAAATAGAGTGCAAAAATCACTCTGAGTTGCTCACGACGAAGAGTATTGACGCTAGGGATATAATTCTCCGAGTACTATCAATTACGAGGAGCCACATTTTACATTGAGTACTCTCTAAATAGCCCGAACTGGCTTGCTAAACGCCTTATTTTTATTCAAAACATTTGTACCGTAAAAACACCCTCAAAGCATGGATATTGTAGCTACGGTTCGATGATATCCGAGGTAACCAGAGGAAACGGATTTGAACTGAAAATTTACCCTCGACTAGATAAGAGGTAATGAAGTTACTGTTTCGTTATGAATATATAGTTGCCTATTTAACACATTGGTTATTTCTCTCTTTTCTTGAAATGTCCCGTTGCGAATAGCGTAGTTGGCATAGTCCATAAGGTTGATTGATTTTTTATCTGGATTAATATCTTGCGCACACAGAATTTTATCCCTCATCTTCTTGTACTCGCCCATACTATATTTCAAAAAGTTATTGGGATCGAAAAGCTGAGGATGTGCAATATGCATGAAATTAATGTAACGAAGAATTTGTATTATTAGTTTTTCTTCAGTTATGTATGGCTCGGGACAACCATACTTCTTTTGTCTCGTGCAGTGGTAATAAATATGGTATCTCGGCTCACTATATTTTCGCTTTCTACACCTATCGTCTCCAATGACCAGCGACATACGGCTTGCACATTTAAATAATTCTTTGAAAGTAAATGTTTTTCCTCCCCATTTTGATTTCTTGGGAACAATCAGTTGTTTGTGCACTTGCTCAAATACATCTTTTGTAATCAATGGTTTGTATGACCCCTTGTACCAATTGCCACCTCCAATGGGATATTCAAACGTCTCAGCATATACAGGGCTTATAAGCATCCGATACCAGGTACTTCTTGCTAGTTCCCCCTTGTGGGAATAACAGAATAACCTAGTTTCAAATATAATAATGCGTAATCTTTCTTGTTCATTTTCATTTTTTACTTGATCCATATACTGCCATATACAAGGCGGAAAGATTATTTGCGCGTCGTTTAGCTTCCTCATCACTTAGCTCGATTTTGTAAATCTTTTTGCACAACCTTTTAAATTCTTCAATCTCCCTTTTTGGTAAAGAATTATTTACTTGCATATAGTCTGGCTTTGATGTTTTTCAACTGACTGAAATACGCAAGTGGAGACACTTTTAGTTCGTTTTTCCAAACATCTTCGATAAGCTTGTTCAGTTCTGTGCTTCGCCTGAAAAGAAACTGAGCTTTATAGGAATTTGTGGTTTTATCAATTTTTTCAAGAGGAAAAAACAGAGAAATTGCTGTGGCTAGTGCAAGATCGGTGGTCGAATAGTAGTCTTGTAATTTTAAATTTTCTTGATTCATATTCATACAACGGGAAATAAAAATTTCACTATTGCATGAGCAATATAAAGGAGGATATTAGTAGCTAATCAATTAGAGCAGATTAGAGCTTTTCAGAACTTTTTGAATCCACTTTGGTTATTATTCTTGTATCTTTAGTATAAAACCCTTTGATGTCTCAATGTCTATTGGCAAGTTTTTCAACTCAAAACCTTTTCGTAATTTATTGACAGTATTTCTAATATTTCGATTAACTCGCCAGATGTCCTTCTCCGGATAATGAAGTTTTGACTCGAACTCATAAACCTCTTTATAGCCTATTCTCAATCCATAGTTTCGCCACAAGCACCTAAAGTACTGATACTTACTAGACTAATTATTTGCAAAAGTAAAAACAACCACGTCATTTCTTTTAATCTGAGGCCTTTTATCTTCATCCAACCTCCAATTTTCAGGCGCAGTAACTATTTTTCGTTCTTCTTCCGTTGCAGATGTTTTTAGAGGTCTATTCAACAGCTGATAATTTTCGTAAATTTCATCAAATTTAGGTTGATGAATCATTAAAACATATTTTGTTGGCGTTTTTGGTAGTTCGGGTAATTTAGAATTGAATGTAATATTGCTAGTAGAAGGTTCATTGTCAGTATTATTAACTTGTTCAATTGTTTCTGACAAAATTTCTATGAGGTTCTGTCGCAAATCAATAGCACCCCACTCTTTTAATTGATTAAGTATTTTCCTTTGCACATCAGCAGATAAAATTTCTCCGTCAGCCTTTTCAGGCTGAGTTCGAATAGAAAACCCTACTTTGTCTCTCTCGTCTTCGGGACAGTAGAGTTGCTCTTTCTTTATCTCCTGCAGAATCCACCAAACTTCTTGATTATATTTTTCCTCAGGCGTCACAGTAATATTAATAATTAATAATTAATAATTAATAATTAATAATTAATAATTAATAATTAATAGGATTATTCTAACAATATTTTGGTTATGAATAAAGAAGTTTAGAATGATAGGTTTTAACTTAAATAAGCATATTAGGGTTTAGGAAAAATAATATCTAGTTACCTTTAGGGAATAAGATAGTTTAAAGTTGATCAGTACCTACAATATTATGCTGCTTTTTCTTCTTCAAACTGTTGTGTTGGAGCCAAACCGCTTTGCTCACTTGGAGGGCGATATTCATATCGTAAAAAATAAAAATCTTCTCCGCCTAGATATTCTGAAAGCTTTTTTTCCGTAACCAGATAATAGCCTTTTGTTTCAAACCAGCGTTTAGCTCTTGGATTCGTGAGTAATCGATAAGATGTACTTTCTCTTGCTTCCATCTCGATTGCGCCTTTAAAACGAACTGATGCGTCAGAGAAGTTATCAGCCTCTTGCTTATATGCCTTTACCATATCAAGAACAGTGCTTATCAGCTCACGCCCAGCCTCACTTCCTCGAAACTGAGGTAATATAGCTATATCATCAATGTGAGCAACCGCCTCTTGTGGGTTTACTTCTGATGTCTCAGGACTAACTATTATATAGCCTGCTGGACTTCCTCCCTTTCTTACAAAATAGCTAAATCTGAGATCATCTCTTCCAACTTCTTGCCGAACACGTTGTTCTTTCGCAAATACTTCTTCAAAAAATTCAATACCCTGTCTCATATCTTCGGGATAACATTGTCGTTCCATATTGGCAATTAATTGTACGTCATTAGCTGAAAGCGGTGTAACTACTGTTTTAGTTGTAGTTACTTCCTTTGGCTTCTTTTCAAGGAGTGTTGATTGAGGATGGAGAGGAATTCTCATAGCCAAAAATCGCTGAAGGCCAGCAGGACCTTTTACGTCCTGTTTTTCTAGTATTTCATAATTTTTCTCGAGTTTATCTGCATACCCATTTTCTACCATAGCGTGTCGAGTTAAAACAGTATATCCTTGCCGCTGTGCTTCGACTTCGAGTGTGTACATAAGATCGCTTACAAGTCCTTTTCCTTGAAACTCAGGAAGGAATGCAGTTGATGAGACATATAGAGCTTTTTCATTGCGATATGCTGTTGGAAATGCCGTACAATACCCGACGATTTTACTCCCTTTTCTCATAACAATATTTACTCCGTTAGGATTCATAAATTCGTTATTTAGCTGTTCTTTACTATATTGTTGACCACTCTGAAACGCAGATCGCTCTATAGTCATTATCTCCTGTCGGATAGAATCCCATCCTGAGGAAGCATCAAAAACTTGAGAATCATATTGTTTGCATTTTTCAATAAGTTCTGGCGACATCGAATATAAAAGGTGCTGACTATGTGCATCTGTATAAATACCAGGATTTGGCATGAAGACTTGGGATACCACAGGGCAGTCATCTAGTCCTACTTGTGTATAACCTGTTCCTACATTAACATTTGTAAACTCTGTTCCATAGTCCCTCCGAAGTTGATCCTGAAGATATGTCTCAAAAAATTCGCGGTAACGTTGAACGACCTGAGACATATCTCTACCTTGATTTGCCTCAATATTATCTAATACAAGTGTATTTGGAGCTTGATCTGGGTTAGTGTAGAGAAACGATTGTGCAACAACTTTTCCATCCCGAGAGAGAGCTAAAAATCCATAGGGAGGTTTATTGTATCCAGCTCTTATACACGATTCAGAAGCACCACCTAACGTCATGCAGCAGCCTGTATCGTGTCCGATTGTCATACCTCGTGGATCATCTTTTTGAAATATCTCTCCCTGCCATCCTTCACCTAAGTCTATTTTCTGTGGAGTTATAAGATAGTCTTTATTTAAATGGTCTTTAATATAAGCTAGCTCCGTAATGACCTTCCGGCCATCATAGCAACGTATGAGTTCTGAGGCCCAACCAGCCATTTTTGTGATATCTTGTTGTGAGAAATTAGGAGGGAGTTCTCCATTTTTTTCCATTTCTTCATATGCAACACGGAGTCCATTAAGGTCTGCCCATTGCTTAATAGCTCGAGGATTATCTTCACATCCATTGGCTAATGCATCTGATCGATTCTGCCATGCAAAGGTAAGAAGAGTATGCGGGGTATCAGAATGGTTCATAAACCAGTTGTACGCTTCATCAATTGCCTGTTTTCTCTCTCCTGCGAGAGTTCTTAAATCGGCTATAAGGACTGGAATTTTTTCTCGCTCTCCCTCTCGTCTATACATCTCTGTTAGTATTAGTGATGCATTTTCTAAACTGTCTTTATATTTAGTAATGTCTATTTGCTTACGATTAAGCTCTTCAGGACGAGAATCAAGATCAGAAAGTAGTTTTGCAACGGTGGAGTTGAATTGTGTTTTATCAATTGAACTAGATGTAAATAGTGGTAACATAGCTTCATATAACGCTAGATGAGCTGGGTCGGAAAAAAGATCATTGTATTTATTTGGATTCTTAGGTACACGAAATTGTTCCTCTTTCGGAACTGATGTGAGCGCATATAGCAATGAAAGCTCTTTTGCTCTATTCCGATACACAGTACCCCCTCTCTGATCCGGTAACTCGAATTCAGCTAACCAAAAAGAAGCGTCATGTAGGTTGGGATCAATGCCTTTTCCCAATCGATTTAAAATAAGCCCTCCCAGACTCTTACGTCTCCATCCGTCAGGTATATAGAATGCATTTCTGGTACACCACGCTTCTTGTGCTCCTCTATTTTTATCAAACGGAAACATTTCTTGTTCAAGAAGAGAATGATCATTAAGCCATTGATGCTGTATTAACGCCTCTTTTGTATAACCTCGCTCAATAAGTTTAGGAAGGAGACTTACATCATATGATGTAAGCTGAACAATCTCTTCGGGTGTTGCTGAGATTTCTAGCTGATGTAATACTGTCGATACAGCTCTAAGATTATGTACGAGGTACGCATTTGGGTTTTGCTTTTTCATGAGTTCGAGTAAATCTCGACTCATCGGCCGATCAGGAAATGCATTTTTGGCGATGACATAAGACATCACGGCATCTTGTGAAACTCCTCTCTGTAATGCATTATGTGACCAATTGATCAGGCCAAGGTCCGCGTCATTAATCCAATCAACAATACCCTTTGTCGCTTGATCTGTATTATTTTCTTTGTCATGTCCGTTAAATCTAAAATGTAAATCAAGCGCTTTTTCCGCTAGACTTTTATGTCTTTCATGTTTGGGCTTCAAAGTTTCTTGTCTTGCTTTAAGTTCTTCAATCAATTGCTCTGGCGTTCTTGTTCGAACTCTCTGAGATTCAGTTTGGTATTCTTCATCATGTCTTCTTAACTCTTCTTCATATCTAGTCGTAACACTTTGCAATTGCAAGGTTCTTTCCTCATCTGGCAATTCTAACTCTGTTATGTCCAACTTTTTTCTTTCTAATCGAAACATAACCGCTTCTTGCTTTTTTCTATGTTGTTTATCAACGCGTGCTATGTCATGAACAGTTCTTCTCAAAGCCCATTCTTCTCGTTGATCTGGGTCTGAAGGAATATTTTTTAGCTCCCAGTGAATTTTTCTTAATTCACGGCCGTATTTATCATCACCTGCTTTACCAATAAATCTGCCAATATTATGTAAATCAACGCCCTGTATCTTTTGCCTCATCCCTCTAAGTTGCCTCTGTACAGGCTCACCTAGTTGTGCCCAAGCAATTGACTCTTTCAACCCCCTATCAACATCACGTTTTAAACTGGAATATGGTGAATGCTGGCTCCTTCCTGGATCGTTATACTCCATTGCTTTGGTGTACCATTCTGCAGCAAGCATAACGGCTCTATGTTCCATAGCTTCCGGAGATGTCTCAACTTTTTTATCTTTTGCTGCAACTCTAAGGGCATCATTATAAACATCAGCTAATGCCCCATAGTGACCATTTCCTTCTTGACCATAGAAAATCTGTGAGTGGTATCCAAAAAGAGCTGGCATATGTGATGTTGGACATCTTTGTCTTCCGTATCTATCTGTAGGCAAGTTTTGTTCTTTTCCTCTTCGCATTGCTATGTTAAAAGCCGCCAACTCCGGTGTACCTTTCATTTCAGCATATAAAATATTCCTCATAAGTCCCGTTACGACGTTTTCAGGGCTAAGTTCTTCAGCAGGAATAGGTTCTTCAACTTCTACATACTCTCTTTTGTCGTAATCATATTGCTGTCTTTTTCTAGTGGCCTTACCTTCTAAGAGATCTTTATAAAAATCGAGTTTTTTTAATAAATATCTACTCCCTGGCTCATCACTGCCCACAACAGCTAGAGCAGCATCAGTAATGTGCATTCGTGAAAGAAGTTTCAAACGGTCAATTTTATTCTCTGTACTTGAATACTTTTCAACTAAGCTTTGATCTCGTGATCTTCTATTATCAAGAGAGTCAAAAAAGCTTTTAAATTCTCTTCCCATGCCATCGACATCAATTTTTTCTGAATCACCGAATTCATCAAATCTAACATAATCTCCTTCATAATCATCAACACTTTCTGCAAGTGCCTCTTTAAGTGAGAACTGGTTTAGACGATCTTCAGCTTGTACTGTTTGTTTTTTTCTCTCTCCTTCTTCTTCATGTTGAGGATGTAAGTCTCTGCCTGTATGTTTTTTTTCTCGTCTTCGGGTTAATCCTCCATGCTTTTCTACAAAATCCTTTGTTTGCCCATGTGGATTAGATTTACCTTCACCGTAAAGCACGGGGGTTTGAAGAGGAGTAAGATTTTGTGTCGGTTGTTCATCTGGTGCAATTTTTTCTTGCTCTAGTGCTCGTAGTGTCTCTGCCTGTTGGGGAGATTCTAATTTAATAGCTTGTTCTAGCTGTGTTTGGTTTAATTCGCCGGATTCTGGCATATACAATATATCGTATTAATAACTGTCACTAAAAGCAAGAGTTTATAAGGCAAAATACAAAATATTTCTTTGCAATAATATTATTGTCTATGATAAAATCCCTGAATTATGCCTCCACGACAAGAACGACAAGGGCCAGAACAGTTAATTGGACCATATGCTCATCAATTAGGACTCAAGTGGAAAGTTATTTCAATTGTTGATCTAAATGCTGATAGACCTTCTATTGCTTCAAGTAAAGTAGGTCAAGAACATCGCATATCCTTTCCACCTGGTCACGCAGAAGCATTTCGCTGTGATGCTGTCCATGAATTAACTCATGCAAAATTATCAGAAACAATTGATCCTATTTTTGCCAGCATCTACTTTCAACGTTCAGAAGATATAAACGATCCAGCATTTCGTCAAAGAGCACAAATGGTTTATTACGCTCAAATGCCTGTTGAGGTATGGGTTGCTGATTACATGAGCATAGTTGATCGTGGACTCGCAGTAGAAGATGTGACTACTTGGCTTCAGGCTGTAGATCAAATACCTGGCCCAGAGCTGCGAAACTTAGCGGCTGAGACTGTTATCGGATACGCTGTCAATTATGCTCAAATTCGAAGAACAGGTATAAAGGGGTATGATAAACAAGAGAGCCGAGTACGACAAAAAATTCAAGCATTTTTAGGAAGAGATGTTGACCAGATTGGAAGACAATTAGGTAGATACTATCGAGAACTACCACAATTACCTATGGAGGCTGCTCAAGCAATTCCGCTTTTCGAACAAGCTACACAAGAAACGGCGAGAATTGCCGGTTTCCCTATAAAACCAACCCTTGTCCAGGAAGAGGATCATTGGGTTTGGAAAATAGAAGATGTTGTGTGATTCGAAGCTAAATAGGTTCTAATGTCGTCCAGTGCCCGCAGCTGATTTTTGCCTCCCTGATTTAGTATTAAAATAGAGTGCAAAAATCACTCTGACTTGTTCACGACGAAGAGTATTGACGCTAAGGATATAATTCTCCGAGTACTATCAATTACGAGGAGCCACATTTTACATTGAGTACTCTCTAAATAGCCCGAACTGGCTTGCTAAACGCCTCATTTTTATTCAAAACATTCGTACCGTAAAAAATACCCTCAAAACGTGACTATCGTAGCTATTGGTGTATAGTGCTCATGATAGCCAAAATTAAAAAAATATTCTAAATCATGTAAAATATGATTCATGATTAAAAACGTTAGTAACTTTGTCCAAAGATTTCGTAGTAAACATAAGATTACACAAGAAGAGCTTGGGCAAGCTACCGGGGTAACTCGCCAAACAATTATTGCGATTGAAAAAGGTAACTATACACCGTCAGTATTTCTTGCGCTTAAAATTGCAAAGCATTTCAACACTACGGTTGAAAAATTGTTTACAATAGAAGAATAATTATGATTATTGAAACCATCAGTGCTATAGCAATACTTGGAATAGCAATTCTTTTTCTTAACCCCGGACATCTCACCATGCCAGATAGTATTCAGTCGATGTTAATAATTGGACTCATTATTTCCTTTCTCACTTTCTCAGCGTATCTTTTTCGCGAGAAATCATCAGATGAACGAGAGTCAATGCATATTTTAACTGCTGGTAGGATCTCTTATCTCGTTGGGGTGGGCGCACTTATTCTTGGTATTATTCTTCAGGCCTTGAGGCATGAAATTGATCCATGGCTAGTGATTGCGCTATGCGCGATGGTGTTCTCTAAGCTTCTCTCCCGTATTTACTCTCACTTCAGAATGTAAAGTCTCCTTGACATTTGTTAATTCATTTACTACGATTAATACAGAATAAGGTTAGGAGGTGAATTAATTATGAAAAATCCAAGGATGATTGTCGTACTAGTTGCAATAGTTGCTATCTTGGGTATTGGAGTATTTACTCTTTCTCAAAAATCTTCAGAGTCTGACACTTCAATGAAAAAGGATGCGACTGTGATACCTACAGAAGAATCTACTATGGAGCCAACCGGTAAAATGATGAAGAAAGAAGAATCTTTGATGGAAAAAACTGAGGATAAGATGATGAATTCTCGATATGTAGAGTATTCAAAAGTGGCACTCGATAAAGCATCTTCAGCTCGCAGGGTTTTATTCTTCTATGCATCATGGTGTCCAACATGTAGACCAGCTGATGCCAATTTTAAAGCAAATGAAAGTAAGATTCCTGAGGACCTTACCCTTATTCGGGTAAACTATAACGACCCCGAAACCGACCAGGAAGAAAAGGATTTGGCTAAGAAATACGGTGTCACCTATCAACATACGTATGTTCAGATAGACGAGGCAGGAAAAGAGGTCACCAAATGGAATGGTGGACAAATGAGCGAGTTACTGGCTAATATTAAGTAGTCTGTGGTGTGGTCCGCTACCCGCGAACCATATCAGAGGTTGGTTAAAAAAAACTATGATTTTACTTATCACATTTGCATTTTTAGCTGGAGTTATAACAGTACTTTCACCATGTATCTTGCCAATTCTTCCAATAATTTTAACTTCGAGCATTGGTGGGGTACATACAGGAAGGTCACGTCCACTGGGTGTAGTTATTGGATTTATTTTGAGTTTTACCTTCTTCACACTTTTTCTATCAACCCTCGTTCGCATTAGTGGAATTCCGGCTGAGACGATGAGGTTTGTCTCAGTTTTTGTAATTGCAGGGTTTGGAGTCTCATTACTGATTCCTCAGTTTCAAGTTTTGATTGAGAGACTCTTCTCTAAGCTTGCTGGTCATATGCCAAGCAGTCAGGGTAGGACGGGGTTTGGCGGAGGGTTACTTATTGGGCTTTCTGTAGGATTACTTTGGACTCCGTGCGTAGGTCCAATTCTAGCATCCGTAATCTCTCTTGCCATTACTGGCACTGTCACTTTTGACGCATTTTTGATTACACTTGCCTACTCCCTGGGAACTGCTATTCCAATGTTTTTAATAATGCTTGGCGGTCAAAAGGCCCTGCGTCGCGTTCCATGGCTACTCACCAACCTAGGGAACATTCAAAAACTCTTTGGGGTGCTCATGATCCTGACAGCAATTGGCATATTCTTTAATGTAGACCGCAAGTTTCAAACGTTTGTCCTAAATACTTTTCCGCAATATGGAGTTGGTCTCACAAAATTTGAAGATAATGAAGCTATAAAAGATCAACTGAAAAAGAATAAAAGTGACGAGATAAAAAAAGAAGACATGGGAAAACCAACCTCAGACTTGCTTGATCTAAGTGGCCCGTTAGCTCCAGAATTAATACCTGGAGGTGCCTGGTTTAATAGCAGCCCTATAACACTTGCCGATCTTCGAGGTAAAGTAGTAATCATAGATTTCTGGACATATTCCTGTATAAATTGTCAGAGAACACTTCCCTATCTACGAGATTGGAATGAAAAGTATAAAGATAAAGGGTTAGTTATTATAGGAGTGCACTCGCCTGAATTTGAGTTTGAAAAGAATAAAAATAATGTCGCTCAGGCGATAAAAGATTTCAAAATCACCTACCCAGTTGTTCAGGATAACGATTTTGCCACTTGGAGAGCATATGACAATAGATATTGGCCAGCGAAGTATTTTATAGATAAAAATGGTGTTGTAAGACATACCCATTTTGGTGAAGGTGCTTACGATGAGAGTGAGCGTATTATTCAAAAACTTCTAGAGGAAGCTGGGGCGACAGATGTCTCAACTAAGGTTAGTAACCCAACTTATCAAATAAGTGCAAAAACACCTGAAATATATCTAGGCTATAGTAGGCTCGATCATTTCGTCTCCCCAGAAACCATTAAGCAAAATGTATCAGGAGTGTATACTTCGCCAAAAAAATTAGGAAATAACGAGATGGCTTACGTGGGTAATTGGAATGTAATGGAAGAATATGCTAATCCCCAAAAAGGAGCCAAGCTACTCCTTAACTTTGATGCAAAAGAAGTTTTTTTAGTTATGAGGACGAAAGGTTCACCAGCAAAAGTAAAGGTTTATATTGATGACAAGTTACAATATTTTGGGAAGGATAACGTAGGGGGTACCGTAACCGTAACAAAAGATACTCTTTATAAACTTATCAATCTGCCTACGCCTGGACAGCACAGTGTAAGACTAGAGTTTGAGGATAATAATGCGGAACTCTACGCATTTACTTTCGGTTAAAAAGCGCAACATGATTATAAAACCTGATAAACATACTAAATTCCTTGTAATTGTATCTTCTATTGTTCTAGTAATAGGCTTCTTTATTTCTCTCAATACTTATCAAGATAATTCATCGATGAAAAATGTGTCTCAAAACCAGTCGGGAAAGATTATTTCAGGCAAACTAGATGAGAGTAATTATAAAACAAACGCGGAATGGAAAGAGATATTATCACCCGAGGAGTACCATATCTTGCGTGAGTCAGGTACTGAAGCGCCCTTTACTGGTAAATTAGATCAGGAAAAACGTAAAGGAACCTATTTTAGTATCGGCTGTAATAAGCCCCTTTTTCGTTCAGAGCAAAAATATGATTCTGGAACAGGTTGGCCAAGTTTTTGGGCACCGATTGAAGAGATGACTCTCGTACTTCGTAAAGAAGAAGGGGTAGGTAATGACAGAATTGAAGTCCTGGACACTTGCGGAGGCCATCTAGGCCATGTATTTAATGATGGTCCTGAACCAACTGGGAAAAGGTATTGTATGAACTCCATTGCATTAAAATTTGTTCCTGATAAAAATTAATGAGTTTTTTATTACTGGAATAAGCTACCATTTAAGTATGACTAAGCTAAAATTTATTGTCATTTTAATAATTTTATTCGTTGCTTTAGGCCTGATCTTTATAGCGAATACATTTAAGGCAACGAATACCTTATCTCAACAAAAAAAGTCTACAATACAACTCGAGACTCCAGAACAAATCACACCACAAATAGTTGAAAAGCAGGCCTCTTTCGCTATTTTCACCAATGGAACTCTCCGAGTGTTTACGGCTACAATGTACCATAATCTTTCATCTGACATATATATTGAAGCAAGTAGCCCAGGCGTTATACAAATCAAGAAAGCTGGATTGACATGGCATGACTTTTTCTCAACTTTACCTCTAAAACTCACTCATGAATGTCTTACGACTGGAACCGGACAGACTTTCTGTACCGGATTAAATGGCACACTAAAGTTTTATATTAATGGTAAAAAATCAGTAAATGCACTTGATCAACGAGTTAATAACGGGGATAAGTTGCTGGTTACATTTGGTAGCGAGTCGGAAATTGCGATTAAAAAACAATTTGACCAGATACCTAATTAAAATCATCCATGGCTTCACAAATATCTTAAAATAAATAATTTTGTCTTGAACATATTTCTATATTACTGTGTTGGGCGAATGCTTCTATCTTATCTATAGCTAAGTATTTCAAATTGTGCTTATGCTTTAATTATTAGATTGTTAAACTCTGAGAAAGTGATACTATAATAAATATGCTTAGCTCGTATTCACCAAACGTCCCACAAATTGATGTCAGTGAGGTAAAAAAAGCCATAGATACTAAGCAGGATATTTTGCTTCTTGATGTTAGGACTCCGGAGGAATATGCGCAGGGGTTTATAAAAGAGAGCATGCTTATGCCAAAGCAAACACTGCGTGAAGATGTGAAGAAAATTACTAATAAAACAAAAATAATATACGTTCATTGTAGAAGTGGAATCCGAAGTGCTCAGGCAGTAGAGCAATTAAGAGAATTTGGATATACTAATGTTTACAGCATGACAGGTGGAATTCTCTCATGGATAGAAAAAGGGTATCCGGTTCAGAAATAACATTGAAATATAAAAACTTTATCAAACTAAAGCTTATGTTGCTCTTCTCAGCAATCCTTCGTTAAAGATTGGGTATAGATTTTCATCCTGTTGACAAGCACTACAAACAAGAGCTTTATATATATAGGCAGTGATATATGAGCGTAGAGCAAGGATATATGCCATTTTTTCTGCCTACAGGGAGATCTTTTGTTATGGATGATAACGAAAAAGACTTTACCGTATCAAAATTAGGGAGAACAGTTACCCATGTCTCAGTAAAAGAGTCTAGTGAAATAAATGAACGTGAAGCGTTATGTCGTCGATATGCAACCGATACATGGAGAGGACTGGAGCATATGTCTCAGACAGCAACAGGTTTTCCTGAAGATATGGTTAAAATAGACGGTAGAAGTGAAGTATCTAATCACAAAACATCACCCACCAATATCGGACTCTTTCTCACCAGCGCAATCGCTGCTCGTGATCTTGAGCTTATGTCTACTAGGGATTCAGAGCAGTCCATTGATACTGTGTTAACCTCACTTGAAAACGCGAAAAAGTATAAGGGTCTTTTCTATAACTGGTACGATACTCAAACAGGAGATGTAATCGATAAGACAGATAATTCTTTTATTTCTACAGTAGATAACGCCTGGCTAGCAGCAGGCTTAATGACTATACTTGCTTGCGCACCTCAGTTTTCAGAACGTGCAGATGCTATCTTAAATCAAATGAATCTGCCTTTTTTATATGATAACGACCGAAATTTATTTTATGGCGGCTATTATCCAGAATCTCAAAAATCTACCAATTGGCATTACGATATTCTCAATACCGAGGCACGAATAGCCAGTTATGTTGGTATAAGTAGATTTGGCATACCCTCAATAAATTACAACCGTCTAGGTCGATACGCGCCAGCAGATCGAGACGTGTCACCGCTCGTATCCAAGCGCCAATTTGCCAGTTGGGGGGGCAGTATGTTTGAAGCGCTTATGCCGACGTTATTAATACCTGAACAGGAGTGGAGTCAGGCATGGAAAAATAATCACAGAAATTATGTAGATCAACAAGTGCAGTATGGCAAACGACATAACAATGGTTTTTGGGGATTCTCTCCTTCCAATAATCCTTCAGGGGAATATACGGAATCAGGTCTCGCTGAGCTTGCTATCAGGGAAGGTGGATATGGAACGTCTTCTGTCATAACGCCTCATGCTATGTTTTTAGGTTTACCATTTATGCCAGAAGTTGTACAGGATTTACAACGATTAGAGCTCACCTACCCTTCAATTTATAAAGAAAATATTGGATTTGTTGATTCGGTTAATGTACAGACAGGTGAGGTTTCACATACGTATTTGTCACTTGATCAAGCGATGAGTTTTATTTCCCTTTCTAACCTTTTATCCGGAGATAGCATACCTAAGTCTCTCTCACCACAACTGCAACTTATTAAGCCATTGATTGAATCACTGGATTACGATCTACCACTTGCAGCATAATGTGTATCTAGCCAGAAAAGAAGATTTATCTCTAAGCTTACAGCTACAATCCTCCGTATTTCTTCCTTTCTGATATAATTACCTAGAGATTCCAGGCATGTGCTATTGAGAAATTATGAGAATTTTACCTAAAGAACTATTCTTTACTAACTAATTCACCTCTTCCTAGCCACAACCGGGTCTACAATATATGATACTTGCTAAAAATATTTCCTATTCGTATTCTCGCCTATCTATTTATAACGACTCGAGTTTCAGCATTATAAAGGGTGAAAAAGTAGCTCTTGTTGGTAAGCTACTAGATAAAGAAAGTTTTGATAAGCTATCAATTCCTTTTAGCGCAGTTACTACGGATTTTATCACCGCTGAACCTTTTATTATCCAGAGTGGTAACCTAACTTAGGCTTTTAGAGCTAGTGTCTCTGTTCCCTCGTTTTTTCAACCCACCTCGGTTCAAGGACGACTACTCGCTGATGGTGGCTTATCAAATCCGGTTCCAGCTGAAGTTGTCCGAAAGATGGGAGTTGACATAGTCATAGCGGTAAATTTAGATAATAGCTATTCAGAAGAGCATGAGAGTAATGATACCGGCCTTTCGCTTGCAGAGCTACCTCTCTACGCCGTAAATATCCTGCGATATCACCTAGCGCTCCTTTCTGCAAAAACAGCAGACCTGGTCATCTCACCCAATGTCTATCTGAGGGGAATTATCGGCTGGTATGATTTCTTCGACACTGTTAGAGCTAAAGAGATTATAAAAGCTGGCGACGATGCTACAGAAAAAATAGTCCCTGATCTTCAAAAGCTGATCCTTGCGAGACAGGATGGAAAGATCGTTCGTGGGTTTATCCCCCAGCTGTCTGCCCTATTCAAGCGGATAAAAATCAACTAATTCTACCCTTCCCTTTCCAGGAAAGAGTTGGAAGAAGTCTTGATAATTTTCCAAAAGGAAATACTCGTTCTAACAAGGCTCGCTGTCCTCTTTCAATTTCTAGGGGATCTAGTATGGGAGGAGTTTGGGCAAATCCTTCCTTGAGCCAACCTGTCCGCTTTTCAAGTGGTGGAATCTTTAGATGCTCTGTTGGATCCTCCTTGCCATAGGCATCCCATGCACGTACCACAGCCGTATTTTTATATCTTTCGATAAGATTACCCAGACAAAGCATTTCTGCCATAAATGGTTGCATAATAGATCTCTTATCTTGAGAATCACGATTCCCATTAAGTTCTTCAAGCGCTTCAATAGGACAATTGCTTGCTTCAGGGTAATCACCGATGTATTCGCGTAAGGAAATCTGAAAAGGGGTTAGTTCGAGGATGTCTTGTGGGAATGCCTCCCCTTCTTTCACATAGTATCGCATCAACTTCAAATCAGCCTCAGAAAGTGTGGCTATTAATTCTTTGTTACCAGTTACGTAGTGAGTAAGAGCTCTCCCAAATGGCTTTGCAAGTAAAGCAGCCTCATCTATCTCCACGCTATCTCCGCTAATTCGAATATCTCCACTACTGACCGCAGTTAAAAATGTTGAAACTGTCATACGATTATGTCTCATTAATTTTTTTTGTTCACTGTGATACTTCTCTCTAAGCCCAGGAGTCTCCGCTTCAATTTGTAATCTTTGGTCTTCAGGCATGGTATCGACGAACTCCTTGAGTTCTTTAATCTCAGTATTAGCTTTCATAAAACTTTCGTTTATTACATCGCTAGTTTTACTTACGTCACGTTCACCTGCCCCATCAACAAAGCCAGGTCTATCACTAGTGATTTGCGTGGGAATATAGATTTCTTGTGTTTTAAGTAAAAGTCCCTCTTGAACATCCAAAAACATCCTTCTTAATCTTCTTGATGTTGTATAGTCCTCATAATCCATTCCTGAAGAAATATGCTTAAGTCTATCTAAAGCTTCGCGCGTACATGAAATTTGTGGAGATCCCATCGCAAAGCCATTGTAGCCGGCAGTGCGCGTCATACTATAACCTGGTGAATTTGCTGCCAAATCCTGAGAGGTACCGGGAGGCTGGTAACTGAGCCCTACAAAAACACATTCTATGGCGGAATCCTGTTGATAAACATTGAGCACATCTCTGACAAATAAATTATTTCCAGGGATTGTATCTGCATCATTGAGGAAAAATATCGCATCCGGATCAGTGAGTCGTTCAGTTGCATATTCAAGTCCAGATGTGCGATGCAGTTGAATAGTGCCCAAAGGCGTATTCTCCTTACGAAGAACCTTGGTACTATCAATGCCACTTATGGCTACATCCTGACATCTCTTTGCAGCAAGATGGAAGATATCTCTCGTTAATGAAGATTGCTCACCTTCGATCTTTTCTGCGAGTGCTGATTCTGCTGTTTGAACTTGTTCCGGTATTGCTCCTTGAGCAGTGAACTCATGTTTACGCCTTGCCAATCTCTGAACTTCAACCACATCTTTTAAAAAACCAAGCATTTTCTCTGCTTCTGCTAAAACAAATTCTTGTTCTTTATTCCCAATTATTTGTTGTGGCCTATAGAGATCCTTATAAATTGAGTGACCAGTCTGTTCGTCACGACCTTCAAATGTCTGATCGAAGAACTCACCGTAATTCATTCCAAGATTAACATTGTAATTTGACTCAATGCTCTGGCCTGGTTCCAATTTTTGACTGAGCACTGCCCTAACATGACGAAGAAGATGTCCTGATGTCCATTCCTTATAGACAGGGGTCGAGAAGAATAGTTTGATACTGTCTAAAGGAGGATTAGCTATGACTTCAGGTGTGGGACGCGCTACGTCCTCAGGTACAATAGTCGATTCACCTTCCATACAATAATCGTAACATACTTTTTATGGTGATGAAAATCAGCTAATTCCCCCTTGTTCCTGAACAATTTTATCTAGTACTAAAATACTCATAAATTTACATTTAAAACATTATATGTTATAATCCTATAGTTATGAAAATTGATGTAGGAGATTCATATATTATTAACGGTAATGGATACCCTAAACCCGTATTTGATAAGTACCTGGACAATATCCGTAAAGGTCGTGCGCAGCTTGGATCTGGGCGTATTACAACTTTTACTGGATTTGAGTCCACGCATCATGATGGAATTACACTACGAGCATTTTTTGACCAGTCTTCACAAAATGAAATTGCTGAGAGGATAGTAAAACCTATAAAGCAGTTGGCTGAAGAATCCAACGTAGAAATTTATTCAAGTAATCTCTGGACTCCTCATATTTCAGTAGCTGATTTACGCATGAATTCAGATACCACTCAAAATCGTGATGGAACATTTGAGAATGTTGCTTCAGATCCTGAGGTTGATTCTTCCCTAGAGTCTCTAGCTGACATGAGCGTTACTTTTGATACACTTATTCCAGGATCTGCTATAACCCTAGCTGCTTCGTCGATCCCAGATCAAATTATTTCAGTGCGAGAAGCTATAAAAAGTGTTATTGAGAGGAACGAGATGAAAAGTAAAGATTTCAATAATATAACTCACACTACCGTTGCAAGAGTTGCATATGTAAGTCCAGATTCGAGTACTAATGTTTTAGGACGAGGTATTCACCAGCTTCATATAGCTCTAGTTAGAAATCCAATTATTGCTAAGATAGGATTTGCTGAATTAAAAACAAATGAACAATTTGAAAAGGATAATGAGTGGTTGCTTATGGCTGCAGTTAGGGCAAATAAACGCTCTCACTAAGTGATTCTGATATAATAACTGTAGGCGATTTGCACGAATTTGCTAGAATATGAGTTTTATACAACTTACACAGTCGTTTAAGTAAATACTACTTTTTTCTTCTGTTCATTCGTGTTGCACATTTTCTTATGATATTAGCTAAAAATATTTCCTATTCGTATTCTCGCCTATCTATTTATAACGACTCGAGTTTCAGCATTATAAAGGGTGAAAAAGTAGCTCTTGTTGGTCCAAATGGTGCTGGCAAGTCCACACTATTTAAACTATTGATGAAGGAGGACCACGTGACCAACGGTAGTCTTCAAATTGTAGGTAAAGTAGGCTATGTCCCCCAAGAAATTAAACATGATCCTATTTTAGACACAGCTGTAGATATCCAGAGCTATATCGATCCTGAATTTAAGAAAGAGTCATATGAGTTAATGATTATGCTCTCATCACTTGAAGTAAATGCGGCACTAGAAGATGTCCCCCGAACGCTTAGTGGTGGTCAGAGAACTAAACTAGCACTTCTTCGAGCAATTATTGAGGAGCCTGATATCTTACTCCTAGACGAGCCTACTAATTTCTTGGACGCAGAAGGTAAACGCTGGATTATGGAGTTTCTGAGCGAGTATCCTAATACTCTTATCGTTATCTCACATGATATCAGTCTCCTGGATCGTCATATTGAAAAAGTGATAGCGATTAACCCAATGACTAAAACCATAGAGGAATATAAGGGTAACTACTCAAAATACGTAAAATTAAAAGGAATTAATGAAGAGAGCCTAAAAAAGCGTGTTGAAAATGATCAGAAAGAGATCGGTCGCATGAAAAAAAGTTTGCAAAAAATGGCTCGTATGAGCTCTGAAAAAGGCGCTAGAGCGAGGGCGAACGTTCAGACGCGTATTGATCGTATGACCGATGCACTACCAGAGCTGCCTAAGGAGATCGCACATATTAAATTTACTCTCCCTGAGCCTATTCACACGAGTGAAATCCCCATCAGTGCTAAAGAAATTGGTAAAAGCTATGGTGAGGATGTTATTCTCTCTGACGTTACGCTTTCTATAAGACGTGGCGAACGTATAGCGCTCTATGGACCGAATGGTGCTGGTAAAAGTACATTCATCAAGATACTTATGGGTAGAACTGAGCCCGACTCTGGTGAAGTAATTAAGGACGATAAACTTCATATAGGGTATTATTCTCAGGAGTTTGAGACTTTTGATTTTAGTAAAACTATCCTAGAGACAGTTGAATCGGTATGTGACCTTCCTCTTACACAGGTGCGACCGATTCTATCTAAATTTAATTTTCTAAGAGAAAGAATATACCAACAGGTTGGAACCCTATCGGGAGGAGAGAAAACCCGCCTCTCCATAGCTCTTCTGATGCTCCAGAGCTATAATTTGCTTATCCTAGATGAACCGACGACATATCTTGATATACAGTCACAAAAGATAATCCTCGAAGCTCTTAAGACATATAAAGGTGCTATGTTATTTGTGAGTCATACTGAGGAATTCGTCGAAGGTCTGGCGCCAAGCAGGATCATGTTGCTTCCTGAAAATAAGATCAAGCACTGGATACCAAAAGATATAAATAATTACACACCCCAGTAATTCTCCTAACGAGTACCGTTAGCTAGCTTGCAAGAAAGGATTGGAAATTGTATCACCGTGTCAAAGAAGTGAAAGCTTCGATATGTTCTCGTACATATGATTTGAAAGTTTGGAAATGCTTTAGGTGTTATTGTCGGAGCGAGTGTTGGAGTACTCGTTGGGGTAGGTGTGATGGTGGGAGTAGTAGTTGGTGCGGATGTGGGCGTGGGTGTAGGAGTCATGGTTGGAGCTGATATCACTGTAGGCGTAACTGTGGGGGTTGAAGTCGGAGTGAGCGTGCTGGTCGGAGTTGCAGTAGGTTCCATCGTGGGTGTTGGTGTCTGCGTTGGTTCTATTGTAGGTGTAGCAGTCGGGACTAGTGTTGGTGTAGCCGTTGGAGCTACAGGCTCTAGAGGAGACGATGAATTTTGCGGCTCAGGAATATTTCTTAACAGGAAGTCATTTTCATTATTATCAGTATCTTCCCCATTTCCTAAAAGGAGATCTACACCAGTACTCATTGATGCAATGCTAGACGTCGAATTTGCCCGTCGTTCTCTACTTGTTCCTGCGACTGGATTTGTCTCTGTGGCTGTCTCGCTGTCAATTGCAGATCCAAATCCGACTTTATCTACGATAGTCGTTCCTGCGTCACCGTACAGAATGACTGTGTTACTGGAAGTAATAGTTTCATCAGTTGAGTACTGCATGTCTGCGGAGGTCGAACCGTCATATTCTGATGATGTAATCAAGAAAAATCCATGCGACTTTATAGTGCCGGAGAGGGTACTAACCAGAACAGACGACGTACCTGCTGTTGTTTTTCTTGCTAGCTGCCAGTTAGTGAGATTGACATCTGAAGATGTGGGATTATAAAGCTCGACAAATTCATCAGTCGTGCCACCTCCAGCTATCTGAACTTCAGAAATTACCACATGATGCGCAGCAGCACCTCTGACCAGTGGGGTGTGGGACACGAAAAGAGTAGTAAGGAAAGCAAAGACCGGAAGTAGCAAAATCCAGGACAGATTGGATTGACGCATATTACTATTAAATAAAACAGTTAGTCTATTGTCAAGAGTTAATTATTCAGACTTTACAAATTTCGCTGCAGCACGCTCCTGGCTTTGTTTTTCATAAATTACCAGTGCTGTAGCTACGCTTACATTGAGAGATGCTAATTTATTTGTAATCGGAATATGGATGAATGCATCACAGTTTTTTTCCAGTGGCTTACTGATTCCTGACACTTCTCCACCAAATAAAAATGCTACTGGGCCAAGTAGCGTTATGTCATCGTACGCTTTACCCATGCCAACCTCTACTCCAACTACTGGAATACCATAATCTTTAAGTGTTGCTATGGCCTGGAAGAGACTCTGCCCTATTACAGGAATATATGCTGCGCCTCCTTGGGAGATCTTAGCTACAATAGGAGTGACCTCATGAACACCAGTTGTCGAAAGTATGATCGCGTCTACCTCAGCCCCCCAAGCACTTCGAATGATTGCGCCGAGATTTTGTTCGTAATCAATATGATTAAAAAGGAGGATTAGTGGATCTTTTTTCTCTGCTATCTTTAAATCAAGTATTTCTCGAAGTGAGTTAGCTTTGAATTTTTGCATATAAGCAACAATGTTTTGAGTACTATCTGACCCACTGATAGCGCGTATTTTTTCAGCTGGAACATAAGATATCTCAACTCCTTTACGCGCAGCAAGAGAAACTATGACTTTTATCCGAGGATCTATCCGACTATTTTTGCCTATATAAATTATCTGAATTCGTTTATCAGATTCAAGTGCATCATGCACCATATTTCGTCCGATGATCATTAAATTATCCATAATTATTCTTTCTGTAGTTTTACTATTTCTCTGAGAACGTAGTCATAGTTATTTCCTACTGTTATAGTCTGACGTTTATTTTCAGATAATGGTACTAGCTTTAATCCTAGAGTATTGATTTTAGCAGATATGTCTGTATGAAGATAGTGATTGCCTGTATGAAAGATAGGGAGAATCAAAACAATTACCCCACCCGGGCGAAGAATCGTATTAAAAACATCAAGAGCCTTTGTGTAAAAATCCTCTAATTCGTCACGGTTTTTTTGCATTACTGATAACTGTGGTCTTTCTTGAAAATTAGGACCCATGTAGGGCTCCCCTATTACTGCATCAAATGAGTCTCTACCAAAAATCTCCTCGAGTTTTAACGCGTCACATAGCTGGATCTCAGCTTGAACTACCGAAGAGTCACGCTGAATGAGCCATGTGAGATTTTTCTTAGAATCCTCTATTGCTTTTTCTGAAATATCAGTTCCAGTTACCTTTGTATAACCCAGGATCACAGCCTCTTGCAATAGCGTGCCACTTCCACAGAATGGATCAATTATTTGCGCGTCATTTTTGACACCTGCGATATTAATCATCATTCGTGCAATCTTAGGTGGCATTATCCCAGAATCCATATCCCTACTCGGTCGACCATAGTCACGCTTGCTAAAAGATTCGTACTCCTGCACAGCGAGTGTCTTTCCTATGAGAATCTGACTACCTGTCTGTATGAGTAAAAATTCTGCACCAAGCGTAAGTAGCTTATTTTTATCAACTGACGCACTTGAGAGGCTTGTTCCGCTTAGTTTTGGGTAGCGTACCTTAAAACCCTGTGCCTCAAGATGAGATTTTAGAGCTTTCGTTATACTAGCTAATTTATATTGCATTCCCTTATCTTCTGTATTCTTTTCTGAATAATAACTAAGTCCAAATGCTATTTTTTCAGATACATTATCCAGTAGCTCTATAAATAGTGCATCCGAGGTAAAGTAGTTGCTTAGCTGTTGCTCTGAAGCTGGATTAGGCAGGCTGTCAACCATAATACCAATTTTTACTGTACCACCGAGCATTTTATTTAATGGTTCAATAGCCAAACTCTCTTTAGTTTTAAGTATCAAAAATTGATCAGCCTGATTGACCAATTCATAGCTAATAGCTAGCTTTTCTAGGACTGAGTAAATTTCCCTCCTAGATAGTTCGGGATATCTTCCAAGAATAAAAATGTATGTATAATTTAAGCTCATAATATTTTAATTATACCACCTTATGGGTAAAAGAAGTATACTAAAGAGTAGGGACTTGTATGCTTGAGATTGTTATTTTATCAATATCGTTGGCTTTGGATGCAGTGAGTGTTAGCATCGCAGGAGGTGTAGAAGTACAGCATGCGAAGCTTAAACATGCATTTCGTGTAGCGCTATTTTTTGGGGGTTTTCAGGCACTTATGCCTCTTTTGGGATGGTTTATTGGTAATTCAGCCAGGGTATTTGTAACTCTTTATGCTCCCTGGTTAGCATTTTTTCTCCTATCCGGAATAGGCTTGGTTATGATAAGAGAGGCTAGAAGTGAAAAAGCAGAAGAAAAGCGCAGCATTCTGTCACATAAGACACTACTTCTTTTAGCAATCGCTACAAGCATAGATGCTTTCGTGGTTGGAATCTCGCTTGGCTTAACGACAATACCGCTATTTCTTTCCATAACTACAATAGGACTCATAACATTCGCCCTCTGTATCCCCGCTTTTCTTTTCGGGAGCCATATTAATAAACATTTTGAAGGAAAACTTGACTTACTTGGAGGAATTGCACTGATAGCTATCGGACTAAAAACGTTAGTATCTTCATTTTTCTAATGCCCTCTATGTTGAGAAAGAAATCTAAAGATAGTTATAAACATTTCCCTATTTATCGCTATGGATTAATTGGCACATTCTTTGGCTTTATCTTATTATTTCTTTTCCAAAATTTTCCCTACTACGTTTTTTTACCACACCATAGCCTCGCAGAAATAAAGAAGAATGATTTTAAAGAAATCCCTCAGGAAGTTAAGGCAAAACATTTAAAAACTGCTGTAAAGAACTCATATCACATCCCTATTCTCATGTATCATTATGTCGAATACCCCAAGGACATTCGAGATACCATGCGCCTTTCACTGAACACCTATCCAAACATTTTTGAAAAACAGGTGAAAACACTTAAAGATAATGGATTTACCTTTATTACGATGAAGGAGGTTGCAGACATAATTGATGGGAAAAGGTCTCTTCCACCAAAGCCAGTTGTGCTTACATTTGATGATGGATACCGTGATTTTTATGAGGTAGCCTTCCCGATCTTAAAAAAGCATAGTGTTAAAGCAGTTGTTTATGTGGTTCCCGGTCTCCTTGATAGACCTAATTATATGCTTAAATGGCAGGTGAAGATACTAGGAGACTCACCCCTTATTGAACTTGGTGCTCATACAATGCACCATGTATATCTAAAAGATGCCCGAGTAGATATCGCTAAAAAAGAGATAATAGTCAGCAAATATGCGCTTGAGGATCTTATTCATAAGCCAGTGGTTTCATTTGCTTATCCCTATGGTGCATTTGATAATAATGCTATAGATCTCGTAAAGAATGCAAACTTCAGAACCTCGGTTTCTACCATTGAAGGGGCTACTTCTTCACAGGCAAACCGTTTTTTTATTTTCCGATTAAGACCTGGTCAGATGACCGGACCAGTATTAACTACCTATATAGGTAGTCCCCTTTTACAGTAGTACTCTCTCTCTATTTTTCATAAAGTTCATTCTGCAATTTGTTAATTAATATAGGCTTTACATTAGATACGTATTATGCTATAGTTATTTCTTATAAGATATTAATTCTTATATTTTAATGCAATAGAAATATCTATTGAATTTTTTTATGTTGAAAGAGAAAGTAAGTATTATCATTCCGGTGTTTAATGAGGTACAAATTCTCCCGTTATTAGTCTCAAGACTACAGGGTGCTTTGGAGAAATTATCGTGTTCATATGAGCTTGTTTTTATAGATGACCACTCGCATGACGGGTCATATGAAATCCTTCTTGGGATGTCCTCTCCCAGTCTTATAGTTACTCGTAAAATAGGGAAAAAAGGTAAAGCATTCTCACTCATACAGGGGTTCAATGAGGCTTCGGGAACAATTATCGGGATGATTGACGCTGATTTACAGTATGCTCCAGAAGATATTCCTGCGATGGTTAAGCTGCTTGAAGAAAGTGATGTGGTCGTAGCTAACCGTAAGAGCTATAACGACAACATTGTACGAAGATCATTGAGTAGGACATACAAGACCATTTTTGGAAAAATGCTATTTAATCTCAACGTAGATATACAGTCAGGGCTTAAGGTTTTTAGAAGAGATGTCATAGATGTCGTGACCTTTGTCCCGAGATCTGGATGGACATTTGATCTTGAGTTCCTCACTAGGGTAAGACATGCTGGCTTCCGTATAAAAGGTCACGACATAACGTTTCATCCACGATCCAGCAGTACGTCTAAGATTAATCTACTTGGGTCAACGTTAGAGATAGGATCTAATGCTTTTCGGGTTAGGAGTAGGAGAGTATACCCGATGCACTCAAATCCTCGTGATGGATCTATGCTAGGAGCAGGTGTGCATTTTAAGAAAAAGAAATATGTCACTCATACAACGCTTCCTCATGGCTTTTCAGCACTTCGAACATTCGAAAAAAAACAGCAGTTACTCTTTTTTAGCCTCTTAGCTCTTATGGTATCAGGATTACTTATTAATCCTTTTATGACAGGGCTTATTATCGTGGCGCTCCTTAGTGCGTTATATTTTATTGATACTCTTTTTAACCTCTTTGTCGTTATGAAAAGTCTGTCAACTGAGACAGAAATCACAAGCACCCATGAAGAACTCAGTGCAGTTGATGAGAGTAGTCTCCCTGTTTACACGATTTTATGTCCTCTTTATAAAGAATCCCATATCATTCCCCACTTTTTGGATGCTATCAGTAAGCTTGATTGGCCAAAAGGCAAACTTGATGTAATGTTACTTCTTGAAGAAGACGATAAGGTATCAGTCGAGGCAGTAAAACATATGGACTTACCATCCTATGTGAGAGCTATCGTAGTCCCCGACTCGCAGCCTAAGACTAAACCAAAAGCCTGCAACTACGGACTCGCTTTTGCTAAAGGAGAATTTTTAGTTATTTATGATGCTGAAGACATACCCGATACACAACAGCTTAAAAAAGCATTCTTGGCTTTTAAAAAAGTTCCTAAAAATGTTGTCTGTCTACAGGCGAAACTTAATTACTTTAATCCTCATCAAAATCTTCTGACTCGCTTTTTCACAGCCGAATATTCATTGTGGTTTGATGTCTCGCTCACGGGGTTACAGGCTATCGGGTCAATTATGCCTCTGGGCGGTACTTCTAACCATTTTAAAACCAAGGACCTTCATATGCTTCAGGGCTGGGACCCTTTTAATGTGACCGAGGATGCTGATCTTGGAATGCGTCTATTTAAGAAGGGTTATCGTACGGCCATGATTGACTCCGTAACGCTAGAAGAGGCTAATAGTAATGTTAAGAACTGGATCAGGCAGAGATCTAGGTGGATAAAAGGATACATGCAGACATACCTAGTGCACCTTCGAGACATAGTAGCATTTACTCGCGAGAGGGGACGGCACTCATTGGTATTTCATTTAGTTCTTGGTGGTAAATTAGGATTTATCCTGATCAATCCTCTTCTTTGGATCACCACCATTTCATATTTCATTTTCTATGCCATGGTTGGCGAGACTATTGAGTCACTCTTCCCTAGTTGGGTCTTTTATATGGCAGGATTTTCACTCGTTTTTGGTAACTTTTTATTCTTGTATTACTATATGATCGGATGTTTAAAGCGAGGTCACTATTCTTTAATTAAGTACGTCTACCTAGTCCCTATCTATTGGATACTTATTAGTATTTCAGGCTTTATGGCTTTTTATCAGCTGCTTTTTAAGCCACATTATTGGGAAAAGACAGTGCACGGGCTTCACTTAGATAAGGCAAATAGTAAAAAAGTTACTATTACCGATCAAAATATTATAGTTCCTATCGAGGGTAGTCCAGCGAAACCACGGAGGATCTCATTTTCAGCAGCTGTACTTGTTATTGCTTCTTTGGCTACAAATGTGTTGACACTAGGGTTTTATGTATGGTCTTCGCGACTTCTCGATCTTCCTAATATAGCCATTTTAGGGGTGTTCGGGAGCTTTTTTAACATAGCTAATATTTTATTTCTTGGACTCAGTTCTACGGTTGGATACAGAAGTGGATTTCTTTTCGGGAGATACGGACAAGCAACAGCTCATTCGTTTTGGAAGAGAATCAGATTAGCATCAGTATTTATTGGATTTGGGATATCTTTGGTATGGATTGGACTAATACCGGTGACCACATCATATTTTGCTCTTCCATCATATATTCCACTACTTTTTGTTATCCCAATGCTAATAACAGGTGTTATCACTTCTGTGGACAGAGGGTATCTTAGTGGAAAGCTATCATTTATTAAGTTGGGCGTGATTGGTATTTTAGAGCCAATAGCAAAAATAGCCGTACTCCAAATACTGGTTATTTATGGACTCACATCTTATGCATATACTGCTATTCCGCTTGCCTCTGTGTTTGCTTTTTTTGTAGCGTGGTTACTCATCGTTATAGAGCGAACTAAACCAGTTGAGTCTATAGGCCACGAGGCCAGTGTCTTTCCAGCCAAGTTTTTCTTCGCGTCTATCCTAACAGGTCTCTCATCGATGATATTTATTAGCGTGGATCTGCTCTTAGCCTCTCATTATCTTTCAGTAAAAGATGCTGGAATTTATACGCTCATCTCACTGACAGGTAAAATGATTTTCTTCCTTGGTGGATTATTAACTCAGTTTATAATCCCACTTGTTAGTGTAAATGAGGGGTCCAGGCAGAGTTCAGCAAAACTATTTTCCTATTTCTTTAATGGAACTGCTCTTATTTCATTCGTGGGGTTTATAGTTTTTGGATATCTTTCACCAATTACGCTTCCTATTATTTTTGGACCAAAAGCAACTGAGATCATAGGGTATGTCCCATTATTTGCATATGGTATGTTCTGTTTTACTTTATCTAGAGCCCTTGTGTCATTTTACCTCTCTAAAAAAGTCTATAGCTTCACAGTGATCTCATTTTTGCTTTCGCTACTATTTGTTGGTCTTATTATAAAAAACCATGGATCAGTGCAATCATTTGTAAACGCTAGCTTTATTACAGGCACAGTGTCATTCATGGGATTATTTATCATGCATGTCTTTGTACAGAGAGTTATCTACATTGAGCGATTTATCGTCGATGCACTTGACATCTTTGCTAAACCAGATATCACTGGAGAAGGTAAGCTCCGTATTCTTATCCTTAACTGGCGGGATACGAGACATAGATTTGCAGGAGGAGCAGAGCTCTACATCCACGAGATCGCAAAAAGATTTATCGCATCGGGAAATTCTGTAACTATATTTAGCGGTAATGATGGACACAGTATTAGAAATGATAAAATTGACGGAATTACCATAAAACGACGCGGTGGAACATTTTTAGTCTATATATGGGCGATGGTATATTATCTGATAAGATACCGGGGAAAATACGATGTCATTATCGATTGCGAAAATGGCATACCATTTTTTACACCTTTCTATGTGCGTCGGCCAATAGTGCTCCTTATTCATCACATTCACCAGGATGTATTCCGTCAGTATTTGATGTTTCCATTTTCACATATCGGCTCACTGCTTGAGGCAAAGGTTATGCCAGTCCTGTATCGGAGCAAAACAGTTGTTACTATATCTGAATCCTCTAAAAAATCTATTAAAAGTATCGGGCTAGCTAAATCAGGAGACATCCATATTGTCAATCCCGGTATAACTCAGGAACTATTTTCCAAACGACCCAAGGCTAGTTATCCTCTCTTTAGTTATGTAGGTCGACTTAAGCCATATAAAAATGTGGATGTAATTGTTAGGGCTTTTGCACCGCTAAAGTCTGCTCATCCCGACGCTCGATTAGTAATAATGGGAGACGGAGACACCAAGTCTGATTTAGTGCGACTGGCAAAAGAATTAGAGATTCAAGATGTAATTACATTTAAAGGTAAGGTTTCCGAAAAAGAAAAAGCGAACATTCTGGCACAAAGCTGGGCCATGCTTCAACCCTCAATGATTGAGGGTTGGGGTATCACTGTGATTGAGGCAAATGCTAGCGGAACCCCGGTCATCGCATCTGATGTACCCGGACTGAGAGATTCAATCGTTGATGGAGTTACTGGTGTCCTGATTTCACCTAAAGACATAGATGGATTTACGAAAGCCATGACTAACATCGTGATAAATGAAAAGTATAGAGGATTGCTTTCTAAAGAAGCATATCTTTGGTCCAAACAATTTACCTGGGATAGAAGTGCATCTGAGTTTATGCAAGCAATCTTGTCAATAAAAAAAGATGTGCGCTTGAGTGGATATTCTGAAATTGCATTATCAACTAAATAGCTATGAAAAAATTACCAACAGTTACCATAGGTATTCCAGCATATAATGAGGAGGAGAATATTAATTTTGCACTCCGATCAGTCTTGTCGCAGAAGCAGGATATATGGAGGCTTGAGGATATAATTGTTGTGCTGGATGGGTCAACAGACGGAACTAAGAGAATCGTTAGTAGCTTCCAAAGAAATAATCGAAAAATTAAAGTTATAACAGGAGTAAAAAGGTTGGGTAAAGTAGAAAGATTAAATACAATATTTAAAAATTCAAAATCAGACTTACTATTCTTACTCGATGCAGATGTCGTAATTGGATCTACAAGTACTATAACAAAATTGGTTCGTGCATTTAATAAAAGAAAAAATTTACAGGTTGCTGCTGCTGAACAGGTTGCAATTCTACAAACCTCACTAGTTGGCAAAATTAATACCGTTGGATTCACGATTTGGTATCGATTATTGAAGTCGTATAGAAAGGGTAATAATATTCACATGCTTATGGGTAGTGCTACGATGCTAAGGAGGGAATTTTATACAAAATTTAGATATCCAAAAAACCTAGCAACTGACCAGCATTATCTATACGTAAAAGCAACTCTTGACAACAGGAGTAATTTTGACTTTATTGGAAATACCAACATTTTATTCAGAATGCCCTCTACTCTTGCAGATGCACGTAAACAGGGTACAAGAGCAATTTTTGATGATAAGGACGTACTCGTAAAAGTTTTTAGTACTTCAATTAAGAAAGAATACAGTATCCCACTAATACTTAAAGTAAAGACAACGATCTGGGCAATAAAGAAATATCCGATATTGTTTCCAATGAATATTCTTTTGGGTGTATTTATCCGATTGTTTCCATATGAAAAAAAACACAATAAACAATTATGGTATGCAATATCCTCTTCGAAAGGAGCAATCATATGGATGAACAGTTAATTACAGTATGTATTCCGACGTGTTTTGGAGGTGAAGCGCTCATCGATGCTGTAAGGTCAATACGAATGTCGGCAGGTAGTAGAGTTCCTATTGTTGTTGCTGCTGACAGTATTCCGCTTTCACCCTCAGTCAAAAATAAACTAACAAATCTCGATGTGGATTTTATCGAAAATCGAAAATCCGGTAGTCAAATCTCTAAGATTAATCAATTACTAAATCTGGTTAAAACACCATATGTAATTTTTACACAGGATGATATTTCAATAAGTAAAAATACTTTTGATAGTATTAAAAAAATGCTAGCCTCTAACTCAAATATTACTATGTTTTCAGTGAGAAATCTTCCTACCCCACCAACGACTTTTGTGGATTTTGGATTAGTAGCTGGCACTGTTGTAACAGGTGTAATTGAAGAAGAATGGTTGCATGGTGATAATTATTTAAGGGGCTGTGGGAGGTTCTTAGGATTTAAAACGTCCCACATGAAAAAATTCAGACTCCCAGATGGGATAGTAAATGTTGACGCCTACTTATATTTTGAAAATAAATTACATAAAGGGGTTTTTGATCGTATAGAAGATTCTTATATGTACTACACGCTACCTAAGACACTAGAAGAGCAGATAAGAAAAAGCTCACGATACCAGTATTGTAAAGAGGAGATGCAAAAATATTTTAGAATGTCATCGCTAAATTTTGATGTACCGTTGCACTTAAAGCTTCGGGGTTTAGTTAGGGCATTTTTTACTAGTCCACTTCAGTTAACGTGTTATTTCCCAATTTTAATTTTGACAAGAGTAATTAAAGAGAAAAAAATGGAGACCAAGAGCGCTCTGTGGAAGATAGATAAATCTACAAAATAATATATTATAGGTTGACATTTTTGTATTAAAAATATATAATATTCTATACTATAGTACTATGAAAGCAGTAATATTTGCAGGTGGATTAGGTACCAGAATCTCGGAAGAGACTAATATTCGACCCAAACCAATGGTAGAGGTCGGTGGCAGACCACTCCTCTGGCATATTATGAAGATTTACGCTGCAAATGGCATAAATGAGTTCATTGTATGTTGCGGTTACAAAAGCAATGTTATTAAAGATTATTTTTCTAACTATACCCTCTATAAATCCGATGTTAGCTTCAATGTAGCAGATCATTCCATGGAAATTCTTAAAAATGGTGCAGAAGATTGGAATGTTACTTTAATCGAAACAGGTGAGGACACCATGACTGCTGGACGCCTGAGGATGGTTAAGGATTATATTGGCGATGAGACTTTTTGTCTAACGTATGGAGATGGTGTGACCGACCTTTCTATCCAAGATACGATAAAATTTCACAATGAACAAGATGCGCTCGTGACCCTAACAGCGGTCCAGCCGCCAGGACGATTTGGTGCATTTACCATGAAAGAAGGAGAGAATAAGCTAGACTCATTTAATGAAAAACCAAAGGGTGATGGCGCCTGGATAAATGGAGGGTTCTTCGTCGTAGATCCAAAAGTGTTTAATTATCCTTTAGAAGACGAGGTTATGTGGGAGGACGCGCCACTACGGACATTTGCACAACTGGGTAAATTAGCTGCATACAAGCATACAGGATTTTGGCAAAACATGGACACGCTTCGAGATAAGATGAGACTTGAGGAGCTATGGCAAATTGGAGATGCTCCATGGAAGACGTGGGATAAATAATTATGAAGATTTTACTAACAGGAAGTGATGGCTATATCGGAACACAAATGTCTCAGGTTCTTATGAACAGGGGCCATGAAGTGATAGGTCTTGACGCAGGGTTTTACCGCGAAGGATGGCTATATAACGACGTCGCTACACTACCACAAGTCATTACTAAAGATACTCGAGATATTACTGAGGAAGATTTAAAAGGATTTGATGCTGTTATTTCTCTAGCTGATCTTTCTAATGATCCACTCGGGCAGACGAATCCAGAAAATACGTATGCTATCAACCATACAGGTATTATGGAGCTTGCACGAAAAGCTAAAAAAGTAGGTATAAAGCGATTTGTTTATAGCTCTTCATGTAGTATCTATGGTATTGCGACGGAAAGCTTTGTTAATGAAGAATCAGTTGTAAATCCCCAGACAGCATATGCTAAGTGTAAGTATCTTGTAGAGCAGGATCTATCTAAAATGGCAGATGAGTCCTTCTCCCCTACTTTCATGCGAAATGCTACCGTATATGGCCCATCTCCTCGAATGAGATTTGATTTAGTTGTAAATAATCTTTCAGGACTTGCCTACACTGAAAATGAGATAAAAATGACTAGTGATGGCACTCCATGGAGACCACTTGTTCATGTACTCGATGTGTGCGAGGCGTTCGCAGCAGTAATTGAAGCTCCAATAGAAATAATTCATAATCAGATATTTAATGTTGGGAATAACAATGGTAATTACACCATTAAACAAGTAGCTGAGATCGTTGCAGGTGTATTTACTGGGTGTACGACATCGTTTGGCAACAGTGATGGTGATACAAGAAGCTATAGAGTTTCATTTGACAAGATTACAAATACACTCCCAGGATTTAAGAGTACTCGCTCTGTTAAAGACGGTGCTGAAGATCTAAAGAAAGTTTTCGAATCCATAAAGATGACTAAAGAAATGTTCTCTTTTAGAGCGTTCACACGCTTAAAAGCACTCAACTATCTTTCTGAGACGAAGCAAATTGATGATAAGTTTTTTTGGATTAAATAAGTATGATATTTATTGAAACAAAACTAAAAGGTGCATATGTTATCGAGCTTGAGAAGCGTGAAGATGATCGTGGGTTTTTTGCTAGAACATTTTGTAAGAATGAAGCTTTTCCGTATGACCTTAAAACAGACATAGTCCAGGCAAATATGTCGATGAGTAAAAAGAAGGGTACGCTTCGCGGAATGCACTACCAGCTAGCTCCTCATGCAGAAACTAAATTAATTCGATGCACTAAGGGTTCATTATATGACGTCATAATTGATATTAGACCAGATTCAGCTACATACAAACAGTGGTTTGGGGTCGAACTTACACAGGAAAACTATAAAATGGTTTATGTGCCAGAGGGATTTGCGCATGGATTTGTAACACTCGAGGATAATACGGAGGCGACATACCTCGTAACCGCAGAGTATAACAAGGATTCAGAAAGAGCAATTCGCTATAACGACCAAGCTTTTTCTATCTTATGGCCAGTTGCGGTTACTGAGCTTTCAGAAAAAGATATAAATCATCCAGACTTCACAGAATCATTATGATAATTGTTGATACAGCACTATCTAAAAGAGAAAGCGAAGGAAATCCTATTCGGGTGGGCATGGTTGGTGCTGGTTTTATGGCGACAGGTGCTGCACTAGAAATTATTAAATACAAAACAGGAATGAGACTCGTTGCTATAGGAAATCGTAACACTGAAAAAGCTGTAAATGCATATATTCAAGCTGGAGTTACAGATAGTAAAGAAATCTCAACACCAGAGGAGCTCTTACAACGCATAAATGATGGACTGACCTCTTATACCCAAGACTCGCTGTTACTGTGTGAATCACCTGAAATTGATGTAATCCTGGAGATGACGGGAGATGTAGGATTTGGAGCTAAGATTGCTATGGCTGCGATCAAGAATAAAAAGCATTTTGTATCTTTTAATGCAGAGCTTTTTGGTACCATCGGTTCAATTCTTAAAGTTCATGCAGATAAGGCAGGTGTGATATTTACTCTCGCAGATGGAGACCAGCCAGTCGTACAGATGAATCTATATCGCTTTGTAAAAGGTTTAGGCATTAGGCCAGTATTAGCAGGAAATATAAAGGGACTTCACGATCCATATCGTAATCCTACTACCCAGGAGGGATTTGCAAAAAAATGGGGTCAAAACGTTAATATGGTTACATCGTTCGCTGATGGTTCAAAAGTATCATTTGAACAAGCAGCCGTAGCTAATGCTACAGGTATGGGCGTACTCAAAAGAGGCATGCTAGGACCCACGATGGAAAGTGGGACAATTATAGATAAAGCTTTGGAACTTTATCCACAAGAAGAGCTAATCAAAGGTAACGGTGTTGTAGATTATGTCGTAGGTGCAGTACCAGGACCAGGAGTGTTTATTATAGGTACCATAACTGATCCTATCCAAAAACACTACCTTAACCTATATAAATTAGGAGAAGGTCCACTGTATTGTTTTTACACCCCTTACCATCTTTGTCATTTTGAAGCACCTACCACCATTGCCCGAGCAGCACTATTTCATGACACTGCACTAGCTCCACTAGGGAGACCAACCGTTGATGTTGTAGCTACAGCAAAGCGTGACCTGAAAGCAGGTCAGAAAGTAGACGGTATAGGTGAATATGATACATACGGACTTTGCGAGAACTATGATCAAGCGCGTAAAGAACAGCTACTTCCGATCGGATTAGCTGAAGGGTGTGTACTTAATAAAGATATACCTAAAGACAAGGTGATTACATTTAATGATGTTACCCTCCCCGAAGATAGGCTCATAGACTCACTATGGAATGAACAGGTAAGTTATTTT
>Ga0105047_10002096_pt1 | contig 35724 bp, 35 predicted proteins | sample MAT04_FD_78384 | JGI IMG/M metagenome (GOLD analysis project Ga0105047, IMG submission 78384) | Freshwater microbial communities from Lake Fryxell liftoff mats and glacier meltwater in Antarctica - MAT-04 (megahit assembly) | ecosystem: Environmental > Aquatic > Freshwater > Ice > Liftoff... | reverse complement strand
TACATCATGACCAGCCGCAAGCGCTGGCCAGCGCGCTGACGGCATTCTTTTCGGCGTGACCGACGCGCGGCCGTGCTGACGTGCGTGCTGACGTACACTTGACCGGCGGTATTGAATCCGTTAACGTATCCGTTGGTATTTCCTCGGGGAATTCCGTCTTGTCCCGTACCGCCCCCGCTTCCACCGCCAGCTCGCTCGAGCCGCTCTCCCTCGACGCCGTACGCTTTGTCGGCAGCGGGCTCAATCGCCCTGAGTGCGTGTTATGCACGGCGCGTGGCGATATTTTCTCGGCTGACTGGCGCGGCGGCGTCGCGCACCTGCTTCCCGACGGGACGCAGCGGCTCTATCGCGGGACGGCACCCGACGGCCGCGAGCTGCGCCCGAACGGCATCGCACTCAACGCCGACGGATCGTTTCTGCTTGCTGATCTGGGCAGCGATCGCGGCGGCGTCTATCGCCTGACGCGCGCCGGCGAAGTGAGTGTTTTTCTCGAACGCGTCGACGGGATCGATCTGCCCCCGTCCAACTTCGTTTTCAACGATCACGCCGGACGCACCTGGATTACCATCAGCACCCGGCATATCCCGCGTGCTGACGCCTACCGCAAGGACGTTGCTGATGGCTTCATCGTTCTTGTCGACGGGCGCGGTGCGCGCATCGTCGCTGACGGGCTGGGTTATACCAACGAAGCGGCGATTGACCCGAGCGGCAACTGGCTCTACGTCAATGAAACCTTCGGCCGCCGCCTGTCGCGCTTTGCGCTCGGGCGCAGCGGCGATCTTGGCGCACGCGAAGTCGTCTGCGAGTTCGGCCCCGGAACGTTTCCCGACGGCATCGCCTTTGACTGCGCCGGCGGCGCGTGGATTACCAGCATCATCAGCAACCGCATCATTCGCGTCGCGCCCGACGGCAGCCAGGCGCTTTTCCTTGAGGATGCCAGCGCCGAACACATCGCGCGCGCCGAACAGGCCTTCGCCCGCAACGAACTGGCGCGCCCGCACCTCGACGCCGTCGCCAGCCGCTGCCTGAGGAACATATCAAGCCTGGCGTTTGGCGGTGCCGAACGCACTACCGCCTACCTCGGCTGCCTGCTCGGCGATGCCATCGCGTCAGTCGAGCTGCCCTTTGCCGGCCATCCGCTTGCTCACTGGAACTTCCATTAAATGACCACCCCCCGCCAACGCCCGAACGCGCGCGAGTCGAGAACGCTCGTCGATCGCATCTACCGTGAAATACAGGAGCGCATACTGTACCGCGAGTGGAGCGACGGGCATCAGGTGCTCGAGCAAGAGCTTGCCGAAGAACTCGGCGTCAGCCGCACGCCGGTGCGCGAAGCGCTTGTCCGGTTGCAGCGCGACGGCCTGATCAAGGTCGTACCACGCCACGGCATGCGCGTCGTGCCGATGTCGCCGACCGACGTGCGCGAAATCTACCAGATCCTCTCGAGCCTCGAGTCGCTCGCCGTCATGCTCGCCGCCGAGCGTAAGCCAAGCGCCAAGGAACTCGCACCGCTCGAGCAAAGCAACCGCAAAATGAAGAGCGCGCACGAGGCGTCGGACTTCAAGAGCTGGGCACTCGCCGACGAGATGTTTCATTACCATCTCGTCGAACTTTCCGGCAACCGGATCCTCACCGACGTGCACGAGAATTTCTGGAGTCGCGCGCAGCGCGCGCGCCTCACCATGCTATCGATCATCAGCCCGCCGGAGCGCTCGACGCAGGAGCATGCGCGGCTCATCGACGCGATACGCAGCGGCGACGGCGCGCTGGCGCGCGAAAGAATGGCGGCGCACCTTGAACATCTGATCACTTATGTGAACAACCTCGAAGAGCCCGACCGCAAACTGCTTCTGCTGCAACGATAAACTGTTCAGGGAGACAACCCGCATGGCCACCACTTCGAGCTTTCACATCGCGGTTTTGCCGGGCGACGGTATTGGCGACGAGATCATGCAGGCCGCCGAAGCAGTGCTCGTCGCCGCCGGCCAACGCGCCGGCTTTGCCTTGCGCCTCGATTATCAGAAAGCCGGGGCGCAGCACTATCTCGATACCGGCGTTGCCTTGCCCGATTCGGTTCTCGGCGTCTGCGACCGGGCCGACGCGATTCTCTTCGGCGCCATGGGCCTGCCGCATGTGCGCGGCCGCGATGGCACCGAAATCGTTCCGCAGATCGACTTGCGCTTTCACTTTGACCTCTACGCCGGCGTGCGGCCGATCCGCAGCTTCGCCGGCTTGCCGAGCCCGCTCGCCAGCGCGCGGGCGGCCGAGATCGATTTTGTCCTCGTCCGCGAAAACAGCGAAGGGCTTTTCTACGCGCGCGGCCGCAGCCAGACGCACGGCGAACCCGGCGCCGAAAGCGAAGTTTTCGATACCATGAAGATCAGCCGCCAGGGAACGACGCGGGTCTGCCAGTATGCCTTCATGCTCGCCGAGCGCCGCGCTCAGCAAAAGGGCCGTCCCGGCCGCGTCACCAATATCGACAAGGCCAACGTGTTTACCTCGATGGCCTTCTGGCGCCGAATCTTCAGCGAAGTGGCCGCGCAATATCCGGCGGTCGGCAGCGAAAACGCTTATGTCGACGCGATGGCGCTCAATCTCCTGATGAAGCCGTGGGCTTACGACGTCATGGTCACCGAGAACATGTTCGGCGACATTCTTTCCGACCTTGCCGCCGGTCTGGTCGGCGGCATGGGAATGGCGCCGTCAGCCGATATCGGTGATCAGCACGGCCTTTTCCAGCCAGCGCACGGTACGGCGCCCGACATCATGGGCCTGGGCAAGGCCAATCCGACGGCGATGCTGCTCTCAGCGGCGATGATGCTCGAATGGCTCGGCGAACGCCACGGCGAAACGCGTCTTGCCGACGGTGCCGCGCTGATCGAAAAAGCCATTGGCGAAATTTTCGCGAGTGGAAAAATCCGTCCGATCGAGCTCGGCGGCCGGCACGGTTCGCAGGCTGTCACGCGCGCCGTCATCGATGAAATCGCTTGAGTCAGCGCGCTCGATCGGTTTGTTTACAGCGCGCCGTGCGTGACCCGGACGGTAATGCCCTCGGCAAGACAAGGGGCGATGGCGGCGCGAAAATCCAGCGAGTGCGGCATCGTCAAATGCGCCCTGAAGTCAGCGACGCTGTGCCAGCGCTCGCAGACCAAAATGCGGTCGGCGTCGCGCTCCTGATTGGGAAGATCGAGATCGATATCGACGGTCGGCGCGTACTCCAGGCAACCCGGTTCGCCGGCCAGAACCTGCGGCACCAGAGCGCGGTAGGCAGCCAGTGCGCGCGTCAGCATTCCCGGTTTAATTATGACGACGGCAAATACATAAATCATCACGGTTTTCCGCTGGTCAACGACCGTTATTGGGTCTCGGGCGAGACCCACATCCTGAACAATGAGCACTTTAACGGGTATCTTGACACCTTTCAATGAATCCTCTAACGTATCCGTTAATCCGATCTAGCGATCATTGCCGGCCTTCCAGAATATCTCCGTCGTTGTATGGCTTTCTGCACAGCGTTCCGGCTGCCTCGTCCCGAGGCGGCCGGGAAATCGACACACCACGTCACAGAGACCTAAAGGAGCAGCACCCATGAAACAGAGCGTAATCATCGCCTTTCTTGGCAAGACGCAAGACCGGTTCTGCGAGTACAACGCACCCAAAACGACCTATGAGAAGCTGCAGATGGTGACGCAGATCAAGGGCTTTGACGGCGTCGAGATGGTCTACCCGACCGAGACTTCAAGCGCCGAAGAAATCAGCGCGATGATGCGCGAGTTCAAGCTCAACTGGGCTGCGGTCAACGTCAACGTCAAGAAGGACCCGTTGTTCGTATCGGGCAGCTTGTCGCGGCCGATCCGCGAAGTGCGCGAGAAGGCGGTTGGCATCATCAAGCAGGCCAAGGACTTCGCCAAAGCAGTCGGCGCGCCGCTCGTCACCTGCTGCCCGCTCTCCGACGGTTACGACATGTTGTTCCAGGTCGACTACAAGACGGCCTGGAAGTACATGATCGAAACCATCGGCGAAGCCGCTGACTACCTGCCCGAGATTCCGCTCTTCCTCGAACCGAAGTATTCGGAAGTGCGTGTGCATTGCCAGCTCGATAGCACGGCAAAAGCGCTACTTTTGCTCAAGGAAATCGGTAACAAGAACACCGGCATTACGCTGGACCTCGGACACTCGATTCAGAGCCAGGAAAATCCGGCACAAATGTTTGTCACGACGCTAGAATCCGGTTTCGACGCCTACATCCATACCAATGACAACGACACGAAGGCGGACTGGGATCTGGTCGGTGGCAGCCGCCATTTCCTGAACTACGTTGAGCTGCTGTTCTGGGCCAAGGAATACGGCTACAACAAGTATTTCACGACCGATGCCTCGCCACGGATCTTCAACATCATCGATTTCTTCGAGCGCCATGCCGAAGTGAGCCTGGGTATCTGGAACCTCGTAAACAAGCTCGACGCGAAGAAATACCGGAAATTGATGGCCGAGGAAAACTACAACGAGCTGATGTCGCTCGTCACCAAAGAGATCTATCGCCTCTAGTTTCGCTAGCATCCGCTTTTGCCCTGCACGTCGCCCTTGTTGTTCATTTCGTCACCAACCGGTTTTTCATCGAATGGAGCTTGTATGAATACTACCCAACACCTGGTCCGTCTTGCCCTCGTCGCCGCCGGACTCGTCCTCACCTCGGGCGCTTACGCGCAAACCGTCCTCAAATTCAGCCACACCGACCAGCAGCAGGGCGCGCGCCAAGCCGGCGCCCAGATCTTCGCCAAGAAAGTCGCCGAGTACACGCAGAACCGTTACAAGGTGAATGTCTTCTGCTGCAGCCAACTCGGCAACGACCCGAAGAACATCGAGCAACTCGTCGCCGGCGGCATCGACTTCACCGTCTCGGCCACCGGTTCGTACGCGCCGCATATCGACACACTCAATCTGACCATGCTGCCCTTCATGTTCGACAGCTACGAGCAGGGCTGGCGGTTCTACGACACGTCGAAATGGCTCAAGACCCAGTTCGACAAGGCGCCGGCCAAGGGCTTCCGCTTCCTGGCCACCTGGGAAGCCGGCTTCCGCTCCATGACGACCAAGGACCCGATCAACAGCCCGGCCGACGCCAAGGGCAAGAAGCTGCGCACTTTCCCGAACGAAATGATGCGCTGGCTGCTCGAGGACGTCGGCTTTGGCGTGCAGATCATGCCGTTGCCCGAGGTTTATCTGGCGATCCAGCAGGGTGCTGTTGCGGGCCAGGAAAACCCGATCGATACGATCTACTCGAACAAGTTCTACGAAGTCGCGCCGAACGTCACGCTGACCCGCCACGTCTATAGTCCCATTCCGATGGCGATATCCGAAAAGACCTGGCAGAAGCTGTCGCCCGAGGACCAGAAAGCGGTCAGGCGCGCTGCCGAAGAAGCCGGCGCCTGGAATCGTGCCGAGGTCAAAGCGAACGAAGAGAAGCAGCTCGCCGAAATGGCCAGCAAGGGCGCCAAGATCAACAGCCCGGCGCTGACCCCCTTCCGCGATGCCGTCAAGCCGACTTACGAGAAGGCCAAGGCCAAGTGGGGCACCGACACCGACGCGATCCTGGCCGACGCCGCTGCGGTGCGCAAGGCGCTGCCGGTCAAGTAAGCGCGCCCAGCCCTGAGAGAAAGGAAACCTCGTGACTGCCGCCGAACTTCGCCTTGCCGGAAAACCTGAACTGTTGCCCTGCGGTCCGCTGCAGGCCTGGCCTGTGCATTGGCTCGGCCGGCTGATCGACTGGGCGCTGGTCGGCGCCGCGGCCATGATGATCGCCCTGGTTTTCTTCAACGTCTGCGCGCACGCCGCCGGCCATGACCTGGCCCAGACCACCGAAGCCTGCGAATTCCTGATGGTCTGGGTCTCCTTTCTCGGCGGTGCGTCGATCGTCCGCCGTTCGGGGCACATGACGATCACCGAGTTCATCGACAAACTCGACGGCAAGAGCCGTCTTGCCGCCGACTTTGTCGTCCAGCTCTTCGCCCTCGTCGTTCTCGGCATCCTCTTCTGGAACGGCCTGATCATCATCGCCAACAACTGGGGCAACATCCTCACGGTTCTGCAGATCCCGATGTCGTGGCAATACATGCCGCTGTCGATCGGCAGCGGCGCCGGCATGGTCTTCGTCGCCTACGACCTGATGCAAATCCTGCGTGGAAAATCACGCGAAGAACGTTACGGAGTTGACGACTAATGCTCACGATTCAAGTCTTCGGCGTCTTCTTCATCATCGCTCTCGCCGGCATTCCGCTTTATTACGCGCTGATCGCGACGACGGCCGGAATGGTCTATTTCAAGGACCTGCCGTATCAGCTCGACTCGCTCTTCCTCAACCTGATCGCCGGCGTCGAGCCCTTCATCCTGATTGCCGTGCCGCTCTTCATCTTTGCCGGCGAACTCCTCTCGCGCGGCGGCGTTGGCAAGCGCATCGTCGCCTTTGCGCGCGTCCTCTTCGGCTGGATGCCGGGCGGCATGGGCGTCGTCACCATCGTCTCCTGCCTGTTGTTCGGCGGCGTCTCGGGGTCGGCGATCGCCGATACCGCGGCGATCGGTTCGCTCGTTGCGCCGACGATGAAGGACAAGGGTTATCACCCCGACTTCACGGCGGCGCTGCTCTCGGTCGCCGGAACGCTGGCACTGCTCATGCCGCTGTCGATCCCCTTTCTCGTCTTCGCCTTCATCTCCGGTGCGTCGATGCGTATTCTCTCGATGTCGGGCGTCATTCCGGCGCTCATCTGCGCCATGGCGCTGGCCGTCGTCTGCGTCCGCTACGGCAAGAAGACCGGCTGCGACAACGGCTCGCAGCGCGCTTCGTGGCCTGAGTTCTGGGCGGTGACAAAAGACGCCGGGCCGGCGCTGCTCATGCCGGTGATCATCGTCGGCGGCATCTGGACCGGCACCTTCACGCCGACCGAAGCGGCGGCAGTGGCTGTCGTCTATGGCCTCGTCGTTTCGCTCTTCCTGTACAAGGACCTCAAGGTCCGCGACCTGCCGGCGATTGCTTTGAAAGCCTTCCAGACGAGCGCCGCGGTGCTGCTGGTGATCGGCGCGACCGGCGTCCTCTCCTGGCTGCTCACCGCCGAGATGGTCGCCATGCAACTTGCCGAATGGATCCAGTCGGTCGCCAGCCAGCCCTGGCAGTTCCTGCTGCTCCTCAACATCGTCCTGCTCCTGCTCGGCATCTTCATCGAACCGTTGCCGGCGATGCTGCTGACCGCACCGCTCTTTCTGCCGATGGCGCAGGCGATGGGAATCGACCTCGTGCTGATGGGCGTCATCATGGTCATGAATCTGTCGATCGCGCTGTACACGCCGCCGGTCGGCGGCACGCTGTTCGTCGCCGCCAAACTGTGCAAGGCGAGCATCGGCGGCATGTCGATCCACATCATGCCGCTGATGGCGATGAACGTCGCCGTACTCTTTCTGACCACCTACGTCCCCTGGCTGTCGAAGGCGCTGCCGAAATTGCTGTTCGGCGTCGGCTAATTGCCGCGCGCGTTGCCCTATTCGTGGCCCGCGCAAGACGAAGAAGCGCCAGTTCGATATGAAAAGCAGCGCGGCCGGCGAATGCCGGCCGCGCTGCTTTTCATTCGCCAAGACCCTAATCCCTTTGCTACTATATCGGCGAGGGTTTTGGTGAAAAACGCCCGCGTGTCGCTAACAACAATGAAGTGTGACGCGTTAGGTCGCGAACCAGTCTCGTTCCCGTGCTGGGGCAGCAACTTTTAACACACCGCTCAGCACATTCGCCCGGGGGAGCCCTTTGCTTTATCCGCTCAGCGGTGAACACCATGCCGGTGCTGCCTGGCGCTGCGCAAGTGCAGCGGCTCGACCGTTTCTGATTTCGTTGATCACTAAAATTACAGGGAAACAGCAATGACAGATCGTCACTTGTCCCGCACGCCGGGCGCGCAGCGGAACGCTCTCTTGCGGCTTATGGTCGTTCTCCTCGCTTTCTCGCCCGGACTCGCGCTTGCCAGTTCGGAAGCCAACCTCGTCCTGCCCAATCTCAGGGATGCGGCGCTCGCTACCTTCGTCGGCGGCATGACCGGCTGGCAACTGCTCTCGTACGGGCTGTTCGTTTGCCTCGCCGGCCTCGCTTTCGGCGCGGTGATTTACGCCCAGGTCAAGGCCATGCCGGTGCATCGCTCGATGGCCGAAGTCAGCGAATTGATCTACGAAACATGCAAGACCTATATGATCACGCAGGGCAAGTTCATCCTGCTGCTCGAAGTTTTTATCGGCACGATCATCATCGCCTACTTCGGCTGGGTGCAGCACATGGGCGCGTCCGAAGTGGCGCTGATACTCGCCTTCTCGCTCGTCGGTATTGCCGGCTCGTTCGGCGTCGCCTGGTTTGGCATCCGTATCAACACACTGGCCAACAGTCGTACGGCGTTCGCCGCGCTTGAAGGCAAGCCCTTCCCGGTCTACGCGATCCCGATGAAGTCGGGCATATCGGTCGGCATGATGCTGATCTCGACCGAGCTCTTGATCATGCTCGGCATCCTGCTCTTCGTTTCGCCCGCGCTCGCCGGCAAGTGCTTCATCGGTTTTGCCATCGGCGAATCGCTCGGCGCCGCAGCGCTGCGGATTGCCGGCGGCATCTTCACCAAGATCGCCGATATCGGCTCCGATCTCATGAAAATCGTCTTCAAGGTCAAGGAGGACGATCCACGCAACCCGGGCGTCATCGCCGACTGTACCGGCGACAACGCCGGTGACTCGGTCGGGCCGACCGCCGACGGTTTCGAAACTTACGGCGTCACCGGCGTCGCGCTGATCAGCTTCATCCTGCTCGCCGTCCCCGAGGCCGCCTTCCAGGTCCAGCTCCTCGTCTGGATCTTCGTCATGCGCGTGATGATGATTTTCGCCTCGGGAATCTCGTACATCGGCAACGAACAGGTCATGAAGGCCAAGTTCGGCAACGCGCTGCGCTTTGACTTCGAAACACCGCTCACCTCGCTCGTCTGGGTGACGTCGATCGTCTCGCTGATCATCACCTTCATCGTCTCGAAGGTACTGATCGGCAATATCGCCATCGGCGGCGTCGTCTACGCCAACCTGTGGTGGCAGTTATCGCTGATCATCACCTTCGGCACGCTCGCCGGCGCGATCATTCCCGAAGTCGTCAAGGTGTTCACCTCGACGCATTCGCGCCACGTGCGCGAAGTCGTCACCGCTTCGCGCGAAGGCGGAGCGAGCCTGAACATCCTCGCCGGACTCACGGCCGGTAATTTCTCGGCGTTCTGGCTCGGCCTTGTCATCGTCAGCTTGATGACCGGCGCCTATCTCGTCTCGCAGGGTGACCTCTCGCTCGTCATCAATCCGGACCCGGCCAAAGCCGGGATCATGGCCGCCGTTTTCTCGTTCGGTCTCGTCGCTTTCGGCTTCCTCGGCATGGGCCCGGTGACGATCGCCGTCGATAGCTACGGCCCGGTCACCGACAACGCGCAATCGGTTTATGAGCTGTCGACGATCGAGCAGCTTCCGGGCATCGAACGCGAAGTCAAGGATACCTTCGGCATCACGCTCAACTTCGACAAAGCCAAGGAACTCCTCGAAGAAAACGACGGCTGCGGCAACACCTTCAAGGCGACGGCCAAGCCAGTGCTCATCGGCACGGCAGTCGTTGGCGCGGCAACGATGGTCTTCTCGATCATCATGCTGCTCACCGACGGCCTGGTGAACAACGTCAGCCACTTGTCGATGCTGCACCCGCCCTTCCTGCTCGGACTGATCTCAGGCGGTGCAACCATTTTCTGGTTCTCGGGCGCCTCGACGCAGGCCGTATCGACCGGCGCTTACCGCGCCGTCGAATTCATCAAGGCCAATATGAAGCTTGACGAAGGCTCGACCAAGGCCAGCGTCGAAGACAGCAAGATGGTCGTCGCGATCTGCACGCAGTACGCGCAAAAAGGCATGTTCAACATCTTCATGGCGGTCTTTTTCGGCACCCTGGCCTGCGCCTTCATCGAGCCCTTCTTCTTCATCGGTTACCTGATTTCGCTGGCTATCGTCGGCCTCTACCAGGCGGTCTTCATGGCCAACGCAGGCGGCGCCTGGGACAACGCCAAGAAGATCGTCGAAACCGAACTGCGCGCCAAGGGCACCGACCTGCACGCCGCAGTGGTGGTCGGCGATACGGTCGGCGATCCGTTCAAGGACACCAGTTCGGTGGCGATGAACCCGATCATCAAGTTTACGACGCTGTTCGGCCTGCTCGCCGTTGAAATGGCCGTCGGCCTGGTCGCGCAGGGACAGCAGAACCTGACATGGGCGCTCGCAGCGATCTTCCTCTTGATCAACCTGGTCTTCGTGTATCGCAGCTTCTACAGCATGCGCATCGTCGACTAGCCATTCACCGGTCGCCGGACGGCGTGCGCTACGCCTTGCCCGCGACCGGCGTTTGTGCCGACGGCGCGCTGCACGCTGAAGGTTGTCCCGCTGACGAAAGTCCCCGTCCTGCGCGTCCAGTCCACTACAGCACGTAGCGCGACAGGTCCTCGTTGCGCGCGAGCTCGGCAAGCCGCTCATCGACGTACGCCGCGTCGATGGCGATCGTCTCGGCCGGCCCCGTGCCGGCGGTAAACGAGACGTCCTCGAGCAGCCGCTCCATCACCGTGTACAGCCGGCGGGCACCGATGTTTTCGGTGCGCTCGTTGACCGACCAGGCGATTTGCGCCAGGCGGCGAATGCCGTCCTCGGAGAACTCGAGCGTCACACCTTCGGTCGCCATCAGTGCCTGGTACTGCATCGTCAGGCAGGCGTCGGTCGCGGTCAGGATGCGCTCGAAATCGCCCGCCGACAGCGAGTCGAGTTCGACACGAATCGGGAAGCGGCCCTGCAGTTCGGGAATCAGGTCGGACGGCTTGGCGAGGTGGAAAGCCCCGCTGGCGATGAACAGCACATGGTCGGTGCGGATCATTCCGTACTTGGTCGACACCGTCGTCCCTTCGACGAGCGGCAAAAGATCGCGTTGAACGCCCTGGCGTGAGACGTCGGCGCCCTGCGCGTCGCTGCGCGAGGTGATCTTGTCGATTTCGTCGAGAAAAACGATGCCGTTCTGCTCGACGTTACGCACCGCCGCGAGCTTGATTTCCTCGTCATTGACGAGCTTTGCGGCTTCCTCGTCGAGGAGCAGTTTGCGCGCCTCGCGGATGCGCAGCTTGCGCGCTTTGGTTCGCGCGCTGCCGAGGTTGTGGAACATGCCCTGAATTTGTGACGTGAGATCCTCCATTCCGGGCGGCGCGAAAATCTCGGCCTGCAGCGCTTGCCCGGCCACTTCAATTTCAATCTCCTTGTCGTCGAGCTCCCCTTCGCGCAGCTTCTTGCGGAACTTCTGCCGCGTCGAGTTCTCGTCGGCGGCTTGCGCCTCGCCCGCGGAGCTAGTCCGCGCCGGCGGCAGCAGGGCGTCGATGATCCGATCCTCGGCCGCGTCCTGGGCGCGCTCGCGCACCGCCCGCATGGCTTCTTCCTTGCCGTTCTTGACGGCAATTTCGGCCAGGTCACGAATGATCGTTTCGACGTCGCGCCCGACATATCCGACCTCGGTGAACTTCGTCGCTTCGATCTTGATGAACGGCGCCTTGGCAAGGCGCGCCAGACGCCGGGCGATCTCGGTCTTGCCGACCCCGGTCGGCCCGATCATCAGAATATTCTTCGGCGTGATTTCCTGACGCAGCGGCTCGGCGACCTGCGCCCGCCGCCAACGGTTACGCAGGGCGATGGCGACGGCTTTCTTGGCCTTGCTCTGGCCGACAATATGCTTATCGAGTTCAAGCACGATCTCTTCGGGAGTCATCTGCGTGATTTGCGACATTCTGATCCTGGGTCGAACGACGAAAAAGGGAAGAAATCTAACATGTTCTCGGTTAATCTGCTGCCTGTGGGTCACCGGCTGGCGAAGGGAGTTTCATGAAATTACGCACGGTTTGCCTCGCCCCCGGACGCGCGGCGCCGGGAATGACGCTGGCCGCGGCGATCGTCGGCCACGACGGCCACACGCTGCTCGCCGCCGGCACGCTGCTCGACCCGGAAATGCTTGACCGCCTGATCCGGCGCGGCGTCGAGACCCTGTCCGTTGCGCTGCCGGACACGCGTGACGAGGAAACCGTGGCCATGGCGCTGGCGAACGCTGAGTCGCGCGTACGCTCGCTGTTTCGCGGCAAGGGCAGTCCAGCGCGTGAAGCGCTCGGCGCGGCGATTCTCGACTATCGCCGGCAGCAATGCCGATGACCCCGCCGGCCCTCTCCGAACTGCTGGCCCACGCTGCCGCGCTACCCTCGCTGCCCGAGGTCGTCAGCTATCTGACGCGCTCGCTCAACGATGAGGGCGCCGACGCCGATGCGCTTGCACACCACCTTAACTCCGAGCCGGCGATCGTCGCCCGCCTGCTTGCGGCGGCCAATTCGGTCGGATCCGGTTTGACGAGCCCGATATTTTCGGTCAAACAGGCGTTTCTTGTTCTTGGTATCAACCGCGTTGTCAGCATCGTCCTCGCCTCGGCGCTGACCTATCGTTACGACGCGCGGGGTAGCGGCTTCGATTCACGCCTGCTTTGGCGCCACTCGCTCGGCGTCGCAATCTGCGCCCGTGTGATCGCCGAGCAAACCGGCTTCAACCCTGAAATGGCGTATACCGCCGGGCTACTCCACGACATCGGCCAACTCCTCATGTTCACTGCCAGCCCTGGCCTCTACGTGCGTGTCCTGGAAGTCAAGCGCAGCGAAGACACGACGCTGATCGCTGCCGAGCGCTCGCTGTTCGGCTACGACCATACGGCGGCGGGAAGGGCGCTGGCGACCGCCTGGCGGTTACCGCTCGAAATCGGCGACGCGATCGCCGGGCACCACGAACCGGACGAGATGTTCAGCGAAATCGGCAACCTGGTTCATGTCAGCGAAGTGCTGAGCCACGCGCTCGACCTCGATGACCAGCCCGACAACCGCGTTCCCGACGTTTCAGAACTGGCCTGCGCCCATCTCGGCCTGTCGTGGCCGCGGCTGGCCGGGCGCTTTGCCGAAATTGAGGCGCGTTATGACGGGATCACGCTCGCGCTCGGGGTCTAATCGAGCGTTTCGATGGTGAAGTTGCGGTTCGTGTAGATGCACAGATCGCCGGCGATTTCGAGCGACTTGCGGATCACTTCGGCGGGCTCGAACGCGCTGTTTTCGATCAGCGCGCGGGCTGCCGACTGCGCGTAGGCGCCGCCCGAACCAATCGCGATGATGCCGTACTCGGGTTCGAGCACGTCGCCGTTGCCGGTGATGATCAGTGAGTTGTCGCGATCGGCGACGGCCAGCATCGCCTCGAGGCGGCGCAAGGCGCGGTCGCTGCGCCAGTCCTTGGCGAGTTCAACTGCCGAACGCAATAAATTGCCCTGATGCTTGTCAAGCTTGGCTTCGAAGCGTTCGAACAGGGTAAAGGCGTCGGCGGTGCCACCGGCGAAACCGGCGAGTATGCGGCCATCGTGGATGCGCCTGACCTTGCGTGCGGCCGACTTGATGATGATGTTGCCGAGCGTCACTTGACCATCGCCGCCCATCGCCACCCGTTCGCCGCGACGCACCGAGAGGATCGTCGTGCCGTGGTATTGCTCCATGGAATCCTAGCGCTTGGCGAGAAGAATCGTCGCCACCGCCTTCAGGCCGACGACGCCGAACAATTCGGCAACCAGATGGTTGGGATGGCGAAAAACGATCTGCTTGCCCGTCCGGCGGACCGTCGTCAGCACGTTGAGCAGCGCACCGGCGCTGATGAAATCGATACGTGTCAGATCGGCGCAGTCGATCAGCACCGGATCGGTAGCCTCGGTACGCTCCGGCAAATCGCCGAAGCGCATCGCTTTGATGTCGCCGCGCAGGACGTAGGCGCCGACCGCAGGATCAGCCGGCGCCGACTCGGCGACCATTTTGCGCACCGGTTCCGGGGCGGCGACGTGACGGGCCTCCCACGACGGCGGCGAAACCTCGAAGGTCACTGCATAGTTGATCGCCATGTCCTCGAAGGTGTCGTGCTGACCTTGCATTTGATAGAGTTCAAGCAGCATCAGCCAGCACTCCTGGTGCGCGGCGCGCCCCGTTTCAGCGCGCTGCTCGAGCAGCGCACACAGCGCATCGCGGCCAAAAAGCTCGATGTCGCGCCGCGCCTTACGCGCTTGATGGACGAGGTCGAGCAGCTGCCCGCAGCCGGCTGCGTCGAGATCGCGCAATTGCGACAGATCAACGCGCAGCCTCGGTGTTTTTTCGAGCGCTTGGCGCAGAGCGGTGAAAGCCGCCTCGTTGGCGCCGGTCAATGCCCCCCTGAAGAGCAGGCTACGCGGAATTGCTTCCGGGACCTTGCCCCGGCCTTCCGATTTGTCGTGCCAGCCGGGCGGCGACTTCTCGAACGAGCGTGCATATTCGACGCCGAGCGCATCAAACGGGGCTTTCTTTCCGGTCAGCTGATAGAGATCGAAAAGCATCAGCCAAAGTCGCTCGCCAAGGCCGGGACTGTTCATGCTAACAGCCTTCTCAAGAGCGGTGCGCGCGGCCTCGTCCTGGCCATTGGCGAAAAGGATTGCGGCTTCCTCGGCTTCGGCGTCGATCGGATCAATATCCGCCTCGATCTGGAAATCGAGCGAGGTTTCACTAAAAACAAAGCTCGAACCGTCGAGCGTCGCGGTGGCCCCCCTGATCGGCTCGGGCGCAGGCGCAGGCGCAGGGGGCTTTGGCGACGATACGGAATGACTCTTGGCGCGTCCTTCGCCGCGGGCGGGATCGGGCTTGATCTCCTTCCCGCGCGGCACGGCGGCCGGACGGGAGAGCATTTTTTTGGGCTCTTTCTTAAAGAATGAGAAAACCATAGCCTCTGCAGATCACTTGCGCCTTATCGGTAGAATTCTGTTTTAACACATCGCCGTAGACTGTGCAATTTCATCAGCCCCCCGGTGTTCTGGCCGTGCTCATGACGCGAGGCATGCAACAGTCGGCGCAGCGTCCGCGCAGATCGAAATCGATTCGTGACAGCGAGAAACCGCTCGGCAAAACCGGTGCTGCCGGCGGTGCGGCTTCGAGGCAAAAAACGCCGCCGCAATCCTCGCAACGAAAATGAATATGCGCCTTGTGTTCGCCGGCGGCGGCCGCCGAAAAGCGAAAAACTCGGCTCGCATCGGGATTCTTATGCACGAGGCCGGTCGCGGCGAGCCAGTCCAGCACGCGATAGAGCGTCACACGATCCATCGTCGCCGCGCCAAGAGCCTGCTCGATCTCGTTGTGGGTGAGCGCCGCAGGCGCCGCACGCAACAGGCGCAAGACCCGGATGCGTGCCGGCGTTGCCCGCGCGCCAGTGCCGCGTATGTGCTCGGCGACCGCATCAGCGTCAAGGAACTTGGAAGAGGGCACGTCTATGTTCCACCGGGGTGTCAGTCGATTAAACCATAGCGCCACCCTAGATGCAACCGGGTTGCAATAACCGCGTGCCCGAATCGCCAACGGGAACTGTTGAAACGTTTGTCTGCCGAATACAGTGCTACGACGGGTGTCGGGAGTGCCGGATTCGGCCTTGCGCGGCAAAGCAATCGTTCTCACGGAGATCATCATGGACAGGCGTCAATCTTTAAAGTGGCTGGGGGGTTTATCGGCGTTTGCGCTGCCCTTCGCCGCGTCGCTAACCGCCGTCGCCAAGGACGGCGGCGGCACGTCGCTGACCAAGAGCAAGAGCGAGTGGGCCGCGCTGCTGCCGGCCAACGCTTATCAGGTGCTGTTCGAAGAAGACACCGAAGCGGCCGGCACGAGTCCGCTCAATAGCGAGAAGCGCGAGGGCGTTTTTGTTTGCGCCGCGTGTTACCAGCCCTTGTTCGACAGCGCGACGAAATACGAGAGCGGCACAGGCTGGCCAAGCTTCTGGCAGCCACTGCCCAAGGCCATTGCCACCAAGACCGATTTCAAGATCCTCTATCCGCGCACCGAGTATCACTGCGCGCGCTGCGGCGGCCACCAGGGGCACGTCTTCAACGACGGGCCGCAGCCGACCGGCAAGCGCTACTGCAACAACGGTCTCGCGTTGCGCTTCGTCGCGCGCGGCGACAAACTTCCCGAGCTGCGCTCATGACCGGCCGCGGCTTTGCCGGGTTCGCATCAGCGCTGGCGGCTCTGGCGCTTTTCGTCGCCGGCCCCGCAGCCTGGGGCGCCGACGCGCCGAACGCACGGCCGGTGAGCGGCGCGACGGCGATTTTCGCCGGCGGCTGCTTCTGGTGCACCGAGGCGGATTTCGAAAAACTGCCCGGTGTTTTGAGCGCCGTGTCGGGCTATACCGCAGGCCAGAGCGCCAAACCGACCTACGAACAGGTCAGCGCCGGCAGCACTGGCCATACCGAAGCCGTGCTCGTCACTTACGACCCGGCCCGCGTTAGTTACGCACAGCTCGTGGAGTATTTCTGGCCCACCATCGACCCGACGGTCCGCGACCGCCAGTTCTGCGACAGCGGCAGCCAGTATCGCAGCGGCATCTACTGGCAGAACGAAGCCGAACGCAAGGTCGCCGAAGCGAGCCGCGACGGGCTGCTGGCTGGCGGCAAGTTCAAAACGATCCACACTGAAATCATCGCGGCGACGACCTTCTACCCGGCCGAAGATTATCATCAGGACTACTACAAGAAAAACCCGATTCGCTACAACTATTACCGCACCGGTTGCGGACGCGACGCGCGACTCGAGGAGCTTTGGGGCAAGAAGAAGTAAGCGGCTTCGCCCGACTATTTGCGCTTGGCGCGCGGGTGCGCCGAATCGTAGACTCTGGCCAGATGCTGAAAGTCGAGGTGCGTATAGACCTGCGTCGAGGCGATGCTGGCGTGGCCGAGCATGTCCTGCACGGCGCGCAGATCGCCAGATGATTGCAGCAGGTGAGAAGCAAACGAATGGCGCAGCATGTGCGGATACACGCGCGCGGGCAGGCCCTGCCCCAGCGCGCGGCGTGCGAGTTGCTCTTCGATGACGCGCGGATTGATGCGCGCGCCGCGCTGGCCGACAAACAGCGCCGTTTCCTCGGGCTTCGCCAGTTCATGCCGGCGTTGCGCCCACGCCGCGAGCGCCTGGCGCGCCTTGCTGCCGACCGGAATCAGCCGCAGCTTGTTGCGCTTGCCGAGGACGCGCAGTTCGCCGGCGGCGACGTCGGGCAGGCAAGCCAGATCAAGCGCGGCGAGTTCTGCAAGGCGCAGACCCGACGAATAGAAAAGTTCGAACATCGCCTGATCGCGGACCGCAAGCGCGTCGTCGCACACGCGCTCGAGCAGCCGATTGGCTTCGTCGGGCGAGAGCACGTGCGGCAGCGCCTTGGCGCTCTTTGGCGCGCGCACGCCGTCGACCGGATTGGCGGTCGCCAAGCCACGCCGGCCCAGCCAGCGATAGAAGCCGCGCCAGGCCGAGAGCAGGCGCGCCAGCGAGCGCCCGCCAAGACCACGGGCGTGCAACTGGGCGATGAAACGCCGGATGTGCGGCGTCTGTACGCTGATTACCGTCAGCTTGCCGGATGATTCAGCAAGGAAGCTGCACAGCACGCCCAGATCACGGCGGTAGTTGCTGACCGTATGCGGCGATTGGCGCCGCTGCGTAGCGAGCTCGTCAAGGTAGGCGTCGATCAGCGCGCTCGCCTGCATGGCGCGCTAAGCCTGGCGCAAAACGCGCGCCAGCGCTGCCGAGGCCATTTCGCCCAGACGCTCGAGATAGAGCGTCCCCATACCGGCGTAGAAACGCCGAGCGTCCTCGCTGCCGAGCGCGATCATGCCCATCGTGCCGCCACCGTTGCGCATGGCGATGAGCGCCTGCGAACGGATATGCGTCGACGCGTTGCCGAACCACGATGAACTCTCGAAACCAGCCGTCGTTCCGCAATAGGGCTCGGTGAGCGTCTCGGCAAAGACCTGCAGTTCCTGGCTGACCGCCGCGAACTCGGGCAACTCGTCGGCGTTCTCGCGCTTGTCCCACAGGCGCAAGGCGACGTGCGGAATCGAAAAGTCGTCGCGCAGGTGAAAGTTGAGCGTATGGAGCACGGCCTGGAACGACGCGGCGGCGATCATCGCGACACCGAGCCGGTGCATCTTTTCGCTGATCGTGTCGTTCTCCTCGCCGAACTGCAGCAACTCGCCCATCTTGCCTTCGAGCTGTCGGTTCTTGTCGCGCAGGCTGAGCATCTGGCGTTCGGTGATCGAGATCGTTCGCCCGCCGTGCGGGTGAGGAATGACAAGGCGCGATAGCGGCTCCGCGTGCTCCTCGAAGAACTGCGGGTTGTCCTGCAGGTATTGGACGACTTCCTGTGAATTCATAGATCAATTTCTCCGGTAAATACGCAGACGGCGGGCCCGCTCATTAACACCGGGCGGCCTTTGCCGCCCCAGGCAATCGACAGTTCGCCGCCACGCGTCGCGACGCGCACCGGCGAATCGAGCAGTCCGCGCGCAATCCCGGCGACGACGGCGGCGCAAGCGCCGGTGCCGCAGGCCAGCGTTTCGCCGGCACCGCGCTCGAAAACTCGCAGGCGTATCGCCTGCCTATCGACGATCTGCATGAAGCCGGCGTTGACCCGGCGCGGGAAGCGTGGATGCGTTTCGATCAACGGTCCGAGCGTTTCGACCGGCGCCGCGTCGACGTCGGCGACGACGTGGACGGCGTGCGGATTACCCATTGAGACGGCGGTAATCGCAAGTTCGACGTCGCCGGCCAGCAAGGGCTGGACCAGTTCGTCGCTGGCGCTGACGAAGGGAATCTCGTCGCGGGCGAAAACCGGAACGCCCATATCGACGGTGACGCTGCCGTCGGCGTTGAGGCGCGGAGCGATCACGCCGCCCAGTGTTTCGACGCGGATCTCGCGCTTGGCGCAGAGCCCCTGATCGTGCACGAAACGCACGAAGCAGCGGGCGCCGTTGCCGCATTGCTCGACCTCGCCGCCATCGGCGTTGAATATTCGATAGCGAAAGTCGCAGTCGGGTCGACGCGCCGGTTCGACAAGCAGTATCTGATCGCAGCCGACGCCCAGGTGCCGGTCGGCGAGCGCACGCAGCTGTTCGGGCGAGAGAGTGAACTTCTGGCGAACGGCGTCGATGACGACAAAGTCGTTACCGAGACCGTGCATTTTAGAGAACTTGATTTTCATGGTGTGCCAAAGCATGGAGGCAAGACCTCTGCATTATAAAGTCGTCGCCGATAAAACCGCAGCGAAGTGTGCGATGGCTGTGATGTCTACGCCGGGCGCATCGCGATCGGCAGCGAGCGCGAAATTTCGACAGCAGGCAAAGCGCGGCAACTTAATGGGCAGAGCGATGACTTACAATGCGCGCTTCCACGCTCCGTACGCGGATTGGCGCATCGCCGAACCGGTCACCGCTGATGACACTAACGATCGATTTCTCTACATGCCAGCGCGCCCTCCAGTACGCGGCCCGCGCCGCTGCGCCGGAGGCGGCATGCTAAAGCGACTCGTCAGCCGGGTGATCATTTTCATCTTCTGGCTTCTGCACTTCCTGCCGCTGCCGCTGCTCGCGCTCCTCGGGCACGGACTCGGCATGCTGCTTTTTTTCGTGGGCAGCCGGCGGCGAAAAATAGCCTTGATCAATCTCGCCTGGTGCTTTCCCGAACTCGACGAGGGCGCGCGCAGCGAACTCGTCAAGGCGCATTTCCGCGCGCTCGGGCGCAGTATTCTTGAGCGCAGCATCCTCTGGTGGGGCAGCCGCGAACGCCTGTCGCGGCTCATTCGCGTCGATGGCGAAGAAAAAATCTACGCGCTACTCGAAGCCGGGCGGCCGATCATTCTGCTCGCGCCGCATTTTGTCGGCCTCGACGCCGGCGGCATCGGCATCGCGCTGCGCGTAGACGCAGTCAGCATGTACTCGACGCAGAAAAACCTGATCTTCAACCGCCTGATGCTGCGCGGCCGCCAACGCTTCGGTGAACAACTGCTGCTCTCGCGCCAGGACGGCCCGCGCGCGAGCATCAAGGCGATGAAGAAGGGCCGGCCGTTCTACTATTTGCCCGACATGGACCTCGGCCGCCGCGATTCGGTCTTTGTCGATTTCTTCGGCGTGCAGACGGCGACGATTACCGGCCTCTCACGCCTCGCGAAAGCCGCCGGCGCCGCCGTCGTTCCCTGCCTGACGCGCGTCTTGCCGGGCGGCGAGGGCTATGTCGTCGAAATCGGCGACACCTGGAGCGATTTTCCGACCGCCGACGTCGAGGGCGACACGCAGCGCATGAACGCCTTCATCGAGGAAGCCGTGCGCACGATGCCGGAACAGTATTACTGGGTGCACCGGCGCTTCAAAACCCGCCCCGAGGGCGAGGCGCAGCCGTATTGAGCGGCACACTCAGCGCTTGGCGCACCAACGTTCGCGGATCTTCGCGTACTTCATGAAGCTGTTGAAGCAGCCGAGCGCGATGTGCACGAGGCCAGGGACGCCGTCGCAAAACCCGCGGCGAATAAAATAGAACTTGACGAAGCGCACGAGCGGCGAGAGCACGAGCGAAGCCGCCGAGGGCATTTTGCCGGCCTCGATCGCCGCGTCGGCGGCGAGCGTCGTATAGCGGTTCTGCTTGGCAAGATAGGCCTCGAGCGACTCGGCCGACTCGTGCAAGAGGTCGCCGGCAAGCGTGCCGACCGGCGCCTCACACAACACTTTTTCGTGCACACGGTCGTTCGACCAGCGCGCCACCCGCCGGTCGAAGAGGCGCAGGCTCCAGTCGGGATAGCCTTCGCCGTGACGCAGGTAGCGTCCGAGAAACCTGTTGCTGCGCGCGAAACGATAGCCAAAAAAGCGCGGGTTGGCGAGCGCCGCCGCGATGCTCTCGCGCAGTTCGGCGGTCAGGCGCTCGTCGGCGTCGAGGCACAGTACCCAATCGCTCGCCGCCGCATCGACCGCGCGCTGCTTCTGCGGGCCGAAGCCAGGCCAGTCGGTTTCAAGCACGCGCGCGCCGTGCGCCGCGCAAATCGCCGGCGTGCCGTCGCTGCTGCCCGAATCGAGAACGACGACCTCGTCGGCGAGGCCGGCAGCGCTCTTAATGCATTCGGCAATCGCCGCAGCTTCATTTTTTGCAATAATGACTACGCTCAAGGCGTTCATTGACCGATCCTCTTGACGCAGCGCCACTCGCAGTACGACAAGAACGCGACGATCCTCTGCGAACAGGTAAAATATCGGGATGCTAAAAGATGCCGTCCCACTGGGCGAAGTACAACGCGTACTCGTGATAAAACTGCGGCACCACGGCGACGTGCTGCTCAGTTCGCCGGTCTTTTCGGCGCTGCAATCGCATGCGCCGCACCTTGAAATCGACGCCCTCGTTTATGCCGACACGGCTGAGATGCTGACACAGAACCCGGCGATCAGCCAAGTCCATTCGATCGACCGGCAATGGAAGAAAAGCGGCGTGCTGGCGCAGGCCGCCGCCGAGTGGCGGCTCTTGCGCAGCCTGCGCGCTGGCCGCTACGATCTCGTCGTCCATCTGACCGAACATCCGCGCGGCGCCTGGCTGGCGCGCCTGTGCGGCGCGCGCTGGGCGGTGGCGCCGGAAAGCGGCGGTCGCGGCCGCTGGTGGACGCGCGCGTTCACGCATTTTTATTCGAGCCCGCGGCGCGGCCAGCGCCATGCCGTCGAACTGAACCTTGATGCGTTGCGCCGGATCGGCGTTTACCCGGCCGTCGACGAGCGCACGCTGAGCCTCGTTGCCGGTCCGACCGCCGACAGCCACGTCGCCGGCCTGTTGCAGGAAAATGGCTTGCGCCCCGGCGCTTACATCCATGTGCATCCGGCTTCGCGCTGGGCCTTCAAATGCTGGCCGACGCAGCGCATGGCCGAGCTGATCGACCGGCTCGAAAGCGACGGCCGGCGCGTCGTCATCACCGGCGCACCGACCGGCGACGAACGTGACATGGTAGGCGCGATCCTGTCGGCCTGCAGCAGCCGGCCGGTCGACCTCTGCGGCCAGCTGTCGCTGAAGGATATGGCGGCGCTGAGCGCGCGGGCGAGGCTCTTTATCGGCGTCGATTCGGCGCCGATGCACATCGCCGCCGCGATGGCGACGCCAACCGTCGCGCTGTTCGGCCCCTCGGGCGAAAAGGACTGGGGGCCCTGGCAGGTGAAAGCAGCGGTCGTCACTTCGCAGGATCATCCGTGCCGCCCCTGCGGCCAAGCCGGCTGCGGCGGCAGCAAGCTGAGCGACTGCCTCGAGCAGATCGAAGTCAACCAGGTCTGGCTCGCCGTGCAGGCGTTGCTTGCCGACGAGAAAAGGATCCCGTCTTGCCCATCCGACTCGCCTTAATCAGGCAGCGCTATAACCCCTTCGGTGGCGCCGAGCGCTTTGTCGCGACGACGCTCGAAGCCCTCGGCCAGCACGACCTTTCGCTGACGCTGATTACGCGGGAGTGGCGGGGCGGCGAGCGCCGGCACGAAGTCGTCGAATGCCGACCGGCGTATCTTGGACGTCTCGGCCGCGACCGCTCATTCGCGCGCTGCGTCGCGTCCGTGCTCGAACGCGAAAAATTCGATCTCGTGCAGTCGCACGAACGCATCGCCGGTTGCGACATTTTTCGCGCCGGTGACGGCGTGCATGCGGCCTGGCTGGAACAGCGCTCGCGCCGGCAAAACCTGTTCGGCCGCATCGCCGATCGGCTCAGCCCCTGGCACCGCTACACGCTCTCGGCCGAGCGCACGATGTTCGCCGACCCGCGCCTGAAAGCGGTGATCTGCATTTCGGAACTTGTTCGCAACGACATCCGCCGTTTCTACGCCGTACCCGACGAAAAACTGCACGTGATTTACAACGGCGTCGACCTCGATCGCTTTCGCCCCGAACTCGCGCAGGAGTACCGCAGCGCGACGCGGCGGCAGCATGGCATTACCGACGACGCACCTCTTTTTCTCTTTGTCGGCGCAGGTTTCGAGCGCAAAGGCGTCGCCGCCTTGCTCGAGGCGCTGGCGACGGCGCCGGCCGAAATCAGGCTGATGATTGTCGGTAGCGACAAGCACCTTGACAACTATGTCCGCCAGGCTGCCCGGTTCGGCCTCGCCGAGCGCGTCGTTTTTACCGGAGGCGTCGACGACGCGCGCCCCTATTACGCGGCCGCCGACGCCTTCATCCTGCCGACCCGCTACGAGCCGCTCTCGAACGCCGTTCTCGAAGCGCTGGCCTGCGGCCTGCCCGCTATCGTCAGTTCGCAGTGCGGTGCGGCCGAACTGATCACGCCGGGCGTCAGCGGCTACGTTTGCGACGCGCTCGACGTCGCCGCGCTCGGCCAGCAAATCAGCGCGCTGGCCCGCCCCGGCGTCGCCGCCGCCATGCGCCCCGCGGCGCGCGCGGCCGTCGCCCATCTGAGCATAGAAGCGATGTCCGCGCGGCTGCTCGAACTCTATCGCAGCCTGCTCTGAGCGCCTGCGGCGACGCGCTATAATCGCGGTTTCGCCAACGACGCCTTATGAATAATCCGCCCAATAGCCGAACGCTTTACCTTCGTTTGCTGCAGTATGTTCGGCCGTACTGGCGCGCCGTCGCGCTCTCGCTCCTGGCCACGGCGGTGCTGGCGGCGACCGAGCCGCTCTTTCCGGCGCTGTTAAAGCCCCTGCTTGACAAAGGCTTCACCGCCGAGAACGGCCTGCAGAATCCGATCTATATCCCGCTCGGCATTGTCGGCGTCTTCATCGTCCGCGGCGTCTTCAATTACCTGTCGTCCTTCGGTTTCTCCTGGGTGTCGAACCGCGTCATCGCCGACATCCGCGCCGAAATGTACACGCGCATGGTGCAGTTGCCGACGAGCTACTTTCATAAGCACGCCTCAAGCGTGCCGCTGACGAAGATCGCCTACGACGTCAACGGCGTCGCTTCGGCGGCGACCAGCGTGACGGTGACCGTGCTCAAGGACGGGCTGTCGGTCGTCGGCCTGCTCGGCTGGCTGCTCTGGCTGAACTGGCAGCTGACACTGGTCTGCTTTGCGTTGATTCCGGCGATCGCCTGGGTTATGCGCACCTTTTCCGGACGCTTGCGTCGCGCCAGCCGCAACGCCCAGATCAGCACCGCGAATATGGTCGAAGTGCTGCAGGAAACGGCGCATTGCGCGCGGGTGATCAAGGTTTTCGGCGGCGAAACGCAGGAAGTCACGCGTTTTCTCAAAACCAATAACGAGGTCCGCGGCCAAAATATGCGGCAGGCCACCGCGGCCGCCGCGACGACGCCGATCGTGCACGTTTTCGCCTCGTTGGCGGTTGCCACCGTCGTTTATACCGCCCTCGTCCAGTCGGCGTCGGGGGAGACAACGGTCGGCAGTTTCGTCTCCTTCATTACCGCGCTCCTGATGCTGCTCTCGCCGCTGCGGCACCTCGCCGATGTCAACGCGCCGCTGCAGCGTGGACTCGCGTCGGCCGAAAGCGTATTCCAGATCCTCGATGAACCGCCGGAAGCCGACCCCGGCACCGTTGATGTCGCGCGCGCACGTGGCAGGCTCGAATTTCGCAAGGTCTCGTTCCGTTACCCGGGCGCCGAGCGCGATGCGCTGGCCGAGGTCACGCTCGTCGTCGAACCGGGACAGACCTTCGCCCTGATCGGCCAGTCGGGTGGCGGCAAATCGACGCTGGCCTCGCTGTTGCCGCGCTTCTACAACCCGAGCAACGGCAATATCCTGCTCGACGGCAAGGATCTGCAGGAGCTGACGCTGCACAGTCTGCGCCGCAACATCGCCTACGTCAGCCAGGACGTACTTCTGTTCAACGACACGGTCGCCGCCAATATCGCGTACGGCGACATGGCCGGCGCGTCGCGCGAAGAGATCAAGGCGGCGGCGACCGCGGCCAACGCGCTCGACTTCATCGAAGCGATGCCGCAGGGCTTCGACACGCTGATCGGCGAAGGCGGCAACCGCCTGTCGGGTGGTCAGCGTCAGCGCCTGGCAATTGCCCGCGCGATCCTCAAGGACGCGCCCATCCTGATACTCGACGAAGCGACATCGGCGCTCGACAACGAATCCGAGCGCCTGGTCCAGGAGGCGCTAGAGAACCTGATGCAACACCGCACGACACTCGTCATCGCGCATCGCCTGTCGACGATAGAAAGCGCCGACCGCATCGTCGTCCTGGCCAACGGCCGCATCGTCGAAAGCGGTGCCCATGCGGCGCTGCTCGCACGCAACGGCGCGTACGCGCAGCTTTATCGTTTGCAGTTCGCGGAGATCGCGTGAAGATCGTTCATACCGAGGCCTCGTGCGGCTGGGGCGGCCAAGAAATCAGGATTCTCGAAGAGGCGCGCGGCCTTGCCGGACGCGGACATTGCGTGCATCTGCTATGCCCGCCGGAAGCCCGTATTTTTCAGGAAGCAGCGCGTTTCGGCGTTGCCGTCACGCCGCTACTGATCGCCCGCAAAAAGCCGGGCGGCGTTTTCGCCATGCGCCGCTGGCTCGCCCGCCACCGCCCCGACGTCATCAACACGCATAGCTCGACCGACAGCTGGCTCTCGGCGCTGGCCTGCGCCAGTGTGCACGCGGCGCCGACGATCGTGCGGACGCGCCACATTTCGGCAGCGGTCCCGAACAATGCCGCGACGCGCTGGCTTTATACGCGCGCGACCCGCCACATCGTCACCACCGGCGAATCGCTGCGCCGCCAGCTGATCGAGCAAAACGCCTACGCCGCCGCCAACATCACCTCGGTGCCGACCGGCATAGACCCCGAACGCTACGCGCCGGGCGACCGCGCCGCGGCGCGCGCGGCACTTGCCGCGGCAGGACTCACGGGCAGCGGCCCCTTGCTGGCAATTGTCGCCACGCTGCGCAGCTGGAAAGGCCACCTCTATCTGCTCGAAGCGCTCGCCGGCCTGCCTGGGGTGCGCCTCGCCGTCGTCGGCGACGGCCCTTATCGCGCGACGATCGAAGAGAAAATCGCCGAACTCTCGCTCGAGGGTCGCGTCGTCTTTGCCGGGCAGCAACAGGACATCACGCCGTGGTTGCGGGCGGCGGATCTTTTCGTGCTGCCCTCCTACGCCAACGAGGGGGTACCGCAAGCGGTCCTGCAAGCGATGATGTCGGGCGTACCGGTCATCAGCACGACGGTCGGCGCGATCACCGAGGCGGTCGACGACGGCGTCACCGGCATCATCGTCCCGCCGCGCGACGTCGATGCTTTGCGCGCCGCCGTGACCCGCCTGCTCGCCGCGCCCGACTTGGCGGCGGCAATGGGAAGTGCCGGCCGCGCCCGCGCCTTGGCGTTTTTTTCGCGCGAGTCCATGCTCGACCGCATGGAGGCGGTTTTCGCCCGCGCGATCGGCGCATGACACTGAAGCTACCGTCATGACCCGACTGATCACGCGGCTGCAGACCCTGCTGCTGGCCGCCGCCAAGCGCCCCTTGCGGCGAGCGCCGGCGGCCGGCCCGGCACGCCGCGTCCTCGTCGCCCACTACCTGCTGCTCGGCGACACGCTCTTGCTCGCGCCCTTGCTGGCGAAGATCGCCGCACGCTACCCCGAGGCGGAACGGTTCGTCCTCGCGCGGCCGGCGGTGGCGCCGCTGTTTGCCGGCCAGCCTTACGGTTTCCGGGCGCTCGCCTACAACCCGCGCGACGGGGCCTCCGTCCACCGGCTCCTCGGCGCCGGCCCGTTCGACCTCGCTTTCGTTCTCGGCGACAACCGTTATAGCTGGCTCGCGCGCGCGGCCGGCGCACGCTGGATCGTCGCTTTCGAAAACGATAGCCCGGCGTGGAAGAACTGGATGGTCGACGAAGCGCTGCCGCATCCGGCGCGCCCGACCGCGTGGGCCGACATGACGGCAGGCTTGCTTGCTGGCCAATCGCCGGCGGCATATAGCGCCGGCGATTGGCCAGCGCCCGCCGCCGCCGACTTCGACGCGCCGCCTGCGCCGTACGCGGTGCTTCACGTGGGCGCGTCGACGACGCTCAAGACCTGGCCGGCCGAACGCTGGCGCGCTCTCGCCGCACTGCTGCTGGAGCAAGGCCTGACGCCGGTCTGGAGCGCCGGCCAGGGCGAAGCGGCGCTGATCGAGGCAATCGACCCCGAACACCGCCATCGCCGCTATAGCGGCACGCTGAGCCTCGCCCAACTCTGGCATTTGCTCGCCGGCGCGCGGCTTCTCGTCTGCCCCGACACCGGCGTCGCGCATCTGGGCAAGGTCGTCGGCGTGCCGACGGTCACGCTGTTCGGCCCGGGTTCGCCGACAATTTACGGCGCCGGCGAATTCTGGCGCGAGGCGCGCTATGTCGCCGTCGCCCAAGATCCTTTCCCGTGTCGTGACCAGCAGCGCTTGTTTCGCCGCGAAATCGACTGGGTCCGCCGCTGCGGTCGCGATCAGGCGGCCTGCGTCGTCGCTTCGGCGGCACAGGCAACGGTAGACGCGATCGCGCCCTGCATGCACGCGATCCCGCTTGACGCGGTCTGGCACGCCTGCCGCAACTTTATTCCGCATTCTTCGCGTTTCCCGCACAACCCGTCGCCACAGCAAGCGACGCTTTGAGGCAGCAACATATGGCTAAACAACGCGTCCTCGTCAGTTATTTTTTTGGCCCGCGAACGATTCCGCTCGGCGAGGCGTGCGCGAAAGGCTTCGAAGCGGCCGGCTGCGAGGTCTACCGCTTCAACAGTCAGCTCAGCCATCCGCTCGAACACTATCTCTTCAAATGGCTGGCCAAGCTCGCGCGCGCGTTGCGCCTGCCGGACACCTATCTCGTCGACGGCCACCCCTGGAGCAACGCCAACTATCGCGAACGCTGCTTTGAAGACGCGGTCGCCGGTTTCAAGCCGGACCTTCTGTTCGTCATCCGCGGCAACAGTTTACGCGCCGATTTTCTCGCCCGCATCAAGCGTCAATACCGGATCGCGCAGACCGTCGGCTGGTGGGTGAAGGATCCGCGGCCCAACGACAGCCAACTCGTCAACGACTGTCGCCTCTACGACCACTACTTCTGCATTCACCGCCACGGCTACGGGGCGCGAGATCCGATCGCCTACCTGCCGGCGCTGGGCCTCGAACAACGCCCGCCATTGCCAGCCGAAGAGTGCGCGGCGCCGGTGCGGACGCGCGACATCGTTCTCGTCGGCGGCTGGAGCAAGCGCCGCGAACAGTTCGTCCGGGCGATCATCGATCTGCCGCTGACGATCGTCGGTCCGGGCTGGAAGAAGCGCGGCCGACTTGAAACAACGCACTGGTCGCGGGTCGTCGGCAGCCAGTTATGGGGAAGCGCGGTGGACGACCTCTATCGCAGCGCCAAGATCGTTTTGAACGTCACGAGTTGGGACCCCGCCGTCCTGACCGGCCTCAATCTGCGCGTCTGCGACGTACCGGCGCTCGGCACCTTCCTGCTCACCGACGCCGCCGCCGAACTTGCCGAATTTGTCGTTCCCGGGCGCGAAATTGGCACCTTTACGACGCCCGAGAATCTGCGCGCCAAAGTCCTGCACTTCCTCACGCACGACGACGAACGCGAAGCGATTGCGCGGGCCGGGCAACTGCGCGCCGCCACCGAAGTCGAAACCTACAGCCAAAAAATGGCCCGCGTGCTCGACGCGATCGGCGAGAAAGAGAAGCAGGCATGAGTGACGTACGTGTCTGTCATCAGGTCAATTTGCAGCAGGGCTTCGGCGGCGGCGAGGTTTACACGACCTTCTTCACCCGCGCCCTGCTCGAACTCGGTTGGCAGGTCCGCCTCTACGTCAATTCCGCGAACCCCTACTGGGCGCGCAATCTGCCGAGCGGCGTCGAAGTGATTCCGCTAACGGTTATCGAAGATTTGGCGCCAGCGCTGCCGACGACGCCGGCGACGGTTTTCTTTCACGCGCCGCAGGCAGCCGGCCTCGTCGCTGACCTGCACCGCCGCCGGCATCGCCTGTGCGCCTTTGCGCACATGCCCGTATACGGGCGCAACCCCCTGCTGTACAAGGGATTCGACCATATCATCGCGGTCTCCCAGCACGTCATCAACAGCCTGCGCGAAGCCGGGCTCGATCAATACTACCCGGTGCCGCTACTGGGCGTCGCCGACCTCGAACGCAGCGGCGCAACGTCGGGACAGATCGTTCGCGGCCCGCTCTACGATTGGGATAGGCGCAAGGTGCGCGAACGCCTCGGCCGCTTGCTAGCGCCGCTCGTCACGCCGCTCTTGCCGAAACCCCGCTTTAGCCGGCGGCCGGGGCTGAGCCTCGGCATCGTTTCTCGGCTGACGCCGATCAAGCAGTTCCCGCTGCTCTTCTCGTATCTCGCCCCGCTGCTGAAAGAGCAAGCCGATATCAATCTCGAGATTTTCGGCAACGGCGGCTACGCATCGATCCGCGATTTGCGCCGCGAACTGCGCCCGCTCGCGGGTCGCTGCCGTTTCTGGGGGCATCAAGACGACGTGCGCGCGGTTTACGGTCAGCTTGATGCCCTGCTGACCGGGCTGCCCGAGAAAGAGGCCCTCGGCCTCAACGTCATAGAGGCCCAGGTCTGCGGTCTTCCGGTCCTCGCCGTCGACGCGCCGCCGTTCGACGAAACCGTCGCCGACGACGTTACCGGCTGGCGCTACACCGACCCGCGGCACGACGGCGGCCGCGATTTTTTGCGCGTCCTCGGGCTGCTGCGCCGAGGTTTGCCGCCCCACTCCGAGGCGGTTGGCGATCATCTTCAGCGCTTTGCTTTTTCGTCGTTCGTGGCGCGGGTCAATGCGCTGATGGAAGCGCTGCCGCGGGCGCAGGAGGCGCGCGCGTGAGCCCCGCCATCGTCGTCATCAGCCTGCCCGGCAGCAGCGACCGGCAAGACGCGATCGCCGCCCAACTCGAACGGCACGGTCTGCCCTTTTCCTGGCTCGACGGCGTCAATGGACGTGCCCTCGACGAAACCACCGCAAGCCAACTCTATAACGGCGAACGCGCCGAAAACGAGGGCGGCCGGCAACTGAGTCGCGGCGAGATCGGCTGCGCGCTGAGCCACCTCAAGGCCTATCAGAAAATGCAGGACGAGTCGCTCGAACTCTTGCTGGTGTTCGAGGACGACGCCGCGCTGAGCGAGGATTTCGCCACTGCGCTGGCGCAGGTCTGCGCAGCGGTTGATTGGCGAGAAAACGACCTCGTTCTGCTCAGCCACATTCAGAAATATACCGAATGGGGCGCGCGCAGGCTGACGCCGGCCTTGCGCCTGGTCCGGCCGGTCGCCGCCTATAACGGCAACGGCTACCTGATTACGCGAGCAGGCGCAAGGAAACTGCTGGCCGAATTGCAGCCGGTCTACCAACCGGCCGATGGCTGGAATCATCTGCGCAAGAAAGGGACGCTCCGGATTCGCGGCATCGTTCCTTATCTCGTCAACCATTCGCGCCTGTCCGAAGACTCCATCATCGGCGAAGCGCTACGCATCGCCCCGACGTCGGCTCGCGGCAGATCCGTGCGCCAGACGCTGAAACGAATAATTTATGACAAAGCAATTTACCAGATCTTCGTCAAACCGCTGCTTCGAATTCGCAAGCAGCGAACAACGTGGTAGGCGCGAACTGAGCGATCGATGACGGCCCCAATCCTCTCGAACTCGCCCGCTCGGCGCGAACTCGCGCTACGCCTCGGCGTCGCCAGTCTCGTTTTGCTGATCGTCTGCCTGCCGCTCGCGCATGTCGTTGCGCTGCGCACAGTCGGCCTGCTGCTTGCGGTGGCGTGCGCCGGCTTCCTCTCTTGCCATCCGGCCGAGAACCAGCCGCGAAGCTGGCCGCTCGCCTGGGTGTTTGCCCTCTGGCTTGGCGCAGCGCTGCTGTCACTGCATTCGTCGCCGGCGATGGCGCGCACGCTGACCGAGATTTGGGACGAAATCGTCAAAAGCGCGCTGCTCTTTTACGCGGCCTACGCCATCGCGCGCAACCGGTCCAATGCGCGCGTCTGGTTCCTTGCCGCGGCGGCCTCACTGCTGCTACTCTCGTCGTTTGCCATCATCGCCTGGTTGCTGGCCGGGTCTTGGCAGGCCGTCGGACCGGTTCCCGCGCTGGGCGATTTCAATACCAGCGCAATCACGCTTCTGCCTCTTCTCGCTTTGCCGGTCTTCGCGCATTGGCGCCAGCCGCTCGGGTGGGTTGCGCTCCCTCTGGCCGCGGTGACGGCAATCCTGACGCTGACGGCGGCGGCACTTTCACTGAGCCGCAGTTTCTGGCTCGTCAGCGCCATCATGCTGATCAGCGCAACGCTCGTCTGGTCGTGGAAAAAGCAGCGCGCGTGGCAGACAGCCATGCGCTGGGTCGGCGGCGGACTCGCGCTGCTCGCGCTGCTCGCTTTCCTGGTCGGCCGCTGGCGCGGACTCGACCTGCTTTACTTCAATTCGCGCAGCGTCATCTACGGACCCGTGTTAAATCATCTGCAGAGTGCCCCGCTGACCGGCTTCGGCTATGGGCACGAGTCCGCACAGGCCTGGTACCGGACGCACATGGTCGAGGCGGGGGTTTTGCACGCGCACAACATCGTCCTGTCCTACGCCGAACAGATGGGACTGGCCGGTCTATTCGCGATTTTCGGCATTTTCGGCGGCCTGGGTGGTCGGCTGTTCCGTCGAATTTCGGACCGCAACCCGTACCGGGCCAGCCTCGCGGCGATCGGACTGGCGCTCGTTGCCGGCGTCTTCGTCAAAAACAACCTCGACATTTTTTTCACCCGGCATAACTTGTTGCTCTTCTTCCTATGCTGCGGCGTACTGCTCGGTGCTGCCGAATCCGAGGCTGACCAGGCACCGGCGGCGGGCCCATGACCGCGCGGCGTATCCTTGTCATCCGCCGCGACAACATCGGCGATCTCGTGTGCACGACGCCGCTGTTCTCGGCTTTGCGTCGTCACTTCCCCGAGGCGCACATCGCTGCGCTCGTCAACAGCTACAACGCGCCGGTTCTCAACGGCAATCCCGAAATCGACGAAGTCCATGTCTATCGCAAAGCCAAGCATCGGGAACCGGGAGAATCGCGTTTCTCGATCTGGTGGCAGACCTGGCAGTTGATGCACAAACTGCGCCAACAAAATTTTGACGTGGCGATCGTTGCCACGCCGGCGCGGCAGGCTGCTGCGCTTAAATTCGCGCACTGGGTGCGCGCCAAACGGGTCATCGCCTACGGTGAAGCCGCCGACGGCATCGACGATCCGCTGCCGCTGACGCTGGCGACGACCGGCCATGAAACCGAAGCGGTCATGCACCTGCTACACCCCCTCGGCATAGTCGAAGCGCCGGGCGCGGCCAGCATCACGAGCAACGCAAAAGACCTCGCCGCAATCGACGTACCTGAAGGCGATGGCCCGCTCGTCGCTCTGCATATTTCCGCGCGCAAACCGGCACAGCGCTGGCCGCTGGAACGTTACGCCGCTTTGGCGCACGCGCTGCGTGAGCGCCATGGCGCGCGCCTCCTGCTGTTCTGGTCGCCAGGCGCGGCCGACCACCCGCAGCACCCGGGCGACGACGACAAGGCGAATCGCTTGCTCGCGCTTTGCCGCGACATTCCGCTCGTCGCCTGTCCGACGCATCGACTCGAGGAACTGATCGCCGGCCTCGCGCGTTGCGACCGCGTCGTCTGTTCCGACGGCGGAGCGATGCATCTCGCAGCCGGGCTCGGCAAACCGATCGTCTGTTTTTTTGGCAACTCCAACGCCGAGCGCTGGCGCCCCTGGGGGGTCAGCTATGAGTTGCTGCAACCGCCCAGCAGGAAGGTGAGCGACGTCTCGGTGGACGACGCGCTCGCCGCCTACGAAGCGCTGGAACAGCGCGCCGCAAAGAGCAGTTAACATTGCACTTTGAATAAGATTTGCCGCACGCCCTTCTTGGAAAAATAATGAAAATCACGATCATAGGCACCGGCTACGTCGGCCTCGTCACCGGCGCCTGCCTCGCCGAAGTTGGCAACGACGTCCTCTGTCTCGACGTCGACGCGAAGAAAATCGACCTGCTCAAAGCCGGCGGCATACCGATCTACGAACCCGGGCTCGACGAGATGGTCAGGCGCAACGTCGCCGACGGCCGACTGGCCTTCACGACCGACATCGAAGCTTCGGTGGCTTTCGGCGACATCCAGTTCATCGCCGTCGGCACGCCGCCCGACGAGGACGGATCGGCCGACCTCAAGTACGTGCTCGCCGCGGCGCGCAATATCGCCCGCCACATGAGTTCGTTCAAACTCGTTGTTGATAAATCGACGGTGCCGGTCGGCACCGCCGACCGCGTCAAGGCGGCGATCGGCGAAGAACTCGCGGCGCGCGGCGTCAAGCTCGATTTTTGCGTCGCGTCGAACCCCGAGTTCCTCAAGGAGGGCGCGGCGATCGAGGACTTCATGAAGCCCGACCGCATCGTCATCGGCACCGACGACGAGCGAGCGGCGGCGCTGTTGCGCAGTCTTTACGCGCCCTTCCAGCGCAACCACGAGCGCATCGTCGCGATGGACGTGCGCTCGGCAGAACTCACCAAGTACGCGGCCAATGCGATGCTGGCGACGCGAATCTCGTTCATGAACGAACTCGCGATCCTCGCCGAAAAAATCGGTGCCGACATTGAACAGGTGCGCCAGGGAATCGGCTCGGACCCGCGCATCGGTTATCACTTCCTTTACGCCGGCTGCGGTTACGGCGGCTCGTGCTTCCCGAAGGACGTGCAAGCGCTGCGCCGCACGGCACAGGAAGTCGGCGCGCCCCTGCGCGTGCTCGACGCCGTCGAGGAAGCCAACGAAGCGCAGAAGAAGGTGCTGATCGAGAAGGTCGTCGCGCGTTTTGGTGAGGACCTCAAGGGCCGCCGCTTCGCCCTCTGGGGGCTCGCTTTCAAACCGAATACCGACGATATGCGCGATGCGCCGAGCCGCGTCATCCTCGAAGCGCTGTGGCAACGCGGCGCGAGCGTCGCCGCTTACGATCCGGCGGCGGCCGAAGAAACCGAGCGCATTTACGGCGCGCGCGCCGATCTCTTGCTGAGCGAAAGCCCGATGCAGGCGCTCGACGGCGCCGACGCGCTCCTGATCGTCACCGAGTGGAAAGCTTTCCGCAGCCCGAACTTCGCGGCGATGAAGTCGCTCCTCAAAGCTCCGATCATTTTCGACGGTCGTAACCTCTATGCGCCGGCCGCGATCGCCGCGCAAGGATTCGAGTATTTCTCGATCGGCCGTCGGCAATGAAAATTCTCGTCACCGGCGCGGCCGGCTTCATCGGTTCGCACGTCGCGAGGGTCCTGCTCGCGCGCGGCGACGAGGTCGTCGGTGTCGATAACCTCAACGATTATTACGATCCGGCTTTGAAGCACGCGCGCCTGGCGACGCTCGCGCCGCACGCCAACTTCCGCTTCGTCCGCTGCGATATCGGCGAGGGCGAGGCGCTGTCCAAGATTTTTTCCGGCGAAAAATTCGCCCGCGTCGTGCACCTTGCCGCGCAGGCCGGCGTGCGCTATTCGTTGACCAACCCGCAAGCCTATCTCGCGAGTAACCTCGTCGGTTTCGGCAACATCCTCGAAGCCTGCCGCAACAACGCGGTCGACCACCTCGTTTATGCGAGTAGCTCGAGTGTATATGGCGCCAATACGCGGATGCCGTTTTCGGTGCATGACGAAGTTAACCACCCGCTCTCGCTCTACGCGGCAACGAAAAAATCGAACGAGCTGATGGCGCACAGTTATAGCCATCTCTTTGGCCTGCCGACGACCGGGCTGCGCTACTTTACCGTCTATGGTCCCTGGGGCCGGCCCGACATGTCGCCCTGGTTATTCACCAGCGCGATTCTCGATGGCCGCACGATCGACGTTTTCAACCACGGCAAGATGCAGCGCGATTTCACGTACATCGATGACATCGCCGAGGGCACGGTCCGCGCGCTCGACAAAGTCGCCGCGCCCGATCCCGCCTTCGATCCGGCCCACCCCGACGCCGGTAGCAGCCGCGCGCCCTACCGCGTCTACAACATCGGTAATCATCAGCCCGTCGAGTTGATGGTCTTCATCGAGATGATCGAAAAAGCGCTCGGCCGCGAAGCGCAGAAAAATTTCCTTCCGATGCAGGCCGGCGACGTTCTTGCGACTTACGCCGACATCAAAGAGCTAAGTCGCGACGTCGGTTTCGAGCCAAGAACTCCGCTTGGCGAGGGCATCGCGCGTTGGGTCCAGTGGTACCGGGAGTACACAAGACAACCAGCCTGACAGCGACGCCGGCAGACGGCCGCAAGGCCGGCACTGCATTCTTCGCACCGGCTGCTGTTTCTGGTCGGGCTCGCCCCGCTCGTGTTGTTCGTCGTGCGCGCGACACCGCTCGGCGCGGCGCCCGCGAGCCGTGAGGCGCTCGCCGCTTTCTTGCACTTCGGCGGCGAGCACGTCGCGGCACAGTTCCTCGCCGCGGCGACGCTGTTGATTGCGATGGGCACGCCCCTGCCGCTCAATAATGGCACTTATTAACCCGAAGTTCCTCCCAGATTCGTAGTCACTGAGGTTAGGCAAGTCCCGGCCGTTATTGGGCTCTGGGCATGATCGGTGGCATTAATTGTCTTCCATATGTAGTCACTAAATAGACTTGACATCGGCAGCCTATTGTGTATAGTACTGGGTATGCCCGCCCGAACCGGAACCGCGCACGTCGTCACGACAACGCGCAAATACAAGGACCAGGTGTATCGCACGCACCTGCTGCGGCGCAGCTACCGCGAGGGCGGCAGCGTGAAGAACGAGACCTTGGGCAACTTGTCGCATTTGCCCGAGGCCCTGATCGACATCATTCGCCGCTCGCTGCAGGGG
>Ga0105047_10002095_pt1 | contig 35738 bp, 41 predicted proteins | sample MAT04_FD_78384 | JGI IMG/M metagenome (GOLD analysis project Ga0105047, IMG submission 78384) | Freshwater microbial communities from Lake Fryxell liftoff mats and glacier meltwater in Antarctica - MAT-04 (megahit assembly) | ecosystem: Environmental > Aquatic > Freshwater > Ice > Liftoff... | reverse complement strand
GCACGATGACATGCGCCGAGGCGTTCACCAGGAACGTCCCGCCATCGGCCGCCGCGCGCGCCACCTCGCCCGCGCCGATGGAGCCGCCGGCGCCCGCGCGGTTCTCCACCACGAAGGACTGGCCAAGCTCGGCCTGCAACGCCGCCGCCGTGACACGCGCAACGATGTCCGTCGGCCCGCCAGGCGGGTAGGGCACCAGCATTCGGACGGAGCGGGTGGGCCAGTCCTGCGCCAGGGCCGGAGTTGCCAGGGCCAGGGCCGGGGTCGCGAGGGTTGCAGCCAACAGGCCCCGTCGTGTGGCGTTCATCTTGCCTCCCTTTGCATTCGTCGATTTTGGGCGATGATAGGTGCAACACGGAGGAACAACCATGCCCACACCTTACAAGGGCCTCATCGTGCTCGATGCGGCACAGGGCATCGCCGGTCCCTATTGCGGCATGCTGCTCGCGCAGTGCGGTGCCACCGTCATCAAGCTGGAACCGCCCAAGGGCGACTGGTCGCGCGGGCTCACCACGCGCGCGGGCAGCCACAGCGTCATGTCCACCGCCTTTAACCGCGGCAAGCGCGGCATCGTGCTCGACCTCGCGACGGAGGAGGGGCGCGCGCGGGCGGCGAAGCTTGCGGCAAAGGCGGACGTGCTGATCGAGGCCTTCCGCCCCGGCGTCGCAGCGCGCATCGGCCTCGGCCCCGAGGCGTCGAAGGCGGACGCGGTCTGCGTTTCCATCTCGGGCTTCGGCCAGTCCGGCCCCTATCGCGAGCGGCCCTGCACCGATGGCGTGGCGCAGGCCTTCTCCGGCCTGGTCGCCACCAACACGGGCGCGGACGGCGTGCCGCACAAGGTCGGCACCATGGTGGTGGACGTGTTCACCGGCGTCTCCGCCTTTGCCGCCTGCCAAGCCGCCCTCGCCGAACAGGCGCAGGACCGGGCGGCGGGGCGGCCTGGGAAGCGCCGGCACCTCGACGTCTCGCTGATGCAGGCAGCGGCCTCGCTCGTCGTGCTGCCCATCGCGGAATCGGGACTGCTCGGCCGCATGCCGGGCGAGGCGAATGTGCCCGCCGGCAGCTATCCGGCGCAGGATGGCGCCTTCGTGATGTTCGCGCTGGTCCGCGAGGAGGAGTGGGTGACGCTTTGCCGTGTGATCGACATGCCGCATCTGCCGGAGGATCCGCGCTTCACCAACTTCCTGACGCGCTTCGCCAACAAGGCGGCGCTGGTGGAGATCCTGCGCGAAACCTTCCTGCGCAAGCCCGCCGCCGAATGGGTCGCGCTGCTCCAGGGCGCGCGGCTGCTGTGCGACCGGGTGAACTCGCCGCTCGAATACCTGGCCGATCCGCATGTGGTGGCGACTGCTGCCGCGCCCCTGTTGCACCAGCCGGAACTCGGCGCGCTGCCCTTCCCGGCCATACCGGGCCTGGGCGTCTGGGCGGAACCTTCCCCCGCGCTGGGCGAAGAGACGGAAGCGCTTCTCGCCGAATGGGGGATCTGACCATGGTTCACGACGCACAGGGCAACCGGGCCAGCTTCGCCTCCGACGCCGCGGCCGGCGCCTTCGACCACATGGTGGAGGGCTTCCTGAAATACCGTGTGGACACGCCGCTGCGCCTCAAATCTGCGCTCACGCTCGATCCCGAGGCGCCGATGCTGCACGCGGTGAAGGCCGGCTTCGCCATGCTTGCCTACAAGTCCGCCCACGTGCCCGCCGCGAAGGCCGCGCTGGACCAGGCCCGCAAGCTTGGCGGCAACGGGCGCGAGCAGATGCACATGTCCGCGCTGGAGGCCTGGGCCGATGGCGGGCAGGACCGCGCGATCGCCATCTGGGAGCAGATCATCGCCGAACATCCGCGTGACCTGCTGGCCTTCCGCTTCCACCATTTCGCCGCCTTCTGGATGGGCAAGGCGCCCGCCATGCTGAGCGCCGTCGAGGGCATTCTGCCGCATTGGGATGGCGGTGTGCCGGGCTACGGCTCGGTGCTCGCCTGTCGCGCTTTTGCCAATGAGGAGGCGGGCAACCACCTGATCGCCGAGAACGCGGGGCGCGAGGCGATCCGTCGTGACCCCGCCGATCTCTGGGCCGCGCATGCGGTGGCGCATGTGCTGGAAATGCAGGGCCGCCGCGCCGAGGGAATCGCCTGGATCACCGGCCTCGCCCCTCATTTCGAGGGCGGCAACAACCTGATGCACCACATCTTCTGGCACCAGGCGATGTTCCACATCGAGCGCGGCGAACATGCCGAGGTGCTGCGCCTCTACGACCAGAGCTTCCGCAACCTGGACAGCCCGGTCACGCAGATGCAGCCCGACCTCTACATCGACTGCCAGAACGCCGCCTCCATGCTGTTCCGCCTGGAACGGCAGGGCGTGGACGTGGGCGCCCGCTGGGAGGAACTGGCGGAAAAGGCCGAGGCGCGGATCGGCGACTGCCTGTCGGCCTTCACCCTACCGCACTGGATGATGGCACTCTGCGCCACCGGCCGGTTCGAGGCGGCGGAGCGCATGTTGGGCGCGCTGCGCGAGTATGCTGGAGCCAACGCGGGCGAGAACCCGCGCATCGTGCGCGACGCCGCGTTGCCAGCCTGCGAGGCGATCCTGCTGCGCGCGCAGGGGCAGCCCGAAGCGGCCGTCGCCGTGATGCGCCCGGCACTCGGTGGAATGTACGAACTGGGCGGCAGCCACGCCCAGCAGGACGTGCTGGAACAGCTTTTCCTGGACTGCGCCATGGCCGCCGGCCAGCACGGCGATGCGCGCATGCTGCTCGAGCGCGTCTCGGGCCGCTGGCCGACGCCGCCCGAACGCCGGGTGGGCTACGCCGCGGCGGCGAAAGCCCTCATTCCCGGATCGTGAAGCGGAAGCGGCGGATCGCCCAATCCACGGCGGGCGCCGGCAGCCAGTCGAGCAGGCGCAGCCCGAAACCAAGCCCGGCCGGGATGACGGCCCGGCCCCGCCCGGCCTCGATCGCTCGGACCAGGCGCTCCGCCATCGCCTCGAGCCCGAGTTTGCCGGGATGGGCGCCGCGGAACTGGGCGCTCATGTCGCTCTCGAAGAAGCCTGGGGCGGCGACGGTGACGCCTACCCCTTCGCCCCGGAGACGCGCGCGCAGGCTCTCCCCGTAGGACCAGAGGCCCGCCTTGGACGCACAATAGGCCGGGCTGTCCGGCAGGCCACGGAAGGCTGCGACAGAGGCGACGAAGACGAGGCGCCCCGCCCGTCGAGCGAGCATCCGCGGCAGGATGGGCGCCACGCTGTTCAGCGCGCCCATCAGGTTCACGCCCAGCACCTGGTCCGCGCTGGCCCAGGGCTCCAGTCCGCCATCCGGCTGCGTGCCCCCCGTGACGCCGGCATTGGCGATCAGCAGTTCGAGCGGCAGAGCGTCGTCCCAGGCGGTGAACTGGACCGCGACGGCGGCGGCATCGCGCACGTCGAGGGCAGCAATGCGTGTGCTGGCCCCCCGCAAGGCGCAGGCGGCGGCGGTTTCGGCCAGGCCCTCCGCGCCGCGGGCGACGAGGTGCAGCGTCACGCCCGGCGCTGCGAGACGGCGGGCCAGCGCTGCGCCCAGCCCACGTGACGCACCCGTGATCAGGATGGACCGATACTGCGTCATCAGCGCACTCCGCTTAATGAAACACAAAGAGGTTGCGGCGCGGTTGCATGCATCATGACGCGATAGTAGCCATAACTGCGCTGGGCGAAAACGCCCCAGCATCTGGATGTCATTTTGTTGAGATTTGTTAAAATCAAGCAAAGCATTTAGAAGTCGCTACAACCGGAAGGCGATTGGCTTTCCCGACTGATCGTGAAAGGGCCGCGGATTTGGCGGGTTACATGCGAAGCATTGCATATCTCGGCTTTGTCACTCTGGCTGGCCTCACGCAGGCAGGCTGCGGTATGCAGATGCCCAGCCTCTCCTTCAGTGGCTCGGGTCCTCTCGCTGACCCTACGGCCCAGGTGGCCGCGCTGCGGCGCGGGCCCGATCCGCTGGCGGCCTTCGCCGCCTCAGCCGGACCGGGCCAGGAGGGTTTGGTGAATGGCGAACGGGTGCGGCTTGCCCGCGCCTACAACGCCGCCAGCGGCCGCGAATGCCGCGAGATGCTGCTTGGCTCCGGCCAGAGCGAGCGCGCTGCCGTTGCGTGCCGCGAAGCCGATGGCAGCTTCGTGTCGGCCAGCCCCCTCCTTCGCACGAGCCGCTGAGCCCGCGATGGAGTACGTTCCGCGCCAACCGAGCATTCTGCGATACGCAAGGGCGCGGTGCCGGGTGATCGGCGCGCTGATGCTGCGCGAACTGCACACCCGATTCGGCCGCGAGAACCTTGGCTACGTCTGGCTGTTCGTGGAGCCGGCGATGCTCGGCGTCGGCGTGGCGATCTGGCAGAACCTGTCGAAGGGTGATGCGAGCATGCCGGGCGGGCTGAACAAGTTCGGCTTCTTCCTCATCGGATACATCGTTTTCTTCCTGTTCCGCACGCTGGTCAGCCGCTCCACCACCGGCGTGGAGTCCAACTCCCAGTTGTTTTACCACACCACGGTCACGATCGAGGCGGTGATGCTGGCGCGCAGCTTGCTCGACACCGGCGCCGTCATGGTGTGCCTCAGCTTCTTCCTGATCCTGATTGGCCTCTTCTATGGCGAATGGCCGGAGGATCCGCTGCAGATGGCCCTCGGCGTGCTGTTCATGCTCGGCATCGCGCATGGGCTGAGCCTGCTGTTCCTGGCTGCCACCGCGTGGGGCTCCCACCTGATCGAGCGGCTGGTGCATCCCTTCAGCTACCTGATGATTCCCTTTTCGGGGATGTTCTTCATGGTCTGGTGGATGCCGGGGCCCTACCAGGAGGTACTGCTGTGGATCCCGCTCATCCACGTCATGGAGTTCACCCGCGAGGGGCAGTTCGGCGCGGGCGTGCCCTACAACTACAGCGTCTCCTACATGCTCGTCTGGAGCTTCACGCTGAATTTCTTCGGCATCTGCGCGATCCGCGCGGCCAAGCCGCACCTCGAGACGTGAGGCGCAACCGATGCTCGAACTGAGCGACGTCACCAAGACCTTCACCAAGGGCGGCATGACGCGGAAGGTCCTGAACGGCGTCAACGCGGTCTTCATGCCGGGCGACGCGGTGGGGATCCTCGGCCGCAACGGTGCCGGCAAAAGCACGCTCATCCGCATCATGGCAGGTGTCGAGCACCCGACGACAGGGCGCGTGCGCCGTCAGATGAGCATCTCCTGGCCGATGGGCTATGACGGCGCCGTGCACAACGCGCTGAGCGGCGCCGACAACGCGCGCTTCATCGCCCGCATCTACGACCGCCCGGTGGACTGGGTGGAGAGCTTCGTGAAGGAATTCTCGGAAATCGACGACCAGTTCCGCCAGCCAGTGAAGACCTATTCGGCCGGCATGCGCGCACGGCTGATCTTCGCGCTGTCCATGGCGGTGGACTTCGATTGCTACCTGATCGACGAGGTGATCGCCGCGGGCGACGCGCGTTTCGCCGAACGTTGTCGGCAGGCGCTGCTGGCGAGGCGCAGCCGCAGCGCCCTCATCCTCGTGTCTCACCAGATGGACACGGTACGCTCGCTTTGCACCCATGCGGCGGTTCTCACGGAAGGCAGGCTGAAATTCCATGAAGATCTGGACCAAGCTTTCACCGAATACGAGCACCTCTAGCATGCGCTCGCCGCCGGTCGCGCCGTCCCCGGCCGCTCGCATGCCAGGCCGTGCGCTTCAGGCCGAACGGCCGCTGCTGAGCGGCGCGCGCCTCGCGCCGGGCGGCGTGAGCACGGGTCCGGGCGGGCTGCGCGCTTGGATGAACGCTCACCCCTTCACGGCCTGGGTGCTGTTCCCGACGCTGCTGGCCGGCATCTACTTCTTCGTCTTCGCGGCGCCCCAATATCTCAGCGAGGCCCGCTTCACGGTGCGTTCGCAGATGCCCCGCGCGCAGCAGAACATGCTTGGAGAAGTGCTGGGCACTGCGGGGTTCATCGCATCGCCCGAGAACATCGCAAGCGTCCGCGACTTCCTCGTCTCGCACGATGCGGTGCGGGGCGTGCGCCGGGAAATCGACCTCGTGGAAGTGTTCCGCCGCCCCGAGGCCGACGTGCTCTCGCGCCTCTGGTGGGCCGCACCGACCGCCGAGCGGCTGCGATGGTTCTTCCGTTGGCAGGTCACCATCACGATCGACGCCTCTACGGGCATCAGCGACCTGCGCGTATGGACGTTCCGTCCGACCGACAGCGAGGCCGTCGCCCGGCGTCTGCTCACACTGGGCGAGGAACTGGTCAACGACATGAACCTCAACATCCGCGAGGAAGCGCTCCGCGCGGGCCGCATCGAACTGGAGCGCGCCGAAAGCCGCATTCTCCAGGCGCAGTCCGCGGTGACCGCGTTCCGGCAGCAGGAGCGAATGGTGGATCCCAACCAGTCCGCCACCATGGCGGTCAGCACGATCGGCCAGTTGGATGCGGATGCGGCACGCCTGCGCAGCGATTTGCAAGCGTTGCAGTCCTTCGCGCGCCCCAACAACCCGCAGATCCAGAACATGCTCAATCGCATCCAGGGCCTCGAGGCCCAGGCCGCGACCGAGCGAGGGCGTCTCGCCGCCGCAGGCACCGGCATCACCGAACAGATCGCGACCTACACGCGCCTCCAGGGCCAGATGGAGTTGGCGGCGCAGCAGCTTGCCGCGGCACGCATCACCCTCGACCGCGCGAATGCCGACGCGCAACGACAGCAAATCTTCCTGCTGCGCGTGGTCGAGCCGAACCTGGCCGAACGCTCCCTTTTCCCACTGCCCTATTGGACGACCCTGTACGTTTTTCTGTCGCTGAGCCTGCTTTATAGCCTGGCTTGGCTGCTTCTTGCTGGAATGAGAGAACATGCGCGCTGATGCCCTGCTGCGCGCCGCGGTTGCCGCGGCGCTGATTTTCGGAAGCGGTGCCGGGGCGAACGACGCCCGGGCACAGCAGTTCCCAGGCCAGTTCCAAGGCGGGCAGCAGGCGCCTCAGGGCGGGCCGAACCCCCAAGGAATGGCCCCCCAGGGAATGGCCCCCGCCAACCAACCCGGCATGGCGCCTGGCCAGATGCCCGGCGGCAACTCGGTCAGCGTCATTCCGGGCGCGCCGGGCGATCCTGGAACCAGCCGCGCCGGCACCACCACCGAGGCCGAGGCCGGCGCCGTCGCCACGATCCCGCTGGGTGAATTGAACCGCGCACTGGGCCGGCCGACGGTCGTATTCGGTGCCAGGCTTTTCACCGGCCAGACGGCCGCCACGTCCGAGGCACCCAACCCGAACTACCTGATCACCCAGGGTGACCGCGTAACGGTGCGCGTCTGGGGCGCGGTCGATTCGGAGGCCACAGGCATCGTTGATCCAGCGGGCAACTTCTTCCTGCCGAACATCGGCCCGGTCGCCCTCCTCGGTATCCGCGCGGGCGACCTGCAGCAGCGTGTGCAGCAGGAGGTCGGACGCCTTTATACCCAGCAGGTGCAGGTCTATGCGGTTCTGACGTCAACGCAGCGCATCGGCGTCTTCGTGACGGGCTTCGTCCGTTCGCCGGGCCGTTTTGGCGGCAGCGCCGCCGATAGCGTGCTCGACTTCCTGGTGCGCGCCGGCGGCGTGGACGCCTCGCGAGGGAGCTATCGCGAGATCGCCATCCGGCGGGGCGGCCGCTCCATCGCCAACGTGGACCTCTACCGGTTCCTGCTGGACGGCCAGCTACCGAACATCCGCATGCAGGAGGGCGACACCATCGTTGTTGGCCAGCAGCGCTCGCTCGTCGGCGCCGATGGCGCAGTCCGCAACAATTACCTGTTCGAAGTGGGCGCCCGCGCGCTGTCGGGGCGCGAACTCATCGAATATGCGCGCCCGCTGCCGAGCGCCACCAACGCCATTATCCAGGGCAGCCGCGAAGGGCGCCCCTTCTCGCGCTACGTCACGCTCAGCGAGTTGCCGAGCGCGACCCTGGGCGATCAGGACATCGTCACCTTCATCACCGACCGGCCGGCGCAGACCGTGCGCGTGATGGTCGAGGGGAGCCGCATTGGCCCGTCCGTTCTGGTGATGGACCGCAATTCGCAGCTCTGCCGGGTGCTCGACCACATCGAAGTGGACCCCGTACTGGCCGACACCGCCAGCATCTACATCCTTCGCTCGAGCGTCGCGGCGCAGCAGCGCCGGTCGATCGAGGAGGCCTCCGACAGGCTGGAGCGGACGCTGTTCCTCGCCACCTCGCCCACGCAGAGCATCACCAACATGCGAACGGCGGAGGCGCAACTGATCTCGGGCTATCTTCAGCGGGCGCGCCGCATCACGCCAGAAGGCCGCGTCGTGGTCTTCAGCAATGGCCGCTGCAACAGCGTGCGCCTGGAGGACGGCGACATCATCGTCATCCCCGAACGGCGCGACACCGTGCTCGTCACCGGGGAAGTGGGCGCTGCGCGGGCGATCGTCTACGCACCCGGCATGAGCGTGACCGACCTGATCCGCCAGGCCGGCGGCCTGACTTCGCGCGGAGACATGCGGAGCCTGATGATCCGCCGCGCCTCGGGCGAGGTCATCCTGGACCCCTCACAGCCGCCCCGCCCGGGCGACGAGCTCATCGCCCTCCCGAGGCTCGATCCGCGTTACGGGCAGATCGCGATCGACGTGATGCAGGTGCTGTTCCAGGGTGCGCTTGCCGCGCGGGTCTTCCAGTAGGGGACGGTTGCGGCGGGGGGTTTCCGGGGCGTAGTCTTGTCGGATGGACACGCCCCAGCCCACCCCCGCGCAGCATGACCTCGGCGGGAATCCGCGCTTCCGCTGCACCCCGGTGGAGCCCGATGCCGACGCACCGCCCGACGCCTTCGGAAAGCGCGTCGATGCGCTGCGGACCGTGCTGCGCGACAAGGGCCTGCTCACGACGGACGAGCAGCGCCTCAACATCGAGAGCCTGCCCGAGGACGAGTATTTCGACCTCACCTATTACGAGAAATGGCTGCGCGCGATCGCCGCCGTCATGCTCGCCAAGGGCGTCGTGACCTGGGAGGACCTGCAATGAGCGCGGGAGTGGGCGAGGTTTCGGCCGCGCGCTTCGAGGTCGGCCAGAACGTGCGCGTGAAGGACGCGCGGCCCGAGCGCGTAGCGCGGCTGCACCTGCGCACCCCGCATTACGTGCGCGGCCGCATGGGCACGATCCAGCGTGCCCTCGGCACCTTTCCCAATCCCGAGGACATCGCCTTCAACCGGCCGGCCCAGCCGCGCGTCCTCTACCACGTTCTGTTCGACCAGCCGCCGGTCTGGAACGAGGGCCAGGCGGGCGACACGCTGCTGATCGAGCTGTTTGAACACTGGCTGGAGGAGGCATGATGGCCGCCACCTACGAACCCCGCCCCGAAAGCGTGGCCCTGCTCAAGAAGCTCGTGGCGGCGCTCGCCGCCCGCGGCATCGTGACCGAGGAGGAGATGGCGCTGCGACAGACCATCGCCGAGCGCGCCAATCCCGAGACGGGCGCCCGCATGGTCGCCCGCGCCTGGATGGATCCGGAATGGCGCGCGCTGATGCTGCGCGACGGCACGGCGGCGGCCGAGGCGATGGGCGTCTCCATGCGCGGCAACCCGCCGCTCGGCGTGCTGGAAGACACGGAGAGCGTGCATCACCTGGTCGTCTGCACGCTGTGCAGCTGCTACCCGCGCGCGATCATCGGCTACCCGCCGCACTGGTACAAATCCGCCGCCTACCGCAGCCGCGCCGTGCGCGAGCCCCGCGCCGTTCTCGCTGAATTCGGCACGGTCCTGCCCGCGCAGATGCAGGTCCGCGTCGTCGACAGCACGGCGGATTTCCGCTGGATGGTGCTGCCGATGCGCCCAGCCGGCACCGACGGCTGGACGGAGGATCAGCTCACCGCGCTCGTTTCGCGTGACCATCTGGTCGGCGTCGCGCTGCCGAGTGCCGAGCGGAAGGCAGCCCGCGCGGCGTGAGCCTGACCGCGGAAGCCGACGGGCTTCCCGAGCCACGCCGAACCAAGGCCGCCGCGTGCATCGCGGCGGGCATTTCGCTGACCGTGCTCGATGCCGCGATGGTCAACATCGCGCTGCCATCGGCCGCGCGGGACATGGCCCTCTCGCCGGCCGACATCGTCTGGGTGGTCAACGCCTACCAGATCACCGTGGTCGGCACGCTGATCCCCTTCGCGGCCCTCGGCGAGATCCTCGGCTTCCGGCGCGTCTGGGGCTGGGGCCTGGCGCTGTTCCTCTTCGCCGCGGTCTGCTCCTCGCTGGCGCCGAGCTTCGAGGCGCTGCTCGCCTCGCGCGTGCTCCAGGGGCTCGGCGGCGCTGCGGTCATGAGCCTCATGTCGGGGCTCGTGCGGCACACCTATCCCGCGGCGCAGCTGGGTCGCGCGATTGGCTTCAACGCGATGGTGGTGGCCGCCTCCTCGGCATCCGGCCCATCGCTTGGAGCGGCGGTGCTGGCCATCGCTCCGTGGCCGATGGTCTTCGTCGCGCATCTGCCGGTGGGGCTGGCCGCACTCGTCTTCGGCGCGCGCCTCCTGCCGGACGTTGCGCCGCAGCGCCGGCCCTTCGATATCGGGGCGGCGGGGATGAACGTGGCGGCATTCGGCCTGGTCTTCATCGGACTGGACCTGCTGTTGCACCTGCCGGTGCTGGGCGTCTCGGCGCTCACGGCCGGCATCGTGGTCGGCGCGGTGCTGATCCGGCGCGAAATGGCGCGCTCCGTCCCCTTGCTCCCACTTGACCTGCTGCGGATCCGCACGGTGCGGCTCGCCATCGGCGCCTCGGTCTGCATGTTTGCAGCGCATATGGTGACCGTGATCTCCATGCCGTTCCACCTCTCGGCGGCGGGATTCACGCCGGTGCAGATCGGCCTGATCATCACGCCCTATCCCCTGGCCATCGGCCTTCTCGCGCCCATTGCGGGCCGGTTCTCCGACCGCGTGACATCGGCCTGGCCCGTGGTGCTGGGCGGCGGCTTGCTGGCGACGGCGCTGGTGCTGCTCGGCCTGTTGCCGGCGCAGGCGATCGTGCCGATCTGCTTCGCGCTGCTGCTGGCCGGCATCGGCTTCGGCTGCTTTCAGGCGCCGAACAACCGCGCCATCCTCTCAACCGCGCCGCGCCACCGCTCCGGCAGCGCAGGCGGCATGCAGGCGACCGCGCGCGTGCTGGGCCAGAGCCTGGGCGCCACCATCGCCGCCATCTGCTTCACCTTGGCCGGACCCTGGCTGGGCTTCTTCTGCGGCGCCGTTCTGGCGGTGATGGCCGGGCTGCTCAGCCTCGCACGGCGCTAGGCGCGTGCTGCGCGACTGATTCACGCTCCACCTCCGCGATCAGGCGCGTGCTGCGCGACCGATTCACGCTGCGGCGTAAACGCCTTCGCGATCAGGCGCGTGCTGCGCGCGAAACCAAGCCGCCATGCTCGAGGATGAAGTCAGCGATTTCCGTCACGCCGCGATCGATCTTGAGGTTGGTGAAGATGAAGGGCCGCGCGCCGCGCATGCGCCGCGCGTCGCGGTCCATGACCGAGAGGTCGGCGCCGACAAGCGGTGCCAGGTCGATCTTGTTGATCACCAGCATGTCCGACCGCGTGATGCCCGGCCCGCCCTTGCGCGGGATCTTGTCCCCGGCCGCGACGTCGATCACGTAGATGGTGAGGTCCGCGAGTTCCGGGCTGAACGTCGCGGCCAGGTTGTCGCCGCCGCTTTCGATGAAGAGCAGTTCCAGCTTCGGGAAGCGCGCCGACATGTCGTCCACGGCGGCGAGATTGATGGACGCGTCCTCGCGGATCGCGGTGTGTGGGCAGCCTCCGGTCTCGACTCCCATGATGCGGTCGGCCTCGAGTGCGCCGGCGCGCGTCAGGAATTCCGCATCCTCCTTGGTGTAGATGTCGTTGGTGATCGCCGCGATGTCGTGCGTTTGGCGCAGCAGGCGGCAAAGACGCTCGACCAGCGCCGTCTTGCCGGAGCCGACGGGGCCACCGACGCCAACCCGGAAGGGACCATTCATGAGCGGAACAACCTTGTGTACTGGGTTTCGTGGCGCATGGAGAGCATGTCGAGCAGCGGTGCTGCGGTGCCGAGTTCATTCAGGGAGGCGGCCAGCGCCGCATCGGTGCAGGCCGAGATCACGGGAAGCAGCGCCGCGGTAACGAGCTGCCCATCGGTCTGGCCGAGCGGGATGAGGCGCACGCCGGCACTGACGAGATTGGCGCAGAAGCCTTGCAGGAAGGCGAAAAGTGCCACCCGCGGCGGGATGCCCGCCATGCCCGCCGCGGCGCCGAAGGCAACCGAATGCGTGAGCCGCCCGCGGTGGCGCGCGGCGAACGCCGTGAAGCGCGCATCGGGCCAGGCGCTCGTGGTCACGCTGGCGAAGCTGCCACCCTGCTGCGTCGATTCGAGCGCGGTTTCCGCCGTGCCACGCCAGGCGGCGGCAAGCTCGGCGATCTGGTCCAGCGCCGCGTCGTCCGCCGCGCGATGCGCCTGGGCGAACAGCACGGCGTCCACCCGCCCTGCACCGCGGCGCAGCACGGTTTCGATGTAGCGCAGCAAGTCATCGCGCTGGGCCAGCCGGCCTTCTTCCACCGCCATCTCGATGCCGTGGCTGTAGCTGAACCCGCCGACCGGATAGGCCGGCGAGGTCCAGGCCAGCAGCCGGAACAGGTCGGCGTCAGTCGTCATGGTGGTCGCCGTCATGGTGGTGCTGATGGGTGGAGCGGTTGTGCTCGCCGTAGGCGCCGCCCTCGGGGTTGAAAGGCGCACGGACGCGGGTGATCTGCGCGCCGAGGCCGCGGAGCATCGCCTCGATCACGTGGTCCTCGCGGATGAGGATGCGGTGCTCCTGAAGTTCCGCCGGGAGGTGGCGGTTTCCGAGATGCCAGGCGAGGCGGATCATCCCGGCGGCGCTGGTCGCGCGGATGTCCACGAGCGGTTCCTCGGCGGCGCGCACGAGGATGACGCGGCCATCATCAAGCATCAGGCCGTCTCCGTCGCGCAGCACCTGCGCTTCCACGAGGTCGAGCACGAAGGGAATGCCGGCGGCTGTCTCGTACCGCTTGCGGCGGCGGAAGCGGTCATCGAAATCGAGCATCACCTCGGCATCCGCGGTGAAGCTTCCGGCGGCGACCACGCGAACGGCGCGGGGGAGGATATCGTGCATGGCGTGACCCTCAGAAAAGGAAATAGCGCTGCGCCATGGGCAGCACCTTTGCGGGCTCGCAGATCAGCAACTCGCCATCGGCGCGCACCTCGTAGGTTTCGGCGTCGATCTCCATGCTGGGCGTGGCGTCGTTCAGCACCATGCTCTTCTTGGAGATGCCGCCGCGCGTGTTCACCACCGGCAGCAAGGGCCGCGTGAGGCCAAGGCTGCGGTCCAGCCCCGCATCGATCGCGGCGGCCGAGGTGAAGGTCACGCTGGTGAACAGCGCAGCGCGGCCGAAAGCGCCGAACATCGGGCGGTAATGCACCGGTTGCGGCGTGGGGATGGAGGCGTTGGGATCGCCCATGGGCGCCATGGCGATCATGCCGCATTTCAACACCATCTCGGGCTTCACGCCAAAGAAGGCCGGGTTCCACAGCACGAGGTCCGCGAGCTTGCCCACCTCGACGCTGCCCACATGCGTCGAGATGCCCTGCGCGATCGCCGGGTTGATCGTGTACTTCGCGATGTAGCGGCGCGCGCGCAGATTGTCGTTCTGGCCTGTCTCGCCCGGCAGGGCGCCGCGCTGCACCCTCATCTTGTGGGCGGTCTGCCAGGTGCGGATGATCACCTCGCCGACGCGGCCCATCGCCTGGCTGTCGGACGACATCATGCTGATGGCGCCGAGGTCGTGCAGAATATCCTCGGCCGCGATCGTCTCGCGCCGGATGCGGGATTCGGCGAAGGCCACGTCCTCCGCGATGCGCGGGTCGAGGTGATGGCAGACCATGAGCATGTCGAGATGCTCATCCACCGTGTTCACCGTGTAGGGCATGGTGGGGTTGGTGCTGCTGGGCAGGACGTTGCTCTCGCCGAGCAGCTTCAGGATATCCGGCGCATGGCCGCCGCCCGCGCCTTCGACGTGGAAGGCGTGGATGGTGCGGCCCTCGAAGGCGGCGATGGTGTCGGCGACGAAGCCGCTCTCGTTCAGCGTGTCCGAGTGGATCGCCACCTGCACGTCGAAGCGGTCGGCGACGTCGAGGCAGTTGCGGATGGCGGCCGGCGTGGTGCCCCAATCCTCGTGCAGCTTCATGCCCGCCGCACCGGCGCGGATCATCTCCTCCAGCGCGTCGGGTCTCGTCGCGTTCCCCTTGCCGAGGAAGCCGAGATTCATCGGGAAGCCCTCGGCCGCCTGGATCATGCGGGCCAGGTGCCAGGGCCCAGGCGTGCAGGTGGTGGCGAGCGTGCCGTGCGCGGGGCCGGTGCCGCCGCCGAACATCGTCGTGATGCCGGAGGCCAGCGCCTCCTCGATCTGCTGCGGGCAGATGAAGTGGATATGCGCGTCGATGCCGCCGGCGGTGAGGATCTTCCCCTCGCCCGCAATGATCTCCGTGCCCGGCCCGATGATGATGGTGACACCCGGCTGCGTGTCCGGATTGCCGGCCTTGCCGATGCCGGCGATGCGCCCGTCGCGCAGAGCGACATCGGCCTTCACCACGCCCCAATGGTCGAGGATCAGCGCATTGGTGATCACGGTGTCCGCCGCCCCATCCGCGCGCGTCACCTGGGACTGGCCCATGCCGTCGCGGATCACCTTGCCGCCGCCGAACTTCACCTCCTCGCCATAGGTGGTGAAATCCTTCTCGACTTCGATGAACAGCTCCGTGTCAGCGAGGCGCACGCGGTCGCCCACGGTTGGGCCGTACATGCCGGCATAGGCGTGGCGGGAAAGGCGGGCCATCAGCAGCGCCCGTCGGAGTGAGGGCGAGGCCCGAAGGCAATCGGCACGCCACGCATCAAAGCTTCCCCTCCACTTCGCCGCGGAAGCCGTGCACCACGCGCGCACCGCGCAGCGGGATCAGGCGCACGCGGCGTGACTGCCCCGGCTCGAAGCGCACCGCCGTGCCGGCCGCAATGTCCAGGCGGTGGCCGCGCGCCGCGCCGCGGTCGAACTCCAGCGCCGGATTGGTCTCAAAGAAATGGTAGTGGCTGCCAACCTGGATCGGTCGGTCGCCGGTGTTCGCGACCTCCAGCTCCATGACGTGCTGGCCTGCGTTCAGCTCGATCTCGCCCGCGGCGCAGATCACTTCCCCTGGGATCATCGCACGCGCCTATCGGATCGGGTTGTGGACGGTGACGAGCTTCGTGCCGTCGGGGAAGGTCGCTTCCACCTGGATATCGTGGATCATTTCGGCGATGCCCTCCATCACCTGCGCGCGGGTGATGACCTCACCGCCGGCCGCCATGAGGTCCGCCACGCTGCGGCCGTCCCGCGCGCCTTCCACGACGAAGTCGCTGATGATGGCGATGGCCTCGGGATGGTTGAGCTTCACGCCGCGTTCGAGCCGTCGTCGCGCCACCTGTGCGGCCATGGCGATGAGCAGCTTGTCTTTCTCTCGGGGCGTCAGGTGCATGGGACCATCATGGAACGGAGCGGCTCAGCACGTCCACAGCCTTGGCAGCACGGCAGGCCGGCCGAGTGCTGCGGCCCGCATCGCGCGGATCGCCGACGCCATCGAAAGCCGCACGCCGCCCGCGGTGCCAAGGAAGCGCAGCAGCAGCAGGCCGGGCCGCACGACCGAGGCGGCGCCCTCGGTCAGTTCCCGCGCGAGGTCGCGGTGGCGCGCCGCATCCTCCGCGCAGAGCAGGATCGTGCCGAGTGAATCGGCCCCATCCAGGCCGAAAGGCGCATCCCGCCCCGCGGCTTCGAGCGCCAACGCATCGGCCCAGACCAGCCGCCCCTCGCGGCGCAGGCGCCAGGTGTCGCTCAGGTCACCGTGGCGCCACGCCTCGCCGCGCGCGATGCGACCGAGCACGACCGATTCGGCGGCGAGCAGCGTGGCCCCTGGCGCCACCTCCGCCTCCATCCGGCGCGAAAGGCGCGCGCCGTCGAAGAGGATCGCCTCCTGCGGCAGGTATTCCAGGACGGCGTCGGCCGCGACCTCGATGCGTGTCGCGATGCTCGAGACATCGCCCAGGCTGCGGTAGACCTTCTCGGCCGCGGGCGTCGTCACCAGGGCGGCCGCCTCCGCGCGCAGGGTGATGCGCGCCTCGAGCGCATCGCCCCCGGCCAGGCCACCGGCCACATTGACGAAGGCGGCTTCGAGCGGGGCGCCGGGCTCGGGCGTCGGGAACAGAACGCGCAGCGGCGCCGCCTGGGCAAGCCGTGCAAGGCCGTGGGCCGCCACTTCGAGCGATGCGGCGCCCCGGGCTCTCTGATGGGCGACGCGTTGTTGAGGCATCATGCGGGAGGAAACTTGGCCGGCAAGCCGCATGCGTGGCAAGCTCCCGCCATGGAACTCTTCGTCACACTCGGCGCGCAGCGCTACCGTATTGAACGGCCCTGGGGCGCCTTGCCGGACGGCCCCGGCAAGGTCAGCGATGTTGCGACCGACGCCGAGGGGCGCATCTTCGTGCTGCTGCGCTGCGATTCCTACGTCGATCCGCTGGTGCCGACGGTCATTGTTCTCGACGCGCACGGCCACCGCATCGATGCTTGGGGTGAGGCGGTGGTCGATGGCCACATGCTCGCCATCGCGCCGGATGGCGCCGTGCACGTGGTCGATCGCGACGCGCACGAGATCACGCGCTTCGACACGGACGGCACGCGCCTCGGCGCGCTCGGCACGCGCCACGCGCCCGGCGCGCCGTTCAACAGCCCGTGCGACATCTGCTTCGCGCCTGACGGCACGGCCTTCGTGGGCGATGGCTATGCGGCCTCACGCGTGCATCGATTCCGGCCGGATGGCTCGGCGGATGGCGGTTGGGGCGCGCCCGGCCGTGGCCCCGGCGAATTCTGCACGCCGCATGCCGTGTGGGTGAACGTCGCGGGGGAGGTGGCCGTGGCCGACCGCGACAACAGCCGTCTGCAAATCTTCACGCAGCAGGGGGCGTTCCTGCGCGAGATCACCGATGTTCACAAGCCGATGGGCATCACCGCGGATGCTGAGGGCAACTGGTGGGTCACGGACCAGGTGCCGCGCCTCTCTCTCTTCTCGCGGGAGGGGGCGCTGATTGGTCGGGCGCGGGCCGTGCTGAACGGCGCACATGGGATAGCGCTGCACCCCGACGGGAGCGTGCTGCTGGCCGAAATGAATCCCTCGCGCCTGACGCGGCTGACACCGGCCTGAGGCGCCCGGACTGACGCGGCTCAGCGAATGGCGGCGAGCGAGGGCGGCGGCGTCTTGCGGGGGCGGCGGCCGAGCGACCAGTTGGGGGCGAGACGCACCTCGGGGTTCGGCACCGTCCAGCAGGCGCCGTCCTCATCCATGAACACCACCCACATGAGGTGTGACTCCGGGCCGTAGTCCATGACGAAATGGGCCAAGCCCGCCCCTCGGGGTGTCGTCATCGGAAGCGGCGGGTTAAGTTGCTGAAGCATCATATTGAGGGTCCATAGTTCAAATTCCGGTCGCTGCCGGGTGCGGAGCGCCTGCAGTACAGAACATCCGACCCGCCCACCGGGTTGCGCGTCGTGCAACCCCGCCAAACCTCTCGCGCCCATCTTGTGCGCTGCAACGCAGTTTTCCTGGCGGTCGCATGTGGGTAAAGCTATCGCCTTCCAACGGAGAGTTTTGTCATGCGGGTCGGCGTGATCGGTGCCACGGGCGCGGTCGGCAAGGAGTTGGTGGAGGTGCTGGGCAAGCGGCACTTCCCGGTGACGCAGCTTCGGCTCTTCGCCTCCCCGCGTTCCGCCGGCACGCGGCAAGCGACGCCGTGGGGCGACATCACGATCGAGGTGTTCAGCCCCAAGGCGGCGCGCAGCCTCGACTTGGCACTGCTCGCCGTCTCGGGCGATTTCGCCAAGGAGCATGCGCGCGCGCTGGCCGCGGAGGGCGTGGCCGTCGTGGACAATTCCTCCGCACTGCGCCTGGAGGACGACGTGCCGCTGGTGGTGCCCGAGGTGAATGCAGACGCCATCGGTCAGCATCGGCTCATCGCCAATCCGAACTGTACCACGGCCATCCTCGTCGTGGCGCTGGAGCCGCTGCGCCAGGCCTTCGGGCTGAAGCGCGTCATCGTCTCGACCTACCAGGCGGCCAGTGGCGCAGGTGCGGAAGGCATGACGGAACTGGAGCGCGAGACACGGCGCGTGCTGGTGGAGGGCGAGCCCGCGCAGGCCGAAATCTTTGCCCATCCCCTGGCCTTCAACGTCATCCCGCACATCGATGCGTTCCAGCCGAACGGCTACACGCGCGAGGAGATGAAGGTCGCCTGGGAGAGCCGCAAGATCATGGGCATGCCCGACCTCCTCATCTCCTGCACCGCCGTCCGCATCCCGACCTTCCGCGTCCACGCCGAAGCGGTGACGATCGAGACGGAGCGCCCCGTCACCGCCGAGGCCGCGCGGGAGGTGCTCTCCCGCGCCGCCGGAATCCGCGTGGTGGACGAGCCCTCGGCGCAGCGTTACCCGATGCCGATCACGGCCACGGGGCAGGACGAGGTGGAGGCCGGCCGCATCCGCGCAAATCCGGTGTTTGGCGAATGCGGGCTCGACTTCTTCCTCTGCGGCGACCAGTTGCTGAAGGGTGCGGCGCTCAACGCCGTGCAGATCGCAGAACGGATGCGCCGCCAGACCCTGATCCGCGCCGAATAGAAGCGCGGCCCATGGTCCAGCCTTCTGACTTTCCGCGTGATTTACGCTTTTCGGTGATTCCACCTCAAGCGATCACGCTCCAGACCCGACCCTCTTCACAGGTCCAGCGTCATCTGCAGGCGGGCCTTGGCCTGCTTCACCGCCTCGCGCGCGCGCTCGGCCATCGGGTCGTCTTGCGCGAAGCGGCGTTGGCGGCTTCCGTGCCGCTCGAACACGCGCTCGGCCTCCTGCCGGAAGCCGTCGCTGCCTCGGATGCGGGTGAGGCGCTCCCGCGCCGCGCGCATGGCGGCGACGTGATCCACCACCGGGGGCGGATAGGCTTCGGGCGGCGCGTCCAGCTTCCAGGGTGCATGGCGCAGCGCAGGCGGCAGGGTGGCGAGTTCAGGCACCCAGCGCGCGATGAAGCTCGCCTCGGGGTCCTGGTCCAGGCTCTGCTTCAGCGGATTATAGATCCGCGGCGCGTTGATGCCGGTCGCGCCTGATTGCATCTGCACCTGCGGCCAGTGGATGCCTGGCTCGTAATCCGTGAACAATCGGGCCAATCGCGCACCGCTGGCCGCCCAGTCGAGCGCCAGGTGATAGCTGGCGAAGCTCTGCACCATCGCGCGCATGCGGAAGTTCAGCCAGCCGGTGGCGATCAGCGAACGCATGCAGGCGTCGAGGAAGGGGAAGCCGGTGCGCCCTTCGGCCCAGGACAGCAGCAGCGGGTCATCGGGCGCGGTGGGCCGGCGCGCGGCCTCTGCCGCCGGGTGCGCGGCGCGGCGCTCCAGCTCCGGCTCGCTCTCCAACTTCTGGATGAAGTGGCAATGCCACTGGAGGCGCGAGCGCAGCGATTGCACGGCGCCGAGCGGGATGGAGCGCTCGCGCTGCTCCCTCGCGGCGAGGTCCCGGGCGGCCGCCTCCACGCGCCCGACCACCTCTCGCATCGAGACGCTTCCAAGCGCCAGGTGCGGCGAGAGCCGCGAGCAGGCGCGCGGCGCGCTCAGCGGCGAGGACATTCCGCGCCGGTAGTCCGCGCCGCGCCCGGCGAGGAAGCTCCCGAGCAGCGAAAGCGCGGCCGCGCGGCCGGCGGGCTGCTGCCGGAGCAGCCCATCCTCCGCCTGCCACGGCAGCGGCTGTTCAGGGATGGCGCCCTCGGCGATGTCGGGCACGCCTTGCAGACCGAGCGGAACAGCGACGATCGGCGCGGCCATGGTCGCCGCGAAGAAGCGCGCCCAGCCATCGCGCGAGGCGAGCGGACGGGCCACGCCGAACTGGCGGTCCTCGTGCCAGGCGATCCCGGCCTCGCGGCAGAACCGGGCCACCCGGCGGTCCCGCGCGTAGGTCCAGAGGTTGCCGGTCTCCTCGTGGCTGTGGATCGCGCGAATGCCGCGCTCGGCGTGCAGCGCCTGCAGGAGCGTCACCGCATCACCCGTCCGCACCACGAGCGGCAGGCCGACCGCCGCCAGCTCGGCGCGCAGGTCCAGCAGCGCGGAACGCAGGAAGCGCCATTGCCGGGGCGAGGCGTCGGCGCCCTGCCAGTATCCGGGTTCGACCACGTAGAGCGGCATCACCGCCCCGCGCGCCCGCGCCAGCGGCGCATGGTCCACCACGCGCAGATCCCGCTTGAACCACACCACTTCGATCATGGGCTCCATCTGCCGGCTTGCGCGCATCCCGCAAGGGGGTGACGCTGCGTAAGGTTGTTGGAGGTTGCGATGGAAGTGCGCTGGGAAAGACTGACAGGGCCGGAGCTCAAGGGGCTGGCGGCGCGCGGCGCGCTGCCGGTGTTGCCGATCGGCAGCCTGGAGCAGCACGGGCCTCACCTGCCGGTCTGGACCGACAGCTTCATCGCGCATGAGCTGAGCGTGGCGGCGGCGAAGCTCGCGACCGACATTCCCGCCATCGTTCTGCCGCCCCTCTGGACCGGTTTGTCGGAGCATCATCTGCCCTTCGGCGGCACCATCACGCTCGATCACGCGACCTTCCACGCAGTGCTGCGCTGCGTGGCGCGCAGCCTGAAGGCGCAGGGGTTCGCGCGTCTGCTGATCGTCAATGGCCATGGCGGCAACATCGATCCGCTGGCAGTCTCGGTGCGGGAACTGGCGCACGAGTTCGGCATGGCCGTCGTCACCACCACCTGGCCGAACGTGGCGCCGGTCGAGATCGCGAAGACGCTGACGACTCAGCCCGGCATCATGCATGCCTGCGAGGGCGAGACGGCGCTCTGGCTCGCGCTGGACGAGAGCCAGGTCCGCAAGGACAGGATCGAGGAGGCGGCGGGCGGCAATGCGGGCGTGCAGGCGCCAGCCGGCTATTCGCGCTTCTACAGCTTCGCCGAACGCGCCCCGCGCACCGGCGTGAAGGGCGACCCGCGTGCCGCCACGGCCGAGAAGGGCCACGCGATGATCGCCGCCATCGCCGCCAACCTCGCCCGCGCGATGCGCGACCCCGTGCTCTGGACACCGCCGGAGAAGGTTTGGGATGCTTGAACTTCACGGTCAAAGGCAGATGATAAGTTCCCCAAGCTAAACACGACGCGGGATCGTGACCGAGGGAGGGCCGGATGCCGTCGGGCATTTGGTTCTGAGATTGTGCGGCGCCGCGGGCCTTGCCAGCATGACTGGGGTTACCGTGAATGGCGCCGCAGCCCGCCCAGCCTCAGATGGTAGCGATCGGCGAGCGGGGCGAGTTGCGCGTTTGCGTCTGGCCCGAATATTTCGCAACCTCCGCAGCGGCGAGCTGGAAGGCATCGTCATCGATATCGCGCGCCCTGGCCGCCCGCCTGGGCGTCCGCGCCGCCTTCGTGGAAACGAATCTCGCCACCTTCATGGACCGGCTGGAGGGCGGCGACTGCGACATCGCGTTGGCCGTGGGCATCACGCCGGCCCGATCGACGCGCTCACCACGCGGGCGAATTCCCGCATCCAGCGTCGGACGGACATCGACACGCCCGGCACCGTCGTCGCAAGGGCGGCGGGCACCGTGATGGAGCACGTCATGAGCCGCATGCAGCAACGGGTTCCCTCGCATTGGCAGTCAACCGGCAAGGGTTGGGGCAGATCCTGGTCGGCTGAATCAAGCGACCATGGCGGGATCGGTGTTGGCCCCGCAGATCAGCACACCGACGCGTGCGCCAGGCGGCGGCACGAAAGCACCAGAGAGCAGCGCAGCCAGCGCGGCGGCGCCACCCGGCTCGGCCACGATCCGCGCATTGCGCCACAGCGCGGCCTGCGCCTCACGGATCGCGCCATCGGCGACCAGCACAGGCTGCAGCCGCCCCTCCGCCCGGAGGCGCGCGGCCAGCGGGAACATCAAGGCGCCGATCTGGCGCGCGCCCAGGCTGTCCGCTGCCACTCCACCGACTGGCGCCGGCACCGGGCGCCCCGCTCCCAGCGCCGCATGCAGGCAGGGGCAGCCCTCCGGCTCCACCGCGACCAGCGTGACCGAACCCGCCACGTGCCAGGCGGCGATCCCGCCGAGCAGCCCACCGCCGCCAACCGCGATCAGAAGATGCGTGAGGTCGGGGGCCTGCGCCTCCCATTCCAGCGCCAGCGTGCCCTGGCCGGCCAGGACCTCCGGCTGGTCATAGGCGTGCACGATCAGGGCGCCGGTCTCGGCCGCACGCGCCTCGCTCGCCTGGCGGGCCTCGTCATAGGCGGCGCCGCCCACAACGAGCCGCGCGCCGAAGCCGCGGATGCGCTCGCGCTTCGCTTCGGCGGCGATCTCGGGAACGAAGATTTCGGCCGCCACGCCAAGCGCCTGCGCTGCCGCCGCCACCGCCGCGCCATGGTTCCCGCCCGAGGCGGCGATGACGCCGGCGGACCCCACGCCCGCCGCGCGCATGCGGTTGAAGGCGCCGCGCGGCTTGAAGCTGCCGGCAAGCTGAAGCTGCTCCAGCTTGAGGCAGCCCCACCCGGGCAGCTCCAGCACGGGGGTCCGGCGTATGTCTCCAGCGATGCGCCGGGCGGCGGCCGCGATGTCGGAACGGCCGAGGCCGGGGAGTTCGGGAAGCATGCCGGCAAGGGACGTCGGGATCCCCTTCCGTGCAAGCCCCAATCCTGCCATAAAGTAATCTGTTGAAGCATAGTGGCTCGCCTCCCCGAGACGCCGCTGCCCGCTATGGGACGCGGCATGGGCCGGCCACCGGATATAAGGGCGCGTGGACAGCTGGGATGCTCCTGCACGGAAGCTGTGCGGCCCTGGACGGCGAGGCCGTCCTGCTGCTCGCCCCCCCGGGCGGCGGCAAGTCCGATCTGCTGCTGCGCCTGCTCGGGCGCGGCTGGATGCTCGTCGCGGATGATCAGGTGATGCTGGAAGCGGATCACGGCCTGTTGCACGCCTCCCCCCCATCGGCCCTTGCGGGGCGCCTCGAGGTGTTCGGCCTCGGTCTGCTGGCGGGCCTTGCCTGGCAAGCGGCACCGCTGCGCCTTGCGGTTCAGCTGGCCGCGCAGTCCGATATCCAGCGCCTGCCGCAGCCCGCGACGTGGGGGGCGCTCGGCATCGGCCTGCCGCTGCTCCGGCTGAACGGCGCAGCGGCCTCGGCGCCTGACACCCTGGCCCGTGCGCTGGATGCGCTGGCCGGCCGCCTGACGCTGACCGACGGCGCCTTCGCCACGTGAGCACCGCCCCACCACCCTTCGTCCTGGTCACCGGCATGTCGGGCGCAGGCAAGGCATCGGTGCTGCGCGTGCTGGAGGATCTCGGCTTCGAAACGGTGGACAATCCGCCGCTGGCCATTCTTGAAACGCTCGTGCGCGAAGCGTCCGGCCCGATCGCGGCGGGGATCGACACGCGCACCCGCGGCTTCGCCCCGGCCCAGGCACTGGGCGTCATCGACAAGCTGCGCCGCCTCCCCGACATCGCAACTGCCCTCGTCTATGTGACGGCTGAGGAAGATGCGCTGCTGCGCCGCTACACCGAGACACGCCGCCGCCACCCGCTGGCGCCCGGCGGTCCCCTCGGCACCCGCGTGCAGGACGGCATCGCGCGGGAGGCCGCCCTGCTCGGCCCGCTGCGCGACGCGGCGGACCTTCTGGTGGACACCTCCGACCTGCCCCTGCCCGAGCTGCGCCGGATCATCGAGGCACGCTTCCGCATCGAGGGCGCGCCCGGCCTGAACATCAACATCCAGTCCTTCGGCTTTCCCAAGGGCCTCCCGCGCGAGGCGGACCTGGTGTTCGACCTGCGCTTTCTGGCAAACCCGCACTACGATCCGGTCCTGCGGCCCCTGACGGGGCGGGATCCGGCGGTGGCCGAGTACGTGGCGGCTGATCCTGACTTCGCGGGCTTCTGGACGCGCCTGGCCGGTTTCGTCGAGCCGCTGCTGCCGCGCTATGTGAGCGAGGGCAAGAAATACCTCTCCATCGCGGTCGGCTGTACGGGTGGGCGCCACCGCTCGGTGTTCGTCGCGGAGAAGCTCTCAGCCCATCTCCGGCAGCAGGGCTGGCGTGTGGAGACGGCGCATAGAGAACTCGCACAGGCACATGATATGAGAGATTCATCGCCAGCCGCCAGCGGCAAGGCGAAACCCTCCCCCGAACCGGAACCGGCCTTCTCCCGGCCCCTCATGCACCCTCTCCCATGTCCTTCTCAGTGAATTCGCAAATATGATCGGACTCGTGCTCGTCACCCATGGGCGGCTCGCGCTTGAGCTGCGTCACGCCATGGAGCATGTCGTAGGCCCGCAGGCCGCCGTGGCGACCGTTTGCATCGGTCCGGAGGACGATATGGAGGGCCGCCGCGCCGACATCCGCGCCCGCATCGCCGATGTGGACCAGGGCGACGGCGTCGTCATACTGACCGACATCGCGGGCGGCACGCCGTCCAACCTCGCCTTCTCGCTCGCCGATCGAAAGCACGTCGAGGTGATCGCGGGGGTCAACCTGCCGCTCCTGGTGAAGCTCGCGAAGATCCGCGGCAGCGAGCCCCTGGCCGAGGCGGTGGAGCATGCCGCCCGTGCCGGCCGCAAGTACATCACCGCCGCAAGCGACCTCGCCATCGGCACGGCACCACCCCAATTGCCGGGAAAGTCGAACGGGACTGGAGACGCCAATGAATGAATGGCCCACGGAAGACGGCGGCGCGCCGCACCTGGCTTCGGCCGGTGAAGCCCCGCCCACGCAGACCCCCTGTGGTTGCCCACCGGGTGATGGCTTGGTGCTCCGACGCACCATCCGGATCGTGAACAGCCGCGGCCTGCACGCGCGCGCAGCCGCCAAGCTGGTCGCCCTCGCCGAGCGCTATTCCGCTTGCATGAACGTCTCCCGCGCCGGCCAGTCGGTGCCGGCCTGCTCGATCATGGGGCTGATGATGCTGGGCGCGGGCCAGGGCAGCGAGATCACCGTCGATGCCGAGGGCTTCGACGCGCGCGAGGCGCTGGACGCGGTGGCCGGGCTCATCGAAGCCGGCTTCCATGAAGACTGATCCGCCACAAAAATCGAACGACCCGAAGCCGGCCGAGGCCGCGCGCCGCAGGAGCGGCACGGCCAATCCTGCCGAACACCGGCTGACGGGGATCGCCGTCTCGCCCGGGATCGTCATCGGGCAAATCTACGACACGACCGAGGCGCCGGCCGAATCGCCCCGCCGCAGCATCGCCGCCGAACTCGTGGAGACCGAGCGCACGCGCCTGCATGACGCGGCGGCGCTGTCGCGCAAGCAGGTCAGCAAGCTCAAGACTCGCCTCTCCGTCCTGCCCGAGGAAGCGCAGGAGGAGCTCGAACCGCTGCTTGACGCCTATATCCTCATGCTCGGCAATTCGCGGCTGCTGCGCGGCGCGCGCAAGCGCATCGGCGAGGAATTGCTCGCCGCCGAGACCGCCGTGCAGGATGAGGCGGAGGCGATCGCGCAGGCCATCCTCGCCGCCAAGGGTGACGACAAGGCCGGGCTGAACCGCCGCGCCGGCGAGGTTCGCGAGATCGCTCGCCGCCTGACGCGCAACCTGACCGCCACGCCCTTCCGCAGCCTCAAGGGCGTGCCGGCCGGCGCCATCCTGGTGGCGGACGAACTCACCCCGGCCGACGCCGCGCTGCTGGAGCCCGGCCGCATCGCCGCGGTCGCGACCGAGGAGGGTGGCGCCGATGGCCACACCGCCATCATGCTGCGCGCACTCGGCATTCCCGCCATCCTCGGCTGCCACGGGCTGACCGCGGCGGCGAAGCGGGGCGACCATGCCGTGCTGGATGGTGGCACCGGGCGCATCGCCCTGCATCCCGAACCGGCGACACTCGCCGCCGCGAAGGAGGGCCTGGCCGCGCAGGCGAAGGAACGCGCGCGCCTCGGCAAGCTGCGCCGCCTGCCCGCCGAGACGACCGATGGCCAGTTGGTGGAACTCCAGGCCAACCTCGAGATTCCGGCGGAACTGCCGCTGATCCATCAAGCGGGCGCCCAGGGCATTGGCCTGCTGCGCACCGAGTTCCTGTTCATGAACCGCGAGGACCTGCCCAACGAGGAGGCCCAGGCCGAGGCCTATCGCGCCGTCATCGAGGCCATGGGCCAGGACCCCGTGACCATCCGCGTGCTCGACTGGGGCGGCGAGAAGGACATGGAGGCGCTGGCCGCCGGCGTCCCCGTCTCGACCGGGCCGAACCCCGCCCTAGGCCTGCGCGGCATACGCCTGCTGCTGAAGCGGCCCGAGCTTCTGGAGGAGCAGTTCGCAGCCATTCTGCGCGTGGCCCATTTGGGCCAAGTGCGCATCCTGCTGCCGATGGTGACGGTGCCCGCCGAGGTCGCGCAGGCGCGCGAGATCTACGAGCGCGTCGCCCGCCGCCTGCGCCGCCGCGGCGAGACCCTGCCCGAGAAGCTGCCGCCGCTGGGCGCGATGATCGAGACGCCAGGTGCGGCACTGGCCGCCGACGGCATCGCGCTGGAGGCGGATTTCTTCGCGATCGGCACGAACGACCTGGCGATGTACACGCTGGCCGTGGACCGCGCCGAAATCGACGTGGCGCATCTCTATGACCCGCTGCACCCCGCCGTGCTGCGCCTGATGCAATTCGCGACTGAGGCGGCGCTGCGCCTGCGCATGCCGGTCAGCGTCTGCGGCGAGATGGCGGGAAATCCGAAGCTGGTTCCGCTGCTGCTCGGGCTCGGCCTGCGCAGCCTGTCGATGAACGCCGGCTCAATCCCCAAGGTCAAGCAGGCGGTGCGCAACCTCGACATCGACGATTGCGCGCGCTTCGCCCGCCGCGTGATGGAGCAGAGCGACCCGCGGCGTATCGCCGAACTGGTCGAGAGTTTCGCGGCCAAGCCGGGCGATCGCGGTTAGACGGCTTCCTCTTGCGTCAGACGCGCAAGGTGCCCGCCACCGCTTCGCCATGGCGGGCCGCGATACGCTCCCAGTTCAGCACGTCCCACCAGGAGCTGACGTATTCCATCCGGCGGTTCTGGTAGCGCAGGTAATAGGCGTGCTCCCAGAGGTCATTGCCCATCAGCACGCGGCTGCCGTCCATCAATGGATTGTCCTGCCCAGGCCGCGTCACGATGGCGAGCTGGCCCGAGGGCGTGACCGTCACGAAGGCCCAGCCAGAGCCGAAGACGCCCATGCTGGCGGTGTTGAAGCGGTTGCGGAACTCGGTCCAGCCGCCAAGGTCGCGGTCGATCGCGGCGCGGAGGTCGCCCCCAGGCTCACCGCCACGGCCGCCCATGATCTCCCAGAACATGGAGTGGTTCGCGTGGCCGCCGCCATTGTTGCGGATGGCGGTGCGGATGTTCTCCGGCACGCGCGAGAGGTTCATCAGCAATTCATCCAATGGCAGGCGCGCGAAGGCGTCCTGGCCTTCAAGGGCACGGTTCAGGTTGGCCACCTGGCTGCCATGGTGGAAGCGCCAGTGCAGTTCCATCGTGCGCGCGTCGATCGAAGCCTCGTTGGCGTCGAAGGCGTAGGGCAGCGGCGCGTGGGTGTGCGGGCCAGTCGGTGCTGCGGCAGGGGCAGGAGCAGGGGCAGGACCAGGGGCAGGACCAGGGGCCTGGGCCCAACCGGGAAGCGCCAGCGCGGAGGCGCCGAGCGCAGCGCCCCCCAGCAGCAGCCCGCGGCGATGGATGAATGCCATGTGTCCCTCCTGGATTTGTCGGACTCAACCTGATGCGGCGGGCTCTGTTCCACAAGGCTCCTGGACAGTGCTGCCTGCCCGCGCTACCGCCGAATCCACAGAGAGCCCCGAGGAACCGCCATGAGCGAGCCGAGCCTGATTCTGAACCAAGAAGGCCATGCCGGCACAATCCTGATGAACCGTCCGAAGGCGCTGAACGCGCTGGACATCGGCATGATCCGCGACTTCGCGGCCGCGATCGCGCAGTGGAAGGATAACGGCTCCGTCAAGCTCGTGGTGCTGGAAGGCGCGGGCGGCCGGGCATTCTGCGCCGGCGGCGACGTGCGCGCAGTGCGCGAGGCGGCCGTGGCGGGGGACCGCGCGCCGGTCGAGGCCTTTTTCACCGAGGAATATGCGGTGAACGAGGGCATCGCGCTGTTCCCCAAGCCCTGGGTCTCGCTGATGGACGGCGTGTGCATGGGCGGCGGCATCGGATTGGCCATCCACAATGGCCCGCGCGTGGTCAGCGAACACGCGCTGCTGGCCATGCCGGAGACGGCCATCGCGCTCTTCCCCGACGTCGGCACCAGCTACATCCTGCCACGGCTGCCGGGTGCCATCGGCACCTGGCTTGCGCTGACCGGCGCGCGGATGAGTGGCGCCGATTCCGTGCATGCGGGCCTGGCCACACATTACGTGCCGCGCGAGCACTTCCCGGCGCTGCGCGCGGCACTGGTCGAGAGCGGCGACGCCGCCGTGGTCGAGCGCTTCGCGACACCGCTGCCCGAGGCGAGCTTCGCGCCGCACCGCACCGCGATCGACCGCTGCTTCGCGCAGCCGTCCGTGCTCGGCATCATCGCGGCGCTGGAGGCGGAGGGCACGGAATGGGCGGCGTCCCAGGTGAAGATCCTGCGGCGCATGTCCCCCACCAGCCTCAGCGTCTCGCTCGAATTGCTGAAGCGCGGCGCGGCGATGGATCTGCGCGGCTGCCTCGACGAGGAACTGAAGCTGACCCACACCGTCGTGCACGACCATCCGGATTTCCGCGAGGGCGTGCGCAGCGTGCTGGTGGACAAGGACGGCGCGCCCAACTGGACGCCGGCGACGCTGGAAGAGGTGGACGCGGCGGCGGTGCGCGCGCTCTTCAAATAGATCCGGCGAGCACGAGCACCACGCCGGAGACGAGCAGCAAGGCGCCGATCACGTCCTTGCCCTTCAACTTTTCGCCCAGGAAGAAGCGGCTGAAGAGCAGCGTGAACAGGATCTCCACCTGGCCCACGGCGCGCACCAGCGCAACGGGGGCCAGGGCGAAGGCGATGAACCAGCAGGATGATCCGGCGGCCGAAAGCGCGCCCACCTTCGCGGAATCGCGCCAGGAGCGGAACACCGCCACGACCTGCGCCGGCTCGCGCAGCAGCAGCCAGCCGCCCTGCATCACCGTCTGCATCGTGTTGGTGACCACCACGGCGAACAGCGCCTTCAGGATTGGGTCCGTTCCCGGCAGTTCGATGTTGGCCTTGCGTACGCAGATGGCGGTCAGCGCGAAGCAGAACCCTGCCCCCATGCCGCGGAGTGCGGCCGGCTGCACCGTGGCGCGCAGGATGTCGCCGAAGGCGAGGCCCTTTCCGGCCAGCGAGAGATACATCACGCCGAAGACGCTGATTGCGATGCCGGCCCAGGAGAGCGCGGGCAGCACCTCGCCCAGTACGATGACCGCGATGATCGAAGCCTGCACCGCCTCGGTCTTGGAATAAGCCGTGCCGACCGCGAAGCCGCGCGGCCCGAAGGAGGCGATCAGCAGGTTCGTGCCGAAGATCTGCGCGATGCCGGCCAGCCCGCAGAGCAACAGGAAATACGCCGTGGGCGGGCCGAAGCTGCCACCCATGATCAGCCAGTAGGTGCCGAGCAGCAGCAGCCCGAAGGGCACGCCGTAGAGGTAGCGGACCACCGCCGCGCCATTGAGAGAAAGCGTGCCACGGAGCCTCTGTTGCAGGGCCGTGCGCCAGGTCTGGAACAGCGCAGCGACGATGGTGATGGCAACCCAGAGCGGCAAGCGGAGAACCCCTTGAAGGGGGCAGCTTAGCTAACGCCGCGTGCGCCGCCAGCCCGGGTCCTCGACGGCCAGATGCGCCAGTCCGGAGCGGCGCAGCATCGTTGCCGTTTCGGCCTCGGCCTGCGCCACGATCTCCGCCTCGTCCACATGCGAGACCTGGCGCGCCTCCATGAGCACTTCGCCGCCGATCACCACGTCCCGCACATCGGCTGCGGTCGCATAGCAGACGACGCGCCAGATCGGCATGTTGGCCGGCACCATGTGCGGCGCTGTCAGATCGACCGTCATGAGGTCCGCGCGCTTGCCGGCCTCCAGGCTGCCGATCTCGCGTTCCATGCCGAGCGCGCGCGCGGCGTCGATGGTGATCATCTCCAGCGCGCGGCCGGGCGGCAGCAGGCTGTCGTCGCGCGCGGCGCGCTGGGCGTAGCGCATCGCCTCGAAGGCGTGGCGGAACATGTCGCCGCTGCGGTCGGGCGCCGTGCCGTCGCTTGCGATGGCGACGTTCACGCCGGCATCGAGCAGCTTCACCACCGGGCAGAAGCCGCGCACGGCGGCGATGGCGGTCGGATTGTGGACGACATGCACGCCGGTTCGTGCTGCGGTCGCGATGTCCTCCTCCGTGAGGTCGGTGCAGTGGCCGAGGAAGGCGTCCGGTCCGAGCAGGCCGAACATGCGGTCCGCCATCTCGATGCTGCCGGAACGGTGGCCATCCTGGTGGAAGCGCGCCTTGAACTTCGCGCCCAGCTCCCGCACGGCGCGACCCTGCGCCTTGATTTCGGCCACCTTCGCCGCGTCATGTGTTGCTTCCCGATAGACCGGCATGAGGGTGCAGAGCCGCATGCGGCCGCGGTCGTGCAGGCGCTCGAAGAGCAGGCCCATCACCTCTAGTTGGTCCTCGAAGCGGATGGCGCGGGTGCTGCCGTCCTCCATCGTGTAGTCGTGGGGGAAGGGCGGGCGGCGCGGGCCCACGGCCATGATGTCGCGCGTGCCGATCTCGGCGATGGCGCGCGCCCGCGCCTCGCCGGCGGCGGGCGTGTCGAGGCGCATGATGCAGTCGCCGCCGCCCAGCAGCGAAACGCCCGTGGTGACGCCGCCCTTCAGCCGTTCGAGGCCGGCAAGGCGCGCCTCAGCATACCAGAATTCGGCTGGCGAGGCGGTGCTGTAGATGACGCGACAGGCCTCGCTCCAGGCTGCGCTGTCGCCATTGCCCATGGTCTTGACCAGGCCGTGGCCGGCATGGGCGTGAGTATCGATCAGGCCGGGCAGCACGGCCTTGCCGCGCGCGTCCAGCACGCGGTCCGGCGCGGGGAATTGCGCGGCGATCTCGGCCGCCGTTCCCACGGCCAGGATGCGCCCGCCGCGCATGGCGACCGCGCCATCGGGGATGACGCGGCGCGCATCATCGAGCGTGACAACGACGCCCCCGGTGACTACGAGTTCGCTCATCCCCGCGCCCCGCTCAGGAAACGTCGATCTGCAGGCCCTCGCGCTGGATCACGCCACGCCACTTGGTGATTTCCGCCTGGACGAAAGCCGCGAATTCCTCGGGCGATCCTGGCATGGCGACGCCGCCCATCTGCACGAAGCGCGCCTGCGTCTCCGGCATCTGGAGCAGGCCGTTGATCTCGGCGTTGAGGGTGCGGAGCGCCGCGGGGGGGATACCGGCGACAGCGAACATGCCGAACCAGGTATTCACCTCGTAGGTTGAGAGTTCGGGCATCGTCTCGCGCATGGCCGGCAGGTCGGGCAGTAGCGCGCTGCGGTCGGCACTCGTCACGGCCAGCGCGCGCACCTGGCCGGCGCGGATCTGCTGGACCGAGGTGGTGAGGTTGTCGAAGCTGAACTGAACGTTCCCGGCGATGAGGTCGAGCATGAGCGGGCCGGCGCCGCGGAAGGGTACGTGCGTCGCCTCCGTGCCGGTCTGCTGCGTGAACCACACGCCCGAGAGATGCGGGGACTGGCCAACGCCCGACGAGCCATAGGCAAGGCGCCCTGGATTGCGCTTCAGATGCGCCACGAACTCGGGGACGGTGGTGGCGGGGATGCTCGGGTGCACCAGCAGCACGTTCGGGCCGCGGATCATGTTGCAGACGGGCTGCAACTGCTCCGGCCGGTATTGCAGGTTGCGGAACAGCGAATAGGCGATGGATTGCGGGCCGATATTGCCGGAGAGCAGCACGTGCCCGTCCGCCGGGGCGCGCAGCATCTCGAGCGTGCCGATCGTGCCGCCGCCGCCGGAGCGGTTCTCCACCACGGCGGGCGAGCCGAAGCGCGACTGGAAATGCGCGGAAAGCAGACGCGCCATGATGTCGGTGGTGCCCGCAGGCGCCGCGGGGACGATGATCCGCATCTGCTGCGTGGGCCGCCATTCGGGCGCATTCTGCGCGAGGGCGGGCGCGGCAAGCAGGGCGCCCGGCAGGGCGAGCGTGGCGCGGCGCGTGATTTTGGTCATGACGGTTCCTCCGGATTGTTGCGGCAAGGTTCGCCGCATTCGCGCCCCGATGGAAGAGGCCAGCGCGCGCCTGGGTCCGGTCAGTGCCGCCAGACGACGCTCTCGGGCGGACCCCGCGTGGGATCGGCCTCGATCATGTCGCCGTTCATCACGGACTGGCCGGTGAAGGCGAGGATGAACCCCCAATGGGAGACGACGAGGGTATGCGCCCAGTCGGCGAGGGCGGCCATCTCGGTGCGGAACAGCGCGGCGCGCTCGATCACCTGGTGCTCCGGCTCCTCGATGGCGGGCCACCACACCTCGTCGATCGCGTGGAAGCCCACGTCGGGCCAAGCCTCGCTCAAGCGGCTGATGGGCGAGCCTACGTCGCAGGAGAAGGCGTAGCGCTCGCGCACGGTGGACGTGACGCTGAGCGGCAGGCCGAGCACGCGAGCGACCGGCGCCGCCGTTTCCAGCGCGCGGGTATATGGCGAGACGATGATGCGCCGGATGTCACGCCCGAGGAGCGCTGCCGCGGCACGCGCCGCCTGCTCATGGCCGAGCGGCGTCAGCTTCGGGTCGACGATGCCGGGATCGCGGCGCGTGGCCGTGAAATGCAGGTTGAACTCACTCTGGCCGTGGCGGAGAAGAATCATGCCTCCCGCCTAGCCGGGCAGGCCGGGGCAGGCAAGCCGCAGCCCGTTAGAGTGGTTCGGAATTGTGATTCGGAGTCGTGTTTCGGAACTTGGGGCGTTGCGGCGGGTCCGTGTCGTGCCTAAGTAAGCTGGCTAGCGGAGGTCCCAATGCAGGGCGGTTTTCCCATTGATCTGATTCTCTTTGCCATGGTTGCGGCGTTCCTGGTGCTGCGTCTTCGCGGCGTGCTGGGCAAGCGCACCGGGTATGAGAGGCCTCCCCAGGCGCCCGGTGTGCCGGAAGCCCGCGCCGCGCGCGTGGAGGGCACAGCCGAGGATCTGGCGCCGGCCCGTGTCAGTGGCGCGCGCCGCAGCCTCCCCGCATCGCAGAGCCCCGCCGGCCAGGCGCTCGCGCAGATCGCCGGCATCGACCCGAGCTTCGAGCCCAACGGCTTCCTCGACGGCGCCGAGGGCGCGTTCCGCATGGTTGTAGGCGCCTTCGCTCAGGGCGACCGCCAGACGCTGCGCGCGCTCCTCTCCGACGAGACCTATGGCGGCTTCGAGCAGGCGGTGGCCGGCCGTGAGACGGCGGGTGAGAGCCAGCGCACCGAAGTCCGCTCGATGCACGAGATTGCGATCGAGGGCGCAGAACTGCGCGGCACCATCGCCGACGTGATCGTGCGCTTCGTCTCCGACCAGGTGAACATGACCACCGGCCGCGGCGGCGAGATCGTCGCCGGATCGGACGCCATCACCGAGGTGATCGACATCTGGACCTTCCAGCGCGACCTCAGCGCCAAGGACCCAACATGGAAGCTGATGGCGACGCGCAGCGGCTGAAAGCAGCCCAGGGTTGAGACGCGGACAATTCATGCCTGAAGCAAACAGCGATACCCTGTTCTGATGTTAAAGCCGCGCGTTGCCCTTTTCGTAACCTGTCTGGTCGATCTCTATCGACCCACGGTCGGTTTCGCCGCGATCCGTCTCCTCGAGGAGGCGGGCTGCGAGGTGGAAGTACCGCAAAGCCAGACCTGCTGTGGCCAGCCAGGCTTCAATTCAGGCGACCGCGCTTCCGCGCGCGAGATCGCACGGCAGGTGATCGACGCCTTCCTGCCCTACGACCATGTCTTGGCGCCCTCCGGCTCCTGTGCGGGAATGATCGCGCACCACTACCCAGGCCTGTTCGGTGACAGCGACCCGCTTTACCGCGGCAAGGCAGAGGCGTTGGCCGCAAAGACGCACGAACTCGTCTCCTTCCTGACCGACGTGATGAAGGTCGAGCGCGTGTCCGCCGCCTACGCCGGCAGCGCCGCCTACCACGACGGCTGCGCTGGCCTTCGAGAGATGGGGGTTCGCGCCCAGCCCCGCCGCCTGTTGGGCAGCGTGGACGGCCTCGAGCTCCGCGAACTGGCCGAGCCCGACATCTGCTGCGGCTTCGGCGGTACCTTCTGCGTCAAGTACCCAGAAATCTCGACCCGCATGGTGGCCGACAAGGTGAAGGACATCACCGGCACGGGCGCGGACACGCTGCTGGCGGGGGATATGGGCTGCCTGCTGAACATAGCTGGCCGCCTCAAGCGCGAGGGCAGCGCGATCCAGGTGCGCCACGTTGCCGAGGTATTGGCCGGAATGACCGGCGACGCGCCCCCGATCGGTGATGCGCCGGCTGGCTCCAAGCCATGAGCCTCGCGGCGGAAGTCGCAAACCGGGGCTTTGCCCGCCGCCGTCCGGAGGAAGTCCGGCCTTTGCTGGCGGCGCCGGACGCCGCCCTGGCCGATTTCGCGGCAAGCTGGCAGCGCCTGGAACTGGACAGCTTCATGGCGGATGGTGGCCGCTACCGCCGCCGGCGCCTGGCAAATTTCCTGGCCCTTCCGGGCGAAGCGGGGCATCGGCGCGGGCTGCATCGCCCGCATTTCCAAGCCTCGGTTCACAACAGCCTGAATGGCGGCGTGGACCGTTGGTTCGCGCCGGTCGAGGACGCAGTGGCGGCGAACCCGGTCTGCGAGGGGCTGATCGCCCTCGGGCGGAGCATTGCCGACGCGCTGCATCCCGCAATGACGTGGTTCGTCGAAATGCATCAGTTCCGCGTCGAGGCGGCGGCGCATGCGCCCGGCCTGCCGACGCCGGAGGGTGTGCATCACGACGGCGTGGATGTGGTGCTCATCGCCATGCTGGCGCGCACCAACCTCAGTGGCGGAGAAACCCTCGTCACACAGGAAGATGGAGGCGAACTCGCCCGCTTCACCCTGGATGGCCTGCTGGACCTGACCGTATTGGACGACCGTCGCGTCATGCACGGCGTGACGCCGGTGCAGCCCGCCGACCCGGCACAGCCTTCGAGCCGCGATGTCCTGGTGCTGACCTGGAAGCGGCGGCACCTGCCCTGAAAGCTTTTTTTGCACTCGGCGTGCGGAAGCCGCCCGGACGCCCGCAAGTCGATCGCCGAATGACAGATTCCGCGCACCGCAGCCAACGCGCGGACCGTTTACGGGAATCGACACTTCCCCGTTTTCAGGTTTCCAACTGTTCTGCTCGCCATTGCAGGGAGTTAAGCGGCCTCCCATCATTGGGATGGGTCGCAGGACCCAATCTGGCCCTTGTCGTCATGCTGCCCGCGAAGGCCTCGGCAGGCGGCAATGGGTGGAGGCTCATTCCCGGCGAGCCGAAGCCAGATTGGCCCGAACGGGCCGTGGGCCGGTCGGAGCAATCCGACCAGGCCCACATTTTGTCGGGCTGCATCAAACTGTGCGGGACCAAGCTTGCGCTCCTCCGAAGCGTCGACATATCCGGGCAGTCGCCAGAAACCCTTCTGCCGCGCCACCCGGGCGGCGGGAATCTAGCGGCCATCAGGACGGATCACGAGGCGGCATGACCGAACGACATATTCCAGGCGCAAGCAACACT
>Ga0105047_10002094_pt1 | contig 35742 bp, 40 predicted proteins | sample MAT04_FD_78384 | JGI IMG/M metagenome (GOLD analysis project Ga0105047, IMG submission 78384) | Freshwater microbial communities from Lake Fryxell liftoff mats and glacier meltwater in Antarctica - MAT-04 (megahit assembly) | ecosystem: Environmental > Aquatic > Freshwater > Ice > Liftoff... | reverse complement strand
GTCGGTGTCGGTGTCGGTCGCGGAGTCGTCAGGGACGGACGATGGCGGCGAGCATCGCCTGGAGCTTCGCCCGGGTCTCGGCCAGCTCGGTGATCGGATCCGAGTCGGCCACCACGCCCACGCCGGCCAGGACGCGGGCCGTCGCCCCGTCGATCTCGGCGCTGCGGATGCCCACGGCGAAGGCGCCGTTTCCCCGGTGGTCGACCCAGCCCACGGGCCCGGCGTAGCGGCCCCGGTCGAGGCCTTCGTGCTCGGCGATCAGGACCAGCGCCGCCTGACGGGGACGGCCGCAGACCGCCGGCGTCGGGTGCAGGGCGCCCACGAGCTCGATGATCGATGCCGGAGGCGACGAGAGTCGGCCCTCGACTGCCGTGGCCAGGTGCTGGACGTTGGCCATGGCCACGATCGACGGCTCGGCCTCCTCGTCGAGGTAGGAGCAGAAGGGCAGCAGCACCTCGTGTACGAGGTCGATGGTGTGACGGTGCTCGATCTGGTTCTTGGGCGAGGCCAGGAGCTCGTCGGCCAGGCGTCGGTCGAGGACTGGGTCGCCGCTGCGAGGCGCGGTCCCGGCCATCGGGTGGCACCGCACCGTGTCGTCGCGCCGGGCCACGAGCAGCTCGGGGCTGGCGCCCACGAAGCCGTCGATGCTGAATCGCAGGCAGTGGGGGAAGGCGGCCCGCAGCCGACGCAGGATGGCGGCGACGGGGATCGGCGCATCGGCGGTGACGGAGACCTCGCGGGCCAGCACGACCTTGTCGGCGGCGCCGTCGCGCAGGGCGGCGATGGCCATGCCCACGGCGTCGGTCCACGCCTCGGGGGAGCGCACGGACACGAGCTCGAACGACGACGGCGCGAACGGCTCGGCGGCGCTGAACCCCTCGACGTCGAACCCGATGGGTCCACACGAGCCCAGCAGCTCGTCGACCGCCCGATCGTGGTCGGCATCGGTGGCGGCGGCGTCGAGCACCGTTGTCACCCACTGCTCACCGTCGTCGCCCACGCCGACGGTCACGGCGGGCACCAGGAGCTCGCCGTCGATCGTGGGGTCGAAGGCGAAGGCGCCGACGGCGACGAGCCCGGTACCGACGCGATCCACGGCGTCGTCGACGTCGAACGCCCCGAAGGCGGCGGCGACCGCGGCGGCGGCACCGCCGGGATCGGTGCGGGGCACCCGCACGCGCTGGGCCACGCCCCGCCCGGCGAACGAGGTGCGCTGCCCCTCCCACAACACGCCGTGGTCGTCGGCGATGGTCACCAGGTCGACGTCGGCGTCGAGGAGGCGCGTGCGGGCTCGCAAGCGGCCGGTCACCACTCCGGGCGGGCGCGCGTGGCCGTGATCAGCTGCGAGATGCCCGTGGACAGCAAGGCGCGGTCGACGCCCACGAAGCCGGCGTCGGCGACCATGCGCAGCAGGTCGTCGGGCTCGGGCAGATAGGCCACCGACTTCGGCAGGTAGCGGTAGGCGGCGGGGTCGCTGAGCAGCCCGCCGATCCACGGCACCACCTTCCCGAAGTAGAACCCGTGGCCAGCGCGCAGCACGCGGTTGGGTGGCTCGGCCACCTCGAGGAAGGCGATGCGCCCACCGGGGCGGACCACCCGGGCGAGCTCGGCCAAGAAGGGCTCCAGGGCCACGAAGTTGCGCAGCGCGAACCCGCACGTGACGCCGTCGACCCTGGCGTTGGACACGGGCAGGGCCAGGGCGTCGGCCTGGGCCAGCGGGGCGCCTGTTCGGGCGTTGGCGAGCATGCCGAACGACAGGTCCATCCCGATGGGGCGGAGGTGGGCGCGCTCGAGCTCTCGACAGAAGTCGCCGGTGCCGCACGCCAGGTCGAGCACCGAGGATCCTGGTCCGAGCCGGAGGTCGCGCACGGTCCGCTTGCGCCACCCCACGTCCATGCGGAACGTCATGACCCGGTTCACGAGGTCGTAGCGCGGCGCGATGGCGTCGAACATCGACTGCACCGCCACGCGCTTGTCGTCGCCTTGGGGGAGGGCGTCGCTGTCGATGTCGACCATGGCTGGCGAGCCTATGGTGACCGGGCGCAGAGTGCCTAGCCTGGGGGCATGGCCACCGCACCGTCCTTCGCCCTGTGGGGCATCCCCGTGCGGATCGAGCCCACGTTCCTGCTCGTGGTGGCCGTGCTCGGGTTCGGCGACGACCTGTCGCTGCTCGGCACCTGGATCGTCATCGCCACCGCGTCTATCCTGCTCCACGAGCTCGGGCACGCCTTCGCTTTCCGTCGCTACGGCCGCAGTCCGAGCATCGTCTTGCAGGGCTTCGGTGGCCTCACCTCGGCCGAGGGGGGCCTCTCGCCCGGTCGGTCGATCGTCGTCAGCCTGGCCGGGCCCCTCGGCGTGCTCGTGCTGGTGGGGCTCCCGGCGCTCGCCGTATGGTCGTCGGGCGCCGTCGAAGGGGCCTATGCCGAGGGCGTGCTCGCCCAGGTGCTGTGGATCAACATCGGGTGGTCGCTGTTCAACCTCGCACCCATCTTGCCGCTCGATGGTGGCGCGGTGACTGCGTCGGTGTTCGAGCTGGTCACGCCGGCCCATGGCCGCCGCATCGCCAACGTGACCTCCCTCGTCTTCGCCGGCTTGCTCGCCGTGGCCGGTGTGCTCAACGGCTTCATCTTCGTGGTGTTCGTGGCCATCTGGTTCGCCAGCATGAACGTGATGGAGCTCGGCGCTGACCGCCGGCAGCGCGCCGTCGACGACCTGCGCGGCGCCTACCGCCTCCTGATGACCGGCGATACCGTGGGGGCCGAGGCCTCGGTCCGCCGGGCCCTGGCCGGTCGCCTCGACGGGGGAGGCCAGCTCTGGGGCCGGGAGCTGCTCGCCTGGGCGTTGCTCGAGCGGGGCGACGTCGTCGGTGCCGAAGGCTCGCTCGGTTCGGCCACACCCACCCCGTCGCTCGCCGCCGCGCTGGCGCTCGGGGGCGGTCGCACCGCCGAGGGCGTCACGGCGGCGGTGTGGGCGCAGCTCCACGACCCGATCGACGCGGTCAAGCCGTTGTTGGCCCGGGCCTGCCAGCGCGCTGGTGTGGCATCCGAGGTCGCGGCCCAGGTGCAGTCCCTGCGAGACTGACGTGGTGACCGACCGGACGACGAGGGCGTGGGTGATCGTGGTCGTGGTCGGCCTCGGCGCACTGGCATCGACGGGCTGCGCCAGCGACGACGAGCCTGCGGCCTCGACATCCACGACGGCATCGGACGACCCGACGTGCCAGGCCTTCGATCGGTTGGCAGGGGCGTGGAGCTTCGCTGCCGCCGAGGAGGTGCTGGGCGACGACGCCGCACTGACGGCCGCGTCCGAGCAGGCGCAGTCCGGGATCGACGAGGCCGTGGACGTCATCGTGGCCGACCCGACCATCCCGGCTGATGTGGCCGCCGACGCCGAGGTCGTGCGCCTTGAGGGCATCGCCTACCTCCAGTCGGCCACAGCGTGGGCCACCAACGAGGACCCGTCGGCCGTCCCCACCCTCGCACCGGGCACGAGTGACTCCCAGCAGGGGCTCGACGCCTGGGCCGTCGAGCGGTGTGGCCGCGAGGTGTGGGGCTGAGCCCCCGCCCCATGCGCACCTACTGGTACTGGCCGCACCCCCACCGCGGCTCCAGCCCGTTGGTCGAGGCCACCCTCGGGCCCGGCGACGCCGCCGTGGTGCAGTCGCTGGCCACGTGGCGCGGGGAACAGCTCGTGGGCGAAGGCGCCGGCTACCGGGTGGTCCGCACGTTGCCGGAGATGCGACCAGGCGTCGGGCGTGGCGGGCGCTGGCTGGCCGACCGGCTGACGGTGCGCGTGCGTCGGGCGTGGCAACGCCACCGCCTCGTCGGGCAGCTCGATCCGGACGTTTGCTACATCGAGCTGCTGGACCCTGCCGTCGACATCGTGGCCCTGCGACTGTTGGCCCGGCGTCGGCCCGTGGTGGCGATGGTGCATGACGTCCGCCCACACGCCGCATGGCGGCTGCGGCGGGTACAGCTCTGGTTGGCCGACACCACGGTTCGTCACCTCGACCACGTCGTGGTGTTCCACGAGGTGTTGCGCGACGAGCTCGTGCGTGAGGTCGGGGTGGCTGCCGAGGCGGTGTCGGTGGTCCCCCATCCGCGGGCGCTGCCCGCCTCGATGCCCCCGGGGCGCGCCGTCGACGGCCCCATCCGGGTCCTGTTCTTCGGCGCGCTGCGCGCCAACAAGGGCGTGGACCTGCTGCTCGCCGCAGCCGTGGGCCTGGATCCGGCGCGGGTGGCCGTGCACGTCGCCGGCGCTGGCCCGCCCGAGGTGGAGGAACAGGTACGGGCGGCGGCCACCGCCGACCTGGTCACGGCCGAGGTCGGCTTCGTGGACGAGGAGCGTCGCCACGAGCTCTTTCGGTTGGCCGACGTGGTCGTGCTCCCGTACCGCGACTTCCACGCCCAGAGCGGCGTGTTGGGCGACGCGATGGCCTACGGCGTGGCCGTGGTGGCGACCGACGTGGGCGCGTTGGGCGCCACCGTCACCACGGCGGGCTGTGGCCTGGTCGTGCCCCCGGGCGACGCCGTCGCCCTGGGCGCCGCCATCGAGCGACTGGTCGACGACGAGAGCCTTCGGGCTCGGTGTGCGTCGAGCGCCCTCGCCGCGGCGCGGGGTCAGACCCCGGCCGTGGTCGGGCGCGAGCTGCGAGCGGTGCTGGCGGGAGTGGTCAGCCGTCGATGACGGCGTCGGCGGCGATCTGCTTGGCCCACCGGTAGTCGGCCTTGCCCGCGGGGGAGCGCATGACCTGGTCGACGAAGATGATGTCCTTGGGCAGCTTGTAGCGGGCGATGTGCTCTTCGCACACGGCCAGCAGGCTGGTCGGGTCGGCGTCCATGCCGGGGCGGAGCTGCACGACGGCGACCACCTCGTTGCCCCAACGTTCGCTCGGACGGCCGGCCACGACGGCGTCGTACACCGCCGGGTGCTGGGCCAGCGCCTTCTCGACCTCCTCGGCGAAGATCTTCTCGCCACCAGAGTTGATCGTGACCGAGTCCCGTCCGTGGAGCTCGAGCAGTCCATCGGCATCGATGCGGGCGCGGTCGCCGGGTACGGAGTAGCGGACGCCTTCGATGACCGGGAAGGTCTTGGCCGTCTTGGCCTCGTCGCCGAGGTAGCCGAGCGGCACGCGACCTTCCTGGGCCAGCCAACCCAGCTCGGTGTCCGGTCCGGGCAGTACGTGGGTGAGGTCTTCGGACACGATGCACATGCCGAACTCGGGGGTGAACGTGCCCGTCGAGGCCTTCTGGCCGGCGGCCACGATCTGGCGACCCTGCGTTCCTGCCTCCGACGATCCGAGGCCGTCCATGATCGCCATGCTGGGCTGGCGCTCCAGGAACGCCTGCTTGACGGGTGCGCTCAGCGCGGCGCCGCCGCTGACCAGCAGCAGCATCGACGACAGGTCGTAGTCGTTGCGGTCGAGCTCGTCGATCAGCGGGCGTCCGAAGGCGTCGCCCACGATGAGCAGGATGTTGACCCCTTGGGTCTGGACCGTGGACCAGATGTCGGGGGCATCGAGGGCGTGGGTCGTGTGGGGCAGGACGATCGTGTTGCCGCCGGTGAAGGCGTTGAACGCCAACCAGTGGGCGGCGCCGTGCATGAACGGTGCCGCCGGCATGACCTTGGCCCCGCCGTTGGCGGCGGTGGCCACGATCTCGTCCATGTTGTCCCACTCGCGACCGGAGCCGATCTCGCGGCCGCCGAGGGCGGCCGGGAAGATGTCGGCCTGGCGCCAGAGGACGCCCTTGGGCATGCCGGTGGTTCCGCCGGTGTAGAGGATGTAGAGGTCGTCGGGCGTCAGCTCGACGGGCGGGGCTTCGGGGCTGGCCGCGGCGAGCGCGTCCTCGTACCAGATGGCGCCGTCGAGCAGGTCGGCGTCGGACTCGTCGGCCACCTGGAGGAGGACGTCGAGCGATGGTACGGCGTGGCGCACGGCGTCGACGCGATCGGCGAACGTCGAGTGGAAGATCAACGCCCGCGCGCCGGCGTCGTTCAGGAGGTAGATCAGCTCCTCCTCGACGTAGCGGTAGTTCACGTTGAAGGGGGCCAGTCGTGCCTTGTACGAGCCCAGCATGCCCTCGAGGTACTCGTTGCCGTTGTGGAGGTAGAGACCGACGTGGTCCTGGCCCGACTCCCAGCCTGACAGCTCGGTCCGCTCGGCCCGCAGGCCGCAGCCGGCGCCGAGCAGGTGGTTGGCCAGACGCCGGGTCCGGTCGGTGAGCTCGGCGTAGGTGATGCGCCGATCCCGCCAGACGATGGCGTCGCGGTCGGGCACGGAAGCGGCCACCGCCTCTTGCACTTGGGCGAGGTTGTACTCCACTGTTGGTCCCCCTCGGACACGTCGGTCAGACGGGCGGCACCCTAGCGCCGGTCCTTCGGCGGGACCGCAGCCAGGTGGAAGTCGACCATGCGCTGGAGGCGGAGGCCGCCGTCGTGGGGTTCGGGGAGATGGATGGCCCACTCTTCGATGATGCGGATGGCCATGCCCTCGAGGAACTGGGCCTGCTCCTCGGGGGTGAAGTCGTCGCCGATCTCGCCGCGCCGCTGGCCCTCGGCCACGAGCGCAGCCAGCAGGCCGAACGTCCGGCGGTACTCGTCGCGCAGCTCGGGTTGCTTGATGGGGTCCATGGCCCCGGTTCGGGCGAGCACACCACACATCTCCAGCCCGGGTCGGACGAGATCGACGTCGAGGCGGTGGAAGAAGCGCCGCAGTCGAGCCGGCACGGGGTCATCGGTGTCGAGCTCTTCGACCAGCCACGTGTTCATCAGGCGGTAGGAGTCGAGTGCCACCTCGCGCAGGACGGCGTCCTTGGTCGGGTAGTAGCGGAAGAACGTGGCCTGGGAGATGTCGAGCCGGCGGGTGAGCATCTCGACGGTGATGGCCTCCCACTCGACATCTTCTAGCAGGGCGACCGCCTCGGCCACGATGGCGCGGCGGGTGGCCAGCTTCTTGCGTTCCCGGAGGCCGAGGCGGGGTTCGTCGAACGTCATCGGCGACCAGCTTCCTTCCTGGGTGCGAAGGACACAAAACGCTGATGTGGCCGGCACCTGGGTGCCGGCCACATCGGGTTCGCGTCGTGTGGGCTCAGTTGCCGGGGTACTTGAAGTAGAAGGTCTTCGTCCCGATGACGAGGTCCTGGGTGGCCATGGCCGAGCTATCGCTCAGGTCCAGCGACCAGGAGTAGGACGCACCCGGGGTGAGGGGCTTGTCGATGGCGAACTCGGAGCCGTTGAAGCTGCACAGCAGATCGCCCAGGATGCAGGAGGATGACCAGAATCCCTTGCCCGGATCGCCTCCCGTGCCGGTAGACACCCGCCCGGAGTAGAACACCGTGGTCGGGAAGAAGTCGAACGGGCCGGACGCCATGTTGAGCTTGGTCCACTGGAGCTTGACGCCGGTGGGGCTGGTGCCGGCCGGGATCTTCGCCGCCTGAGCGGGCTTGCGTCCAGCGGCGAACGCGTCTCGCTGGGCCAGGTACTTGTCGAGGATCTTCTGGTCGTTGGCGTCGAAGTTGAGGGTACGGGTCTTGGACTTGGAGACGCCGTTCTTGTACTTCACGGTGGCGGTGTACTGGCCGTTGGGCAGGAAGCCCTTGCCCTGGATCTTGGTGTAGGCGATGGCACCGGTGCCCGGGTCCTTCAGGTAGCCGCTGAGGTTGCCGGTCGAGAAGGGCACGTTGCCGATCGGCTTGTTGAAACCGGCGGGACCGGTGACCGAGACGGACTGGACGCTCGACTGGCAGAAGGCGCCCGGGATGATGGGAAGGGGCCCACCGGGCACGACCACGATGCGGGCCCAGTTCTTGTTCGTGAACGAGGCGGGGGCACCGTCGTTGTAGAAGTTCGCCACCTGCAGGTCGTAGATGTCGGGAGACTGGCTGAGGCAGAACTCCTCGGCGGCTTCGGCGGGGCGGGCCGCCATGAGTGACATGCTGGTGAGCAGGAGTGCGGTGGCCAACAGCGCCTTGCTGAAGCGCCCCCCTCGGCGAGTGGTCTCGTTCACTGGTCGTCCTTTCAGAAATCCATCGTTTGTGATCTTGGTCACCGTGAACATGACAGATCAGCAAGACTGAAGGCAACCCTCTTTTGCGAGATTCTCTCATTATTTCAGCCTGAATGAAATCTGGGATGATGTGAAAAGTAATCTCAACCTACGAGAGCACGTGTTCGATGTCATCGCCGTGCCGCTCAACAGCGGGCATCGACCGCGGGAAGCTCCAAGTCGATGAACAGCCGGAGAACGACGTCTTGCACGCACTCGCTGCTGTTGAAGCTCCCGTGGCCCTCGCCGTCGTGCCGCAAGAGCACGGCATTGTCGAGTTGGTCGGCCACGGCTCGGGCCTGGGCGATGGGCGTGGGCGCGTCCCCGGTGTTGCCGATCACGAGGATCCGGTCGACGCCCGTCGCCCGGATGGGCACGGCCTCCCCGGCGCCCGTGTCGGGCCAGTAGGCGCAGGGCAGGAGCTCGTTGGCCACGCTGGCGCCGGCCAACGGAGCGGCCGCGGCCATGCGGTCGGCGAGTGCCTGCCACTCGTCGCTGCCGCGCGGCAGGGCGAAGTCGGCGCAGATCGTCCCGACGTAGGCCGGGAAGTCGCCGAACGACCAGTAGGTCGTGGCCAAGGCGATCAGCGCCGTCGGGTTGCCGTCCTCGGCTCCATCGAGGGCTGGACCGAGCTGGTCCATCAGCGCCTCGTCGTAGGTGGCGGCAACGACGGCGGTGAGCGCCACCGCGGGGCCGATCTCGACGCCGCGCGGCCCGGAGAGTGGCTCGTCCTCGACCTGTTGCACCACCCGTCGCGCCTGCTCGAGCAGTCCGGCATCGTCGAGGACCTGCTCGAACGCCCGGGCCTGGTTGGTGTTCAGCTCCTCGAGTCCGACCGACGGGTCGACGACGCCGTCGAGCACCACGGCTCGGACCTGCTCGGGGTAGGCGTCGGCATAGCGGAGCCCGAGGTAGGTGCCGTAGGAGAAGCCCAGCCAGTTGATCTGGTCCTCGCCGAGTGCGATCCGCAGCGTCTCGATGTCCTCGACCGTCTGGTTGGTGCCGAGCGCCACGGCCAGATCTGGGTCGCTCTCGAGGCATGCGTCGACGACGGCCCGGGCCGCATCGTCGAGGTCGTCCTGCTCGGCGACCGTGTCCGGTGACGGGTCGATCAGGCGAAACCGGTCGGTCTCGTCGTCGGCGCAGTCCATGCCCTGCGAGGCGCCGACGCCACGGGGATCGAACGAAACGAGGTCGAACTGCTCGCCCAGGCGTCCCAGCGGTGACGAGTCGCCGACCGTCCGGATGAGCTGGACGCCGGACCCGCCCGGACCCCCCGGGTTGATCATCACGGCACCGAGCCGGTCTTCGGCATCGGTGGCCGGCCGCCGGGCGACGGCGAGATCGGTGGTGGCGCCCTGCGGGTCGTCCCAGTCGACGGGCACGGTCAACGTGGCGCACTCCACTCGACCGCACGGCTCCCAGGCCAGCTCTTGGATCTCGAACGGCTCGACGCCGCCGGCGGAGCCTCGGGTGGTCGACGGAGCCGGAAGGGACGTGGTGCTGGAGGGCGGGGCGGCGCGATCGTCGTTGTCGACGAGGCCGCACGACGGCGCCAAGACTGCCATCCCGAGGAGCGTGGCGACGACGGCTCGGGTGCGTTGGTGCGATGGCATCGGCGCATCGTAGGAGCGAGCCGGCCCGAGCGGGCCTCGGGCGTGGCGTGGGCCTACCCTCACGGGATGATCTTCGGACTGTTCGTTCCTCAGGGGTGGAAGATGGAGTTGGTCGGCATCGCCGACCCGCAGGAGAAGTGGGCCAAGGCGGTCGAGATCGCCCAGCTAGCCGAGTCGCTCGGCTACGACTCGCTCTGGGCCTACGACCACATGCACAACGTTCCCGTCCCGGCCCACGAGACGATGTTCGAGTGCTGGACCACGATGGCCGCCATCAGTCAGCGCACCACCACCATCCGACTCGGGCAGATGGTGGGCTGCGCGCTCTACCGCAACCCGGCGCTGCTGGCCAAGATCACCTCGAACATCGACGTCATGTCGGGTGGTCGCCTCGACTGGGGCATCGGCGCCGGCTGGTACGAGCACGAGATCAAGGCCTACGGCTACGGCGAGATGCCGCCGGCCCGAGATCGCATCCGGATGCTTCGCGAGACGGTCGAGATCGTGACCGCCATGTGGTCCGACGACGACACCACCTACGACGGCGAGTTCTTCTCGGTGGCGGGCGCCCAGTGCGACCCGAAGCCGATCCAGTCGCCGCGTCCGCCGGTGTGGATCGGCGGCGGTGGCGAGCAGCTCACGCTTCGGGTCGTGGCCCGCCACGCCGACTACGCCAACTTCGGGGGCAAGCCCCACGAGTGGGCGCACAAGGCCGAGGTGCTCCAGGGCCACTGCACAGCCATCGGGCGGGACTACGACGAGATCGGCAAGACGTGGTCGCCCGAGGTGTTCATCCGCGAGACCGAAGCCGAGGTGGCCGCCGCCGGGTCTCGCTCGTTCTGGGGTGAGGACGTCGAGTCGTGGACGGCGGGAAACCTCGTGGGCACCCCCGAGCAGGTGGCCGAAAAGGTCAGGACCTACGCTGAACTGGGCTGCACCGGCTTCATCCCGTGGTGCAGCGACTACCCCGATACCGAGACCATGACGCTGTTCGCCGAGCAGGTCATGCCCGAGTTCCGCTGACCCACGGCCCGAACTACGCGCCGGTTCGGCGCGGGGATCGGTCAGAATCGGGCGATGCAGGACTTTGACGAGGCGACAGCCGTGGAGCGGGTCGACGACGGTCGGTTCCGGTGCACCATCACTGACCGGTGGGCCATCTGGGGACCGATGGGTGGGTACGTCGCGTCGATGGCGCTGCGGGCCGCCGGCGCGGTGTCGGTGTTCGACCGCCCGGCCAGCTTCTCCTGCCACTACCTCACGCCCGGCACGTTCGACGAGGCCGACGTCGTGGTCGAGACGCTGCGTCGGGGTCGCACCGCCGAGTCGTTGCGCGTGTCGCTGGTGCAGGGGGAGCGACGGATCCTCGAGGCCCTGGTGTGGTCGACGGCCGACGTCGAGCCGCTCGAGCACGACGTCACCACCGCGCCGGACGTGCCGGCCGCAGTCGGCCTGACCAGCTTCGACGACCTGATGCCGGAGGAGGCGGCGGCCGATCGGTTCTCGTTCTTCGACCACCTCGACCAGCGTCCGGTGACGTGGTCCCCGGTGTGGCCACCACCAGGACCGCTACCCCCGACGTTCACGCAGTGGATGGCGTTCCGGCCGAAGGCCACGTTCACCGACCCGTGGCTCGACGCCTGCCGTTCGGTCGTCTTCCTCGACCTGTCCTCCTGGCCGTCCGCCCACCAGCAGCATGCCTGGAAGTGGCCCGAGCGCCAGGAGTGGATGGCCCCGACGCTCGACCTCTACGTCGCCTTCCATGAGCCGTGCCCCGACGACCCGTGGCTGCTCGTCGACGCGCAGAGCCCGATCGGGCGTCACGGCCTGCTCGGCTGGGACGGACGGGCGTGGTCGAGCGACGGGCGCCTCGTCGCCTCTGCGGCTGGCCAGATGCTGGCCCGGCGGCTGCCTCCCTCGCCGGGCTGATGGCCGCAGGGGAGTGTCACTCGTAGTAGCGGAAGATGACCTCGGCCACGCAGGACGGCTTGGGGGCGTCGACGACCTTGTAGGTGAAGCGCATCGTCACCTGGGCGCCGTTGCCGGGCAGCTCCTCGAGGTCGAGGAGCTCGGCATCGAGCACGAGCTTCGAGCCGACGGGCACCGGCGACGGGAAGCGGACCTTGCCGCAGCCGTAGTTCACGCCCATCTTGATGCCTTCGACGCGCATGATCTGCGGGAAGAGCACCGGGCCCAACGACAGGGTGAGGTAACCGTGGGCGATCGGGCCGCCGAAGGGGCTCTCGGCCTTGGCTCGCTCGGGGTCGACGTGGATCCACTGGTGGTCACCGGTGGCGTCGGCGAACGTGTTCACCCGCTCCTGGGTGATCTCGAGCTCCCCGGATGTGCCGAGGTGCTGTCCGACCAGTTCCCGAAGGCCTGCGATGCCCTGCACGATCGTCGTCATGGCCAGATCATGTCTGACGGGGCGTCAGACGCGCCAGCGGACGGTGTCAGTTGAACCAGACCCGTTGGTACTCTCGGCTCTGCGGATGCACGAGCAGCACGAACAGGACGACCGGGAAGACCATCTGGATGAGCAGCGACACGTTGAAGATGGCGCCGATGCCGTCGAAGGCGAGGAGCATGGCGAAGGGCACCAGGCCCAGGCCGGCCACGGCCACGCTCAGCAGGTAGCCCCAGCGGAACTCGTTGGCGATCCCGTAGGCGCCGGCCACCTGGGCGCCGATCACGATGATGGCCACGAAGGCACCGAAGGCGATGAACAGGCGGCTCCCGCCGAGGAACAGCAGCGCGAAAACGGCGTTCATGTAGAGCAGCAGCGTCGAGATGTACAGGGTCTGGGGCTGGGTCGGGTTCACCCAGCGGCGGGTCTCCATGGCTGACAGTCTGGCAGGGATGGCGACCAACGCGACCACCGGCCTTGCCGCACTTGTGCTCGCCGCCGGTGCCGGCACGCGGCTGCGTCCCCTCACGGACCTCCGCCCGAAGGCCCTCTGTCCCGTGCTCGGCCGCCCGCTCGTCGACCACGCCCTCGACCGCGTGCGCTCGCTCGATTCGAGCCTGCCGGTGGCCGTCAACCTGCATCACCGGGCAGCCCAGCTCGCCGCCCACTTGGCCGACGAGTCCGTCCACCTCTCGTTCGAGCCGGGCCAGGCCCGGGGAACGGCGGGTGCCATCGGCCACCTGCGACCCTGGCTGGCCGGCCGGGCCGTGCTCGCCGTCAACGCCGACGCCTTCACCGACGTGGCCCTCGAGGGACTCGTCGACGGTTGGGGGGGCGAGCGCCACCGGGTGCTCGTGGTGGGCGACGAGCCGTTCGGCCCCCGCTCACGGGTCGCCGGCGCACTGGTGCCCGCCTCGGATGCCGCCGCGCTGGGTGCCGATCCGAGTGGGCTGTGGGAGCGTTGCTGGCGCGACGAGCTGGCAGCTGGTCGGCTCGAGGCCGTCCACGTCGAGGGCAGCTTCATCGACTGCGGCACCGTGGCCGACTATTTGGAGGCCAACCTTGTGGCGTTGGCGCGTCAGGGGCCGACCCCGATGCCCGACGGGGTGGTCAACAGCGTGATCGGGCGAGGGGCCCATGTCGCCGGCACGGTCGTGGACAGCGTGGTGTGGGACGGCGCCGAGGTGGTGGCCGGCGAGGTCCTCGCCCACGGCGTGCGCGCCGTGAGCGAGTCGGGGGGGCCGCTGACCGTGCTCGTCCGCTGACCGCTCCCGGTCGCCGCTGGCGAGCCTCGTGATCAGTGCGGCGCGGCGCGGCGGCGCGGCGCCACCTTCACGGCCACCTCGTGCTCGGCCCGCAGCTGGCCGCAGGCGGCGTCGATGTCGGTGCCTCGGTTGCGGCGGACGGTGGCGTTCACGCCCAGCTCCACGAGGCGGTCGGCGAACGCTCGAACGCCTGACGCCGACGTCCCCACGGTGGGGTAGCCCGGCGTCGGGTTCAAGGGGATGAGGTTGACGTGGGCGCCCAGCGGACGGGCGTAGGCGGCCAGGTTGCGGGCATCGACCGCCCGGTCGTTGACGCCGTCGATCATGGCCCACTCGAAGGACAGCCGGCGGCCCTTGGCATCGAGGTAGTGGCGGCACGCGTCGGCCAGGGCGGCGAGCGGATAGCGACGGTTGACGGGCACGAGCTCGTCGCGCAGCGTGTCGTCGGCCGCGTGCAGCGACACGGCGAGGTTGACGGGCAGGTCCTCGGTGGCCAGCCGACGGATGCCGGGGATGATGCCCACGGTGGAGATCGTGAGGTGGCGAGCGGAGATCCCGATGTCGCCGTGGAGGCGCTCGACCGCCCCCCACACGTTGTCGTAGTTGGCCATGGGTTCACCCATGCCCATGAACACGATGTTCGACACCCGCGACGGTGCGCTGGCCCTGGCCGCGGACACCACCTGCTCGACGATCTCGCCGACGGTGAGTTGCCGTTCGAACCCGGCCTGGCCGGTGGCGCAGAAGCCGCAGGCCATGGCGCAGCCGGCCTGCGTCGACACGCACACCGTGGTGCGGTCGGGGTAGTGCATGAGCACGGTCTCGATGGCGGCGCCGTCGGCCAGCGCCCACAGCCACTTGCTCGTCTCGCCGTCGTCCGACCGTGACTCCGTGACCGCCGTGAGCGCCATCGGTGCCTCGGCGGTCAGTCTGGCTCGCACGGCCTTGGGCACGTTCGAGAGCTCGTCGACGGTGGCGAACCGCTCGTGCAGACCCTTCCACACCTGATCCACGCGATAGGTGGGCTGGTCCTCGAGGAGGGTGCCGAGGGCGTCTCGGTCGAGGTCGTAGAGCGTGGCCACGTGCCCAGCGTAGGGACCGGCCCGACGGTCCGGGCCATCGGCGGCGGTGGTCAGGTCGACGGGGCGCCGTCGGCGGTCCACGTGTACCACCGGGTCCGCTCGTGCACCGTGAAGCCGAGAGCGTCGTACAGCTGCAGGGCCGGTGCGTTGTCGGCTTCGACATAGAGCATGGCGTGGTGGAGCCCGTGCTGCTGGAGGTGGGTCAACCCGGCCACGACCAGCGCCCGTCCGAGCCCCGCGCCGTGGGCGGCTGGATCGACGGCGATCACGAAGATCTCGCCGACGGGTGGATCGACGTCGCCGTGGACCTTGGTCCAGCAGAAGGCGTCGAGTCGGCCGTCGGGTGCCTCGTGCACCAGGAACCCGGCCGGGTCGTACCAGGGCTCGGCCTGCGTGGCGTGCAGCTGGGCGAGGGTCCAGCCTCCCTGTTCGGGGTGCCAGGCGAAGGCGCGGTTGTTGACGTCGAGCCAGGCGCCGGCATCCGCCGGCCGGTAGGTGCGCACGGGCACCTCGGTGGTGTCGGTGATCGGGAGCGGGCGACGGAGCTGGAGGAGCTCGCGGGTGCAGTGGAACCCGGCATGGCGGGCGGCGCGGTCGACGGCGTCGTCGGCGGCCGCCACGGTCACGGTGGTCGAGTCCAGCCCGGCGGCGGCCGCCGCGGCACGGGCGGCGTGGAAGTCCACGGTCACGATGACGTCGGCGCGCGTTCGGGCCGGCGCGCCTGCACGATGGCGATGCCGCCGTCGACCCACATGGCCGAGCCGTCGTGCAGGGCGGCGTAGTCGGCCAGCAGCGCGGCGCGCACCGCCACGGTGACCTCGCCGGGAGCGTCGGCCAGCAGGATGCGGAGCGGGCCGATGGCGAAGGCGACCTCGAGTGCCTGCTCGGGTGTGGCGCCGCCACCGGCGATCGGGAGCCGGACGAGCTGCGCGTCGTGGTGCACGTCCACCCACCCGGCGGCTTCGAGCACCCCAGTGGCCACCTCGGGCAGGCCGAGGGAGAACGGCCCGGCGTGCGGATCGCCGAGCTCGAGGTGGTGGCCGAGGTCGGCGGCGGTCGCCACGGCCACGTCGAGGCCCCGCTGCTGCGTCGGCGAGCGGTCTCGGGGCTGCCACACGGCGATGGCCAGCTGTCCGCCCGGTCGCGTGGCGTGGCCCAGGTTGGCGAAGGCGGCGACCGGATCGTCGAAGAACATCACGCCGAAGCGTGACGCCACGACGTCGAACGTGCCGGCGCCGAGGTCGAGGGTCTGGGCGTCGCCGAGGCGGAGGTCGATGCGGTCACGCCCGGCGTCGGGCAGCCGCGCCCCCGCAGCGGCCACCAGCGCCTCGGAGATGTCGACGGCGGTGACATGGCCGCCTGGCCCGACGCCCTCGGCCAGTACCTGGGTGGTGGCCCCTCGGCCGCAGCCGACCTCGAGCACGCGGGCGTCGCGCAGGTCGCCGCAGGCGGCGAGCAGCGGCGCGTGCACCGGCTCCAGCTGGGCCTCGAGAGCGTCGGCATGGGCCAGCCAGCGCCGTGACGAGTCGGCTGCCCAGTCAGCTGAGCTCAGGGGCGGTGCCGCGGTTCCCGACTCGGCCGGCTGTTGAGAATGGTTCTCTCCCATCCGTCCAGCCTATCGACCTCCCGACGGCGGACCCGTTGGCGGGTGGCGGCTCGCTCGAGACCGCTGGCTAGGGTGCGGCCATGGCTCGCCCACGCACACCCAAGGGACGGGCCCGAGAGACGATGGTGCGACTCGTCACGGAGTATCCCGAGGCCCAGTGCGAGCTCGATCACCGCAACCCCTACGAACTGCTGGCGGCCACCATCTTGTCGGCCCAGTGCACCGATGTCCGGGTCAACATGGTCACCCCGGCGCTCTTCGCTCGCTACCCGACGCCGGACGACCTGGCTCACGCCGAGCCGACCGAGCTCGAGGAGATCATCCGGTCCACCGGGTTCTACCGGAACAAGGCCAAGAGCCTGCAGGGGATGGCGGCGGCGCTGGTCGACCGCTACGGAGGCGAGGTCCCCGGGGCCATGGACGACCTCGTGACCATCCCCGGAGTCGGCCGCAAGACGGCCAACGTGGTGCGCTCGGTGGCCCTCGGCCTGCCCGGCCTGCCCGTGGACACCCACGTCGGGCGATTGTCGCGCCGCCTCGGCCTGACCGCCGAGGATGACCCGGTCAAGGTCGAGTTCGAGCTCAACGCCATGATCCCTGCCACCGAGCGTGGCTCGTTCGGCCTTCGCCTCATCCTGCACGGCCGTCGGGTGTGCGCCTCCCGCAAGCCGGACTGCCCCTCGTGCGTGCTCGCCGACTTCTGTCCGTCGTCCACGGTCTGAGGTCAAGGGAGATTTCTGCAAGGGGTAGCCCGAACGACCTACTTCGTAGTACGATGCTCGGAGTACCAGGTTCCCGCCACCTGGTAGCTGGCGACATCAACTGGGATCCGCCGCCCAGTGTCGCCTTTGCCGACGCCCCTTCGGGGGCGTCGGCCCTTTTTGGTCACCGGTTGGAGGCTCGAGGTCGTGCCCAACCTCACTGCTGCAGCTGGCGCACCGTGCCGATGAGCCGCCGCTGCGCGGCCACGAGCGCACGCTCCACGTCGAACAGGTCGGCGGAGGTGCCTTCCTCGCCGTCGGCGTAGAGTCGTTCGGCGGTGGCCGTGACCCGAGCCACGAGCTCGTCGAGCGTGGTGGCGATGGTCGACAGCTCCGGCAGGGCGTCGTGCATGGACCCTGTCTAGCGGACGAGGTCGGCGGATTCCCCTTGGGGACGGAGCGATGGCCGGCGGTAGCCTCGCCGGATGCTCAACCGGCTGGACCTCCGTGGCGCGACCGACGTGCGGTCGCTGCTTCCCCGCCCCGAAGCCGGGGACGAGGAGCCGGTGGAGGCGGTCCAGGCCATCATCGCCGACGTGTGCGAGCGGGGTGATGTCGCTCTGTTCGAGCTGACCGAGCGGTTCGACGGCGTGGCTCTCGAGGCGCTGCGCGTGCCCGACGACGACATCGCCCGGGCCCTGGCCGATTGCCCGGCCGACCTGCGTGCGGCCCTCGAGCTGGCCGCAACCAACATCCGCCGGTTCCACGAGACCCAGGTGGTTGCCGACCACGTGCAGTCAGGCGACGGCGTCACCATCACCGGCCGAAGCGTCCCCGTCGACCGGGCCGGGCTCTACGTCCCCGGCGGGCGGGGCGCCTACCCGTCGACGGTGCTGATGACCGCCATCCCCGCCCGCGTCGCCGGCGTGGCGGAGCTGGTGCTGTGCGTGCCGCCCGACCGGGCCACCGGACGCGTGGCCGCGGCCACGTTGGCGGCATCGGCCATCGCCGAGGTCGATGCCGTCTTCGCCATCGGTGGGGCCCAGGCCATCGCCGCCATGGCCTACGGCACCGCCTCGGTGCCGGCCGTCGACGTCATCGCCGGGCCCGGCAACCTGTTCGTGGCCATCGCCAAGCGCGAGGTGGCCGGGCACGTCGGCGTGGCCGCCGCCTTCGCCGGACCGTCCGAGATCGTCGTGGTGGCCGATGCGTCGGCGCCGCCGAACTTCGCGGCCATCGACGTGCTCGTCCAAGCCGAGCACGGCCCCGACGGCATGGCCTGGTGCATCACGTGGGACGAGGACGTGGCCGACGCCGTCGATGCCGCCGTCGACCGCCTGGCTGCGGTCGCGCCACGCAAGGCCGAGATCACGTCCACGCTCACCCGCAACGGTTGGCTGGCCCTGGTCGACGGCCCGGCGCAGGCCATCGAGGTGGCCAACCTGATTGCTCCCGAGCACCTCCAGCTCATGTGCGCCGATGCCGTTGCCCTTGCCGCCGACGTGCGCCACGCCGGCGCCGTGTTCACGGGCATCTGGTCCCCGGCGTCGCTCGGTGACTACGTGGCCGGACCCAGCCACGTGCTGCCCACCCACGGCTCGGCGCGCTACGCAGGCGCCCTCACCGTCTCGGACTTCACCAAGTCGCTGCACGTCATCTCCTACGAGCCCGAGGCGCTGCGGGCCGTGGCTGGCGCCGTGGCGCTGCTGGCCGACACCGAGGGCTTCGTGGCCCACGGCGACAGCGTCCGACTGCGCGTGGCTGCGCTCGACGACGCCGTCACCGGGGAGGCCGCACGATGACGGTCCGTCCACGCGACGACGTGGCCCTCATGGAGGGCTACCACTCGCCCCAGGTGGATGTGCGTGTCCGCCTCAACACCAACGAGTCGCCCGAACCGCCGCCGGCGGCCTGGGAGGACGACCTGGCCGAGGCCCTGGCCGGCATCGACTGGAACCGCTACCCCGATCGCGCCGCCACCGAGCTGCGGGCCGGCATCGCTGCGCTGCACGAGGTCGACCCGGCCCAGGTCTTCGCCGCCAACGGGTCGAACGAGGTGCTCCAGACGATCCTGCTCACCTACGGCGGCCCCAGCCGCTCGGCCGCGGTGTGGGAGCCCACCTACGCGCTGCACAGCCACATCGCCCGCATCACCGGCACCGGCGTGGCCGAGGGGGAGCGGGCCGAGGACTTCTCGCTCGATCTCGACGAGGTGCGCCGGGTGTTCGCCGAGTCGCGTCCGAGCGTGGCCTTCCTGTGCTCGCCCAACAACCCGACCGGTGTCGTCGATCCGCGGGAGGTCGTGGCCGAGGTGCTCGAGCTGGCCGAAGCCGGCGACTGCCTGCTCGTGGTCGACGAGGCCTATGGGCAGTTCGCCCCGTGGTCGGCCGTCGACCTGGTCGACCAGTCGCGGCCGCTGGTCGTGACCCGCACCTTCTCGAAGACGTGGTCGATGGCCGCGGCCCGCCTCGGCTACCTCGTCGGTCCGGCCTGGGTCGTGGCCGACCTGGAGAAGGTGATCCTGCCGTATCACCTCGACGCGGCCAAGCAGTTGGCCGGCACCCTGGCCCTGACCCACGTCGACGCCATGGGGGCCCGGGTCGAGCGCCTCGTGGCCGAGCGCGTGCGTCTGATCGACGCGTTGCGCGAGCTGCCGGTGCAGGTGTGGGACTCCGGGGCCAACTTCGTGCTGTTGCGTCCGAACGCCGCCGACGGCTCGCCCGGGATGCGCGCCCGCGGTGACGAGGTGTGGCAGGGCCTGCTCGACCGCTCGGTGCTGGTGCGCAACTGCTCGTCGTGGCCTCGCCTCGACGGGTGCCTGCGTGTCACCATCGGCACCCCCGACGAGGACGACGCCTTCCTCACCGCCCTCCGAGAGGTCCTTGCATGACGTCCCGCACCGCAACCGAGCGCCGCACCACGGCCGAGACCGATATCGAGATCACCGTCGGGCTCGACGGGGGCGACGTGCTCGTGTCCACGGGCATCCCCTTCTTCGACCACATGCTGTCGCAGCTCGGCCGCCACGGTGGGCTGGAGCTGCACGTGCAGGCCACGGGCGACCTCGAGATCGACGCCCACCACACGGTGGAAGACACCGGCATCCTGCTCGGCGCCGTGCTGGCCGAGGCCCTGGGAAACAAGGCCGGCGTGCGGCGCTTCGCCTCGGTGGCCGTGCCGCTCGACGAGGCCCTGATCGAGGTGGCGCTCGACCTCTCCGGTCGCCCGTTCCTCGTCTACGAGGTCGAGTTCCCGGGTGAGAAGATCCTCGGCGATCCGCCCTTCGACCCCCAGCTGTGCGAGGAGTTCTGGCGTGCCGTGGTCACGTCGGCCGGGCTCACGTTGCACATCGAGTCGGTGCGCGGCAAGAACACCCACCACCTCATCGAGGCCTCGTTCAAGGCCGTGGCCCGCGCCCTGCGAGACGCGGTCCGCATCGAGGGCAGCGGCATCCCCTCCACCAAAGGGACGTTGTGAGCGATCCGGCCGAGCGGCCGCTCGTGGCCGTGCTCGACTACGGCATCGGCAACCTCCGCTCGGCTCAGAAGGCACTCGAGCGCGTGGGCGCCGATGCCCGGCTCACGGCCGACGTCGGCCTGATCGCCGACGCCGACGCCGTCGTGCTGCCCGGGGTAGGGGCGTTCGGCCGTTGCGTCGAGGCCTTGCACGACAGCGGGCTGACCCACGTGGCGGTGGCCGCCGCAGCCGACGATCGCCCGTTCCTCGGCATCTGCATCGGCATGCAGATGCTCTACGAGGGGTCGGAAGAGACGCCGGGCGTGGCCGGCCTGGGCGTGTTGCCAGGCATGGTTCGCGTGCTGCCCGAAGGCGTCAAGCGGCCGCAGATGCAGTGGAACGTGCTCGACCGCACAGGGCGACCGTCGGTGCTGCTCGACGGGCTCGACGATCCACTGTGGGTGTACTTCGTGCATTCGTTCTCGGCCGAGGATGCATCGGACGCCGTGGCCACGTGCGACTACGGCGGGCCGGTCGTGGCCGCCGTCGAGCTCGGCACGGTGCTGGCCACGCAGTTCCACCCCGAGAAGTCCGGCTCGGTGGGTCTCGCCATCCTCCACCGCTTCGTCGACCAGGCCCGTGCGTCGGTGGCGGCGTGATGCCCGGCGCCCCCGTCCGACCCGATCGAGGAGTGCCGCATGTCCAACAGGGATGATCCCGGCTGGAAGCCCGTCGTACCCCTCATCGCGTTCACGGTCCTTCCCGCGCTGGCCATGCGCAAGTCCCGATCGATCGACGACCGACTGGTCGGTCTGCGCCTCATCCTCGTGTCCGAGATGGTGCTGTACGGCTTGGTGACCATTGTCGTGGCCATCGGCTTCACGTCCACGTGGGAAGGCGTGCTGTCGGCGGCCGCCGCCGGAGCCGGCGTGGTCATCGTTTCCATCGGTGCCAGCGTCGCCCGGGCACGTCAGGCCGGCCGCGTGCCCATCGGCGAGACCGGCGAGGAGCTGGTGGACAACTACCGAGCCCGTTTCTCGTCGCAGATGGTGTTGATCAACCTGCTCCTCGGGTTCGCCGCCCTCGGTGGCATCCTCAGCCACAGCCCGGCGCCGTTCCTCGTCGGCCTCGCCGCCGGCGGAATCAACATCGCCCTGGCCGCGCCGACGGCGTCGCGCGTGGCCGCCGATCAACAGCTGCTGGCCAGCACCGGCTCGGTCGTCGACCTCACCGCCCTGCTCCGCTCGGCCGGGGCCGAGGGGTTCGCGCCCCAGAAGAAGAAGCGCCGCTGATGCGCAGCGCCCGTGTCATCCCGTGCCTGGACGTCGACGCCGGCCGCGTCGTCAAGGGCGTGAACTTCGTCGACCTGCGTGACGCCGGTGATCCGGTGGAGCTCGCTGCCCGCTACGACGCCGAAGGAGCCGACGAGCTCGTCTTCCTCGACATCACCGCCTCGAGCGACGCGCGCGACACGATCGTCGAAGTGGTGCGCCACACGGCCGAGGAGGTGTTCATCCCCTTCACCATCGGCGGCGGCATCCGCTCGGTCGACGACGCCCGTCGCCTGCTGCGCGCCGGGGCCGACAAGGTGTCGATCATGACCGCAGCCATCGACCGGCCCGAGCTGGTGCACGAGCTGGCCGAGGAGTTCGGGACCCAGTGCGTGGTGGTGGCCATCGACGCCCGGCGCGACGTGCCCGGCTCGGTCGAGGCCCCTGTGGCCAGCGGATTCCGCGTCTACACCCGCGGTGGCCGCACGCCGACCAACGTCGACGCCTTGGCCTGGGCCATCGAGGTCGAGCAGCGCGGCGCGGGCGAGATCCTCCTCACCTCGATGGATCGCGACGGCACCCGTGACGGCTTCGACCTCGAGTTGACCCGCGCCATCGCCGACGCCGTCGGCATCCCCGTGATCGCCTCGGGTGGGGTGGGCACGCTCGACCACCTGGTCGACGGGGTGACCGAGGGCCACGCCGACGCCGTCCTGGCCGCCAGCATCTTCCACTTCGGCGAGCACACGGTGGCCGAGGCCAAGCAGCACCTGGTCGACGCCGGCGTGGTCGTCCGCCCGGCCTGAGCGCCGGTCCCACGCCCGTGCTCGACGCCCACCACCTCACGGTGGAGCACGGTGGTGCGGTGGTGCTCGACGACATCACGCTGTCGTTGGTGGCCGCCGACCGCCTCGGCGTCGTCGGCCCGAACGGCATCGGCAAGTCCACACTGCTTCGCCTGCTGGCCGGGATCGACGACCCCGACGGTGGGCGGGTCGAGCGATCTCCGGCCACGCTCACGGTCGGCTTCCTCCGCCAAGAGGCCGACATCCGCGCCGACGAGACGTTGCGCCAGCACCTGGCCCGGCGCACCGGGGTGGCCGCCGCCGCCGCCTCGCTCGACGCGGCCACCGCCGCCCTCGGCGCCGACACGTCGTCGATCGAGGCCTACGGCGCCGCGCTCGACGCCTTCCTGGCCCTCGGCGGCGACGACCTCGATGCCCGCATCGGGGTGGTGCTGACCCAGGTCGGGCTGCCGGCCGACCGACTCGACGTGCCCCTCGGCGCGCTATCCGGCGGCCAGGTGGCGCGAGCCTCGCTGGCTGCCATCCTGCTCAGCCGCCACGATGTCCTCCTGCTCGACGAGCCCACCAACGACCTCGACCTGGACGGGCTGGCCACGCTCGAAGCCTTCGTGCGGGCCACGCCGGCGGCGGTGGTGGTCGTGTCGCACGATCGGGCCTTCCTCGATGCCTGCGTCCACCGCATGATCGAGATCACCGAGGAGCACCACCGGGTCGTCGAGTACGCCGGTGGCTGGACGGACTACGTCGAGGCGCGAGCCCTCGGGCGACGCCAGCAGCGAGACGCCCACGACTCCTACACGGCCGAGAAGGACCGGCTCACCGATCGGGTCCGCACCCAGCGGGCGTGGAGCGAGCAGGGCGTGCGCAAGGCCAAGACGTCGTCGCCCGACGGCGACAAGATCCGCAAGGCGGCCAGCATCGAGCGGAGCGAGAAGCAGGCGTCGAAGGTGCGGACGTCCGAGCGGAAGCTGGCCCGGCTCACGCCCGTCGACAAGCCATGGGAGGGCTGGCAGCTCGATCTCGACCTGCACGCTGCCCACCGCAGCGGCGACGTCGTGGCTCGGCTCACCGATGCGGTCGTCCGGCGCGGTTCGTTCACGCTCGGGCCGGTCGATCTGGAGGTTGCGTGGAAGGACCGGGTGGCCATCGTCGGCCCCAACGGCTCGGGGAAGTCGACGCTGCTGGCCGCCATCCGCGGTGAGGTGGCGCTCGACGCCGGGGCCTGCTGGGTGGGGCCGGGCGTGCGCCTGGGAACGCTCGACCAGGACCGAGGCATGTTCGATCCGAGGGTGGCCCTGCTCGACAGCTTCTTGACCCAGACGGGGATGTTGCTCAGCGAGGGACGCTCGCTGCTGGCCAAGTTCGGCCTCGGCGCCGACGAGGTGCTGCGTCCGGTCGGGTCGATGTCGCCGGGGGAGCGCACCCGCGCCCAGCTCGCCGCGCTCATGGCCGGCGGCGTGAACTGCCTGGTGCTCGACGAGCCCACCAACCACCTCGACCTGCCCGCCATCGAGCAGCTCGAGCAGGCCCTCGGCGCCTACGACGGCACCCTGCTCGTGGTCAGCCACGACCGCCGCTTCCTCGAAGCCGTCCACCTCGACCGCACCATCGACCTCACCCCCTGACCCGCTGGAGCCGCAGAGTCTTTCTGGGCTCTTGATCCGTCGGGGGCCGACGAAACAGCTGCCCAGATCGGTCTGGCGGTGCGGTCGTCGATCCGAGCAGTCGACGGCCACCTCGAGCGCGGCGCAGACCTCGCGCATGCGTTGGCTGCTGAGGACCCCGAGCCGATCGACGAGGGCGGCCGATCTGCGGAAGCTCGCACCACCACAGCTTGCCTCGTCGTGGCACGTCGCTCACGAGGAGGCGGCGGCAGCACGGAACGAGGCCAGGTCACCCCATTGATCTGGCTCGTCGAGCGGATCGGCGTCATAGGCGGCGTACGCCTCGTCGATCTCCTCGGCACGGTGGCGGGAAAGCAGCGCGAGGAGCGCCTCGTCGAGCAGCGCGGCGTCGTTCGACCCGCTTCGGATCTGTCGAGCCTCGGCCAGGACGTCGGCGTCGACGGTGGTGCTCACTCGAATCCGACTTATGCCATGGTCGTGGCACGAGTACGCCACATTTCGCAACCCCCGAACCACCGAACCCAACCCGCTTCTGGGCAAGGAAACCCTGCTGATCGAGGCCTTACTTGCCCGAAACGGGAGGAGTGAGGGTGGTGGCGGTGTCGGCCACGAGGCGGGCGGCGACGGGGGTGCGGCCGACGAGAAAGTGGTCGGCGCCGTCGACGACTTCGATCCTCGCGTTCGTCCAGCCCTCGATCAGCGAACGGGCGCGGTCGGGCGGGTTGAACTGGTCGTTGCCGGGAACGATCAACACCTTCGGGCGAAGATCCTGGGCGGCGACGAAGGCGTCGAGGGGCAGGATGCGCAGCGGGGGCGCGATGGGCGTCCACGCCGCGATGCGCGCGTCGAGCACGGCCAGCGAGGTGTCGGCTCCGAACGACCAGCCGGCCACCACCAAAGGCACACCGTCGGCTCGGGCGGCGAGGGCGTCGAGGCCGGCCACGATGTCGAGCTGCTCGCCGTGGCCATGGTCGTGCGCACCCTCGCTGGCGCCCACGCCACGGAAGTTGAAGCGCAGCACGCTCAGCGCGTGGTCGGTGGGCAACGTGCGAAACAGCTCGCTCGTCACCAGCGACGTCATCGACCCGCCCTGCTCGGGGTGCGGATGGCACAGCAGCACGGCGGCCGTGGCTCCCGAAACCACGACGGCCTCGGCCTCGAGCGAGAGCCCGTCGGCCGTGGACAGGCGGAACCGCTCGACATCGTTGGGGGCAGCCATGGCAAGGCACGGTACCGTCGCCCCGTGACCAAGGACGACACCGCTGACCTCGACAAGCTGCCCATCAAGATGCTCAACGACCGCATCCTGGTGGCCACCGGCAACGGCGAGGGCGAGCGGCACTCCCGGGGCGGCATCCTGATCCCGGCCACCGCCCAGATGGGAAAGCGCCTCACATGGGCCGAGGTGGTGGCCGTCGGTCCCAACGTGCGGGCCATGGAGCCGGGCGACCAGGTGCTGTTCAACCCCGAGGACCGCTACGAGGTCGAGGTCCGCGGCGAGGACTACCTCATCCTCCGCGAGCGCGACATCCACGCGGTCGCCGCTCCGCGGCTCGACGAAGGTTCCACTGGCCTCTATCTGTGACAGCGTGTCGGTTCCACTGGCCGCTGCCTTTGATGGCGTGTTGGATCTACCTGCCTCTACCAGTGACGAGGAACGGTACGATCGGCCCGTGACGCAGCCGACTCGGATCTTCGACTGCTCCACGTTCTCGACTGAGCTGGACCCCCTCGAGTTCCGCCTCGCCCCCGAGGTGGTGGCGAAGCACCACGAGCTCTTCGAGTTCGAGGGCGCCCCGACCTGGTCGCGCCAGATGTCGGCGGGCTGGTGGAACGTGCGCCACCGTCTTCGGGTCCCCGACGGGGTCGTGCACGCCGGTGACCTCCTCGTCGGCCGAGTGGCCGCTCGGCGAACGCAGGAGATGGCGTCGTGATCCCGCCGTCCGTGGCCGCCTGGCGGCGCACGATCCGCTCGGTGACGAGTCGGTCCGACGCCCTCGGCGCCGTGGCTGCGCGCGTCCACGACCTCGAGGGCGAGCTGTCGCTGCTGCTGCTCACCTGGGTAGGTTCCATCCCGTCGCACGCGGTGCGCGGCGCCGCCTACCGCCGCGCCGGCATCACGTTGCCCCGCACCAGCTCGCTTCACTGGAAGGCACGCTTCTTCGTACCGTCAGGCCTGGTGGTCGGCGAGCACACCACGCTCGGCAACGACGGCTTCTATGACGCCCGAGAGGGCATCACCATCGGCGACTCGGTGAACATCGCCGCCGAGGTGCGGATCTTCACCCGCGAGCACGACGTGCAGAGCCCCGACTTCGCCGAGACCGGCGGTCCGGTGCGCATCGGCAACCACGCCTACCTGGCCACCCGTGTCACGGTGCTGCCAGGCGTGACCATCGGCGAGGGTGCGGTGGTGGCGTCGGGTTCGGTGGTGACCAAGGACGTCGAGCCGTTCCAGATCGTGGGCGGCGTGCCGGCCCGACCCATCGGCGAGCGCAGGCGCGACCTGCGCTACACGCTCGGCTACGCCAAGCGCTTCCAGTGAGCGGTGGCCTGCCGATGAGCGACGGTGTGCGCACCGTGCTGATCGTTTTGAACTGGAACGGCTGCGACGACACCCTGCGGTGCCTGGCCTCGTGCGCCTCGCTCGACGCCCCGGCCACGATCGTGGTCGTCGACAACGGGTCCTCGGACGATTCGGTGGCCGCCGTGCGCGGCGCTCACCCCGACGTCGTGGTGCTGGAGACCGGTAGCAACCTCGGCTTCTCGGCCGGGAACAACGTGGGCATCCAGTGGGCGCTCGACCATCGCTACGACGTGATCGGCATCCTCAACAACGACACCGTGCTCGAGCCCGGCTTCCTGGCGCCGCTGCTGGCGGCCATCGCCGGTGATCCGGGGGGCGTGGCGGTCTCGCCCGAGATCCGCTACCTGGCTCGGCCCGACGATGTGTGGTTTGCCGGTGCCCGGCGCGACGAGCGCACCGGGGCCTTCCTGCATGCCGACCTCCCCGAGCACGAGCGGCGGGGCATCACCAGCACCCCGGCGCTGACGGGCTGTGCTCTCGTCTGTCATCGCAGCGTCTGGGAGCGCGTCGGTCGCCTCGACGAGTGGTACTTCCTGCTGTTCGAAGACAGCGACTGGTCGGCCCGAGCGGTGGCTGCGGGCCTGGGATTGCAGGTCGTGCACGACAGCATCCTGCTGCACGCGGTGAGCGCCACCATCGTGGCCCGAGCCTCGACGGCGGCCGACTACTACTTCCTGCGCAACGGCATCCGTTTCGTCCGCTGCCACGGTCCTCGCCCGCGCCGAGGGGCCGCCGCGTTCGTGGCCGACCGAGTCCGCGATGACCTACGCCAGGCCCGTCGCGGGTCACCTCGCGCTGCGCTGGTCACGGCCGCCTTCCAGGTCCGGGGCCTGGTGGACGGCATCCGGGGACGCGGGGGACCATTGCACCCAGGCCCCGTGCTGCGGGCGCTGAACACCTGAGTCGAACCGGCTTTGGCGACGCGACGGGGCGCCCGTACCATGCACGCCATGCCCGAGGCCGTCCCCCTTCCCGTCACCGCCGAGCAGTTCGGCGCCGTCACCTTCAACGCCGACGGGCTCGTCCCCGCCATCGTGCAGGAGCAGCACTCGGGCAAGGTGCTGATGATGGCGTGGATGAACGCCGAGTCGCTGCAGCGCACGTTCGACGAGGGTCGCACCGTGTTCTGGAGCCGATCCCGTTCGGAGCTGTGGCGCAAGGGCGACACGTCGGGCGACCGCCAGTTCGTCCGCCAGGCCTTCTACGACTGCGACGGCGACACCCTGCTGTTCGTGGTCGAGCAGGAGGGCCAGGGCGCCTGCCACACCGGCGAGTACTCCTGCTTCTACCGGGCGTTCGGCGACGCCGGCTCGGCGTCTTGACCGTGATCCATCCCACCAGAGACGAGTTCCGGGCGTTGGGCCGCGAGCACACGGTCGTCCCCGTCTGGCGGGAGCTGGTGGCTGATCTCGTCACCCCCGTCGCCGCCTTCGCTCGGCTGTGCGCCGACGACGAACCGGGCTTCCTGCTCGAATCGGTCGAGCACGGCGAGCGGTGGGGCCGGTGGTCGTTCATCGGCCGGCGACCGGCCGGCACGCTCGTGTCGCGTGGCCGTGAGGTGACGGTCGACGGTGACGTGTTCGGGGACCTCCCCACCAACGACGGCATCTTGGCCGCCGTCGAGGTGGCCCTGGCCCGCCACTCGGCTCCCGAGCTCGACGGCCTGCCCCCGCTGCACTCGGGGCTGGTCGGGTTCCTCGGCTACGACGTGGTGCGCGAGGTCGAGGACCTGCCCGACATCCCCACCGACGACCGCCACCTGCCCGATGCCGTGCTCACCGCCATCGGTGAGCTCGCCGCCTTCGACCACTTCCGCCAGCGAGTCGTGCTCATCGCCAACGCCTGGGTCGCCCCTGATGCCACCGACGCCGAGCTCGACGCCGCCTACGACGATGCCGCTGCCCGGGTGGCCACGTTGGCCGCCGACGGAGCCCGACCCCTCGACGAGCCGCTGGTCGAACCGCCCCACCCCGACGACCCGCTGCCCGACGTGCACCGCACCATGGGCGAGGCCGACTACTGCCGAGCGGTCGACGTGGCCAAGGAGCACATCCTGGCCGGAGACATCTTCCAGGTCGTGCTCTCGCAACGCTTCGACTTCGAGCTGGGCGCCGATCCCTTCGACTTCTACCGGGTGCTCCGCCAGGTCAACCCCAGCCCCTACATGTACCTCGTGCGCACGCCGGAGGTGACCCTCGTCGGCTCGTCGCCCGAGCCCATGGTGAAGTTGGTCGAGGGCCGGGTCATCTCCCGGCCGATCGCCGGCACCCGCCGTCGCGGTCGCACCGAGGAGGAGGACCGCCGCCTCGGGGCCGAGCTGCGCGAGCACCCGAAGGAGGTGGCCGAGCACGTCATGCTCATCGACCTGGCCCGCAACGATGTGGGCCGCGTGGTGCGCTTCGGCACCGAGACGGTCGACGAGACCATGGTGCTCGAGCGCTACAGCCACGTGATGCACCTCACCTCGCAGGTGTCGGGCGAGCTGGCCGAGGGCTGCACGCCCATCGACGTGCTGCGCGCCACCATGCCGGCCGGCACGGTGTCCGGTGCGCCCAAGGTGCGGGCCATGGAGATCATCGACGCCCTGGAGCCGGTCAAGCGCGGCCCCTACGCGGGCATCGTCGGCTACCTCGACTTCTCGGGCAACATCGACACCGCCATCGCCATCCGCACCCTCGTGGCCCTGCCCGACGGTCGCGCCTCGGTGCAAGCCGGTGCCGGCATCGTGGTCGACAGCGTGCCCGAACACGAAGACCTCGAGTGCCACAACAAGGCCCGCGCCCTGCTGTCGGCCGTGGCCGGCGCCCGACGCATGCACGAGGCCCGAACGGCGGTGCGGTCATGACCGGCCCGCTCGGTCTGCGCTCGGGCGGCTGGGCACCGCTGGTGCGCGACGTGGTGCGCGTCGAGGGCCCGGAGGCGTTCACCTACCTCCAGGGCCAGCTCAGCCAGGACCTCACCACCCTCGAGGTCGGCGACACGAGCTGGTCGCTGCTGCTCCAGCCCCAGGGCAAGGTCGACGCCTGGGTGCGGGTCACCCGCGTGGCCGAGGCCACGTTCGTGCTCGACGTCGATGCCGGCTTCGGCGAGGCCGTCGTGGCTCGGTTGACCCGGTTCAAGCTCCGCACGAAGGCCACCATCGCCCTCGATCCGGGTTGGTCGTTCCTGGCCGTGCGCGGCCCGGGCGACGTCCACCTGGCCCACCCGAGCGAGATCGAGGTGCTGGCCCTGCCCATCTGGTGGCCCGGCATCGTGGGCTACGACCTGCTCTTCCCGGCCGGCGCGCCGGTGACGGTCGACTGCGTCGAGCACGACCACGAGGCTCTCGAGGTGCTGCGGGTCGAATGCGGTGTGCCTGCCATGGGCGCCGAGCTCACCGAGGCCACCATCCCGGCCGAGGCGGGTCAGTGGTTGATCGATGCCTCGGTGTCGTTCGCCAAGGGCTGCTACACGGGCCAGGAGCTCGTGGCCCGCATCGACTCGCGAGGAGGCAACGTGCCCAAGCCGATCCGTGGCCTGCGGTTCGCCGATGCGACGGCGGTGGTCGCCGGTGATGTGGTCATCGTCGACGGTGACGAGGTCGGGCACGTGACCAGCGCCGTGCACTCGCCGTCGATTGGGGGTGCCACCATCGCCCTGGCCGCGCTGGCCCGCAAGGTGGCGGTGGGTGCGGTCGTGGCCGTCGGGCCGGTGTCAGCCGACGTCGTCGACCTCCCGTTTGCCTGAGCCGGGGTTGCCCGGGCCGACCGGCCGTAGGCTCGGACCGTGACCCACTACGAGGTGCTGGGCGTGTCAGCCGACGCGCTGATGGCCGACATACGCAGGGCCTACCTGCGCCTGGCTCGCGATCACCACCCCGACGTCCACGCCGTCGACGGCGACGCCGCCCAGGCCGACGCGGCCGAGCGCATGCAGGCGATCAACGAGGCCTTCGCTGTGGTCGGGGAACCGGATCGCCGGTCGGCCTACGACGCCACCTTGGCCGACGAGCGCCGGACCTCGTGGGCACCGGGCACCGTCAGCCCCGACTTCGTCCCGTTCGACGACGGGATAGATCCCGAGGATCCGGCCGCCGAGCACGACATCCCCTACGGCGACGGCTCGCCCGTGCATCGCAGCCTTCAGGTCGGCCCGGTCTTCCTGCTCGTGGTCGCCCTGCTGAGCCTGGGCTTCGGACAGCTCCTCGGCTTCCGCCCGCTCACCGCCCTCGGCGTCTTCGCCCTGCTGGCCACGCTGGTGGCCTTCGTGGCCGCTCCCGTCTACGCCATCATGCGCAGCCACATCACGACGCGAGACTGACCCCGACCCGACGCCGGCAAGAAGTGTCACCGAACCAGACAATTGAGAGCGAGGGTGTGCGCCGCGGCGACCTCTCCGAGACCCGACCTTCGTCTCGCGGCGCTCGACAGGGCCCGCCACATGAGTCGCTTCGCCTGACGGCTCAGCTCCTAAGATCCCCGCCATGTCCAAGACCTCCATGATCGCCAAGATGAAGGCCCAACCCGGCCAGCGCGACGCCATCGTCGCCGCCCTGACCGACGCCATGGCCGCCACCGAATCCGAAGAGGGCACGCTCATCTTCGCCATCAACCTCGACAAGGCCGATCCCGACACCGTGTGGATGTACGAGCTCTACACCGACGACGCCGCGCTGGGTGTCCACGGTGGCAGCGAGTCGACGGCCGCGCTGTTCGGCGCCGTCGGCGGGCTCCTGGCCGAGCCACCCCTGCTCGTGCTCGGCGAGCTGCACTCGGCCATGGGCATCGAGGCCTGAGCCGGCCCGACGTGGCCACCTACCTCGATCGCATCCTCGAGCACCATCGCCACGTCGAGCGGCGCCCCGCCGCACCGCTCGACGTGCTGGTGGACGAGGCGCGCCGCCTCCCGCCGACACGCGGCTTCCGGGCCGCGCTCGAGCGGGTGGGCGCCTCGAGCCTGGGTGTCATCGCCGAGGTCAAGCGTCGCTCGCCCTCGAAGGGCGACCTGGCCGTGGGCCTCGACCCGGCGGTGCTGGCCCGCCAGTACGAGGCCGGTGGGGCGACCTGCCTGTCGGTGCTCACCGACGAGGACTTCTTCGGTGGTTCGTTCGCCGACCTCGTCGCCGCCCGCGACGCGGTGGGGCTTCCGGTGCTGCGCAAAGACTTCACCGTCCACGAGCTCGACGTGGTCGATACCCGGATGGGCGGAGCCGATGCGGTGCTGCTCATCGCCGCCGCCCTCGACGACGCCGAGCTGGCCGCCTTCCACGACCTGGCCGTCGAGATCGGCCTCGACGTGCTCGTCGAGATCCATGACGAGGCCGAAGCCGACCGGGCCGCCGCCGTCGGGGCAACCCTCGTCGGCGTCAACCAGCGCGACCTCGTGACGTTCGAGGTCGACACCGATCGGGCCGTGCGGGTCGCCCCCTTGCTCGGGGTCGACGTGGTGCGGGTGGCCGAGTCCGGCGTCCGGGGTCCGGACGATGCGGCCGTGCTGCGAGCGGCCGGCTACCACGCCGTGCTGGTGGGGGAGTCACTCGTCACTGCCGGCGATCCCGAAGCGGGCGTCGCCGCCCTCCGAGCCGTCTGCTGAGCCGCACGGCGGCGGGCGCTCGCCGATAGCGTCCCCGGGATGCAGCATCGCTTCTTGGGGGCCAGCGGCCTCAAGGTGTCCGAGATCGCCTACGGCAACTGGATCACCCACGGGGGCCAGATCGGGGACGAGACGGCCATCGCCTGCGTGCACGCCGCCCTCGACCTCGGCATCACGACCTTCGACACGGCCGACGTCTACACGGGCACGCGGGCCGAGAAGGTGCTCGGTGACGCGCTGGCCGGCCAGCGCCGCGAGGGCCTGGAGATCTGCACGAAGGTGTACTTCCCCACGGGCAAGGGCCAGAACGACCGCGGCCTGTCCCGCAAGCACATCCTCGAGTCGGTGGAGGGATCGCTGCGGCGCCTGCAGACCGACCACCTCGACCTGTACCAAGCCCATCGCTACGACTACGAGACGCCGCTCGAGGAGACGATGGTGGCCTTTGCCGATGTCGTCCGCTCGGGCAAGGCGCTCTACATCGGCGCGTCGGAGTGGACGGCCGACCAACTCCGGGCCGGCAAGGCCCTGGCCGATGAGCTGCGCATCCCGTTCGTCTCCAACCAGCCGCAGTACTCGATGCTGTGGCGGGTCATCGAGCCGGAGGTGGTCCCGGCGTCGAAGGAGCTCGGCATCGGTCAGATCGTGTGGTCGCCCATCGCCCAGGGTGTGCTGACGGGCAAGTACCTGCCCGGCGAACCGCCGCCGGCCGAGTCACGCGCCACCGACGAGACCGGCGGTTCGGGCTTCGTCGGCCGATGGCTGCGCGACGATGTCCTGACCGCGGTGCAGGGGTTGCTCCCGCTGGCCGCCGATGCCGGGCTGACCCCGGCCCAGCTGGCCGTGGCGTGGGTGCTGGCCAACGACAACGTGTCGTCGGCCATCGTCGGTGCCACCCGCCCCGAACAGCTCGAGGACAACGTCAAGGCGTCCGGCGTGACCCTCGACGCCGACCTGCTGGCCGCCATCGACGTCGTCCTGGCCGACGTGGTGGTGGCCGACCCCGCCCTCACCACCAGCCCGGCCACTCGGATCTGACCGGAGGTCGGGCCCGTCGGCTAGCTCGCCGGGCGGGCCGCAGCCTCGACAACGGTGAGCAGCGCCGGCCCCACGCTCGTGGACCACAGGTCGGCGGCCGCGGCCTCCGTCGGGTGGATGCCGTCGGGCAGCTGCTCGGCGGCCACCTCGGCGGGCAGGCCGTCGATCAGCTCGCCGTAGGGCACGACCATCACGCCCGGGTGGTTGGCGGTCACGCGGTGCACGATGTCGTTGAAGGCCAGCACCCGGGCAGCGTGTTCGGGGCCGAGCGCTCGACGATCGTGGACGAGACCGTCGAACCCACCGCCCACCACTGGCGTGGTGGCCAGCACCACGGCGATGCCGCGGGCCTGCAACGACTGCACCGCGTAGGCGAGCTTGAGCTCCACGAGGTCGTGGAAGTCGGGAGCGTCGATCCCGGCCAGTTCGGGCGTGCCGTCGAGCTGCCACGACGCCGTCTCCCACACGCCGGTCATGAGCACGGCGACGTCGAGGTCCTGGGCCACGGCGGCAGCTGGCCACCGGACCTCCCAGCCGAGGCACCAGTCGTCAGGTCGGGCCAGCGCCGGCTGGCCGGTGGCATCGAGGCCGTGGACTCGGTGGCCCTCGGTCACGATGCCGCAGCCGAGGCGGGCGTAGCCGGGGGCCAGCTCCACGCCCGGTGAGGCCGCGTCCCACCCCGTGGCGGCGGCGCCCATGGCCACAGCGGTCGACCCACCGAACAGTCCGACGCGGGCCGGCTCGGGCGGGGCGGCCACGAGCGAGGCATCGACCGGGGGTGGTGTCGGTCGTGCCGGCGAGGTCTCGAGGGTGTGCCGAGCCTGGTCGAGGTCGAGGTCGAAGCCGGCAGCCAGTCGGTCCTGCAAGGCGAGCAGGTCGTAGGGGGCGGCAGGAGGCGGGACCAGGCCGGCCACGAGCACGACGGCCACGCCGATCGACGCCAGGGTAGGCAGCGCCCACCGATCGGGTAGCGGCTGTTCGATGAGCCGGCGTTCCAGCAGCAGGTACACGAGGCTGCCGACCGCGATGCCCACGGCCAGTTGCACGGCGGCCAGCGCAGGCCCGTCGAGCCCGGTTCGCTCGGTCTCGAGCAACTGGAACAGTGGCCAGTGCAGGACGTAGATCGAGAACGCGGCGCGGCCGAGGAAGGCCAACGGGGCCAGCCCGAGCACCCAAGGCACCGGCCCCGTATCGAGGCGGGCGGCGAGCACCACGGCCACGGCGGGGAGGGCGAACAGCCCGAGACCACCGGCGTAGAGCCAGTCGTGGTCTCGCTCGATGGCGAGCATCACGAGGACCAGTGATGCCAGGCCGACGGCACCGACCACCGCCACCGGGCGGTGCCAGCGGACAGGGACCGACCCGTCGTTGCGCGCCAGCACCATGGCCAGCGCCACTCCGGCCAGGAACTCGCCGCCGCGCACGTGGGTGCCGTAGTAGGCCGCATCGGGGGAATGGGAGATGAGAGCGGGGAGGGCGGCGAGGCCGACGGCCAGCCCGATCACGGCCATCCAGGCCCGGCGTCCGGCCACGGCCACCACGCCGGCGATCACGAGCGGGAGGAGCCAGAAGCTCTGCTCCTCGAGTGAGAGCGACCAGAAGTGCTGGAAGGCGGACGGACGCTCGAACAGGGCACCGTAGGACTGGTCGTCGAGCAGGAAGCGCCAGTTCGACACCCCAGCCAGCACCGAGCCGGCATCGCCACGCAGGTCGCCGACCGCTTCGTGGCTCCCGATCATGGCGGTGACGACGGTGGCGAAGGCCACGCCGAGCACCGTGATGGGCAGCAGTCGGCGTGCCCGTCGGCGCCAGAAGGTGCCGAACGGCTTGTCGACGCCCTTGGCTGTGAGCGACAGCCACGACGACGCGGCCAAGAAGCCGGAGAGCACGAAGAAGATGGTCATGCGGGCGAAGCCGCCCTTGACCCAGCCGATCTGCGCGTGCCACGCCAGCATCCCGAGCAGGGCGAAGCCGCGCAGGCCGTCGAGGGCCTGCACGCGTCGGGGCACGGCGGCCAGGGGCGTGGACGGGAGAGGAGTGGACATCGTTCGGGGGGGACCGTGAAGAATAGTGCCGCGATCCCTCCCGTTCACAGCGGTAGCGTGCGAGCGTGTTCGTGAAGATCTGTGGCATCACCCGGGAGGCCGACGCGCTGATGGCCGTCGCCATGGGGGCCGACGCCGTCGGCTTCGTGTTCGCGCCGTCGCCGCGTCAGATCGCCGTGACCCAGGCTCGGGACATCGCCCGCCGCCTGCCGCCGGAGATCATCACCATCGGCGTGTTCCGCGACGACGCGCCGCAGCGGGTGGTGGAGGTCGTCAACACCGCCGGGCTCCGCGGCGCCCAGCTCCACGGCCACGAGTCGCCGGCCGAGGCCAAGTGGGTGCGGGCCCGGGTGCCGTTCACGATCAAGGCGTTCAGCGTCGGCGACCGCATGCTGGAGAAGGTCGGGGACTTCGACGTCGACGCCATCCTGCTCGACGCGGCCACGCCCGGTTCCGGTCAGGTCTTCGACTGGACGCTGGCCGAGTCGATGCCAGTCGATCAACGGCTCATCCTCGCCGGGGGGCTCACACCCGAGAACGTGGACACGGCCATCGAGCGCGTGCGCCCCTGGGGTGTCGATGTCTCCACCGGCGTGGAGTCGTCCCCCGGCATCAAGGACGT
>Ga0105047_10002093_pt1 | contig 35745 bp, 32 predicted proteins | sample MAT04_FD_78384 | JGI IMG/M metagenome (GOLD analysis project Ga0105047, IMG submission 78384) | Freshwater microbial communities from Lake Fryxell liftoff mats and glacier meltwater in Antarctica - MAT-04 (megahit assembly) | ecosystem: Environmental > Aquatic > Freshwater > Ice > Liftoff... | reverse complement strand
GGAGATCACCAATGCGATCTCGCTCAACACCGCTGTGATGACGGGCTCGCGAATTCTCGGCCCGGCTCTCGCCGCCGCCCTCAAGGGCCCACTGGGAGCCGGGTGGTTGTTCATCGTGAACGGTGTCTCGTTCGTCGCCATGCTCTGGCCACTGGTCGCCATCGACCGAACGAAGCTGCACCCTGCTCCGGTGGCGAAGCGTGGCGGCACGCCGGTGCGCGATGCATTCCGCTTCATCATCCATGACCGGCGGCTGCTGGTGGTCTTCGTCACGTTCACGGTCGTCGGCACCTTCGCGTTCAACTACAGCGTCTCGCTGCTCAAGATCGCCGACGTGCGGTATGGCAGCAAGCCGTTCTTCGGCATCCTCTTGGCGGCCACCGGGCTGGGCAGCATGATCGGCTCGTTGTTCACTGGTGCACGCGCCCGAGTCACGACCTACTGGTTCTTCGGCAACGGTCTGCTCCTCGGCGTCAGCGGCCTCGTCTTCTCGTGGGCGCCAAATGCCTGGGCGGCGCTGCTGCTTGCGTTGCCGGTCGGGTTCGGTGGTGCTGCCTTCATCGCCGCGCTGAACGCCATCGTGCAGCAGGAGTCGCCTCCTGACATGCGTGGTCGGTTGCTCGCCCTGTCCGCCGTCGCCTTCCTCGGCACCGCCCCGATCGGCGCGCCGATCACCGGTTGGATCGCGGACCACGTCGGTGCTGAATGGAGCCTTGCCTACGGCAGCGTGATCGCTCTCGTCTCCGTGACGATCGGCTTCACTCTGCGATGGCGTTCAGTACGGGCAGAGGTTCCAGCCGACCAGCACCAGCCTGCCCCGGTGCTCGTTGATCACTCCGACGCTGGCGGTGTCGTTCCAGAGTGACGCTCCGCCAGACGCAGGCAGGTTCAGCATGCGGGCAGTCAGGATTCGACTGAGATGGCCATGGGTGAAGGCCACGACCGCACGACCGGCGCCCACTCGCTCGACCTTGGCGACGAAGGCATCGCACCGAGCCGAGACCTGCAGAATGCTCTCGCCGCCCGGACAGCCCGTTTCGAAGAGGTCCCACTCTGGGTCCCGTTCCATGATCTGTGAACTGGTCAGCCCTTCGTACTCGCCGTAGTCGAACTCCATCAAGCCGTCCAACGATTCCGCGGGTCGGTTGGGGAGGGCAAGCTCGGCGGTACGAGCTGCGCGCTCGAGCGGGCTGGTGTAGACGAGCGGCTCGCGGCCGTCCAGCAGCTCCTCGATCAGCGGGCCGACGGCCAACGCCTGCGTCACGCCCTGCTCGGTGAGGCTCAGGTCGGTGCGACCGGTGTGCTGTCCCGACACCGACCACTCGGTGGCGCCGTGGCGGACGAGCAGGACGAGCGCGGGCAGCGACGCAGAATGTGACACGGACGGAGAGGGTAGGCGACACTGGGCACGATGCCCGCTCGTCAGTTCCGCACGACCATCATGTGGTTCCGTCGTGATCTCCGTCTGGCCGACCTGCCGGCGCTGCACTCGGCGGCAGCCGACGGCGCTCATGTGGTTCCACTGTTCGTGGTCGACCCGGCTTTTGCGAAGTCGGGGGCACCGCGGCGCGCCTTCATGGCCGACGCGTTGCAGGCCTTGGACGATTCGATGGGTGGGGCGTTGGTCTACCGCCACGGTGATCCCGCAGCAGTGGTTCCGGCGCTGGCCTCCGAAGTCGGAGCCCATGCAGTGTACGTCTCGCGTGACTACGCGCCCTACGGCCGAGCGCGAGACGCGGCAGTAGCTGCAGCGCTGGCCTCGCTCGGTGCTCGATTGCACGGCGTCGGCAGCCCGTACGCGGTCGCCCCCGGTGACGTCAACAAGGGCAATGGCACTCCGTATGCAGTGTTCACCCCCTTCTCGAAGGCGTGGCGAGTGGTTGGGTGGGACGCCCCTCTTGACGAGCCTGACGTGAAGTGGCACGGTGCGCCGACCATCCCTTGCGACGGCCCACCTTTGCGTCCACACACCGACGTCGACCCGCGTGCGTGCAGTTCTGTTCGCCCAGCGAGCGAAAGTGCACGAACGCAGTGGGAAGCGGCGAGTGAAGTCGGAGCGCATCACCAGTGGCAGCGGTTTCTGCCAATCGTGGCTCAGTACCGCGACCTGCGCAATCTGCCGGGCGTGGAGGGCACTAGCCGACTCTCGGCGGCGCTGCGCTGGGGTCTGGTGCACCCGCGGCAATTGCTGGCCGACCTCGAGCCAAGTGCCGGCGCCGACACGTTCGCCAGCGAGATGGCCTGGCGCGACTTCTATGCCGACGTGCTCTTCCGCAACCCCATGACCGCCCGTGAGAACCTGAACCCGCGTATGAGCACGATGGCAGTCGATACCGGCGCTGCTGCTCTGGAGCGCTTCGAGCGATGGACGACAGGACAGACCGGATACCCGATCGTCGATGCAGGCATGCGCCAATTGCACGCCTCGGGCTGGATGCACAACCGAGTTCGCATGCTGGTAGCCAGCTTTCTGGTCAAGGATCTGCACCTGCCCTGGCAGTGGGGTGCACGTCACTTCATGCAGCACCTCATCGACGGTGACCTGGCGTCGAACAGTCATGGCTGGCAGTGGACTGCGGGTACCGGTACCGACGCCTCGCCGTACTTTCGGATCTTCAACCCAACAACGCAGGCGCTGCGCTTCGACCCGGACGGCGACTATGTCCGTCGCTGGCTTCCGGAGTTGGCCGGTATCAGCGGGGGTGAGGTGCACGAACTAGGTCTCCTGCAATCCGACGGCTACCCGCCGCCCATGGTCGACCACTCGGTCGAGCGCGAGGAAGCGCTGCAGCGTTACCGCCAGGTGACCGCTGGCAGTCGGTAGCCTGGAGTGCCAATCGCATCCGATGCGCCGAGTTGTTGAACGGCAGGTGAGCCATGCTCGACGAACGCAAAACAGCAATCCTCAGAGCCGTGGTCCAGGAGTACATCGCGACCGCGCAACCGGTCGGCTCCACTCACATCGCCAACGCCCCTGGTGTGCGGGTGAGCTCGGCAACCGTGCGGAACGAGATGGCCGTGCTCGAGCAAGAGGGTTACCTCGCGCAGCCGCACACGTCGGCCGGGCGGATTCCCACCGACAAGGGTTACCGCTTCTTCGTCGACCACATGGCCCAGCCGGGCAGGCTGGACACCCAGTCGTCACAGCGCGTCGGTGCCTTCTTCGACTCGGCGCACGGTCGACTCGAGGAGCTCTTGCACCAGACCACCAACCTGCTCGCCCAGGTGTCTCACCATGCGGCTGTCGTCGTTGGTCCGCGAGCGGAGATCGCGGTAGTGCGCTCGGTACAGGTGGTGGGACTGGTGGGCCGCCATGCAACGGTCGTTGCCGTGCTGTCCAATGGAGTCGTCGAGAACCAGGTCGTCGAGCTGACCACCGACGTGTCCGAAGTACGGCTGTCCGCAGCAACTGCGCACTTGCAGGCACACATGGTGGGGCGGTCGCTGGACAGTGGCGTGCACGTTCCGCTCACCGGTGACCGCGAACTCGATGCTGTGTGCATGGCCGCCGCCGGCGCACTTGACGGCTTCGTTGCGGATGAGCAGGTTTTCGTGCAGGGGGCGTCGTCCATGGCCCACGCGTTCGATGCCGTCGACACGGTGCGTTCGGTGCTGCGCACGTTGGAGCAGCAGTACGTGATGGTCACCTTGGTGCGCGATGTCTTGAATCGTGGCCTGTCGGTCGCCATCGGCGCCGAGCACGGGGTCGAGCCGCTCGTGGCATGCTCGGTCGTCGTTCGCCCAGTGGTCGTCGATGGCGAGCAGGTCGGCACCATCGGTGTGCTCGGGCCGACACGAATGGATTATCCGCAGGCCCTCGCTACCGTCGAAGCGGTGAGCGATCGATTGGGTCGGCACCTCAGCGACGGTGGGAGCTCGAATGGCTGACGATTACTACGCACTGCTCGGCGTGCCCCGCACGGCCAACAGCGACGAACTGAAGAAGGCGTACCGCAAACGAGCCCGCGAACTGCATCCCGACGCCAATCCTGGCGATGCGGCCGCAGAGGAGCAGTTCAAGAAGGTTGCACGGGCGTACGAGGTGCTCAGCGACGCTGACGCTCGGGCCCGCTACGACCGCTTCGGCGAGCAGGGCGTCGGCGGCGCGAACGGCCCCAACATGGGCGACATGTTCGGTGGCGGCGCCGGCGGTGGCCTTGGCGACCTGTTCGACGCCTTCTTCGGCGGTGGCGGCGGTGGCGGGCCATTCGGTGGTGGCGGCCGCGGGCCATCGGGCCCTCCACGCGGTCAAGACCTGGAGGTCGTTGCCGACGTCGCATTCGAGCAGGCTGTTTTCGGTGCCACGGTGCCAGTCACGCTGCGCACGGCGCTGCGCTGCGAGGACTGCAGCGGTAGCGGTGCCGGCGAGGGCACCAAGCCAGTGACGTGTAGCGAGTGCAACGGGCGCGGCCAGGTTCAGCGGGTGCGTCAGAGCCTGTTGGGGCAGATGGTCACCTCGTCGGTGTGTCAGAAGTGCAGTGGGCTCGGCCAGGTCATCGTCACTCGCTGTCCGAAATGCGCCGGCGAAGGTCGGATGGTCAGCGAGAAGACATACCAGGTGGACGTTCCGGCAGGTGTCGACACCGGTTCCACGTTGCGGCTCACGGGCCGCGGCGCCGTTGGCGCGCGCGGTGGCGCCGCCGGCGACCTCTACGTCCACATTCGCGTGGCTGCCCACGAGCGCTATCGCCGGGAGAACGACGATCTCATCACCGACCTGCCGGTGTCGATCGCTCAGGCTGCTCTGGGGGCCAGGTACCTACTGCCGACACTCGACGGTGACGAGGAGATCTTGGTTCCTGCAGGCACCCAACCAGGCCGAGAGTTCGTCCTGCGTCAGCGCGGCGTACCGCGGCTGCAGGGTCGCGGTCGCGGCGATCTTCGGGTGCGAGTACAGGTCCAGGTGCCCACCAAGCTCAGCGATGCCGAGGTCGAGCTTCTCAAGAAGTTGGCCGAGCTACGCGGCGAGGAGCTGCACTCGGAGAACGGGCTTTTCGCCCGCATCAAGTCGGCGTTCCAGTGAACCCGGCGCTGCGTTCCAGCGCGGCGCACGTCTTCGTGGAGTCCCTGGGCGACCTGACGCTGCAACCCGACGATGCCCACCATCTGTTTCGTGTGCTGAGGCTCAGGGATGGTGAGTGTGTGACCGCCAGTGACGGCTGCGGCGGTTGGCGGCCCACGGAGGTGGCCGGGCACTCGTTGCGCCCAGTCGGAGAATCGACGCTGGAGCCAGCGGTGCCGCAGCTCACGATCGCGAGCGCGATTCCAAAGGGCGATCGGGCCGAGTGGATGGTCCAGAAGCTGACCGAGATCGGCGTCTCGGAAATCGTGTTGCTGCACTGCGACCGCAGCGCGGTGCGCTGGGAGGGTGACCGCGCAGAGCGACAAACGGTACGGGCGCGTAGGGTCGCAAGGGAAGCGGCAATGCAGAGTCGACGGGTCTGGTTGCCGGTCATCACCGGTCCGCTCCCGTGCCTCGAAGTGTTGGCCCACGACGGAGTCGCAGCCGCGGAGCCTGCAGGCGTGGCCGTCAGTGCGCTGCTCGGGCGGCCTGCGACAGTGGTGATCGGTCCGGAGGGTGGATTCTCCGAGCGGGAACTGGCAGGGGCAGCGACGTTGGTCGCTCTCGGCCCGAACGTGCTGCGCATCGAGACCGCTGCGTTGGTTGCTGCGGTCAGTTTCTTGACATAATATTTCCAATTCCGTCGCTGAGTGATTCGCGCTCACTATCCGTTGGTTTTTTGGCACCGGTGTGACATGATGGCGCTCATCGTGTGCTGGGCGGACCAGCCGCAGGAAAGAACGAGGACTGAAATGCGCGAGTTCGACGATGACGATGTCATCGCCTCCCCTTACAGCCGCAAGGTCGGTGAGCGGTTACGCGTCATCCGGCGCCAGAAGCGGTTCTCGCTCCAGGAAGTCGAAGCCTCGTCGAACGAGGAGTTCAAGGCGTCCGTTCTGGGCGCGTACGAGCGGGGAGAACGGGCCATTTCGGTGCCCCGACTCGAGCGCTTGGCCAAGTTCTACAACGTGCCCGTCGACCAGCTGTTGCCGCGAGAGGACGTCACCCCGTCCAACGAAGCAGAGCTGCCCAACAGCAAGAAGCTGGCGGTCGATCTGTTGAAGCTGACGCAACTCAGCGGTCAGCCATTCGAAATGCTGGCCCGCTTTCTGAAGATGATCCAGGTGCAGCGCCAAGACTTCAACGGCAAGGTCATCACCGTTCGTGGTGACGACACACGTGCCATCGCAGCAATGCTCGATGTTCCGGTCGATCAGGTCGGTCAGCGTCTCGATGCGCTCGACCTCCTGTTCCGGCCCTGACCTCCTCGCTGTACGCTGCCGCTCGTCGTGAGCCAGCCACCCGTCGTTCAGCCCTTCGGGGTCTATCTCCACATTCCGTTCTGCGCCGAGCGGTGCGACTATTGCGCCTTTGCCACATGGACCGATCGTGGTCATCTGCAGGACCAGTATCTGTCGGCGCTGAAGACCGACATACTGCGATCCGAGCTGGCAGAGGTCACCAGCGTGTTCGTGGGCGGCGGGACACCCACACTGGTTGATGCTGCGGCACTCGGTGACGTCCTGCGGGCAATCCCGACGGTCCCCGACGCCGAGGTCACCGTCGAGTGCAACCCGGACGACGTGACCGTGGAGATGTACCGCACCTTTCGCGCTGCGGGCGTCAATCGCGTCAGCATCGGTGTGCAGTCGATGGTGCCGGCGGTGCTCACCGCTCTTGGCCGAACTCACGACCCCGACAACGTCCGCCTCGCCGTCGCCGCAGTCCGCGAGGCAGGAATTCCCACGTTCAACCTCGACCTGATCTACGGCGCCGCCGGCGAGACATTCGACCAATGGCGCACGACGTTGGAGGGAGCCATTGCCCTCGAGCCGCTACACATCTCCGCCTATGCGCTGACAGTGGAGGCTGGAACGCCACTGGCACTCGAACCCGAGCGGCACCCCGACGACGACGATCTCGCCGACAAGTACGAACTGGCCGACGAGCTACTGACCGCCGCCGGCCTGGCCAACTACGAGGTCAGCAACTGGGCCCGTCCCGGCCACGAGTGCCGGCACAACATCCTGTACTGGCGCCAAGGCAACTACCTCGGGTTCGGCAGCGCGGCGCACAGCCACCGTGATGGCCACCGCTGGTGGAACGTTCGCACGCCCGAGCGCTACATCGCCGCCGTCGAAGGTAACGAGACCACCGAGGCAGCAGGGGAGACACTCGACGACGCGACCCGCCGCGTGGAGGGACTGCAGTTGGCCATTCGTATGCGCGACGGGGTGCCGGCGAGCGCGCTGGACGTGGACGGGCTCGAAGGATTGGTCGAAACCGACGGAGAACGTGTGCGACTGACCCGGACAGGCCGTCTTCTCGCCAACGAAGTGTCGTTGCGGCTGCACTGACTGCTAGATTCAACGCTCGCTACACGGGCGTGTAGCTCAGTTGGTTAGAGCGCCACGTTGACATCGTGGAGGTCCTGGGTTCGATTCCCTGCACGCCCACCGGTGTCGTCGACACCACAGCGGTCTGTTCGCAGCCGAAGTCGAAACGCCTCCGCGGTTCAACTCTCCAGTCACTGGGTACAGCGGGGAGTGCCCCGTGTCGTGTCGAACCGCTACGAACTCGCTTCGCTCCTCGGCGCCGGCGGTTCCGCTCGTGTCCATGAGGCCCGAGACCTTTTGCTCGATCGGCGAGTAGCGATCAAGCTGCTCGACAGTGACGCCGCCGCGTCCAACGACCCCGCCGGCCGCGACCGATTCCTGCGCGAGGCCCAAGCCTTGGCTCGGTTCGAGCATCCCCATGCGGTCTCGGTGTACGACACCGGCGATGTCGATGGTGATCTGTTCATCGTGATGGAGTTGGTCGAGGGTACGTCGCTGGCTCATCTGATTGCGACGAGCGCGTCGATGTCGGAGCTCGACGTGGTGCGGGTCGGCGCGCAGCTGCTCGACGCGTTGGATGCTGCGCACACAGCCGGGTTGGTTCACCGAGATGTCAAACCCTCCAACGTACTGATCGACCTGTGTGGTGACGTGAAGCTGGCCGACTTCGGGATCGCCAAGCGTTTCGATGATCTTGCGGCATCGCTGACGACGGCGGGCTCCGTGATCGGGACGCCGCAATACCTGGCCCCCGAACAAGCGGCCGGGCACTCGGCCACGCCGCAATCCGATGTGTACTCCACCGGCGTCGTGCTCTACGAGATGTTGACCGGGGCTCGGCCCCCTGCGTCGAGAGGTCGAGGCGTTGTCGCCGATGTGAGGAATTCTCGTCCAGGAGTGTCCCAGTGGCTGGCGACCGTGGTGTCGCATGCGCTCGCTGTTCACCCGGAGGATCGTTTCGCGACCGCTGCGGACATGGCCTCGGCGCTGCGCAGCGGGGTGCCGGCAACCTCTATGGCGGTGAGCGAACCCACGCAGCTTTCGCCACACACTTCGGCGGAGAACACACCGACGCAGGTGATCTCGCCTGACCAGCGGACGGCAGTGTGGCTCGCCTCGGCTGCATCGACTACCCCTACCGAGCTTCAACAGGTGACACCTCCGATGCGGCCCGGGCGTCGACGCAGGGTGCTGCTTGCGGCAGCGCTCGTTGTCCTGATCGCCCTGATCTGGTTCGCCGTCCAGGAGTCATCCACCAAGCTGTCGATCTCTGAGCCGGTCGCTACGTCGTCCATACCGGTCGCGACGAGCACAGTGCCGCAAACGGCTCCCACGACCCAGCCACCACCAGTCGAACTGATTCCGGGATTTTTGGCCACCGACAACACCCAGCAGTTCATCGACCAGCTGCGCACCGGTCAGGATGTGGCCGGTCAGCAGTCGACGCGGCTGGCCGATTCATTGCAGAAGCTGTTGGACATGGAACCCGAGCGTCGACCGAAGGACGCGGAGAAGCTCGTGAGGGAACTGGGGGAATGGGTCGAGAAGGCGGAAATCGATCCGGTCGTGGCCGACGCGGCACTCAAGCTCCTCATCGATCTCGGCGCCGGATCGGCTGGATGACCGATCGGCCTTCGATGCAGCGGCCGACCCGAGTTCGCTGAAGTAGTTCCTCGGCCCTCCCGGTCGTCCGCCGTTACAGTCATCACCCGTGTCCGCCGAATTCGCCGCCCGAGTGAAGGCCGCAGCTGAACTGCTGGAAGCGGTGATCGCCGACCGTTCGCTGTTGCAGGCGCTGCCATTGGAGCAGCGGACCCGTCTGCTGAGCGCGGCGGGCGATGTCTACGAGCCTGATGTCGAGGCCCGCCGCCGGCAGATCAAGACCGAGCGCCGCGAGCTGAAGCAGCAGAAGGCACAGCGTGACCAAGGGGCGCTCAACGAGACAGGCATTCGGTCCTTGCGGGCCAAGCCGGTGTTCACCACCCCCAACTTCTTCGCGCCGGCGTTGTCCGAGCCCGACTCGATCGATGATGAAGCGACCGACGAGCGTGAGTCGGCGCAGCCGCAGCACTGTTACATCTGCAAGCAGAAGTACTCGCGGATCCATCCGTTCTACGACCAGTTGTGCCCGGAGTGCGCCGTGTTCAACCATGCCAAGCGCAGCGAGACAGCCGACCTCTCCGGACGGGTCGCGCTGCTCACAGGAGGGCGCGTCAAGATCGGCTACCAAGCCGGTATCAAGCTGCTCCGCGCCGGTGCCCAACTGATCGTGACCACCCGGTTTCCGCGTGACTCGGCCCAGCGGTACGCAGCTGAAGCGGACTTCTCCGACTGGGGTCATCGGTTGCAGATCTTCGGGCTCGATCTACGCCACACTCCAAGTGTCGAGGCGTTCTGCCAGCACCTGCTCGACACGCGCGACCGACTCGACTTGATCGTCAACAACGCCTGCCAGACCGTGCGTCGACCACCCGACTTCTACCGTCACATGATGGACACCGAATCGGGGGCACTGTCCACGTTGTCACCTACCGCGGCGGGCTTGTTGGGCGCTTACGAGGGCCTGCGTGGATACGACATGTTGTCGTCGGGCCGCTCCGACGGGGCTACCGCGCTGCCCGTCCTGCCCGTGGGCGTCACGCACTCGGCGCAGTTGTCGCAGGCCGAGCTGCTCCCGGAAGACACGGGCGGCCGTGGCGACCTCTTTCCCCAGGGTCGGCTGGACCAGGACATGCAGCAGGTGGACCTACGGGACCGTAACTCGTGGCGGCTCACGCTGGCCGAGGTCTCGTCGGTGGAGCTTCTCGAAACGCAGCTCGTGAACGCCGTGGCACCGTTCGTGCTGAACGCACGGCTGAAGCCGTTGATGCTGCGCACACCAGACCGCGACAAGCACATCGTCAATGTCTCTGCGGTGGAGGGCCAGTTCTACCGGCGTTTCAAGACGACCCGCCACCCGCACACCAACATGGCGAAGGCCGCGCTCAACATGATGACCCGTACCTCTGCCGCGGACTATCACGCCGATGGAATTCACATGAACAGCGTCGACACCGGCTGGGTCAGCGACGAAGACCCTGTGCACATTGCCGAACGCAAGACAGCGCAGCACCACTTTCACCCGCCCTTGGACATCGTCGACGGTGCGGCGCGCATTGTGGACCCCATCATCGACGGTGTGAACACTGGTCGGCACGTGTGGGGCCAGTTCCTCAAGGACTACAAACCAACGGACTGGTAGCGGGAGCCAAACCAGCAAGTGCTGGTTGACTGTGAAGCCCATGCCTGTCCTGCTCGCACTCGGCTCCGCGCTCGTATACGGCGTGGGCGACTACTTCGGCGGGCGAGCCAGCCGACACCAGGCCAGTGTGGTCGTTGCTGCCTTCGGGCAGATGGTGAGTCTCGTGTTGGTGTTGGCGGCAGTCGTCGTCATGGGTACCCCGTTACCGTCAGCCAGCACCTGGGCGTGGAGCGCGTTCGCCGGCGTCGTGGGTGCACTCGGAATCGCAGGGCTGTATCACGGCTTCGCCCACGGCGAGATCTCGGTCGTGGCGCCGACCAGCGCAGTCGTCGGCGCCGCCGTTCCGGTGGTCGCCGGGCTGCTGTTGGGAGAGCGCCCGAGTGGGCTCGCGCTGTTGGGCATCGTGATCGCGGTCACGGCGGTTGCCCTGGTGAGTGGGGCGATCGGCACTCGCCAACACAACACGCCATCGCGAATCGTCGTGCTGGCGGTCGGCGTCGGCGCCTGTTTCGGTCTGCTGTTCGTCGCGCTCGACCAGACCGATTCGAACTCGGGCGTGTGGCCGCTCGTGATCGCGCGGTTCGCCTCGGTTCCGATGCTGATCGGCTTGGCTGGGTTGACCCGATCGCGGCCTTCTCGCCACCGCGGCTCGCTACAGCTCGCGGTCGGTGCCGGTGTCTTCGACATGGGCGCCAACGTCCTGTACCTCGCAGCGGTACGCGGCGGCATGTTGTCCATCGTGTCCGTGGTTGCCTCGCTCTATCCGGCGAGCACTGTCGCGCTTGCCTTCTCCCTCGACAAGGAGCGGCTCACCAAGTGGCAGGCGGTCGGGCTCGCTGCAGCCGCACTTGCTCTCGTGTTGGTCAGCCTCAGCCGTCAGTAGTGCCCTCTGCCGAGGCGTCGACGACGACCTGACTCTCGCGGGCGGCTGCCGCGAAGATGCCCTTGGCCATGAGGCTCGGCTCAGCCTTTCGCCGGGCAAGGTACACCGCCGAGCGGCCAGCGTGAATCTCTGCGTCGGCCGGGGCCGCCCAGCCGGCAAGGTCTGCCATATGACAGGCAAGGCGAACGTCGCCCTGGGCAATGGCCTGATCAGCGCGTCGCAGCAGTACGCCGGCGCCGCCGGCCAGTTCTGCGATGGCGGCTGCGAGGTGGGCGTCCGGGGAGGGTTTCAGCCGCGACGCGGCCCCGTCCCACCAACCGCCGAACTGGCGCCAGATGCCGCGAACGACGAACTCAGGCTCGTCGTAGAACGGCCGCAGATACGGCTTGGCCAGTGTCTCCTCCGGCACCCGCACGCTGTGCATGATCGTGTCGAGGTTCGCTCCCGAATTCATCAGCGTCACCACGTCTGCCACGAGGTTCTCCAGCGCCGTCGCCACGTCATCGAGCACACGCGCAATCCGCTCAGCGCCCTCGATGGGCAATCCGTGTGCGGGCAGCAGCAGCTCGGGCCCCTTGGCGATCATCTTGCGCAGCGCCGCCGCCCACTCGATGGGGTAGCGCTGCACCTTCTGTGGGTTGCCTGCATTCGGGAAGTTCCAGATCAGGAAGTCGCCCGTCATCAACGCCTTGCGCTCCGGTAGCCACGCCCACAGGTGATCGTCGGTCTCACCGCGATCGTGATGCAGTTCGATCTGTTCACCACCGACATGAAGTTCTCCTGCGTCGGCGAAGGTGGTCTCGGGTCGCATCGTGGCCGAGGGCAGGAAGCGACGACCGATTCGTGGTGCGCTGCCTGCGGAGGCAACGTCGTCACCGCCGAGCGTCAAGTCGAGATCGCCCGAGATTCCGCCGAACTGGCGCGCATTGATCAGCAGGTTCCAGTCGTTGGTGTACTCGTAGCGGTCCATGCGCATGGCGACGTTCTCATGGCCCACCACCATCGGCCGATCGTCGGTGAAGAACATGCTGCCGCCGATGTGGTCCGCATGGCCATGGGTGTAGACGAGATGACTGACCCGCGAGCTGCTCCAGCCACGCAGCGATTCGCGTACGGCTCTGCCACTCTGCGCGCCCGATGCGTCGAAACACACAAGTCCCTCGTCAGTGCTGAGCGCCACACAATGACTGAAGCTCTCCACCATCGCGATGCCGTCAGCGATCTCGCTGAGTTCGTTGGTCACTCGGTTCACGGGTTGGTCGGTGACTCCACTGTCGATGATGCGCGACGAGAGTGCCAGAAGGTCTGCCATGCGGCCGACGGTAGCCGTCACAGCGGCCTAGCGGGGTAGGCCCAGCACGCGTTCGCCGAGGATGTTGCGCATCACGTTCGACGTGCCGCCCATGATGGTGTAGCCCGGCGCATAGGCGAGGCCCTTGGTGGTGTCGTCCCACAGCATTGCCTGCGGCCCCAGCACCCGCGACACGAAGTCGCTGACGCGAACCTCGTGCTCGGTGCAGAAGCACTTGGTTGCTGCGCTGAAGCCGGCGGGCGCCTGCTTGAGCGTCTCACGGATCACCAGAATTCGGCCGATGCGGTAGCCGATCTCCAGCTTTGCGATCTCGTCGCGCACCACGGAGTTGGTCGTGTCGGCGAGCGCCAGTGCCGTGAGGTAGTGAGCGTGGTTGCTGACCAGTCGGTCGATGCCACCGCGCTCGTGCTCGAGTTGACGCATGGTCTGCTTGAAGGCGCCGCCCTCGAGGCCGACCAGGTTCTCCACCGGTACGCGTGCATCGGTGAAGAAGACCTCGCAGAAGTGGCGATTGGTGGTCATGTCCTTGATCGGGCGCACCTCGATGCCAGGCGTGTTCATCGGCACGATGACTTCACTGATGCCTGCGTGCGGCGGGCCGTCCTGGGAGGTACGGCAGATGAGGTAGCAGTAGTCGCTGACCGCTCCGAAGCTCGTCCAGATCTTCTGCCCGTTGATCACGAAGACGTCGCCGTGCCGCTCGGCCGTCGTGTTCAGGCTGGCCAGATCGCTGCCCGCATTCGGCTCGCTCATGCCGATGCACCAGGTGGTTTCGCCGCTGACAATGCCAGGCAGGAAGGCTGCCTGCTGGTCTGGCGTGCCGTACGCCAGGAGAGCCGGTCCCATCTGACGATCTCCGAACCACGATGCTGCGATCGGGGCGCCGGCCTTGATCAGTTCTTCGCCAACGATCAAGCGGTCGATCGCCGGGCTCGCCGTGCCGCTGTAGGGGTTGTCCGGCCAGGTCATTCCGATCCAGCCATGGCCGGCCAGTTCCTTGGAGAACTCCTTCGAGTAGCCGTTGATCCACGAGTCGTTGCTGCGACCGTGTCGAGCAACGCCGTCGGCGGCTACCGCAATCGCCCTCTCGCGAAGTGCCAGCTGCTCGGTTGTCCAAGAAAAGTCCATCGCGCCTGATGCTAGGGGCGTGGGCGTCGGCAGCGGAACTCGACATGCTCGTTTGCCTGGGCGTGAGCCTGGCGAGCTAAGGTGATACAAGTCCGATACAAGTTGTGAATTCTACGCTGTGAGAAGGGTGTGCCGTCATGGCAAAGATCAAGGTCAAGAGCCCGGTCGTCGAGATGGATGGCGACGAGATGACGCGCATCATCTGGCAGTTCATCAAGGACAAGCTGATCCTGCCGTATCTCGACATCGAGCTCGACTACTACGACCTCGGCATCGAGCACCGCGACGCCACGAACGACCAGGTCACCATCGACTCGGCCAACGCCACCAAGCGCCACGGCGTCGCAGTCAAGTGCGCCACCATCACGCCCGATGAGCAGCGTCTGGAGGAGTTCGGCCTGAAGAAGATGTGGAAGAGCCCGAACGGCACCATCCGCAACATTCTCGGCGGCGTCATCTTCCGCGAACCCATCGTCATCTCCAACATTCCGCGCCTCGTGTCCGGCTGGACCAAGCCGATCGTCATCGGTCGTCACGCGCACGGTGATCAATACAAGGCCACCGATTGGAAGGTGCCTGGTGCTGGCACCGTGACCATGACGTACAAGCCCGCAGACGGCGGCGCGTCCGTCGAGATGACCATCGCCGAATACGGCGACGACGGCGGCGTGGTGATGGGGATGTACAACTACAACGACAGCATCCGCGATTTCGCTCGCGCGTCACTGCGGTACGGCCTCAACCGCGGTCTGCCCGTGTACCTCAGCACGAAGAACACCATCCTCAAGGCCTACGACGGTTCGTTCAAAGACATCTTCGAAGAGGTCTACCAGACCGAATTCAAGGCCGAGATGGACGCCGCCGGCATCACCTACGAGCACCGCCTGATCGACGACATGGTCGCCTGCGTGATGAAGTGGGAGGGTGGCTACGTCTGGGCCTGCAAGAACTACGACGGCGACGTGCAGAGCGACACGGTGGCCCAGGGCTACGGCTCGCTCGGTCTGATGACCAGCGTGCTGATGACCCCGGATGGCAAGACGGTCGAGGCCGAAGCAGCCCATGGCACCGTGACTCGCCACTACCGCGAGCATCAGAAGGGCAACAAGACCTCCACCAACCCGATTGCCAGCATCTACGCCTGGACGCAGGGCCTGACGTACCGCGGTCAGATGGACGAGACGCCCGACGTGGTGGCGTTCGCCCGAGCGCTGGAGAACGTCTGCGTCGAAGCAGTAGAGGCCGGCGAGATGACGAAAGACTTGGCCCTGCTGATCAGCAAGGACGCCCCGTGGCTGACCACCGAGGAGTTCCTCGACGCGCTCGATCGTCGCCTCCAGGCAAAAATGGCCTAGGCAATGCCGGCTTCGCTGTCGAGCTCGGTTTTGTAGTCGTCAGCGAGAAGGGCTCGCATAGCCACCTCGTCCTCGACCACTCCTTGGCTGGCCAACACTGCTGACCCGTCGGGCACGTCGGCCATTTCGGCCCACACGTCGGTGTCCCACAAGCCACTGCGCATGAACGCCTTGGCGCAGTGCATGTAGGTGGTTTCCAGCCGGAAGACGATGGCCGACCTGGGCACCGTTGGCAGGTCGAAACTGGCCAGTAGGTCAGGATCGGTGCTGATGTGCGCCGACCCGTTCATTCGCACGGTCTCCGTCTGCCCGGGGGTGATCAGCAGCAGGGCGACCTTGCCGGTGGCGACGACGTTCATCAGCGTGTCGAGCCTGTTGTTGCCGCCCAGATCGGCGAGCGCGAGGTGGGAAGGAGAGAGCACCTTGATGAAACCGCTCGGACCTCCTCGCGGCGACACGTCGGCATTCCCATCAGCGTCGAAGGTGCCGATTGCGACAAACCGGCACCGAGACGCAACGGCGGCGGTTGCTGCATCGAGTCGGGGCCGCTCCTTGCCCAGGGTGAGTGGGTGTGCGTTGCGATAGTGGGTTCGGAGGACCTCGAGCGTTTCCACTCGGTGGCGGTCGTTGTGGGGATCGAACATTTCGCAACCGTATCGTTGAGTGCCCATGCGGCTGACAGACTTCGAGTACGAGCTCCCCATCGAGCGCATTGCACAGCGCCCCATCGAGCCACGCGACTCTGCGCGCCTGCTAGTGGATCAGGGTTCCCAAACACCGTTGCACCGGCGTGTTGCCGATCTCGGTGAATACCTGCGCGATGGCGATGTCCTGGTCGTCAACGACACCAAGGTGATCCCTGCGCGGTTGCGGCTGACGCGCGCGACGGGTGGCGCCGCCGAAGTACTCCTCTTGGAGCCGCTCGATGATCAGCGACGCACGTGGGAGGCAATGGTCCGCCCTGCGAAGAAGATGCTGCCCGACGAGGAGCTGTTCGCGAATGGGCAGCCACTCGTTCGTGTGCTGCGCCGTAGTGCGGCGGGCGACACCATGATCGTCGAGCTGGTGGGCGAGGGCGACCCGCTCGCGCTGCTGGCGGCACATGGTGAGATGCCGCTACCGCCGTACATCACCGCACCGCTCGAGCGACCCGACCGCTACCAGACCGTGTATGCGAATCAGCCGGCCTCCAGTGCGGCCCCGACAGCAGGGTTGCACCTCACGCCGGAACTGATGGACTCGTTCGTCGCTCGCGGCATCGAGATCGCCAGGGTCGAACTGGTCGTTGGCCTGGACACGTTCAAACCGGTGAGCGCCAACGACCCGCGAGACCATCAGATCCACACCGAGCGATATTGCGTGTCCCAGGACGTCGTGGACGCATGTTCCTCGGCGCGCCGCGTGGTCGCAGTCGGGACCACCAGCGTGCGAGCCCTGGAGAGCGCCGCCACCTTCGGCGTGCGGGAGGGGCGGACCCAGCTGTTCATCCACCGTCCGTACGAGTGGAAAGTGGTCGATGTGCTGATGACCAACTTCCACATGCCGCGCACCACCCTGCTGATGATGATCGAGGCGTTCGTCGGTCCTCGATGGCGAACCCTGTACGACAAGGCGCTCCGCGAGGAGTACCGCTTCTTGAGTTTCGGCGACGCAATGTTGCTGGACCGGAGCTTGACGTAGTGCACCCCGTCCGATTCGATCTCACTGCCGCCGATGGCGCGGCCCGCACCGGCGTCGCACACACTGCACGTGGCAGTTACCGGACACCGTGCTTCATGCCGGTGGGTACCCGCGGCGCCATCAAGTACCTCAGCGCCGACGACTACGAGCGGCTGGGCGTCGAGATAGTGCTCGGCAACACGTATCACCTGATGCTGCGTCCGGGTGCCGAGACGATCGCCCACTTCGGCGGTCTCGGCAAGTTCGCGGCGTGGAAAGGTCTCACGCTGACCGATTCCGGCGGCTTCCAGGTGTTCTCGCTGGAGCCCAAGGTGGACGACGACGGAGTGACGTTCAAGAGCACGTACGACGGCTCGTCGCACCGCTTCACTCCCGAGATTGCCGTCCACACACAGGAACTGCTGGGGGCCGATATTCAGATGGTGCTCGATGTCTGCGCACCGCTGCCCTCGCCACCGGAGGTCATTCGCCAAGCGTTGGAGCGCACGTCCGCGTGGGCGGCGCGCGCCAAGGTTGCGCATCGACGGCCTGACCAAGCGCTGTTCGGCATCGTGCAGGGTGGGATCGACGAGGCGATGCGGGTGGAAAGCGCGCAGCGCACCGTCGAAGTCGGGTTCGACGGGTATGGCATCGGTGGCCTCAGCGTGGGGGAGACCCGCCACGAAATGCTGCCGGCCCTCGCGGCTGCGTTGGCCCACCTGCCCGCCGATCGGCCGAGATACCTGATGGGCGTCGGCGACCCAGCAAGCCTGGTGGAAGCCGTCGGCCTCGGCGTCGACCAGTTCGACTGCGTGATGCAGACCCGCATCGGCCGCCATGGCACCGCGATGACCAGCAGCGGCAAGCTGCACGTCAAGAACGCCAAGTTCGCACTTTCCGACGAGCCGCTCGACTCGACGTGCAGCTGCGAGGTCTGCGCGCGTCACAGTCGTGGCTACATCCGACATCTGTTCCAAGTGGGCGAGCCCACCGCATCTCGCCTGCTCAGCCTGCACAACATCGCCTGGACTCTGCAGCTGATGGACTCGATGCGGGCCGCCATCGCCTCCGGCAACTTCGACGTTCTCCGCCGTGAGGTACTGGCCGTCTGGGGATGACGGTCCGGAGCTGACCGCCGTTCGGCAGCCTGGCATGGTTACAATCGCCCGTCGGTCAACGAGGCATTCAGCCTCCATCGAAAACACCTGGACTCCTCATGCACCTGTCCCTCATCCTCGCCGCGGAAAACTCCAACCCGTTGCCGTCGCTCATCATCTTCATGCTCATTCCGGTGGCGATGTACTTCCTGCTGATTCGTCCGCAGCGTCGGCGGCAGCGTGAAGCAGTGGCTCTTCAAAGAGCAATCGAGGTCGGTGACGAGGTCATGACGACCTCGGGCGTCTACGGCTTCATCACCAGCTTCGAGGGCGACATCGCCTGGCTCGAGATCGACGACAACGTGCAGATCCGTATCGCCAAGCAGTCCATTCAGCGCAAGGTCGATACGGCCAAGGGTGAGACGGCTGTCCCGACCGACGATGGCACGAAGGCGAAGCAGACCAAGATCGACGACACGAACACCACTGACACAACAGCCTCCACCGAGGACTGACCACCTCACATGCGTAGGAAGCTCATTCTCTCGTTGGTGATCATCATGGTGGTCTCCTTCGGTTCCTTCTTCACCGTGCTGGTCACCGGCACGCGCCCAACGCTCGGGCTCGATCTGCAGGGTGGCGTCTCCGTCACCCAGGAGCCCAAAGCCGGTACCAATTTCAGTAGTGCCAGTCTCGACCTCGCCGTCGAGAAGATCCGCGAGCGCGTCGATGCCCTCGGCGTCGCAGAGCCCGAGATCTTCCGCCAGGGCGACGCGATCATCGTCAACCTGCCCGGTGTGCAGAACCAGAACGAGGCCATCGCGCTGGTGCAGGTCACCGGCCAGGTGTATCTGCGCCCGGTGCTCAGCCAATGCCAGACGCTCGACATCAGCGCGACTACGACCACGGCCGCTGGTGCGACCACTGAGCCGGGCACCACTGTGCCGGGCACCACTGTTCCAGGCACCACTGTTCCCGGAAGTACGGTTTCCGGAACGACAGCAGCGCCCGGCCCGGGCCGCAGCGTCAGCAGCAGCAACACGTCCACCACCACCGGCGCAACGGCAACCACACAGGCCACGCCCACCACTTTCACCGGTACTGAGACAACCGTTGACAGCAGCCCGACCAGCGTAACCACCACGCCGGTCACCCCGCCCCCAGGCCCCACCACGACCGTCGCGCCGACCCCCGTCGACCAGAATGGTCTGCCGATTCCGGAGAGCGACCCCAACAATCAGCAGTTCCTGCCGGTGCAGGGCGCCGACCCACCGCAGTACTGCCTGGTCGGCCCGCAGCAGGGCACTGGCGAGGTCTTCCAGGACAATGCCAGTGCGACGATCATCCCCAACTCGGGTTGGGGTGTCACCGTCGACCTTCGTGATGGCGCTCGGGGTAACGACATCTGGAACGCGCTGGCTTCGCAATGCTTCAATCGGGCCCAGACCTGCCCCACCGGCCAGTTGTCGATCGAGCTCGATGGCACGCTGCAGTCGGTGGCGAACGTGCAGACAGCCAACTTCAACGGCAGTGTGCAGATCAGTGGCTCCTTCGGCGAGAGTGATGCCCGCAACTTGGCACGTGTGATCAACAGTGGCTCGTTGCCGGTGCAGCTGGAGCTGCGTTCGGTGCAGAACGTGTCGCCAACCCTTGGCGCAGATTCGCTGCGAGCAGCCTGGATCTCCGGCCTCGTCGGCTTGCTGATGGTGTTGATCTTCATGGTCCTCTACTACCGCATGCTGGGCTTGATCGTGGCCTTCGGCTTGATGATCTCGGGTGCCATCTTGTGGAGCGTCGTGTCATTCCTGTCCAGGACGCAGGGCCTGGCGCTGTCGCTGTCGGGTATCGCCGGCATCATCGTGTCGGTTGGCGTCACGGTCGACTCGTACGTGGTGTTCTTCGAGCGCTTGAAGGATGAAGTGCGCTCCGGCAAGACGCTGCGCAACAGCGCCCAGCGAGGTTTCCAGGGCGCCTGGCGCACCATCGTGATCGCCGACCTCGTGTCGCTGATCGGAGCCTTCGTGCTGTGGTATCTGACGGTGGGTGCCGTGCGCGGTTTCGCCTTCTTCCTTGGCCTGTCCACCGCCTGCGACCTCCTGGTTGCGTACTTCTTCACTCGGCCGACGGTGCTGCTGTTGGCCCGTACGAAATGGATGGAGCGCCGCAAGGTGATGGGTATCGAAGTCACTCCGGTCGGGGTTACGTCATGACCGACATCGACAACGACATCACTGATGGTGCGTCACCGGGCGGCGACTCCGCGCTCACCGAACAAGGGACGAAGCGGCGCAGCGTCTGGGGCCGGCTCTACCACGGTGAAACCTCCATCGATTTCTACGGCAGGCGCTGGATCGGCCTCGGCTTCTCCCTCGTCATGCTGCTGATCAGCGTCGGGTCGTTGATCGGTAGCGGCTTGAATCTCAGCCTCGAGTTCAAGGGTGGCGTGGCGTGGACAGTTCCCTCGGAAACGCTGACCGAAGAGGCCGCGCGTACCATCCTCGACGACCAGGGTCTGAAGGGTTCCAGCGCGACGGTGCGGGAGTTCGTCAACGAGAGCGACAACCTCCGCACCCTCGAGGTGCAGTTGGGCGAGCAACCCGACACGATTCGGCGTCAGGTGCAGCAGGCGTTTGCTGTTGAAGTGGGTGTCCCCACAGAATCCGTCAGTACTCAGGCGGTCAGCTCCACCTGGGGTAAGAGCATCACGGAAAAGGCGCTGCGCGCGCTCGTCGTGTTCCTCGTACTCGTTGCCAGCTTCATTGCGTGGCGCATGGAATGGCGGATGGCGATGGCCGCAATTGTCGCCATGTTGCATGACGTGCTGTTGAGTGTCGGCATCTACTCGCTGTTCGGGTTCGTCGTGACGCCTGCGACGGTGGTTGCATTCCTCACCATCCTCGGCTTTTCGCTCTATGACACCATCGTCGTCTTCGACAAGGTGCAGGAGAACCAGAAGCGTTACTCCACTGCCCGCCTGCCGTACGCCGACATCATGAACGTGTCGATGAACCAGGTGCTGATGCGTTCGCTGAACACCAGCATCGCCGCGATTCTTCCTGTGCTGTCGCTGTTGGTGCTCGGTTCGGGCATCCTCGGCGCCGTGACCTTGCGTGAGTTCGCTCTGGCGCTGCTCGTCGGCCTGATCACCGGTTCCTATTCGTCGATCTTCGTCGCCTCACCACTGGTGGCGATCGCCAAGGAGCGCGAAGCCCGGTTCAAGGGCCTTCGCGGGTCACACGCCACCGGCGCAGAACTCGAACGCCTGGTACATGGCGGTACTCCTGGTGGCCGACGCGAGCAACGACGTGCAGCCCACGGCGAGAGCACCGCGGTGGCCGGCGCCCCTGTCAGCGCCGAAGCCTTGCTGACACATACACCTCGACCGCGGAAGAAGAAGCGTCGCGTCTGACGCGCCGCGTTACCCTTGAGCCATGGCGACGAACTCACACTGGATCAAGCGGCTCGTACGTGACATTCCAGACTTCCCGAAGCCGGGAGTGACGTTTCGCGACATCACTCCACTGCTGGGTGATGCGGAAGGTTTCACCAAGTCCATCACTGAGCTGGTGCACCGTTTCGGTGACGTTCCGGTGGACCGAGTGTTGGGCATGGAGGCGCGCGGCTTCATCATCGCGGCACCGTTTGCATATCGCATCGGCGCCGGTTTCATTCCGGTGCGCAAGGCCGGCAAGCTGCCGTGGGCCGTTGTCCGTGAGGAATACCAACTGGAGTACGGCAGCGACAAGCTCGAGATTCATCGCGACGCAATTCACCCCGGTGAGCGGATCTTGGTGATCGACGACGTGCTGGCCACCGGCGGTACCGCAGCGGCAACCTGTCGCCTGGTCGAGGCGCTCGGCGGGGTCGTCGTCGGGTTGGGCTTCCTGCTCGAGATCGAAGAGTTGGGCGGCCGCGACCGATTGAAGGGCCATCTGGTCGAGAGCCTGGCCATCTACTGATGGCCGCCGTTGATCGTGTTCTGCCGTGGCGTCGCCACCAGAACGCGACTGCGGAAGAACTGACACCGTTACTGACTGCCTACCGCCGCCGCCATCCCAAGGCTTCGGTGGCCATGATCAACCGTGCCTACGAGACCGCGAAGCAGGCGCATCGACACCAGCAGCGCAGTAGCGGCGAGAGCTACATCAACCACCCGCTGGCGGTCGCTCAGATCGTCGCAGACCTGGGGCTCGACGAGATTTCTCTTGCGGCAGCGCTGCTGCACGACGCTGTCGAGGACACCGAGATCACGCTTGCCGATGTCGAGAAGGCCTTCGGCCCAGAGGTTGCGCAGATCGTTGACGGTGTCACCAAGCTCGAGCGCCTGCAGTTCGACTCGAAGGAGGCGCAGCAGGCAGCCACCATGCGCAAGATGCTGGTGGCAATGGCCCGCGACTTGCGCGTGCTCATCATCAAGCTGGCCGACCGGCTGCACAACATGCGCACCATCGCCGCCATGCCCAGCGAGAAGCAGCAGCGCATCGCGCACGAGACGCTGGAGATCTATGCACCGCTGGCGCACCGCTTGGGCATGCAGGAGCTGAAGCAGCAGCTGGAAGACCTCTCGTTTGCTTCGCTCTATCCCAAGCGGTTCGCGGAGCTCGACCATCTGGTGGCGACCCGTTCCCCCGAGCGCAAGACGTACCTGGCCAAGGCGATCGCCGAGGTGCAGGGCCGGCTGCTGGAGCTGGGGATCACCGCGGAGGTCACCGGCCGCGGCAAGCACCTGTGGAGCATCTACGAGAAGATGGTGCAGAAGGGTCGCGAGTTCGACGACATCTTCGACCTCATCGCTGTCCGGGTGATCGTCGACTCGGTGAAGGATTGCTACGCGGCTCTTGGCTGTATCCACGGCCGGTACAAGCCCGTCGTGGGTCGCTTCAAGGACTACATCGCGATGCCGAAGTTCAACCTGTATCAGAGCCTGCACACCACTGTCATCGGGCCGGGCGGCAAGGCAGTCGAGATGCAGATCCGCACTCGCGAGATGCACCAGCGTGCGGAGTGGGGCGTGGCCGCCCATTGGGCCTACAAGGACGAAGGTGCTGCCAGCGACATCGACTGGCTGAATCGCATCATCGACTGGCAGGCCGAGATCAGCGACCCGGCCGCCTTCATGGAGAACCTGAAGACCGACCTCGAGCAGGATGAGGTCTTCGTGTTCACCCCGAATGGCAAGGTGGTCACACTGCCGGTGGGCTCCACGACGGTGGACTTTGCGTACGCGGTTCATACGGAGGTGGGTCACGCGTGCATCGGTGCGAAGGTCAACGGACGACTGGTGCCACTCACACACCTGATGAAGAGTGGCGATACCTGCGAGATCTTCACGTCCAAGGTCGAGTCCGCTGGGCCCTCGCGCGACTGGCTGCAGTTCGTGGAGTCGCCGCGGGCTCGCAACAAGATCAAGCAATGGTTCTCTCGTGAGCGGCGCGACGACATGGTCGAGGCCGGCCGCGACGAACTGATCAAGGAGTTTCGTCGCGAGGGTTTACCCATCCAGCGAATGTGGACGAACCCGGCAGTCGTCGAGGAGATCGCGGCTGCTTCCTTCGCCGATCTCGATTCGCTGCTGGCAGCCGTCGGTGATGGTCAGGTCTCCGCCCGGTCGATTGCGCAGAAGGTGGCACGCACATTTCGCACCGGCGACGACGCCGAGCAGCCGGCGGCAACGGTGCTACCACGGAGCCGTGGGCCGCGCCGTCCGCGCAACGATGCCGGTGTCCATGTGGAGGGCCTTGCCGATGTGCTGGTGCGGCTGTCACGCTGCTGCACGCCCGTGCCGGGCGACGACATCGTCGGCTTCGTGACGCGTGGTCGCGGTGTGTCGGTGCACCGCACGGACTGTGCGAACGCGGAGAGTTTGATGTCCGAGCAGGCGGCCCGGTTGATCGATGTCGAGTGGGACGGCGATCAATCGCGTGCGATGTTTCGTGCCGGCGTCGAGGTGGTTGCGCTCGACCGTTCGAAGCTGTTGCGTGACGTCGCCAATTCGCTCAGCGAGCAACACGTCAACATCGTCTCGTGCAGCACGCACACCGGCTCCGACCGCGTGGCCAAGATGCGCTTCGAGTTCGAGATGGCCGACCCCTCGCACCTCGACTCGGTACTCCGCACAATCAAACAGATCGACGCCGTCTATGACGCCTACCGCCTGGTGCCCGGTAAAGGCTGAGGGCTGTCGTCCACGTCAGTGTCGGGCCGCACGATCAGCCCCGTGCGGCCGGGCAGAGCGAACCGGATGGATCCGACACCAACCCCAAGCCTCATAGCGACTGGACCACCAATAGGTCCCCCTCACTGTCGCCCTCGACGCCCCTCGAAATGCGCGATCACCAAGCCGCCAACAAGAAGCACCCATGAGATGGGATCGCGCAGAACGCCTGACAGGTCACCTGTTACTGCGCCTACGACCAGCGCCGCAGCAACGCAACCGATCAGCGTGCCGAACATCCACAACCAGTAGGGAGTAAGGCGCACGTCAAACCTTACCCGAGGCCCATCGGCCCACCGAGGAGTACGTCACCTCCACCGGCTGACCCAGCGAATCGAGACCCCATGGCGCACCCAGACCACCGACCACAACACCCGTCGGATCGACGAAGTCGTAACCACCATCGACACGTTTGACCGCGACCGTGCCCTGAGGCAGTTCCATCGCGTATGAGAAACTGTGCGGCCCGTCCAGAGCCTCGATCGTGACCGCCAGACGGAAGTCACCGTCGGCCAACGGTTGCGCAATCGTCTCGTACCCGTCGCCCTCAGCGACCGCCAGAGGCTCAGTACCTGCAATGTCGGTCTGATTGCTTCAGATGTATGACAGCACGACGCACCAATAAGACCAGCTCATGCATTTACGACAACGCTCGTGGCCCTATGGACGCTGCCTACGGCCTGGTCCCCGGCAAGGGGTGAGGGCTGTTGGCGAGTTCGTCGTTCAGTTCTCGACGCGACAACACACTTCGAGCTCCATCCCGTCGGGATCGCGGAAGAACAGCGACCATTCGCTGCCGAGCCGTTGAATGTCGCCCACTTCCTGCGCGCCCGCCGCAGCCAGACGTGTCTTGACGACCTCGAGGTCCGCGAGCGATGCGACTGCGAGCGCGAAGTGATCGATGGCCCCGCGGCGACCCTGCCGGCGTCGTTCGCCGATGATCTCGGCCGCTGACGCTTCGAAGATGTTGAGCGCAGCGCCGCCTCCGAGGTCGACGATCTTCATCCACGGGTGGTCGTCGGTCTTTGCGACCTCGAACGTGACGGTGGCTTCGAACGCTTCCTGGTAGAACCGCACCGTACGATCCATGTCGCTGGTCAGCGTCGCCACGTGATTCGAACCGGTCGTCAGTGTCATACGCACCGTTCTGACACACGGGATTCGCTCCGTCAAGGCTCGTCGTGGACGACGAACCCGATACGGCTGTGCGAGTGACCGCAGGGAGACGCAACCGCACGTGATACGTCAGCAGCGGTTTCCCGTAAAGGCGGGGAGGGGCTGAAGGGTGAGCGGTAGCCTTGCTGTCCGTGCCTGAGTTCCAGACCAGCCCCGGGATGCGCGACATCCTTCCACCCGAATCGGCCCGTTGGCGCCGCTTCGTGGAGGTCTTCGCGCGCATCACCGAAGGAGCCGGTTACGGGCAGGTCGTCTCGCCACTGCTGGAAGACCTGGGTGTGTTCCAGCGCATCGGCGACGCCACCGATGTGGTGACCAAGGAGATGTACGACTTCGTCGACAAGGGTGGCCGTCATGTCGCCCTCCGGCCGGAGCTGACCGCGTCCATCTGCCGTGCGTTCGTGCAGCACCGGCCACTCACGCCGTGGAAGATCTGGTACACCGGCTCGCAGTTCCGCTACGAGAAGCCGCAGCGCGGGCGCTTTCGCCAGTTCGACCAGGTTGGGGTGGAAGTGCTGGGCGCCGACGACCCGTACCTCGATGTCGAGATCATTGCCTTGGGGTGGGAATTCTTCCAGGCTCTCGGCCTGTCGAAGGTGACATTGCTTCTGAACTCACTCGGCGAGCCGGACGACCGGGCCCGCTACGTCGACGCGCTGAAGGCGTACTTCGAGGCCAACCTCGCCGACCTCAGCGAGGAGAGCCGGGTCACACTCCAGAAGAATCCGCTGCGCGTGCTGGACTCCAAGCGTGCGCAGGATGCGGCGCTCGTCTCGGGCGCGCCGCAGATCGCCGACTTCTACAGTGACTCCGCTGCGACGCATTTCGCGGCAGTCCAGGCTGGGCTCACAGCTCTCGACATTCCGTTCACGGTCGACAGCAAGCTCGTCCGCGGGCTCGACTACTACCGCCAGACCACCTTCGAGTACCAGGGCGGCACGCTGGAGTCGGCGCAGAACGCGCTTGGTGGCGGCGGCCGTTACGACGGTCTCGTCGAGTCGCTGGGCGGCCCGCCGACGGCCGGCGTGGGCTTCGCACTCGGCCTCGACCGCACACTGATTGCGTGCGACGACGAGGGCGTATTCCCGGCGCCGGCGCCGGAAGTCGACGTGTTCGTGGTCGACACCACCGGCGGGGTCGAAGCACTCCAAATCACGGCAGCGCTGCGCTCCCTTGGCATCGGGGCCGACCGGGCCTACGAGAACCGCAGCATGAAGAGCCAGATGAAGGGCGCCGACCGCAGCGGCGCCACGGTTGCCGTCATCATCGGCAGCAACGAACTCGAAGCCGGCACTGTCGTCGTGCGCCCTCTTCGCGCGGAGCGAAACCTCGACGCCGACGGCAATCCCGTCAGTAACGATGTGCGCGACGGCGCACAAGTCACCATTCCCCGTACCGATCTCCTCGATTACCTCCAGAAAGCCCTTTCATGAGCTCCACGTCCATGCGTACCCATCAGTGCGGCGAGCTGCGCCCCGAACACATCGGCCAGCAGGTCACCCTCACCGGGTGGGTCGCCACCCGCCGCGAGCACGGCGAAAAGCTGGCCTTCCTCGACATCCGCGACCACACGGGCGTCACCCAAGCCGTCGTCGACAACGCCGTCGACGTGCGGTCCGAGTACGTGGTACTCGTGTCGGGCACCGTCGCTGCCCGTCCCGCGGAGAACGTCAACGACGGGCTCGCCACCGGCGGCATCGAGCTGCAGGACTGCACCATCGTGCTGCTCAACTCGGCGGAGCCGCCGCCGTTCCCCGTCAACGAGCGCGCCGACCAGGTGGCCGAGAACACCCGCCTCCAGCACCGCTACATCGACATTCGCCGCGAGCGCATGCAACGCAACCTGCGTCTCCGTGCCAAGGTCAACAGTGCAATCCGAACTGCGATGGAAGAGCAGGACTTCGTCGAAGTCGAGACGCCGATGCTGGTGCCCAGCACGCCCGAGGGCGCACGCGAGTTCATCGTGCCCAGCCGTCAGCAGCCGGGTTCCTTCTACGCGCTACCGCAGAGCCCGCAGCTGTTCAAGCAGTTGTTGATGGTCGCCGGTATCGACCGCTACTACCAGATCGCTCGCTGTCTGCGCGACGAAGACCTCCGTGCCGACCGGCAGTACGAGTTCATGCAGCTCGACGCGGAGATGAGCTTCGTCGACCAGGACGACGTGCACAACGCCATCGGCGCCGCCGTGTTGGCAGCAGCCAAGGCGGCCGGTCAGGACCCTGGCGACATCGAGAAGATCACCTGGCACGACGCGATGAACCGCTTCGGCATCGACAAGCCCGACCTTCGTTTCGGTATGGAGCTGCACGACCTGACCGAGCTGTTCAGCGCCACCGAGTTCAAGGCCTTTGCAGGCGCAGCGTGCATCAAGGGCATCAACGCTGCGGGCAAGGCCGAGGAGTTCGGCCGCAACAAGCTCGACGGGATGACCGACAAGGCCAAGAAGATCGGCGCCAAGGGCCTGGTGTGGCTGAAGGTCGCGGCAGACGGCACGCTCGAGTCGCCCGTCGCCAAGTTCCTCAGCGAGACCGAGCAGACAGCGCTGAAGGCAACGTTCGATGCCAAGCCAGGCGACCTGATCCTCATCGTCGCCGACGAGTGGGCGATGACCTGCGACGTGCTCGGCACGCTGCGCAACGACCTCGGTCGTCCGCCGGTGCACCAGGGCCCGTACCGCTACGTGTGGGTCATCGACTTCCCGCTGTTCGTCGGCGTCGACGCGGTGTCGGGTCGCCCGCGTCCGGGTCACCACCCGTTCACCCAGCCGCACCCCGAGGATCTCCACATGCTGGAGACCGAGCCGCTGAAGGTGCGCAGCCAGGCGTACGACCTGGTGCTCAACGGTTGGGAGCTGGGTTCGGGTTCCATTCGGATTCATCAGCCCGAGCTGCAGGCGCGCGTGTTCGCGCTGCTCGGGATCAGCGATGATGAGGCGCAGAAACGGTTCGGCTTCTTCCTCAACCCGTTCAAGTACGGCGCCCCGCCACATGGCGGTTTCGGCCTGGGCATCGACCGCCTGGTGGCCATCCTCGCCGGCGAGGAGAACATCCGTGAGGTCATCGCCTTCCCGAAGACGCAGTCCGGGCTCGACCCGATGACGAACGCTCCGACGCCTGTCGTGCAGAAGCAGCTGGACGAGCTGGGCATCCGAGTCCTCCCGCCAAAGGCCTAGCTCGCCTCCCGGGCGGTGTACCGTTCCGCTGATGTCCAGCAGTCATTTTCGAGCCGGTGTGGTGATCGTGGTGCGTAGCCCCGATCTCACGCAGGTGATGGCGTTCGAGCGTGTCGACGCGCCCGGCAACTGGCAACTGCCGCAAGGCGGGCTGAAACCCGGTGAGCAGCCGATCGAAGGTGCATGGCGTGAGTTGCTGGAGGAGACCGGGCTGGGCGAGGCACACGTCATCGCACGCGCAGAATTCCCTGAGTGGCTGGCGTACGAGTGGCCCGACGAATTGAAGGGAATGAAGGCCGGCGTGGCGAACCGAATCGGTCAGGTACAGCGCTGGTTCCTGTTCGACGCCGTCTCCGCCGGCGTGGTTCCGACGCCCGACGGCAGAGAGTTCATCAACTGGAAGTGGGTCACACCGGCGTGGCTGATCGGCCACGTGATGGAGTGGCGTCGTTCGCCCTACGAACGGGTGCTGGGCACGCTGTAGGCGCAACCTCATCGACATCCGAGTGGGTACTCACACCCCGGGATGTGAGTGCCCACTCGCATGGCGCCGTAGCACCCGCACTGGCGGCGTGGCACTCGCACTGGCGGCGTGGCACTCGCACTGGGGTGGGGGTGGGGTACCGTCGTTGTTGTGTCCGACCTGTTCAGCGCTGCTGCCGAAGACCGCCTGCGATCGCAGGCGCCGCTGGCTGCACGACTGCGGCCGCGCACCCTCGACGACGTCGTCGGGCAGGCTCACCTGGTGGGGCCGGGCAAGCCGCTGCGACGATTGGTCGAGCAGGATCGTCTGACCAGCGCAATCTTCTGGGGACCGCCCGGCACCGGTAAGACCACCCTGGCATTGGCCGTCGCAGGCACCACGAAGCGGGCTTTCGAGCAGCTCTCAGCGGTCTCGGCGGGCGTCAAGGACGTGCGCGAGATCATCGAACGGGCCCGTCAACGGCTGGGCGAGCACGGGCGCGGCACCATTCTCTTTCTCGACGAGATCCATCGATTCTCCAAGGCGCAACAGGATGCACTGCTACCGGCGGTCGAGGACGGAACGTTGACGCTGATCGGCGCCACCACCGAGAACCCGTTCTTCGAGGTGAACGCTCCGCTGCGCAGTCGCAGCACACTCTTTCGCCTCGAGCCGCTCACTCGCCCGGACATCGAGACACTGATCCACCGTGGCTTGGAGGCCGAAGGGCGCACTGCCACTCCCGAGGCCATCACGTACCTCGCGGATCGTGCGGGCGGTGACGGTCGCCAGGTCCTGACTGCCCTCGAGGTCGCTGTGGCGCTGGCGGAGCCTGGCGAGGTGGGCCTCGAGCATGCGGAATCGGCGCTCGGCACGAGCGCGCTGCGGTACGGGCGCGACGATCACTACGACGTCGTCAGCGCGTTCATCAAGAGCATGCGCGGCAGCGACCCGCAGGCCACGGTGTACTACCTGGCGCGGATGTTGGAGGCCGGCGAGGACGCCCGCTTCATCGCCCGCCGGATGATCGTCTTCGCCAGCGAGGACGTCGGGCTTGCCGACCCGAGCAGCCTGCAAGTAGCCGTGGCAGCTGCTCATGCACTCGAACACGTCGGTCTGCCCGAGGCGCAGCTGAACCTGAGTCAGGCTGCGATTCATCTCGCCACGGCACCGAAGAGCAACCGGGCCGCGCTGGCGATCTGGAACGCGCGGGCGGACGTGCAGGCAGGAGCGGTCGGAGAAGTTCCGTCACACCTCCGTGACGCCCACTATCAGGGTGCCAAGAGCCTCGGTCACGGAGTGGGCTACGACTACCCTCATGATCACCCCGATGGCTTTGTCGAGCAGCAGTACTTGCCCGCCGAGCAAGCGGACAAGCGTTACTACGAACCCACAGACCACGGTGCCGAGGCACGCGTGGCCGAGCGGATGTAGAAGCGGATGGAGACACGACAATGACCGCAGGTGAACTCGCAGTCTTGATGGCAGCCGTGCTGTGCTGCATTGGCTTCGCCGCGCTCGTCGTGGTCCTCATGCGTGTGCTCGATGCACTGAAGGCCCTGAGTGGGGAGGTCGAGTCATTGCGTAACGAAACTCGCCCGCTCCTTCGAGACCTGAGTGCGTCGACCGCCGACGCACGAGCGGCAATCGATGAAGCCCGCGACGACCTCGGTCGCTTCGACCGTGTGCTTGGTTCGGCCGAAGCCATCAGCGGCGCAATGGCCGGCGGCCGGCGGATGACGCGTGCGGCGTTCTCCACGCCGGTGATCAAGACCGTGGCCATCGGCACCGGCACCAAGCGTGCGGTACGCCGGCTCAGCCGAAAGGACAGGAAAATCGCATGATGAAGCGACTGACGTGGTTCGTGGGTGGCGCTGCAGCAGGTATTGCCGGCGCCAGCGTGGCGAAGAAGAAGGTGAAGGCCGTGGCCTCGGAGATCTCGCCGTCGAACGTGGCGAAGAAGACCACCAACCGAGTGCGCGATGCCGTGCACGAGGGCAAGCGAGCGATGAAGTCCAAGGAGGCAGAACTGCGCGCCCGTATGGATGGACGAGCCAGCACTTTGGCCGACACCCTCGACGACGGCGACACCGTGTTGGTCGACGGTCAGCCTGTCGAAGCGGGGCAGGTGATCGTGCTGAAGCAAGTGCGCGACGAGCACGAGGCCGCCGCTCGCCGACGTCGCGCATGAGCGTCGGGCTGACAGCGCCCGCCGCGGCGCTGACGGCGCTCGCCACCTCGCTGCGAGCGGCACTGTCGCACGACCGTGTGCGCACCGGCAGCACCGAGCTGGGCCTTTACGCCCGTGATGCGTCCAACATCTCTGGCTCTGCTGGCATGGTCTGCTTCCCTTTGACGACTGCCGAAGTGCAGGCATGCGTCCGAGCTGCGGGCACGCACAACGTGCCCTTCGTGGCACGCGGCGCCGGCACCGGCCTGGCCGGGGGAGCAACGCCGTTGGACGATGCGCTGGTCATCACGCTGACCAAGATGAATCGGGTGCTGTCCGTCGACCCGGTCAATCGCTTTGCCTGGGTGGAGCCCGGCGTGCTCAATCTCGACCTCACTCGACAGGTCACGAAGTACGGATTGCACTTCGCCCCGGACCCGAGCAGCCAGCAGAGCTGCAGCATCGGTGGCAATGTCGCCAACAACTCAGGCGGGCCGCACTGCCTCAGCGACGGGGTCACCGCCGCGCACGTCCTTGCACTGGAAGTGGTGCTGAGCGACGGATCGGTGGTGCACCTGGGCGGCGAGCAGCCTGAACCCGCTGGTCTCGACATCCGCGGCGCCTTCGTGGGCAGCGAGGGAATGTTCGGCATCGCAACCAAGGTGTGCGTGCGCCTGACGCAGAATGCACCGACCGTGCGAACGATGCTGATGGACTTCGAAACGGTCGAAGCTGGCGCCCAGACGGTCAGTGCGATCATCGCCGATGGCATGGTGCCTGCCGCGCTGGAGATGATGGACCAGCTGTGCGTCCGGGCGGTCGAGGAGTACATCCACGCGGGGCTGCCGGTGGATGCTGCCGCCGTCTTGCTGGTGGAGGTTGCCGGCCTGCCGCACGGGCTGGAGGCTGACGTCGCTCGCATCGTGGAGATCGGCAAGGCGCACGGAGCGGGAACCGTTCGCATCGCACAGGACGAAGCCGAACGGGCGTTGCTGTGGAAGGGACGAAAGACGGCCTTCGGAGCCATCGCACGGATCAAGCCCAACTACTACCTGCACGACACGGTCGTTCCTCGTCGGATGCTGCCGGAGGTGTTGCGCAAGGTCTACGAGATCACTGCCCGCCACGGTCTGTTGGTGATGAACGTCTTCCACGCCGGCGACGGCAATCTGCACCCACTCCTCGTGTTCGACAAGGCTGAACCCGGTGTGATGGACCGCGTGCACGCCGCCGGTGAGGAGATCGTGCGCGCGTCGGTCGCGGCTGGGGGAGTGCTCAGCGGAGAGCACGGGATCGGCCTGGAGAAGCGCGACTTCATGTCGCTGATGTTCGGTCCCGCGGACCTCACCGCGCAGGCCGCAATGCGACGCGCGTTCGATCCGCTGGAGCTGGCCAATCCCTTCAAGGTGTTGCCGTCGGCTGCCGCCTGTGGCGATGTGCAGCACGTTCCGGACGGGGCGTGGGTGTGATCGATCTGGCGTCGTTCGCCGATGAGGTGGGCGCCCACGGTCCGGTCACGATCACCGGGCTAGGCACGCGAGGTGGCCCGATGGATGAAGTTCGCTGCGTGCATGCACCGGCGGGTATCGAATGGATGCAGCCCGACGAAATGATCGTCTGCTGCGGTGCGGGAACACCGATCGACGAGTTGCTGGCCGCACTCGCGGTGCACCGCCAGACCGTTGCGCTACCGGTCGGGGGCACCGTCGGCGGTGCCCTCGCGGTTGGCCGCAGCGATCACCGTCGGCTCGGCGACGGCCCGGTACGCGACACGTTGTTGCAGGCTCGGTACGTCTCGGCGGCCGGTGAGGTCGTGAAGGCCGGAGGGCCGACGGTGAAGAATGTCAGTGGCTTCGACCTCTGTCGCCTCTTGGTCGGGTCGCTCGGCACCCTCGGCTTCCTCGGCGAGGTCATCGTGCGCACTCGACCGTTGCCACCGCACTCGCAGTGGTTCTTCCGCGAGACCACTGATCCGTTCGACGTCTTCACGCGGCTCTACAAGCCGATCAGCGTGCTCTGGAATGGCACGGCAGTCTTTGCCCTCCTCGAGGGCCACGCCGCCGACGTTGCCGAGCAAGCTGCGGCCTCTGCAATGAGCGCCTGTGAAGGCCCGCCCACGTTCCCGACGGGAAGCCGTCGCAGCGTCACGCCGTCAGAGGTGCCGTCGCAGACCGGCGAGTTCGTCGCCGAAGTGGGCGTCGGAATCGTGCATCACTCGCTGCCGTGTGTCGACCCCACCGAGGGCGCGCGAGGGGCGGAGTTGACTCGGGTCCTCAGGTACGAGTTCGACCCCACGGGCCGGCTCAATCCCGGTATCCATGCCTGACGATCTGCCGTTCGTGGTGCGACCGCCGGGCGACGCCCGAGCCGCCTCCCATGCAGCATCAACGGCAGCGGCGCAGTGGGCTCTGCCGTCGCCGCGCCATCTACGCACTGGTATGAACGCGCTGTTCCTCGCCGGCGAGGGCGTCATACTGCGGGTCTCGCAGACCACTGCGTCACCGTCGCAGGCCGTCTGGCTGATGGCCCAGCTGGCACTCAGGGGCATACGCGTTCCGCGACTGTTGAACCAGGGGCCGATCCGTGTCGGAGACCTCGCCGTCTTTGCGATCGAGCGGATCCAAGCCGATGGTGACGTCGATTGGGTTGCCGTTGGTGAGCAGATTCGGCGAGTACACGAGTGGCCGGTGAGCGAGGTTCGCGGCAACTACCCGCTGCCCTTGTGCGACGACTTCCCCTGGTGGAACACGGCCGCAGTGCTTGCCGACGTCGATGATCTCCTGGACGGCGCTGCTCGTGCTGGGCTGATTGCCGCGATCCATGCGCACGGTGACTGGCGGTCGCGAGTGACCGAAAGGGTGGTGTGTCACGGCGATGTGCACCCTGGCAACATCATCCAGTCAGCGGACGGACCCGTTCTCCTCGATTGGGACCTTGCATGTCACGCTCCGGCTGCGTGGGACCATGCAATGTTGATGACATGGTCGCGGGTCTGGGGCGGAGACCCATCGGCGTACGAGCGATTCGCGAGCGGCTACGGGCAGTCGATGCACAATGACCCGCTGGCGCAGTCGTTGGCGCTGATGCGCAACGTGACGGCGACGCTGATGCGTCTCAGGGCCGGTCGGGCCGACCCGTCCGCTGCCGACGAGGCACAGAGTCGCCTGCGGTACTGGCGAGGCGACCCGGATGCGCCGGCGTGGAGGGCTCAGTAGGTTGTAGCAATGACGCAACGATCGGCTGTGGAGGTCGCCCCCGGCGTGGTGGTCATGACGAGCTCGAAGTACGACACGACCTCCACGATCGTGCGGCGGGGGAGCAGCGTGCTGCTCATCGATCCGGCATGGACGACCGCCGAGCTGGACGGCATCGTCGTGTGGCTGGCAGATCATGACTGCACGGTGACGGCGGGCTTCGCAACTCACGCGCACCACGACCACATGCTCTGGCATCCAGAGTTCGGCGATGCTCCGCGCTGGGCCTCGGAAAAGTCAGCGGAGATGGCAGTGGAGTGGCGAGATGAGCTCGTCGCGATGCTCGACCCGTATCCGCCCGAGTGGCCCAACCCGCTTGACGGGATCCGTGCCGTAGCCGGTTCCACGCTCCTGTCGCCGTTCGGCACCGACGGCGATGAAGCCGTCGAGCTGGTAGTACACGACGGGCATGCTCCCGGCCACACAGCGGTCCTGCTTGCCGAACGAGGCGTGCTGCTCGCCGGCGACATGCTCAGCGACATCGAGCTTCCGCTGCCGTTCGGTCCCGACGACCTTCCCGTCTATCTCGATGCACTCGACCGGCTGGCGCCGGTCGTGCGCCGTGCGCAGGTGCTGGTCCCTGGGCATGGGCGGCCGACGAACAATCCCCTCGCCAGGCTCGACGCCGATCGCCACTACCTCGCCGCCGTGATCGCTGGTCGCGACCCGAATGACCAGCGTCGCGGTCTGAAGGGCATGGCCGCTGCTCATGCGAAGATCGTCGGACTCGCCGCTGCGATGCGGGACTGACTCGCTCAGTGCGGTTGGCAGGTGGGGCAGAAGTAGCACGCCCGCCCGCCCAGCGTCACGATCTGAACAGCGGTGCCACAGCGCAGGCATATGTCGCGGTGGTACACGTACGTGTTGGCGCCGCGCCGGACACGACCTTTCGTCACAGGGAACTCGTGGTGATCGATGGTGACGATGCGATTGTCCTTGACACCCTGTTTCAGCATCGAGCTGATGGTCACCCAGAGCGCCTGCAAGTCTTCGGTGCTGCAGCTGCGCCCGGGTCGCGACGGATGCATGCCGTTGACGAAGAGCGCCTCCGCTCGGTACACGTTGCCGACACCGGCCAACACCTTCTGGTCGAGTAGCAGTGCTCCGATGGGCTGAGCGCTCTTCTGGATGCGGGCCACGAACAGGTCCGGCTTGGCGCCGCGCCGCAAGGGGTCCGGCCCCAGCCGGGCGATGATCGCGTCACGATCATCGGCGCTGCCGAT
>Ga0105047_10002092_pt1 | contig 35750 bp, 21 predicted proteins | sample MAT04_FD_78384 | JGI IMG/M metagenome (GOLD analysis project Ga0105047, IMG submission 78384) | Freshwater microbial communities from Lake Fryxell liftoff mats and glacier meltwater in Antarctica - MAT-04 (megahit assembly) | ecosystem: Environmental > Aquatic > Freshwater > Ice > Liftoff... | reverse complement strand
GCCGCCCCGCAGTACGCGCTTTTGCTAGCGCACCGGTGTAGCCCGCCTGACCCGCCGACAGCAGCCGCCCGACCGCCTTCGTCACCTCGGGCGTCGCGATCGACACGGCCAGCGCCGCAGCATCGGTGCGCAGCTCGGGACGCTCCGAGTCGAACAGCTTGAGCGTCGTCGATACTTCCGCCGCGCCGCGCCGCACCAGGCCGCGTCGCAAGCGCTCGCGCACCGGGGCGCTCTCGATCTCACCCAGGCGCGCCGAGAGCGTGGCCCCATCACCCGTGCGCGCGAGCTCGCTCGCCGCCGGCTGCGAGATCATCGCGTGCGGGCTCTTCAGCGCATGGAACATCACGCGCGTGCGATCGCGCGGGAAAAGCAGCAGCAAAGCATCCAGCCCGGCCTGCGCCACGCCGCGATCCGCGTCGCTTAGCAGCTCGGCCAGCGTCGGCTCTGCCGCCACGTCGCCAAACAACCCCAGCTCGGAGGCCGCCGCGCGACGCACGACCGTGCTCTCCAGCCGATCACGGGCCAGCGACTCGATCGTGCTCCGCGACGCCTCACCGCTCGCTCGGCGCAGACCGGTGATCACGCGGACCCGCACCAGATCCGGTGCTTCGCGCGTCAAAAGACGGACCTTCTCGCGCACCCGCGTGACGTCGGCCTCGAGCGGGAAGGTCCGCGCCGACATGCGCGCGAGCGCCTCGGCCGCATCGGGCACCAGCAACAGATCGTCCGGCGTCGCCTCTTCGCCCGGCGTCAGCGCGCCCAAAAGCGCGTCGATCGCCCGCGGATCACCCAGCGTTCCAAGCGCCAGCGCGGCCTGCCCCCGCTCGTGCGGCTCACCGGCCGCGAGCACGAGCATCAAAGGCTGAAACGCTTCCTTCTTACCGCGCGAAGCGAGCCCACGCGCCGACGCGAGCACCAGCTCGCGACGACCGCCGCGCATCACCACCTCGAGCGGCGCCAGCGTCGCCTCGGTGAATCGCTCGACGCGCAAGGACATCGCCGCGACCGCCGCGGTGCGCACGTCCGCCTCGCGATCGCGGGCCAGCAGACCGAGCACCGGCTCGACCTCTTCCGCCGGCGCGTCGGCCAGGTGCGAAGCGATCTGCGCGCGGACCGCGGCGCTCGCGTTCTTGCTCGCCACCTCGGCGATCGTCAGCACGCGCGCGGTGTCCATCACCCCGAGCTTCTCGCCGTCGGGGAGCAAGCGGAGCGGAGCGCCGGGCTTCATCGCCGCGCACCAGAGCGCGGAGAGGATATCGAGACCGTCGCTCGGCTGCCCCGGGCTGCCGGTGTGCGCGAGCAGGTCGAGCAACGTCGCGTCGCCGGTCGGATCGCCGACCTCGCCGTATTTGCCGAGAAGCGCAGAGCGATTCTCTTGATCCGGGCTCTCCAGCTTCGACGCGATCAGGCGCGACACGCGTCCCGACGCGGCGCCCGGCACGAACGCACCGCCGCGAGCGACCGACTCCGCGCGCGCCAGCGCCAGCAGCGCCTCGAGCGCGTCATCGGGATCTGGACCCAACAAAGCGTCACCCAGCACATCCAGCGCGCGCACATCGCCGCGCCGCGCGAGCAGCGCTGCGGCCTTGTTGCGCAGCGAGGGATCATCGCTCTGCAGCGCTTGAACCAGAGCCTCGAAGACGCGGGGATCGCGCGCGTCGCCGACCTGATCGACCACCGCCTCGCGAACATCGGCGTGCGGGCTCGCCAGCGCGACGACCCACGGCTCGAGGCTCCCGGCCGGATAGACGCGCGGCAAACGCATCAGCGCGTGCATGCGGACGTCGGACGAACGCGAGGACAGCGCACCGGCGATCAACGCGCGGGAAGCGTCGCTACTCAACCCCACCAGCGTGTCGATCGCCTGACGGCCGAGATCGTTGGCGCCCGAGGCCAGCGCGCGCTCGATCGGGACCAGCGATCCCGCGGGATAACGCGCCTCGACCACGGCATAGGCTTGCTTGCGCACGACCGAGCTCGGATCGGAGAGCGCACGCTCGGCGATGATGCGCACGACGTCCGCACCGATGCGCGGATCATCGGCCAGCAGGTTGAGTCGCGCGAGGCTGTCGCGGCGCACACGATGGGTCTCGTCGGCGTCGCCGCGCGGAGGCGCCTGACGCACGAGCGCCGCGTACGTACCGAACACCAGCTCGACCCAGCGGACGGAGCCTGACATCGGCGGCGCCGGCGTCGGGCGGTGGCTGCCCACCGTGCGGATCAGCGTGAGCACGCGCGACGTGGCCGAAGACGAATCCACGGGCGCGTCGGCCCCACCGAAGAGCTTTCGAATCCAGTCCCGGCGACGCGTCTGCCGCGGCTCGAACGTGAAGTTGGTGTGCGGGACGACGCCGCCCTTGCGCGGTCCGGCGAGCCGCTGGGCCTCGCGCCAGAACGCCTCGGGCTCGCGACGCAGCGCGAGCACCTGCACGCCGGCGTAACGCTGCTCGGGATCGTCCGACGCGAGCATGTCGACCAGCACCTGCAGCATCGCCGGGCGCGCTTCGGGCTTCGGCCAGCTCTTCTCGGCGTTGGCGTCGTCCGGCTTGCGCGGCCCCACCAGATCGAGCGCGGGTGAACGACCATCGGCCATTCGCGCCTCGAGCGCGCGCGCGGCAGCGAAGCGGATCTCGGGGTGCCCTGCCGACAAAGCGGAGATCAAGAGATCCGGTGCCAGACCAGCGCGGGCCTGGGCCGCGTCGCGCGCTGCGATCACCGCAAAAACGAGATCCTGGATGTCGCGATCCGGATCGGAGAGGCCCTGCAAGACACCTTGCAAACCATCCGCGCCGAGCGCGACGAAGCCGATCAGCGCGCCGCGCCGGATCGGGGTGTGATCGTGGCGCTGCGTTCCCGCGAGCACGACCGTCGCGCGCACGTCACCGAGCCGCGCGAGACCTTCGGCCGCCCAGCTCCGCACCGCGAGATCGGGGTGCGCCAGAGCAGCGACCAGCGGGCCCTCTTGCCCGATCCGCGCCGCCGTCGCGAGGCCGCGCGCGCCCATCTCGCGCACCAGCAGGTTCTCGTCGTCGAGGAGCGAGGTGAGGAACGGAGCGCTCGCCGGATCACCGACGTCGGCGATCGCGCGCGCCGCACGCGCCCGCAGCTCCTCGGTGGGACGATTCAAGTACCCCTTCTTGATCAGGAGCAGCGACTTCATCGGGTCGATCACCCGGCGATCGCGCCGCACCCCGCCGAGCTCGCCCGCGCGCACGCGGAGCTCGTAAGAAACACTCGAGAAAGCGAAGGTGAACGCGACCTCGTCGTAGCCCGCCAGCTTGTCCAGGCCCTCGAGCGCGCGGACCGCCACGCGATCGTCGTCGTCCTCGACCAGCGCGCGCAGCCGCTTCACCAGCTCGGCGCCGCTCGAATGCGTCGCGCCCTCTGCGCCCTTCACCCGCACTTCGGGCCGCGGCGACTTCATCGCCGCGAGGTGCACGTCGGGGCGCTTCTTGTCGGCGTCCGAGTCGGTCAGGCGCTTGTAGGCTTCGAGGCCCACCGACGCGACCGGATCGGCCACCAGCTCGAGCGTGAGAACGCGCGCCCAGTCCCCCTTCTCGCGCGAGAGATCGATCGCCACCCGCGCGCGAACGTCGGCGTGACGGCAGCGCGCCGCCCGCTCGAGCGCAGGACGCAGCGATCGCGAGTGCCACGCCCAGAGGGTCTTTTGCGCTTCGTTTCGGACGTCTGCGGCCTCGTCGTCGAGCGCCTCGCCGATCAGCGGCTCGATCCGCGCGTCCTCTCGCGGCAGCGCCACCAGCTTGTGGAGCGCCCGCGCGCGCATATCCGCGTGCGCCGATCGCAGCGAACGCTCGACCAGCGGGAGCACGTCGCTGCCCGCGAGCTGCAACAGCACATCGAACGCTGCGCCGCGCACCACGGCCGCGGTGTCATCGAGGAGCCACTCGAGGCGCGCGCGCGGCCGATCGTCGTCGGGGATGGTCTTGATGGCAGTCCCGAGGGCGCCCACCGCGGCCAGGCGCACGCCGTCGTCGTTCTCGCGGCTCAGGCCGAGGATCGCGCCCACCGAGCGGCGATCGCCGAGCGCCGCGAGCGTCGTCGCGCCACGCAGAGCAGCGTCAGGCGAACGCGAAGCCAAAGCCGCAAACAACCCAGCCTTGTCGCCTTCGGTGACCTCACCCTCCGCAGCCTCGATCGCAAAGCTGCCGCGGGATTCGAGCGTCGCGAGCGTGCGATCGATCGCCTCGCTCTTATTCGCCATCGCGCGGCGCAGGCGCGGGCGGCCGAGGATCCCGAGAACGTACGCCGTACCGCGCACCGCGCTGTCGGGATCGTCGAGCGCGGCCTCGATTGTCGCTGCCACCTCGGGCGCGGTCGATCGCACCAGGCCCAGGCGCACCAGGGCCTCCGAACGAACGTCGGGCTCACCGCGCCGCAGCGCGAGACGGGTCGCCTCGATCGGGGTCCTTTCCACGGCAAAAGCAGCGTCGAGCGCGTCGAGGCGCACGCGCGGCGCCGGATCCGAAAGTCGCTCACCGATCATCGTCAGCACCAGCGGGCTGGTCCCGGCGAGCGACACGAGCTTCTTCACCGCGAGGCTGCGCACGTCGTCGCCGCCCTTCGCGAGCGCGGCGGCCACGGCGGGCACCCCGTCCTCGATCGCCAAAAGCGCGTTGAAAGCAGCGATCGCGACCGCGGGCGTCGGATCGGCCAGCGCGGATTCGAGCGCGAGACGGCTCTTCTTCCACGCCCGCTTCTGGATGAGTGACGCCGCCAGCGCGCGGTTCTCGGGCTTGGTGTCGGAAGCCAGCGCGCGCTCGATCAGAACGCGTGCCTCGTCCTCCGGGATCTGGCCGAGCGCGGTGATAGCGTTGCTCCGGGTGGCGTGGTCCTTGTGCGCGAGCGCGGTGGAGAGGCGATCGAGCTCGCTCTCGACGTGCTCGATCGTCTCGGTGATCTCACCGTCGGGGCCGAGATCGACGATCGCCCAGCCGCGCGCGCTGGAGACGAGCACGACGACGCCGGCGCGATCCGGAGCTTTTTTCCCCGGCAGATGCGCCGCCGCGGTGATCGGCCCGAGGCGAGCCTCGACCGTCTTCGGGCGCCGTCGCGTCTCGAGCGGCCAGGCCTTCACGACGCCGTCATCGCCGAAGGTGAACGCGCGGCGCGGGATCTCGGCGCCGCCCGGGCCGAACAGCTCCGGTCCGACGAGCAGCGTGCGCGCGGCGCTGGCGTGCCCGTAGTCGCCGGATCGCAGATCGGGCTCGGGCGCGCCGTCGAGGAAGAACGTGGAGAGGCTGCCGTCGCTCGCGGTTGCGCCGATGCGGCCGTCGGGGAGCAGCGCCAGGGCGGTGATCGAGGCTTCAGAAACAGGGATGACGCGCGGATCGCCGTCGAGCGACGCCGGCAAGATCTCGACGCTGCCGTCCTCGCGGCCAACGACCAGGCGATCGGCCCCGCTCGAGAGGCAGACCGCCGACGCCGGGCCCGAGAGCTTCCGGCGCGCGGATACGTCCAGCGACGCTCCGCCCTTCTCTTCCAGAGCGACACGGGCGACCTGTCCGCCGCGCGTGGCGACGAGATAGACCTCGTTCAGCGGGTGGCGGACGATGGCCGCGATCGCGCCGGCGTTCAGCTTCAACTCCGCGCGCAGCTTGCCGCTCGCGTCGATCGCGTACACCGCGCCGTCTTCGCCGCCCGCGAGGAAGATCTCGCCCGGCCCGCCCGCGAGCGCGCGGACCGCCGTCGGCAACGTCGCCGTCGCCTCGACCGTGATCTTCGGCAGCGCGATCACGTGCACCGCCGATGAGGTGACACCGGGCGCGTCGCGATAGCCGCCGATCACCGCGCGGCGTCCGAGCAAGCAGACCGCGGTCAAGCGCTCGAGATGGGGCGTCGATTTGGTCATGTTCCCCTCAGATCCGGGTGCGCTTGCGCGATGCGAGCGAGCGCGGCGACACACGCCTGCCACTCGCCCTTGGCGGTCGAGCCGGTGAAGTCGCGCAAGATCGGAGCGGCGAGCGCGCCGAAAGCGCGATCCTCGATCGCCATGTCGCGCACCACCTCGATCAAGCGCTGCTTCGCGACGCTCGCCGGGATGGGCTTGGGCGCCGCGCCGTCGCGACGCTCGAGGCGCCCCGGCGGGAGACCGAACAGCGACATGCGCAAGAACGCGCTCAGCTCCTGCTCGCGCTTCTCGAGCACCCCTTGATGCGGCTCGCGGACGGCCACCCCGGGCCCTGTTTTAGGCCGAAATCCGGGCGACGGCGCGTCGAGCCGATGCTTCTCCCAAAGGATGCGCACGGCGAACAACCGCACTTCGCGATCGGGGCTCTCCATCAGCCAGGCCAGCCGATCGCGGGCATCGAGGCGCACGTAGTGCTGGCGGATGAGCTGCACGCCGAGCTCGCGCGTGGCCTTGTGGCGTGACTCCGCGAGCCCGAACACCAGATCGCGATCGAGCCACTCGGCCGGCGCGGCACCCTCGTCGCCCGCCGCGAGCAGCACGTCCTTCGCGAGCAGCCGCGCCTCCTTGAACGGAGACTCGGCCAAAACATAAGGCAACTTCGCGTCGCCCCAGCGCACCATCTCGCGCGCGCCGATCTGGGCCGCCACCGCGCGCACGTTCTCCTGGGTATGGAAGAACAGCGGTCGGATGCGGGCCAGCGTGAACGCATCGCGCGGTAACGCCGGCGTGACGCCGCGCGCCGACTCACCCGCGATGTCGGGGTGGTGCGCGGCCAGATAACGCGCGGCGAAGCTCCGCGAACCGGGCTTGTCGAAGAGCGCGATCACGCGATCGATCCCGCCCAGCGCGTCGGGCGTGAAAGACGAGATCAACCGGTCCTCGGCGAACTGCGCGAGCGCCTCGTCGGCGTGATCCAGCAAAGCGACCAGCCACGCTGCGCCGATCGCGGCAGGCGGCACCCAGTCGGTGTGCGAGAAGACCTCGATCACCAGCGGGCGAAGCTTGGGCCGCAGGACCAGCTCCTTCATCCACTCGACGTCGAGCACCGGGTGCTGGAAGCGGCCCGCGCGGAGCCACCCCGAGACCGTGTCGGCGAAGCGATGATCGAGCAGCGCGCGCTTCACCCAGTCGAAGCCGATCTGCGCGCCGCTCAGCTTTCCGAGCGCATTGAGCGCGAACTGGCGCGCCTGATGATCGGTGCCTTCGTGCTCGAGGAGCGCGATGAGGAACGGCGCCGGCGGTGCGCCCTTCCAGAGCTCGCTCGCGAGCTGGCGCTGCTGGCGCGTGCCGGTCGCGAGGACGATGAACGTGTCGCGATCGATCTGTTCGGGCGTGAAGCCGCTGAGGATCTTCTTCTTCGCGAGCTCGAACGCCTCGCTCGATCCCGCCAGGTGCGCGAGCGCGGTGAGGCCGATCTTCTTCGCGTCGATCGCCTCCAGGCGCGAGAGGGCGAACTTCACGACCTCGCGATCGGACACGCGGGCCCACGCCACCAGCTCGTCGACGCTCAGATCGGGCGCGTGGCTGCGGGCATATTCCAGCGCAAAAGCGCGGGCGATCGGGCTGCGCGAGAACACGAAGCCGAGCACGGTGTCGTGCAGGCCGAGCTGGGCGAAGCGCGAAGCGTGCAGCTCCGGCGTCGCGCTCAGCGTCTTCACCACGAACGCCTCGACCGCGGGGACCTTCCTCTGGGCGAGGCGGATCAGCCACGGCACGCTCGGCGAACGCAGCGTGTCCGGGAAGTCCTTCTCCAGCCAGCCGAGCGCGAGCTCCGCGACCTCGTCGTGCTGGCAGCTCTCGAGCAGCGTGAGCAGCGGCTGCGCGGCCACTTTCCATGCGGCGTCGAGGTAGCGATCCTCGATCTTCTTCTGCCAGTCGACGCGGCGCACGCGGCCGGTGCCGATCAGCTTCTTGTGGCCCCAGATCTGGTTGGCGATCCAGGCCGCGCCCATGTTCGCGCTCGCCGGATAGCGTCCGAGCACCTCGACCGCGAGATCGACGTAGACCGCCGGCAGCGCGCGCCCGAGCAAGCGCATGTAGCGCCACGCGCGGCGCGCGAGATAGACGAACGTGCCGGCCGAGATATCCGCGCTGGTGGGCCGCGGATCGAAGCGCGTCGCGAGCATCGCGAACATCGCCGCGTCATGGCGCGCCTCGGACTCCTTGTAGATCGCCTTCACCGCCTGCCACGGCCCGTAGACCAGCGGGATCGCCGCGAGGATCTCCAGCAACAGCGCGCGCGCTGGCGCATCAGCGGCCTTGTACATCTCGAGGAGCAGGCCCGCGAGGCGCAGGCGTGGGGTCGGGTTGGCGGTCGAGAGGGCCGCGTCCCAGGATTCTTTTCGTGCGTTTTTTCGCTCGGTGGCGGTCTTTCCGCGGAGCGCGTTCGGCGAGGTCTGGCGGACCACCGCCGCGACATCGAGCGCGCCGATCGCCGTGGACGGCTGATCGGGATCGGTGATCTCCGGCTGACCGGCTGCGGGATCGGGCTGCGCCAGGAACTGCGCGATCAGCGCCGGGAGCTCCGGTGAGCGCGAGGTCGCCGCTCGGGCGAGATCGTCGAACAAGATCTCGCGTTCGGCCATCCTCCGCCGCATACCGCGGCTCAGACTGGCGTGCTAGACGTTCACCGTCGATGAACCCTCGCGAGCTAGAGCCTCACGAATCCGTCGAGATCCTCGGCTCCAGCGGAACCTACTACCGCATCAAGCACGTCGGTGGCGTGTACACCTGCACGTGCCCGGCGTGGCTCCATCAGGGCGCCCCAGTGAACGTGCGAAGCTGCAAGCACATCCGCTTGATCCGTGGCGAAGAGGCCGAGGTACAGCGCACCGGAGCGCGCGCGCGACCCGTCGCTCCGAGCGGCGCGAAGGACACTGCGCCTCCGTTGCTGCTCGCTCACCCCTGGACCGGCGCGGAGCAGGTCGACGGATGGTGGATGAGCGAGAAGCTGGATGGCGTGCGCGCGTACTGGAATGGCAGCGCGTTCGTCTCGCGCCTCGGCAACGTGTTCCATGCGCCGCCGTGGTTCACGGATCGGTTGCCGAACGAGATCCTCGACGGCGAGCTCTTCGGCGGCCGGAAGAAGTTCCAGCGCACCGTGAGCATCGTGCGCAGCCAGGGCGGCAAAGAGTGGGAAGACATCCGCTACGTGGTGTTCGACGCGCCGGCGATGGTTGCGCCGTTCGAGGCCCGCCAGGCGCAGATCGCCGCGTGGATCGAGGCCGCCGGATCGAAGTACGCGATCGCGCATCCGCAGGTCCGCTGCGACGATCGGGTGCACCTCGATCGCGAGATGGATCGCATGGAGACGCTCGGCGGCGAAGGTTTGATGCTGCGCAAGCCGGGATCGAAGTACGAGATCGGCCGCTCGTTCACGCTCCTCAAGGTGAAGCGCTTCTCCGATGCCGAGGGCCGCGTCGTCGCGCACCTCCCCGGGGCGGGCAAACACAAGGGCCGCCTCGGCGCGCTGCTGGTCGAGATGAAGAACGGCACCCGCTTCTCGGTCGGCACCGGCTTCTCCGATGACGAGCGGAGATCGCCGCCGCCGATCGGGGCGATCGTCACGTATCGCTACCAGGAGCTCAGCGACGGCGGTGTCCCGCGATTTCCGTCGTTCGTCGGCGTTCGCATCGACGCCGACGAGCCGTCATGATCCACTTCGGTATGCGCACGATCATCCTCGCCGTTCTGTGCTCGACGGGCTGCGCCAGCGTCTTGCCCTCTCGCGTGGTCCTGACCCGCGACGACATGCAGCAGAAGATCGAGGAGAAGTTCCCGATCAAGAAGGAGAACGTGGTGGCGACGATCGCGCTCGAGCACCCGCGCGTCTCGCTGGACGATCGCATCGGCATCGCGGTCGATCTGCGCGCCCGCCTGGCGATCCTGCAGATCGCCGGGACCGCTGCGATCACCGGCCGACTCGAGTACGAGAAGGAGTCGGGCACGTTCTTCGTCACCGACTGCAAGCTGGAGAGCATCGACGCCCCGCTGCTGCGGCCCGAAGATCTCGACGCCGCGCGCCAGATCATCGATCCGGTCCTCGCGCTCACCCGCATCCCCATCCACGAGCTCTCGGGGCCCAAGGAGAGCCTGGTGCGCGCGTACATCAAGAGCGTGAACGTGAGCGGCGGTCAGGTGATCATAGAGCTCGGTCTTTGATCACAGAACTCGGGGCCGATCGCCGAGGTGGTGCGACCCCGCCGAACGCGGTCCCTCGATCACCACATGGATCTTTCACGCTTTCCGGGAGCCACGCTTCGAAGGCATAGTCAGGATGTGATCGCCCCACAGTCCCCGTTGCCGCGATCGTCGCTCTATGTCGCGCTTCCGAAACCGCCAACGGCGTTCTCGCTGACGGTTCGAAAGCTCGTGGGTCGTGTCGTCGAAGGGGCGATCAGGGTTCCTGAATTTCAACGCCCACTCCGATGGGAGCGTAGCGATGTTATCAAGCTCTTCGACAGCATCCTAAAGGGGTACCCGGTGGGTTCTCTACTCTTCTGGAAACGGTCGTTCGAGCCCGGCGAGGTGATGGTCGGATCGGCCCGCTTCGAAGCACCTGCGGTGCAAGACGGCTGGTTCATAATCGATGGCCAGCAGCGCACCACGGCGCTCGCTGCGGCCCTCTCAGATCTGTCGCAGGCGGGGGATAGACGCTGGGGATTGCGCTTCGATCCCATCTCCGGCCAGTTCATCGAGGCCGAAGGTGCCGGCGTCGACGCGAGCCGCCACGTGCCGCTCAGCGCCCTCGGCGATCTCAGAAGGCTCGGGCATTGGCTCCGCGACTGCGGCCTGAGTGAGGGCGAGCAAAGTCATGTTGAGTCGGTCCAACAGCGGATCCTGGACTATGAGCTTCCGGCGTATCTGCTGGAGACCGAGGACGTTGATGCGCTTCGAGGTGTGTTCGCGCGTATGAACAGCACGGGCGTCCGAATGCGTGCGGATGAGGTGTTTCAGGCGCTTCTTGGCGGCGCGCCTCGTCCGCGCAAAGGCAGCATCGACCTCGGGGCGCTCCAGGTCGCCGCTGACCTCGATGGCTTCGGCCAGCCGCCGCGCGCAGAGATTCTCAAATGCGTACTCGCTATGAGCGGCTTGGATCCAGCGCGGCGTCTCGAAGACTTGGGCGACGAGGCCACCGCCAACCTCGTGAGCAGCGATGACGCGGGTGAAGCTATCCGGCGAGCAGTCGCGTTTCTTCAGTCGCCGATGGACGGCGATTCTTCGTCTGGAGCGGGCATGCCCGCTTACGCCTTTGTCCCCTATCCGGTCGTGCTTGTTCTGCTGTGTCGCTGGTTCCACGTTCATCCCGAACCTGACGGGACCACGCGGCGCGCGCTCGCCCGCTGGGTTTGGCGGGGCGTCGCGAGCGGCGTCCATCAGCGAGCCGCGGTGTCGGTGATGCGCTTTCAAGCGCGCGAGATCCGGGAGGACGATATGGGACGTTCTCTCGCAGCGCTGCTCGGGGCGGTGGGTGAGCCGACAACCGCGGAGTGGAAGCTCGAGCCGTTCAACGCGAGGCGCGCCTCGAGCCGGGTCGAGCTTCTTGCGCTCTTGTCCCTCGGCCCACGGTCGCAACTCGGAGAGGTCTCGTGGCGCGCACTCGTAAGCGATGGGCAGCGGGTCGCTCGCGAGATCTTTCCGATGACGGAGCTCGAAGGATCGGCTCGGATGCTGGGAAGAACAGCCGCCAATCGAGTCCTCCTCGACACACGGTACACGGGGATGTCGGCCCACTTGCGCACGTGGAACTGGGACCAGGATCACGTCGCACTACAGAGTCACCTCATCGACGAAGAAGGGCTCGAGCTGCTTGAGGCCGCGCGTGAGGACTCGAGCGCGCGACAGAGCTTCCTCTCTCGCCGAGCCAGCCGCGTGCGGGCCGAGGTCACCCGATTCTTGGGGAGGCGCGCTGGCGCGGGCCAGCCAATCGTCCTCCCCATCACGGCGTACGCCGAAGACGACGAGCCGCATCAGTGAGACACCGTTTGTCTGTGACACTTCCGGCGCGAACAGTCGGCGACCTCGAGCAGGATCGCGGTGGTTTGGTCGTGTGGCGGCCGGACCGAACGTGGATCGCGGAGGATCAGCGACCCCGGCTAGGCATCGATTTCCTGCGCACCCCAGGTGAGCGGCGGGTGTCCTCCGAACTGCCGGCCTGGTTCGAGAACTTGCTCCCAGAGCACGGCGGCCGCCTCCGCTCGCGGCTGTGCGCGCACTTCGGACTGCGTGAAGGAGCGTCGTTCGCGCTGCTGCGCAAGCTCGGGACCGATCTCCCGGGTGCGGTCGAAGCACACGCGATGCAAGAACTGGCGAACGGCCACGAAGGTGTTGACCCGCACGAGGGGGACGGCGACGGGCCCTCGCACTTTTCGGCCCTCGCTGGCATGCAACTCAAGTTCACGATGTCCATGATCCAAGATCGGCTGACCCTGTCGGCCCGTCACGAGGGGCGCCTCTGGATCGTGAAGCTGCCAGGATCTGACTACGAAGAACTCGCCGAGGTCGAGACGGCCACGATGCGATGGGCGGCTCGAGCGGGCTTCGATGTGCCCACACACCGCACAGAGCCCTTTGAGAATTTAGTGGGACTGCCTCACTGGGTGGAAGGCGGTGCGCCGGTGTTCGCGATCGAGCGATTCGACCGTCGCGCCGACGGCAGCAAGGTTCACCACGAGGATCTTTGCCAGGCGCTCGGTTTTCGGCCCGCCCACAAGAATGGGGACGCAAATCCGGGCGTTCGTTTCGACGGAGTGCTTCGGTTGGTACACGATACTTGCGGGGAGAACGACGCACGCGAGATGTCGCGCCGACTTGGCTTCGTGATCGCGTCGGGAAACGGCGACGCGCACCTGAAAAACTGGAGCTTGGTCTGGGGCGATCGCGAGCGTCCATCACTCGCACCTTGCTACGACCTCGTTGCGACCGTCTCGTGGCCTCCATTCGGTTGGTTGAATAAAGGTGGCCCGAGAATGGCCTTGCGGATCGGTACGACTCGTCGATTCGCCGATCTCGACGCGAAATGGCTTGCCGAGTTTGCAGCCACTGCAGGGTACGGTTGGATTCCGGAAGAGGTTATCGCCGGAGTCCAGGCCGCCAAAAGCGCGCTCGCGGCAGTCGACGTCGCGGTGCCCGAGCGGATGAGCTCCGCACTCGCTGAGCACTGGCGGCGTGTCCCGTTGCTTCGCGTGGTGGGATCACCGTGGTGAGCATGGGCGCCGGGGCGTCATAGAGCTCGGTCTTTGAAGAACGACCAGATCTGCTCGTTCGCGTCGATGTCGTGGCTCACCCGACCGACCTCGCTCACCGGCCGAAACTGCTCGCCGCTCGGCCAGGTGTGCCCGCCGCCGCCGATCTTCATCAGCACCAGCGACGCGTCGCAGCCCCGCCAGGTCGAGCGCTCGACGCGCGTCTCGTCGCCGGGATCGACGTCGTCCAGCAGATCCATCATCGGTGGGAGCAGCGAGCAGTGGTGGCGGCGGGCCCAGCCGGTCATCGAGTTCGAGACGCCGACGTAGTCCTCGCCCTCTTCCTCGAAGCACGCGCCGGCGCCTCCAGTGAAGAGCCAGCACGGATCACCGCTGCCGTGGATCTGCAGGATCGGAACGGGGCGCGAAGGCTCGCAGCCCTGCACCTCCGCCGCCTGGTTCGCGCCGCTCACGGCGGCGATCGCGGCGAAGCGATCGCTCAGCTCGCACGCCAGGCGGTGGGCCATCGCGCCGCCGTTCGAGAAGCCCGCCACGTAGACCCGGGTGCGCTCGACGCGGAACAGCCGGCCGAGCTCGTCGAGCAGGTTCCGCGTGAAGGCGATGTCATCGACGCCGTCGCGGCAAGCCGGCCCGCTCACGCAGCGAAAGCCGTTCATCCCGCCGCCCGCGTTCCACGCGCGGATGCCGCTCAGGCCTGCGGTCGGCGTGCCCTCGGCGTAGACGGTGACGAAGCCCTCGCGCTCGGCGACGTCGTCGAGACAGCCGGTCCTATCCCCGCCCCGCTCGCCGCAAGTGTAGCCGCGCATCTTGGTCGCGTCGCTCGCGCCGCCGTGCAGCACGAGCACCACCGGGAAGTTGGAGCCAGTGTCGAAATTGGGCGGTAAATGAAGGGCGAAACCGCGCTCCTCCCAGCCGGGCATGCCGCAGCTGTAGTCGCCGGGCGTCGTGAGAGGATCGCAGGGCGGCACGTTGCCGGCACAGCCGCTGGCCAGGATCAGAGCGCACGCGAGGAGCCGCACGCGGGAGAGACTATCAGACGAGGTTGGGGAGCGGGCCGCCGCTGTTGAGCCGCGAATCACCGAAGCCTGTGACGTTGGTGTAGCCCATGTAGTGCTGCGCCGAGACCATGAGATCGGCGAAGCCACGGTTGGCCTGGCGCGCGAAGTCGAGGTAGCGGCCGCGGCGGAAGTAGCCGCCCATGCCGCCGGCGAGCACGACCAGGTTCTGCGAGGTGTCGTGCGTGTCGCCCTGCGCGAGCTCGTTCCAGTGCACGACGAGCGTGTTGTCCCAGACCGACCCGTTGCCTTCGGGGGTCTGCTTGAGCTGCTCGTAGAGGCCGGTCGAGAGCGTCCAGAGGTGGCGGTGGATGAGCCGCACCTTGTCGAACGAGGCCGGATCGCCGTTGTGCGAGATGTCGTGGTGCCCCTCGGAGAAGCCGAGGTTGGCGTAGACGCGGTTGCTCGTGTTGCCCGACCAGTTGAAGTTCACCGAGCGCGTCATGTCGCACGCGAACGCGACCGCGACGATGCGCTGGAAGAGCTCGCCGACCGCCTGGTGGTTCTGATCCGCGTACGGATCGAGCCGCATGCCTGCGCCGAACGCGCGGCAGGAGAGGTTCCCGACGTTGGGCTCGACCAGCGTGCGCTCGATGCCGCGCAGCGCCTCGGTGTGCCGCTCGAGCTTCACGCGATCGTTCGCGCCGACCTTGCCCTTGAGCGTGGTGAGCTCGCCGAGCACGAGATCGAGCGCCGAGCGCTTCTTCGCCAGCCGGCGCACCACCGCGTCGCGCGCCTGACCGTCGTCGAGCGCGCCGAAGATGCGGGTGTACGCGGCCCACGGATCGGTCTCGGGAGAGACGGGGTTCTGCGTGCCCGTCGGACCGGCGTGCGAGTGCAGGTTCCAGATGTGGTTCTCGCGCTGGCCGACGCGGAAGACGAGGTGCCGGTGCGGCATCGTCGGGTTGTCGGCGAGGACCTTGGTGCCGATCTCGTAGTCCGCGCTGGGGCCCTCGACGTAGCCGATGAACTGTCCGTCGGCGCCGCCGATCGGGAACGAGCCGGCGCCCGAGCGCCACGGCGCGAGCGAGCTGCCGCCCTGCTGGTGCGCGTCGGCGCGCTCGCCGTCACCGAGGCGGCCGAAACGCTTGTCGACGTTCTCGAGGAAGAGGAGCTCGTTGCGATACGGCTCCAGCGGCAGGAGGAACTCACCGAGCTGGAAGTTGGTCTCGTGGCGCATCGCGAAGCGCTGCGCGATCTGATCGCCGTTCGGCTTGAACTCGAAGATGACGCGCTTCGGCGGCATCATCGACTGCGCGGAGGCGCGCGCCGGGATCATCGCGTCGAGCAGCGGAAGGCCCAGCGCAACGCCGGCACCACGGAGAAACGTGCGTCGATTCAAGGCAGGCATTTTAGGGCTCCCTGTGGAGGAACGCGTCCGTCTGGGTGATCGCGACGAGCAAAGCGCGGATGTCGCCACCCGACGCGGTGAACGCTTGCTCGAGGCGCTGCTGGGTGCAGGCGTCCGCGGGCGTCTCGCCGCGCGCGTAGGCGTAGCGGAAGAGCTGGGTGACGAAGCAGTCGGACACCTGCTTGCTGTGCGCGAGCTTGCTGGAGAGCGCGGGCGCACCTTCGAAGGCGCCGTCCGCGTCGAGCGTGAAGCCGAGCTCGCTGGTCACGTCGATCGCCGTTCCGGCCTCGTCGACCTCGCGGTAGCGGCCCACCGCGTCGTAGCGCTCGAAGGCGACGCCGATCGGATCCATCTGGTTGTGGCAGCCCGCGCAGCTCATGACGGTGCGGTGCTGCTCGAGGCGCTGCTTCTGCGTGAGGCCCGGGGTGGCCGGCGGCAGATCGAGCAGAACGTCGTCGGGGGGCGAGCCGATCGTCTGGCAGAGCACGTCGGTGCGGATCTTCAATCCGCGGCGCACGATCGAGGTGCGCGACGGCTTGTCCTGCGCGGCGAGCACGCCGCCCTGGGTGAGGATGCCGGTGCGCTTGGTCGCGTCGATCGCGACCTTCTGGAACGTCGCGCCGCGCACGCCGGTGATGCCGTAGTGGGTCGCGAGCGTCTGATCGACGAACGTGTACGGCGCCTCGAACAGCGTCGCCAGCTTGTGGTCGCTCGACGGATCGAACACCACGTGCGCGACGAACGCGTCGCTCTCCTGCTGGAGGCGCGAGGCGAGGCCGGGATCGAGGCCCGGGAAGATCTGCGCGTCGCGCTGGAAGGTCTCGAGGCGATCGAGATCCAGCCACTCGTCGAAGAAGCGGGTGATGCGGCTGGCCTTCGGATCGGCCATCAAGCGCAGCGCGGCGGTCTCGACGTCGGCGGCCGTGTCGAGCTGTCCCGCCGCGGCGGCGTCGAGCAGCGCGTCGTCCGGGATCGAGTGCCAGAAGAAGAACGAGAGGCGCGCGGCCATCTCGTAGCCGGTCGGCTTGCCGGTCCCGAGCTCGGGGCGGTGGATGAACGCGGGGGACTGGAGGATCGCGTACGTGATCCACTCGATCGCCAGGTCGAAGTCGCCGTGCAAACGCGCCTCGGTGTAGAGCGTCTGGAAGCGCGCGATCTCCTCCGCGTCGAGCGGGCGGCGATACGCGCGGCGACCGAGCGACTGCGCGTACGTCGAGGCGCAGGCCTGCTCTCCCATCGCGGGATTGCAGGGGACGAGCGCGCGACCGACGGCGGTCGAGAGGTCCTCGGCGGCGTCCATGTATTGCTGCGCGAGCACCGGCGGCACGTCGAGGAAGCTCGCGTTGTTCTGGAAGCCGAGCGACTCGGTGCCGGCCTGCAGCCCATCGGCGAGCGTGTGGACGCGTGCGGCCTGCGCGCTGCCGAGCAGATCGACCAGCGCCCAGCGCCACTCGGTGTTCGAGAGACGGCGGATCGGCGCGGGCCCGGGGCGCGGTGCGGTCTGACCGGCGCAAGCGTCGGTGACCGGCGGGGTCGTGGGGCTCGGAGACGGCGACGGGCTGTTCGAAGGGTTGGGGCTCGTCGAAGGGTTGGGGCTCGTCGACGGGCTGGGGCTCGTGGACGGGTTGGGCTTGTCGGGGTTCAGCGGGTTCAGCGGGCTCTCGGGGCCCGCGGGCGCGCCGATGTTGCCCTGGCAGGCCGCCAGGCTCGCAACGAGCGTGAGACCAAGCAGTTGACGACGTCTCATGCGGCGCGGACCTCCTGCAACCTGCCAACCTTATGGGCTGTCTGGCCTTTGCGCCATGTGGGGGCTGCTTTCTGGGGTGGCCCGTCTACGGCTCCCGGGGTCAGCGGTCTACAGGTGCTTGCGCCTTGAGGACGGCTGGCTTCGCGAGTCGCCTCGCCGCGCAAGAGCGGCGATCGGATCGTGCCTCTCCGGCGATCGAGTAGACTCCGCGCCCATGATCGATCTGGAGAAGGCGCGTCGCGTCGCGACCGAGGCCGTGACGCGGGCGGGCGAGCTGGCGCTGAAGCACTGGAAGGCAGCAGGCATGCAGGCCCGCGACGTCGAGACCAAGCCCGACCGATCGCCGGTCACCGCGGCCGACAAGGAGGCCGAGGCGACCATCCGGGCGCTGTTGCGGGAGGAGTTTCCGGACCACGACTTCATCGGCGAGGAGACCGGCGCGCTCGATCGCGGCGCGCAGTACGCGTGGGTCGTCGATCCGATCGACGGGACCCGCGGCTTCACGCGCGGCGGCAAGTTCTGGGGGGGCCTGGTGGGCCTTGTTTCCGAGGGCCGATCGCTCGCCGGTGCCATGGCACTCCCCGCGCTGGGCGACGTCTACGCGGCCGCGCGCGGGCTCGGCGCGACGAAGAACGGAGCGCCGCTTCGTGTGTCGAACGTCGCGCTGTGGGCCGACGCGACGCTGTCGATGGGCGAGATGCAGCACCTGTTTCGGCGACCCGATCACGCCGCGCTGATGGCGCTGGTGACGACCGCGGCGTCGTCGCGCTGTTACGGCGATCTCGCCGGCTGCGCGATGGTGCTCGAGGGCCGCGCGGAGGCCTGGATCGAGGGCGGCGTGAAGATCTGGGACCTGGCACCGCTGCAGATTCTGATCGAGGAGGCGGGCGGAACGTTCACCGACTTTGGCGGGGTTCCGACGATCGGATCGGGCGAGGCAGTGGCCACGAACGGGCGCGTGCACGCGCATGTCCTGTCGGTGCTGCGAGGACAGTGAGCTGATGTGCGCAACTCCGGCCGGCGGCCGCCGATAAGGACCTACGATGGCGTTCCCGAAGCTCGACTCTGGCCTTCCGACCGGCACCACCGGCATCGACGGAACCCTCGGCATCGGCGGGCCTTCGGGATCGTCCAGCGACCTCGATCTGGGTCAGGCCGTCGGCAACATGGGCGCGATGAACATCCTCTCCAGCGATCGCGCCGTGAAGACGCGCTGCAATGCCGTCGAGCTGCTGAGCAACCTCCAGCACAGCCGCGATCGCAGCGCCAAGAACGTCATCGCCTCGCTCTCTTCCACGCCCGACGCGTGACCGATCCGGACACCGCCCACACGCTGCGCTGGATGCTGCCCATCTTCGGGCGCAAGCGCGCGGACGGCTCGTTTTACTACTCCGATCAGGCGGTGAAGGCGTTCCTGCCGGCGCTCGCGATCAGCCTTGGCTTCGATCCGAAGCAGGCCCCGCCCGCGCTGGCGACGATGGTCGGCGAATTTGCGCGAAAGGCGGGGGTCACCGAGACGGACGAGAAGCCCGCGGCGGAGGCGAAGCTCCGCGCGTTCCTGGCCGCGTCCCCGCTCGAGCCCGAGCTGGTGTTCGAAGTGAACCGCGGGATGCGCGAGGAGGTCGCCGGCTACTCGCCGGAGGAGCTCGCGCGGGACATCGCGGACGCGCTCGGGATGGTTCGACCCGCGCTGATCTCACGTGACGCCCCGGCGCCAGAAGGCGCGGTGAAAGCCGGTCCCATGGCCCGTTTCGCGCTGGATCCACCGAAGCCAACGGGGCCTTCTCCGAAGGGCCGTCGCAAGAAGAAACGCTAGCCTTCACCGACGCGGGCGAACACGCGATCCGACAATCATTCCGTTCGCATGTCCGGCTTGTGTCGCGGCCTCGGGCAGCGGAGTATCAACGTGTTGTCCCCGGGATCTGCGGTCACTTCGGCAGAATGTGCGCGACGCGCTGTACGCCTGAGCGGCCGTGAGTATGGGGGCAGCCAAGTGGATGCCGGCGATTATGCCTGGTGTCGCGAAGGAGGCATGAGTGACCAGTAATAACGATTCCCCGACCAAAGCGCCCGAGATGTTGAACTTGCCCCTCCTTCCCCTGCGAAACGCCGTTCTGTTCCCTGGCAGCGTGTTGCCGCTGCCCGTGGGCCGTCCCAAGACGTTGGCCGCAGTGGAAGCGGCGCAGGCGACCGACGGCCTGATCGGTCTGGTGACGCAGAAGAGCGCGAGCACCGACGACCCCGGCCAGGACGATCTCTATGCGGCCGGCACGGTCGCGCAGATCATGAAGACCATCGATCGCGGTGGGCAGGGCCTCCAGCTGGTGGTCCGCAGCCTGCGGCGATTCCGCATCGTCGAGCTGAACCAGACCTCTCCGTACCTGCGGGCGCGCGTCGAAGAGCGGCCCGAGGACATGGGCGAGCCGGTCAACGTCGAGGCGCTGCTCCGCAACGTGAAAGAGACCACCAAGAAGCTGGTCGACGCGATGCCGAAGTCGCCCGATCAGCGGCTCGACTGGGCCGAGATCGTCGCTCGGGTCGAGCACCCGGGCAACGTCGCGGACCTGCTCGCGGCCGCGCTCGACATGCCGGTCGAGAAGAAGGTCGAGCTGCTCGACACCCCCGAGGTGAAGCTGCGTCTCGAGAAGCTCCTCGAGGTCCTGCACGAGCGCTACGAGCTGGCTGAGCTCTCCCGGAAGATCGACTCGCAGGTCAAAGGCGAGATGGGGAAGAGCCAGCGCGAGTACTACCTGCGCCAGCAGATGAAGGCGATCAAGGAGGAGCTCGGCGAGAGCGAGGATCCGGAGGACGCCCTCGAAGAGCTGCGAAAGAAGCTGGCGGACATCAAGCTCCCGCCCGACGCCCGCAAGGCGGCGGATCGCGAGCTCGGTCGCCTCGGCAAGATGCCGTCGAGCTCCGCGGAGTACTCGGTCGGACGCACCTATCTCGAGTGGCTCGGTGACGTGCCCTGGGACAAGGCGTCGTCGGACTCGATCGACATCGTGAAGGTCCGTCAGGATCTCGACGCGCGGCACTACGGCCTGGAGAAGGTGAAGAAGCGCATCGTCGAGTTCCTCGCGGTGCGGAAGCTGAAGGAGCAGTCGAAGGGCCCGATCCTGTGCTTGGTCGGTCCCCCGGGCGTCGGCAAGACGTCGCTCGGTCAGCTCATCGCCAACGCGCTCGGCCGCAAGTTCCAGCGCATCTCGCTGGGCGGCGTGCGCGACGAGGCGGAGATCCGAGGCCACCGGCGCACGTACGTCGGCGCGCTCCCGGGCCGCATCATCCAGGCGATGAAGAAGGCGGGGACCACCAACCCGGTCCTGATGCTGGACGAGATCGACAAGCTCGCCTCGGACTTCCGTGGCGATCCGTCGGCGGCGCTCCTCGAGGTGCTGGATCCGGAGCAGAACGGGACGTTCTCCGACCACTACCTGGAGGTGCCGTACGACCTCAGCAAGGTGCTGTTCATCGCGACGGCGAACATGCTGGACCCGGTTCCGGCGCCGCTGCGCGACCGCATGGAGGTGCTCGATATCCCCGGCTACACGCACGAGGAGAAGAAGCACATCGCGGAGCGTCACCTGGTCGAGAAGGCGGTCGAGGCGCACGGCCTCACGCCGGCGAACATCGAGCTCGGCGAGGGCACGATCGAGGCGATCATCGAGGACTACACCCGTGAAGCGGGCGTTCGCAACCTGGAGCGGCAGATCAACTCCGTGGCGCGCGGCGTCGCGGTGGAGGTCGCCGAGGGCAAGACCGAGAAGACGATCGTGAAGCCCGAGGACCTGTCCAAGTTCCTCGGACCGCAGCGCTACGAGAGCGAGATCGCGGAGCGCATGGACGTGCCCGGCGTGTCGCTCGGCCTGGCGTGGACCTCGGTCGGTGGAGAGATCCTCTTCATCGAGGCGGGGAAGATGACCGGCAAGGGCAACCTGAAGCTGACGGGTCAGCTGGGTGATGTGATGAAGGAGTCGGCGCAGGCGGCGGTGTCCTATCTGAGGACGCACTCGGCTTCGCTGAACATTCCGGACACGTTCTGGGAGAAGAACGATCTGCACATCCACCTGCCGCAAGGCGCGATCCCCAAGGACGGGCCTTCGGCGGGCATCGCGCTGGTGACGGCGCTGGCCTCGCTGGCGACGGGCATCCGGGTGCGGAGCCAGTTCGCGATGACGGGCGAGATCACGCTGCGCGGCAACGTGCTCCCGATCGGTGGCGTCAAGGAGAAGGTGCTCGGTGCGCTGCGCGCCGGCGTGAAGGAGATCATCCTGCCGGAGCGGAACAGGAAGGATCTGATCGACGTGCCGGAGACGGTGAAGCAGCAGATCAAGTTCCACTACGTGACGCGCATCGACGAGGTGCTGGATCTGGCCCTCGAGAAGGTGATCGAACGCGCGCCGCGGGCCGGTGGCTTCAGCGAAGCGAGCGACGTTCCCGCGCCGGACAAGAACGCGCACTGAGCCTCCTCTGTGCCGGAATTACCGGACATCACGGTTTATCTCGAACGGATCGAGGCACGGTTTCTCGGGCGCAAGCTCGAGAAACTCGTGCTCTTGAGCCCCTTCATCCTCCGCAGCGTCGATCCCCCCGTCGCCGAGCTCAGCGGTAAGCGACTCCTCGGAACCTCCCGCCTCGGCAAGCGCATCGTCCTCGAGCTCGAGGACGAGCTGTTCGCCATCGTGCACCTCATGCGCGCCGGCCGACTGAAGTGGGTCGAGCCGGGAAAAAAGGCTCCGGGCAAGATCTCGCTGGTCCTGTTCCAGTTCGACGAGGGCGCGATGGTCCTCACCGAGGCCGGCACCAAGCGGCGCGCGTCGCTGTATCTGGCGCGCGGGCGCGACGCGGTGAAGGCGCACGATCCGGGCGGCATCGAGCCGCTCACCGCGGACCTGGCGGCGTTCAGCGAGAAGCTCCTCTCCGAGCGCCACACGCTGAAGCGCTGCCTCACCGACCCGCACCTGTTCGCTGGCATCGGCAACGCGTACTCCGACGAGATCTTGCATCGCGCGAAGCTCTCGCCGGTGCGCATGTCGACCCAGCTCGACGCCAGCGAGATCGCGCGGCTGCGAAAGGCGATCATCGACGTGATGGAGGAGTGGACCGATCGCCTGCGCGTCGAGACGGGCGAGAACTTCCCGCGCGAGGTGACCGCATTTCGCAGCGAGATGGCCGCGCACGGAAAGCACGGTCAGCCGTGCCCGGTGTGCGGAACGCCGATCCAGCGCATCAAGTACGCGGAGAGCGAGACCAACTACTGCCCGGAGTGCCAGACCGGCGGGAAGCTGCTCGCCGATCGCGCACTGTCGCGGCTGCTCAAGGAAGACTGGCCGAAGACGCTCGACGACCTCGAGGAGATGAAGAAGCTGAAGGCGATCGCGCCACCGACGCCCAAGCAGAAGCCGTCTGCGCGAGAGCCCGGAACGAAACCACAGCTCGCGGTTCGGAAGCCTCCAAAGACTTAGGGCGCTTTCATAGAATCGGAGAGCTGCTGGTGGCGCAGGCTCGGAACGAAACGCGCGGTGGCCAGCGCGGCGCCAATGCAGAGCAGCCCACCGCTGGTGATCGCGAAACGCGTCCCGAGCGCGCCCGCTACGAGCCCGGACTCGAGCTCGCCGAGCTGCGGGCCGCCGATGAAGAACATCATGTTGAGCGAGGTCATGCGCCCGCGCAGGGCCTCGGGCGTCAGCAGGTGGCGCATGGTCTGGCGGATCACGGTGCTCACGCAGTCAGCCGCGCCCGAGATCGCGAGGAAGAGCAGCGCGAGTGGGAACGACGACGACATTCCGAATGCCGCGATCGCCGCGCCGTAGATCACCACCGAGCCGATCAGCACCCTGCCCTGCTGGCGGATAGCTCCGCGCCACGAGACCGCGACCGCGGCGATCGACGCGCCCACCGGCGCCGCCGCGTAGAGGATGCCGAGACCCTCGGGTCCCACCGCGAGCGTGCGATCCGCGACGATCGGCAGGAGCAGCAGCGCGCCGGCGAAAAACGTGGCGAAGAAGTCGAGCAGCATCGTCGACAGGATCAGCCGGTTGCTCCCGAGGAAGCGCAGGCCGTCGACCACCGCCGAGAGCTGGATCGGGCTCTTCTCGCCCTGCGGAAGATTCTTCGACATGCCGAGGAGCGCGATGATCACCGCGCCGAACGAGAGCGCGTCGAAGATGTACACCGGCAGCACGCCCCATCGCCCGATCAGGAGACCGCCGACCGCAGGGCCGATCACCGTCCCCAGCTCGAAAATAACGCCGTTGAGCGACAGTGCGTTGGGGAGATCGGCGCGCGGCACGAGCAGCGCCACGAGCGAGCCCCGCGCCGGCGCATCGAACGCGCTCGCCAGCCCCGAGAGCGCCACCGCGCCGTAGACCACCGCAGGCGATACGTGCCCGGTGTACGTGAGGGTCGCGAGGCCGACTGACGAGAGCGCCAGCGCCGACTGCGTCACCAGCATCATCCGGCGGCGATCGAACGCGTCTGCCAGCACGCCGCCACCGACCGCAAAAAGAAGCACCGGTGTGACCCGCGCGAGCCCGAGCAGCCCCATCGAGACCGCAGATCCGGTGAGCTGGTACATCTGCCACGCGACCGCCACGCGCTGCATCTGCGTCCCGATGATCGAGATGAACAGCCCGATCAGGAAGCGGCGAAAATCTCGCGAGGCCAGCGCGCGCAGGCGGCCCTCGGTCACGTCGTCGCTCCGGTCTCGACCCAGCGCGGCGGCACGAACTGCCCGCGCGAAGCGAGCGTCGCCGCCACGAATCGCCGGTGCATCTTCATCAGCCGCGCGCCCGCATCACCCGGCTCGTGCAGTGCAAGGTAGATTGCGATCGCCTCCATCGTCAGCAAGCGATCCGGATCGTCGCTGTGCCGCAGGTGGGGCCGCCACTCGCGCGGGCCGGGCGGGAGCGCGCAGCGCGGTAACATCCCCAGCCGCGGATGGCGCCGCACCAGGCGCTGCGTCTGCGACCAAGTCCCATCCAGCACCATCAGCGCGGACGGCGGGGGCGCACCGCGTACCACCAGCGAGGCGCCCTCGCGCGCGTCGGGATAGAGCAGCCACGCGCCTTCGGGGATCAGCCCGTCGATGTCGATGACGGGCGCGCCGATCTCGCCGTAGTCCGCGAGCGTCGCGCGCGCGAGGGTCATCGCGGCGATCGCGGCGGTGTTGGTGGGGCGCAGCTTCTCGCGCGCGTGGCGGACGATGACGACGTGCGCATGCGTCTCGATCGGCGACTCGAGGTGCGGACACATGCAGTACGCGATCTGCACGGTGCAGCGCGGACAGCGCTCCTCGGACGGAAGCATCGCTCAAACCAGGAGATCGGAGATGACCTGGTTCGTCTCGCCCGCGAGGTAGCCGAAGCTCGGTCGCGGATCGCCGATCGCGCGCAGCACCGTGAGGAGCGCCTTCGACGTGTTCTCGCGGGAGGGCGAGCGATAGTGCAGGCCGCTCCGCAGCGCGCCGCCCGCCTTGCCGGCGATCAGGATCGGGAACTCGTCATTGGTGTGGACGAAACCTTCGGACAGCTCGCTGGTGCACAGGATCGCGCACGAATCGAGCATGTTTCCTGCGCCCTCGGCGGTGTTCCGCAGCCGCGCGAGGAAGTACGCGAGCTGCTCCATCGTGAACGTGGTGGCGGCGTGCACCGTCGGCTGCGGCTCGGCGCCCATCGCGCGCTCGTCGTGGTTGATCTGGTGGATGCCGTTCACCGCGCCGACCTGCCAGAACACCGTGCCTGCGCCGGCGGTGCTGAACATCACCGAGAACACGCGCACCAGATCGCACGCCAGCGCGGTCGCCAGGATGTCCGACATGACGGCGTTCTTCGCGGCGATCGGCTCCTGCCCGCTGGGCTCGGGATAGTCTTCGGCCGGAGCGCCCGGGCGCACGCACGACGCGCCGACCGTGCCGAGGCGCATCTCGATCGCGCGGATGCTGGCGGTGTGCTGTTCGAGGCGGCCGCGATCGGTCATCGACAGCCGCGGCTTGAGCGCGTCGATCTCCTGCTTCACCGCGTCGAGCACGCTGGCCCGCGCCACGTCCTTCTGCGCGTCGAGCGGCATGCCGAAGAGGCGGCGGAACAAGCGGATCGGCTCGTACTCCGACGGGTTCACGTTGTTCGGGCCGTTGTGCGAGAGGTGCTGGAACGTCGTGCCCTCGTCGGTGCCGCGGAAGCGGCAGATTCCGACCTCGAGCGAGCGATAAGGCGCGCGCGTCATCGGATCCGCGGCCCAACGCTCGGCCACCACCTGATCGATCGACGGATACGCGAACGTGGTGGCGATGGTGTCGCGCACTGCGCCCAGCTCGAAGTAACGCGCGCCGGTCATGATGCCGGTCATGCCGCTGTGGTGCGGGTGGGTGGCGGTCTTGATCTCGAGCCCGGTGATCGGCGAGACGTAGTCGCGCACACCCGCCGTCACGAACGGCTGCAGCTCGGCGCGCGGCATCCACGCAGCGCCCGTGCCGTCCGGGATCCAGTGCGCGCGGCGAACGCCGTTGCCCCAGAACCAGACGCCGAAGCGCTTCGGGATCTCCGCGCCGTGCGCCAGGCGATCGCCGTTCGGCGCGAACATCGCCTCGAGCGGCGGGAGCGCAAACGACAGCGCGGTCCCGCCGAGCATCCCGCGCAGGAACGTGCGGCGATTCAGGGCGTAGCGCGAGATCCCCATGGTCACTCACCCGCCATTCGGAAGCCGTCGCTGGTCACGAGCGCCACGACGAAGTCCTGGAATCGATAGTTGGCCGCCGCCAGCGACTCGTCGAGCGCGCGCAGCGTGCGGCGCTCGCCGTCGGTCTCGCGGTGCCCGCTGGCGTAGCGATAGGCCATCTTCACCAGGCAGCTGCTCACCGCCGGCGAGGCCTTCACGCGAGACGCGAGCTCGCGCGCGTTGCGGAACGCCTGGCCATCGAACGAGCCGCTCGCGTCGACCGGCAGGCCGTTGTCGGTGGTGCGGTACGCGCCGATCGCGTCGAACGCCTCGAAGCCGAAGCCGAGCGGATCCATGCGCGAGTGGCACCCCGAGCACGGCTGCACCGCGAGATGCAGCGTCTCGAGCCGCTGGCGGAGCGTCTGCGGGGGCGCGTTCGGATCGACCTCCGGGAGCTCGGTGATGAGGCCCGCGGGCGGTGGCTCGATCTCCTGGCAGAGCAGCGACTGGCGCACGAAGCGGCCGCGCAGCGTCGGCGACGTCACGCTCGCGTGGCTATAGAGCGCGAGGAACCCGGCGGTGGTGAGCACGCCGGCGCGCGGGCTGTTGTCGGGCAGCGTCACCTCGACCATCCCCGGTCCGCGTACGCCCGGCAGGTTGTAGACCCGCGCGAGATCGGCGTTCACGAAGGTGCTGCGGGTGTCGAAGATCTCTCGGAGATCGGTGTTCCGATCGAACACCACGCGAGCGATGAGCTGCTCGATCTCGGCCCGCATCGCGGCGGGGAGCGCGCCGTTCATCTGCGGGAACGTCGCCAGGTCCTTGGTGATGCCCGCGAGGCGATCGAGCTTGAAGTGCTCGGCGAAGAAGCGCCCGAGCGCGACCTTGGCGCGCGGATCTGCGAGCAAGCGCCGCGCTTCGACCGTGAGACCGCCGGGGGTGTCGAGCGCGCCGCCCTCCGCGGCCGTGAGCAGCGCGTCGTCGGGCGTGGTCCCCCAGATCAGGTACGAGAGGCGCGAAGCCATCTCCCAGCCGGTGTACGCGCGGCGCGTCGGATCGGCAGGATCCGAGACGCCCAGCTCGACGCGATAGAGAAACGCCGGCGATTGCAGGAGGCCCGCGGTCACCAGCTCGAGCGACGTCGCCACATCGCCGAGGCGCAGGTCGATCGTGCGCGCGACCCCGACCCAGCGATCGAGCTCCGCGCTGGTCAGCGGGCGGCGCCAGGCGCGGCGGCCGAAGCGCTCGAGGAACGTGCGAACGCAGGGATCTTCGACGGTCGCGGGCGCGCACCCGAGCAATGCCGCGCGACGCGCCGGATCGGCGAACACCCGCGCCGACAGATCGAGCGCGATCTTCTCGTACTGTTCGGCCGCCAGTGGGCCCACGTTCAGCGCGCTCGCGGCGACGGTGGTGAAGCCGTGCAGCGTCGTGTCGGCCTCGAGATCCGTCGGCACCGGCAGGCCCGGCCCGAGGACGTCGGCGATCGTGTTCTGGTACTCGATGCGCGTCAGGCGGCGCAGCGACGCGGGCGCAGGCGCGAACGCCGGGAGCTCGGGCTCGACCGTCGGCGAAGGCGAAGGCGTCGGCGAAGGCGACACGGTCGGAGACGCCGACGGCGAAGGGGACGGGGACGGTGACGGGGACGCCGACGGGCGCGGCAGCTCGCCGCCGATCTGCCCCTGGCAAGCCGCGGCGAGCGCGACGATCGATACCCAGCCCCCGCGCATCGACGGCCAAGCTCGCACGCCGCGACCCTCCCCTTCAATCCCCCGGACGATGACGCTCGGAATGTGCTCTATTCAGGGGGAATGCGCTGGATCGTCCTCTGCGCCCTGGTGGCCTGCACGGCGAGCCCGGCCCCGTCGCGCCCCGACGCCACGCTGGACGTGCTCGACGCCGCCGCGACCGAGGACGCGAGCACCGCAACGCACCCCGACGCAAACGAAGCTTGCCCCGATGGCGACGGTGACGGCTTCAGCGCGACCCCCGGCTGCGGGATGCTCGACTGCAACGATCGAAACGGCCTGGTTTTTCCTGGCGCGGCCGAGGCCTGCAACGACATCGACGACGACTGCGACGGGGACAAGGACGAGGCGCTGGGCGAGGGATCCTGCGGCGTCGGCGCGTGCGAGCAGAGCGCTCCGTTCTGCGTCGCGGGACGTCCGGGCGTCTGCACACCCGGCATGCCCGCCGCGACGGAGCGCTGCAACTCGGTCGACGACGACTGCGACGGGAACACCGACGAGGATGTCGTTGGACCCGCGTGCGGCACCGGCGCCTGCGCGCGCACCGCCGCCTGCGTGAACGGCGCGATCTCCGCCTGCACCCCCGGCCCCACCGGCGCGGAGACGTGCAATCGCATCGACGACGACTGCGATGGCACCATCGACAACGGCTTTCGCGCGCAGGTCGTCAGCGGCATGTACTCGGTGCTGCAAACCCACCACAGCGGCTGCAACGCCGGCACGCGCATCGGTCCCGACTGCAACGCCGCGATGCACCGCGCCTGCGTCGCGGCGACGTGCAGCAACGGTGGCTTCGGACCGGTCGAGAACTCCGGCGACACCGCGATCTACACCTGCGTCACCGCGAGCGAGGAGCGTGACGTCACCTACGCCGTGCTCGCCACCCACCACGCTGGCTGCGACGGCGCGCGGCAGCGCATCGGCCCCGACTGCAACGCCGCGATCCACCGCTTCTGCGTCGCCGCCGGGCACGTCTCCGGCTTCGGACCCGCCGAGCTGGGCGCGAGCTCGATGCTCGTCGACTGCGTCGGTGGAGGCGCGGCCACCGCGGTCGCCACCACGTTCACCGAGCTCGCGACGCACCACCCGCCGTGCGACGGGGTCGGCCAGCGCATCGGCCCCGACTGCAACGCCGCGATCCACCGCTTCTGCCGTTCGCGCAGCTTTTCCAGCGGTTTTGGGCCGGTCGAGAGCAGCGGCGACGGCGCCACCGTCGTCTGCGTGTCACCCTAACGCGAGGCAATCGAGCTGGGCGAGGAGGGCCTCGACCCGCTCGCGCTCGCGGCTCAGCGCGTCGTTCGCGGTGAGCTCGGCCGAGAGATCGGCGAACCGCAGCACGGTCAGCTGCGCGATCACTTCCTCCAGCAGCGCGGCCCGCTCGGCCAGGGCCGCGTCGGCCCGATCACGCAGCGTCTCGAGCCGCGGTCGGGCCACCGGGAGCGCGTGGGCGATCGCGACGTCGAGATCCGCCAGCCGTGCGCTGGCCTCGTCGAGCCGCGCGAGCGCCGCCTCGAGCTCGGTGCGCGGCCGGGCGAGCAGGCGAGCCGACGTCGGATCGTCGAGCGCCTCGCGCATCGCCCGGTGGAGCGCGATCAGCCGCGTCGCATAGCGCCCCGCTCGCGTCGGCGCGGCTGTCGCGCCCGGCAAGAGGAACGGCCATAGCGCGCCGATCAGCGCCCACGCCGGCGGCCCCGACACGCTCCCCAGCGCCGCTTGCCGCGCCCTCGCCACCGCGACCGCGACCAGCGCGATCGACGCGTACACACCCAGGATCGCCATCGCGGTGCTCACTGGAACGCTCCCATGCCCCAGGCCAGCGCGACCGTGAACCCGAGGAACACCATCGCCATGCGCGCCAGGATCCCGACCCGGAACTCGTCGGAGTCGGAGAGCGCCGACGGTCCCGAGGCGACCGCCAGCGCGTGCAGGAGCGCGTTCACCGCGGTGCCAGCCACCAGTCCCGACACTGCAAAAGCCGAGACGAGCGAGATCGGGCCGAGCCAGATCTCGTCGCGCTGGTGCAGCAGCCGGACGATCGGCGCGAGCGGCGCGAGGACCACCGCGCCCGCCGCCACCGCGCCGAGCAGCACCGCCACCAGCCGCGCCATCGGAACGCGCGCCGCGACGAGCAAGCTGGTCGCGTGGATCGGCCCGAGCGCCGCCGCCACCGCGAGGAGCGTGCTGCCGGCCAGCCACAGCGCACCGCTGGCCGCCTTCAGCGCGCCCTCGTCGAACCGCACGATGAACGCGAACGCGCCGGTGCAGATCGCGACCGTCAGGAGCGAGCCGACGATCGCTGACTGGAGCGCGCTGGGATCGAGCATCCGCGCCACGGCGGCCTCGGGATCGCGCAGCAGATCCACCCAGAGGCTGGGGGCGCGCGCCTGGTCATGCGCGTCGTCGAGCGACTCGAGCGTGACGTCGTCGAACGTGACGAAGGGAGAGAGGGGCTCGTGCCGCTGCGGGCGAGGCCCGGCCTGATGGGCCGGCCCGGTCGGAACGGCTACCACAGCTTCACCCCGTGGCTCAGGCGCGTGATCCAGGGCTGGGCGCGGACCACGAACACACCGAAGAGCGAGAGCGCGAACAGCCGCGCCGCCATGCGAGTGCCGGAGCCCGAGTCGATCGCCTGGAGGATCCGCGCGAACACCATCGCGACGCTGCCGAGCGCCGCCACCGCGACCAGGAGGCCGAAGGCGTCCAGCGCCCAGCCGGTGCGCGACGAGACCAGCGCGGTGAAGGCGGCGAGCGGCACCAGGCCGACCGTCACCCATCCCGCGGTGAGAAAACCGAGGCCGAGCGCGGCCGCCACCACGCGCGGGGGCGCGATCGGGCCCGGTCTTTGGGACGCCGCGGACGGCTGCTGCGGGGTGCTCGAGGGCGTGCCCCAGGCAGCGAGCACCAAGGTGATCGGCGAGATGGTGAGGACCGACTCGAGGATCGCCGTGAGCGCGTCGCCGGCCTGCCCGCCGTTGCCGCGCATCGCCGCGACCGCGAGCGCAGACGACGACAGGCCGATGAGGCCGATCGCCGCGGGTGCGATGGTCTGGATGAGCGGCGCGCGCGACAGGCGGACGGCTTCGTGCGCCGGCGCGTCAGCCGCGCGGAGGAGAGATGCGAGGAGGGGTGGTGCTGCCATGCGTGAGCGCCAACGCAACGCCCGTGCCGCCCCCATGCACACGCCGCGACCGGGTAATGATCTACCCGGTCGAGTCGTTCGGGTGCTACATTCCCCCGATGTTTCGCATTCGTTCGGGCCTGCTCTTGGCCGCGCTCTTCGCCGCGTGCGGCGACGACCCGGCCGCCGGCCCACCCGGGCCCGGCCCGACCGCCGACTCGGGCATCATCCTCTGCACCGAGAGCACGACCTGTCCCGGCGACCTCGTCTGCGTCGGCGGGGTGTGCGCGACCGCGGTCCACGATGGCGGCGCCGACGGCGGCGTGGCGAGCGGCCGCGTGGTGGTCGATCCGCTGGAGGTCAACTTCGGCGCGTTCCTGCTCGGCGTCCCCGTCACCCGCACGCTCACCGTCATCAACCGCGGCGACGGCCCGCTGCGCGTCCTCCAGCTCGAGGTCGAGCGCAACACGTCGAACGAGTTCGTCGTCATCCCCGGCGAGACGCTCCCCACCACCCTCGCGTCGGGCGCCAGCCTCACAGTGCAGATCACGTACACCGCCACCGACGGCCAGGACGATCGCGATCGCCTGCGCGTGATCACCGACGATCCTGCGACGCCGACCACGATCGTGCCGCTGATCGCCGAGTACAAGGGCCTCTCCGAGATCGCGGTCATCGCCGACGCCAAGACGTCGGGCCCCGAGATCCGCACCATCGACTTCGGCGAGGTGCCGCTCACCTCGACCCGCACCTTCACGCTCTTCGTGAAGAACATCGGCGACGGCAACGCGGTGCTCTCGATCTCCGACGTGCGCACCGATCCGAGCCCCAGCTTGATCTTCGATCTGACCACCAGCGCGATGCTCCCCGCGCTCCTCAACCGCTTCCGCTCGAGCGCGCTGTGCACGCCGGCCGGGACCTGCGACGACATGGGCGCGGTCTGCACCGACGGCCTGTGCATCGATCCCAGGAGCGGCGCGCCGATCGACACCATCTCGATCACCGTCGGCTTCGCCCCGCGCGTCGAGGGACCGGTCGAAGAGACGCTCGTCATCGCGAACAACGAGGGCGACGCCGACGAGACCCCGGTCCTGATCCGCCTACTCGGCATCGGCGTCCGCGCCGCGCTCGACGTGAGCCCGAGCCCGATCGACGTCGGCGTCGTCTTCATCGGCTTCCCGAAGGTCGTGCCGATCAGCCTCACCTCGATCGGCGGCGACAGCATCGACATCACCGGGATCGCGCTCAACGGCGCGAGCGCCGGCCTGATGCTCGATCTGCCGACCATGCCGCCGTTCATGCTCGGGCCGGGCGCGATGTTCGCGTTCTCGCTGATCAGCGATCCGGCGGCCGCTGGTCCGATCAGCGGGACCGTCCAGATCGACTCCTCCGATCCCGATCTGCCGCGCCGCACCGTCACCATCACCGGCGAGTCGCGCGTGGCGCCGCGCGTCGTCACCTCCACGCCCGCGATCGCGTTCGGCGAGGTGCACGTCTTCCGCATCGCCGGCCAGAGCGAGTCCCTCGTCGTGCGCGTCACGAACGCCGGCGGCTCGTCCCTCGACATCACCTCGATCGGCCTCGGACCGGGGACCTCCTCCGACTTCGTAGTGACGCCCACGCAGGTCGTGCAGCCGATCGCGCCGGGCGACGGCGTCGATCTCACGGTCCGCTACGGACCGACGGTGATCGGGCCCGACACCGGCAGCCTGGTGATCACCACCAACGATCCGCTCACACCGCGCCTCGAGATCCCGCTCTCCGGTGAGGGCGTCGATCCGAACGTCTTCGCGTTCAAGAGCACCGTGCCGCCGATCCCGCCTTCGCCGATCGACTTCGGCCGCCCCTACCGCGGCTCGACGCCACCGCCCGTGATCCTCACGATCCAGAACACCGGCGTCGGACGCCTGCTGATCCAGTCCGCCGCGCTCACCGCCGGATCGAGCACCGAGTACACGATCAACGTCCTCAGCCCGCTGCCCGCGCTCGTCGCGCCCGGCAGCCCCGGCCTCACGATCGAGGTCCGCTACGCGCCGACCGCCGTCGGCGCCGACAACGGCGCGATCGAGATCCGCACCAGCGATCGCGACACGCCGACGCTCATCGTCGCGCTCATCGGTGACGCGGTCGGCTGCCCGACCAACACCTGGGACATCGACAACAACCCGCTGAACGGCTGTGAGTACACCTGCACCCAGCGCAACCCGCCGGCCGAGATCTGCAACAACGCCGACGACGACTGCAACGGCACCACCGACGAGGGCTTCAACCTCGGCGACGTGTGCGACGGAGCCGGCGAGTGCGGCGCGGGCGTGATCGAGTGCGCCGCCCGCGACAGCTCGCGATCGACCTGCTCCACCAACCCCGGCCAGTCGGGCTCCGGCGCGGTCGCCGAGACTTGCAACACGCTCGACGACGACTGCGACGGCACGCCCGACGACGGCTTCAACCTCCAGGGCGACCTCGCCAACTGCGGTCGCTGCGGCAACGCCTGCAGCGCGGCGAACGGCACCGCGGTGTGCAGCAGCGGGACGTGCGCGGTCCAGGGCTGCAACCCCAACTTCGACAACTGTAACGGCACCTACGCCGACGGCTGCGAGGTCGATCTGCGATCCAACCTCGCCAACTGCGGCCTCTGCAACCGCCCGTGCGAAGTCACCAACGGCACGCCGAGCTGCAGCAACGGCACGTGCAACGTCGCCGCTTGCAACAACGACTTCTTCGACTGCAACAACCGCGTGATCGACGGCTGCGAGGCCAACCTGGCGAACAGCGTGAGCACCTGCGGCAGCTGCCTCACGCAGTGCTCGGTCCCCAACGGCACCCCCGCCTGCAACGCGCGGAGCTGCGAGGTCGCCTCCTGCGTCGCGCCCTGGCGGAACTGCGACAACCAGTACGCCGGTGGCTGCGAGGCCAACACCGACTCGTCGATCGCCCACTGCGGCGGCTGCAACCAGCCCTGCGTCACGCCGAACGGCACGCCTTCGTGCAACTCCGGCGCCTGCGCAGTGGCGGCCTGCAGCGCGCCGTTCGCCGACTGCAACACGACGGTGGCCGACGGCTGCGAGGTCAACACCCAGACCTCGATCCCCAACTGCGGCGGCTGCAACCAGCCCTGCGCGATCGCCAACGGGACGCCGCTCTGCAGCGGTGGTACGTGCGCGGTCAGCGGCTGCAACCTGCCCTTCGCCAACTGCAACAACAACCCGGCCGACGGCTGCGAGGCCAACCTCTCGAACAGCGTGGGCACCTGCGGCAGCTGCTTCAACGCGTGCTCTGTGGCCAACGGCACGCCGGGCTGCTCGGGCAGCGCCTGTACCGTCGCCGCCTGCAACGCGCCGTTCCGCGACTGCAACCTGGTGGTGGGCGACGGCTGCGAGACCAACTCCAACTCGAGCCTCACGCACTGCGGTGGCTGCAACCAGGCTTGCACCGTCGCGAACGGCAACCCGGTCTGCAACAACGGCGCGTGCAACGTCGCTTCGTGCACCGCGCCGTTCCTCGACTGCAACACCACGCCGGGTGACGGCTGCGAGATCAACAGCAACACCAACAGCCTCCATTGCGGCGGCTGCAACCAGGCCTGTGCGCTGACCAACGCGGTCTCGAGCTGCAACGGATCGGGATCGTGCCGCGTCGACGCCTGCAACGGCGCGTTCCGCGACTGCAACTTGCTCCCGGTGGACGGCTGCGAGATCGACTCGAACAGCAGCCTCGCGCACTGTGGCGGCTGCAACCGGGCTTGCAACTTCGCGGGCGCGACCGAGACCTGCAACACCGGCGTGTGCACGTTCGGCGCTTGCAGCGCGGGCTTCGTGAACCTCGACGGCAACAACGTGAATGGCTGCGAGTACGCCTGCACGCCGGTCGGTGGGCTGGATCTCCCGGACCTCACGTTCGTGGACAGCAACTGTGACGGCATCGACGGCGATCGCAGCACGTCGATCTTCGTCTCGCCGCTCGGCAACAATGCGAACACCGGCTTTTACGGATCGCCGGTGGCGACCATCGCGCAGGGCATCTTGCGGGCGCAGCAGAACGGCTTCTCGACGGTACTGATCGCGGCCGGGTTCTACGCGGGCGTGGTCGACGTCGCCGCCGGCATCAGCCTCTACGGCGGCTACGACGCCAACACCTGGGCCCGCGCGGGCACCAACAACTCGGTGATCAGCGGCGGCATCATCGGCGCGAACGTGTTCGGCGTGCGCGCGCTGAACATCGTCGTGAGCACGCGGCTCGACCTCCTGGTCGTCACGGTCGGCAACGCGGTGAGCGCGGGCGGCAGCGTGTACGGCGTGCACGTCGCGGGATCGAACAGCGCGCTGGTCCTCTCGCGGCTGCGCGTCACCAGCGGTCGCGGCGCGGATGGCAGCGACGGCAGCGGCGGCGGAGCGGGCGGCAACGCCAACAACGGCAACGTGGGATCGACCGGCTGCGACGGATGCAGCAGCGCGGGCGGCGGCGGCGGTGGCGGCTTCAGCCCCTGCGGCCGCAGCGGCGGCGGCGGCGGGCTCGGAGGCTACGACAACAACCCGGGCGGCGGCGGGACCACGCCGTTCGGCGGTGGCACAGGCGGCGGCGGCGGCGCGGGCGCGCGCGGCTGCTCGACGTGCTCCGGCTGCAACGGTCAGACCACCGGTAGCATCGGCCTCGCTGGCACCGACGGCGCGAGCGGCGGCAACGGGCCCAACGGCGCGGCCGGCAGCGGCGCCGGCTCGGTGGCGTCGAACCTCTGGCAGCCCGGAAACGGCGGGACGGGCAGCGGGGGTGGCGACGGGTTCGGTGGCGGCGGAGGCGGCGGAGGCGGCGGAGGCGCGGACGAGTGCTACGCCAACGTGTTCGTCTGCGTCTCGGTCAACACCTGTAACGGCGATCGCGGCGGCGGCGGCGGCGGCGGCGGTGGCGGCGGATGCGGCGGCGGCGGCGGAAACGCGGGCACCGGCGG
>Ga0105047_10002091_pt1 | contig 35753 bp, 30 predicted proteins | sample MAT04_FD_78384 | JGI IMG/M metagenome (GOLD analysis project Ga0105047, IMG submission 78384) | Freshwater microbial communities from Lake Fryxell liftoff mats and glacier meltwater in Antarctica - MAT-04 (megahit assembly) | ecosystem: Environmental > Aquatic > Freshwater > Ice > Liftoff... | reverse complement strand
GCGGCTGAAGTGGGCGCGCGGTCGCGGTGCGCGAAGAGTGCGGGCGGTGCTGGCGGCGGGGGGACCTGAGGCGGGCGGCGATTGGTGGTGGAAACGGGCGCGGTCGGCGCGTTGGGCGTTGCGGGTCAGTAGACTTGGGGAATGTTTCGACGCGTCTCGCTTGCGAATAAGTGCTTGCTGCTCTTTGGGGCGGCGGTGGTGCTGATTGTGCTGGCGGCGCTGACGGTGCCGCTGTATCGGATGACGTCGGAGGTGGATGAGCGGGGTCGGGAGATCGGGCGGCGGATGCTTGGGGTGTATGAGGCGTCGCGCGGGGGGGGGGGGGCGGGGGTGACGGGGGCGCACTTTGTGGAGGTTGCAGCGGCGACGGCGGTAGATGGGGGGACGATCGAGACGCTGAGCGCAGCGCGGGTGGCGGAGATTCGCAAGGATCGGCCGGAACTTGCGGAGGCGTGGGACACGCTGGCGTCTAACGCGAAGCTGACGGAGTACAGCGCAGCGCGGAACGTGGGGCTGGTGCGAGACTATGTGCACGCGCGGCCGATTCGGCGGGTGGTAGTGCCCGGAAACGGGGGCTTGGTTGGAGGATCGGAACGAACCGGTACGGCGGCTGGGGGGAAGGCGGCTTCGGCGGAGGCGCTGGTGGGGATCACGTTTTTGAGGCGGTCGTCAACGGATGCGGTGCGGGAACTGCTCGTCAATGCGGCGTATCTGGGGAGCGCGGCGTTTGTGGCGCTGGGCCTGGCGGTGCTGACGTTTTATTTGATCACGACGCGATTGATTCTCTCGCCGGTGCGAGCCCTGCGCGATACGGCGGAAGAGGTGCGACGGGGGAACCTTGATATTCGCTCGGATATTCAGACGGGCGATGAGTTTGAGGAGTTGGCGGATGCGTTCAACGGGATGCTCTCGGGGCTGAATCAGAATGACTCGAAGCTGAGGGCGATTAATGCGGCGCTGGATAATCGGGTGATTGACCTGCAGTCGCAGAACTCGTCGCTGGAAGCGGCCAACAAGGTGAAGGGTGAGTTTCTGGCGAATGTGAGCCATGAGCTGCGGACGCCGCTGAACTCGATCCTGGGGTTTGCGGATCTGTTGATTGAGGCGGCGGATCGGGAGGTTTCGGCGGGGGATGATTCGTCGCGGCTGCTGAAGCGAAAGCGGTATGTTGAGAACATTCAGTCGAGCGGGCGGACGCTGCTGGACCTGATCAACGGGCTGCTTGAGATAGCGAAGGTGGAGGCGGGGAAGGTGGACATTTCGATTGATCGGGTGGAGCTGAAGGAGTTTGGGGAGGCGTTGCTGGCGCTCATGCGGCCGATGGCGGACAAGCGGGGCGTGGAACTGCGGATTGAGATCGGGCCGGATGTGCCGGCGATTGAAACCGATGCGAACAAGCTGCAGCAGATTGTGTACAACCTGCTCTCGAACGCGGTGAAGTTCACGGGGGATGTGGCGGAGCAGCGGGCCGAGATGATCATGCAGATGGAGGCGCGGGCGGCGAGCGAAGCGCCGGGAACGGTGATGCCGAGTGTGGCGCTGCCACCGGTGCCGCTGGTGACGCTGCGGATCGAGGGATTGATGGCGCGGGTGGCGGGTGGGGCGGCGGCGCAGTCGAAGGTGCGGATATGCGTGCTGGACACGGGTCCGGGCATTGCGCCCGAGCATCGCGAGGTGATCTTTGAGAAGTTCACGCAGATCTCGCGTGGGCTGTCGCGCAAGCATGCGGGGACGGGGCTGGGGCTGGCGATCTGCAAGGAGTTGACGGCACTGCTGCAGGGGGAGTTATCGGTCGATAGCGAGATTGGTCGCGGATCGATGTTCTCGGTGATTTTGCCCGAGAAGCTGGACCCGGCGCGGGTGGCGGAGACGAAGCTGGAAGCGCGGTTTCGGGTGTCGCTGGGGCAGAAGTCGGGTCAGGGGACTGCGCAACGGGCGGGTCAGCAGAATGGAACGCAGGGTGCGGGGCCGGATGGGGGGGCAAGCGCTGAGAAGCAGGCGGGGAACGAGGCAGGGTCGCAGTGAGGTGGAGGCCTGGACGGGCCCGAGGCGCTGGCAGGCGCGGGTGCCGGACAGAGCGGGCGCCAGCGGGAGCGGACGGGGCCGGGCTGATGCCGCGAATGGCTGGGGTGCCGAGGTACCGACGGAGGCGGGGTGATCACGGACAATCGGGGAGAGACGATGTATGCGGTTGCATGGAATGCAGGCCGAAGCACCAACTTGTCCACAAGCGTCGCGGACCCGGCTAAGGTGGAGGCCCGATTGTTTGCCCGGATGAACGGCTTGCGGGGATTCCCCAAGACTTTGGGGGCCTGTTTGAGGTTGTGGAAAGCCACGGCCGGGTTTGGTCCACATAGTCCATGATTGCGGAGAAAGTAATGAGCCAGAACGCCTCGCCCCTTGCCGGCCTTGATCTCTCACCGTCACGCGTGCATCGAAACGTCTCGGTTGCCCGGCTTGTTGAAGAAGCGATCCGGCGTGGGGAGGGCTGCCTGGCGTCCAACGGCGGGCTGGTGGCGTTGACTGGCGATCGGACGGGTCGGAGCCCGAAGGACAAGCATCTTGAGGATACGGCCAAGGTGCATGACAAGATCGGCTGGGGCGGGTTCAACACGCCGATCACACCGGCGAACTTCGACCTCGTGCTCAAGATCGCGATTGATCACCTCAACTCGCGGAAGGACTTGTTCTGCTTCGAGGGGTTCGTTGGAGCAGATCCGCAGTATCGGCTGGGCGCGCAGGTCATCACCGAGCAGGCGTGGCACAACCTGTTCATCAGGACGCTGTTCATTCCCACCGACAGCAAGGCGGCGGGGCCGAACGCGGTGTGGAAACATGACTGGACGATTCTGAACGCCGGGAAGCGGCGGTTGACGACCGAGGAGCAGGCGGTGCTGGGCGTGAAGAGCCCGGTGCTGATCGCGCAATCACTGGAGCGCAAACTGGTGGTGATCATCGGGACTGAATACGCGGGCGAGATGAAGAAGTCGCTGTTTTATGCCATGAACTATGACATGCCTGAACTGGGCGTGTTTCCGATGCACTGCTCGTGCAATGTGGACAAGAAAGATCCGTCGAATGTGGCGCTGTTCTTTGGGCTTTCGGGGACGGGCAAGACGACGCTCTCGGCCGACCCGAACCGGGCGCTGGTGGGGGACGATGAGCATGGATGGTCGGACCGGGGGGCGTTTAACTTTGAGGGTGGGTGCTATGCCAAGTGCATCAAGCTGACCAAAGAGGGCGAGCCGCAGATCTGGAACGCGATCAAGTTTGGCAGCGTGCTGGAGAATCTCGACATCAACCCGGAGACGCGGGTGGCGGATTACGACAGCCAGAAGTACACCGAGAACACGCGGGCAACGTACCCGATTGACTACATCGATGGAGCGCTGATTCCGTCGATGTCGGGGCACCCCAAGAACGTGGTCTTCCTGACGGCCGATGCGTTTGGCGTGATGCCGCCGGTGGCCAAGCTCAGCCGCGAGCAGGCGATGTACTACTTCATTAACGGCTACACCAGCAAGTTGGCGGGCACGGAGCTGGGCGTGACGGAGCCGACGCCGAATTTTTCAGCGTGCTTTGGGAGCCCTTTTCTGCCGCGGCCGCCCAAGGTGTATGCGGAAATGCTGGCGGGGAAGGTGGCCAAGCACAACGCGGATGTGTGGCTGCTGAACACGGGGTGGACGGGCGGGCCGTATGGCACGGGCTCTCGATTCAAGCTGGCGTATACGCGGGCGTTTGTGACGGCGATTCTCAACGGGACGCTAAAGAACGCGAAGTTCACGCCCGATCCGATCTTTGGGCTGGCGCTGCCAGACAAGGTGGAAGACGTGCCGAGCGAGGTGCTGCAGCCGCGGAACACCTGGAAGAACGGGGCGGCGTACGACACGAAGGCCACGGAACTGGCGAAGAAGTTCCGTGACAACGACAAAAAATTCGACATGCCCGAGGCGGTGCGGGCGGCCGGGCCGCGAGTTTGAGCACCGTGGCCAGTCTCCTAATTTCCTCCGAATCGTGGACTCCCGCAAGGGAATTTGTGGGCTGCGCGGGCGGTTTTTCCACCCTGCGAGCGGGCTTGGGGTGGTTGGTGACGGTGGCGGGTTCACCTTCGCTTTCCCATCACCTACCCTGCCGGAGAGCTCGCTTTGCGGGCAAGGTTGGTTTGTTCATCAAGGATTCGATTCATGCGCATTGACGTCATCGGGAAGCATCTTGACGTGTCGGAGGCGATCAAGACCTTTGCCGAACAGAAGGCCGGTAAGCTGACTAAGTACCTCGATCTGATTCAGCAGATCATTGTGAGAGTCGAGGCCGACCCGCACAAGAAGGGCTTTCACTGCGAGGTGGTGGCGGATGTGGAGAAGCACGAAGACTTCGTGGGGCATGCGCACCATGAGGATCTGTACGCCGCGATCGACGAGGCGGTGGCGAAGGTTGGTCGGCAGTTGACGGACTTCAAAGAGAAACTCAAGATGGGCAAGCGCGGGGCTTGATCGGAATCGGACGGTCTCGGACGGTCTCGGTCGGTCGGTCGGTCGGTCGGGGGGGGATCGAGTTTGAGTTTGTCTGTGTATGTTTGGTTTCGTTCCTTGGGGTGAGGTTGTTCACCCTGTCGGAGTAAGCCTGTGAAACTGACTGAGATCATCGCCAGCGGCGCTATTGTGACGGCTCTGCAGAGCCGCGAACGCGACGGCGTGATTACGGAACTGATCGAGGCGCTGGCGGCGACCTCGCCGACGGTGGCCAAGCACAAGAGCGAGTTGATCGCCAAGGTGCTGGAGCGCGAGAAGCGCGGCAGCACGGGCTTTGGCAAGGGGGTGGCGGTGCCGCACGTGAAGCACGCCGCGATTGAGAGCATGACGTCGGCGATCGGGCTTTCACAGCAAGGCGTGGACTTCGCCTCGCTCGACAAGCAGCCGGTCTACAGCGTGTTTTTGCTGGTGAGCCCCGAGAGCAAGCCCGAGGCGCATTTGCAGGCGATGGAGGTCATCTTCAAGAACCTCTCGAAGGACACGTTTCGCAGATTTTTGCGGCAGGCGGGCTCGCCCGATGAGGTGGTCGCGCTCCTTGAAGAGGCCGATGCGCAGCATCTGGCGGGTTGAGCGAGCAGGCTGACTGGCGGCAAGTTGCGCTGGATCATGCTGCGGGTTTGCCCGTTCTTAGATGGTTCGCTCGATTCCGGTTACGCGTTTGCCGGGCGTGCTGGCCCGGTTCTTTCATCCTTGGTCGAAAGTTCACGCTTCGTGTCAATGCTGCCATGCCTCGCATCACGTCGATCGTCAAAATCGTCAACCGTCTCGGGCTGCATGCGCGGCCGGCGATGTGCTTTGTTGACGAGGCGATGGCCCACACCAGCGCCGTGAGCGTGAAGCGGGGCGATCAGGAAGTTGACGGCAAGTCGATCATGATGATGATGCTGCTGGCGGCGACGCAGGGAACGGAGCTTGAGATCATCGTTGAGGGCGATGACGCCGAGGCGGCCATGAAGAAGTTGCGGGCGTTGGTGGAATCGGGGTTTGGCGAGGATTGACGGAGCGAGCGGCGCTGTGAGGGGCCGCGGCAAGTGCGGTTAAATAGGTGAGTGACTTATGGCTGGCGGCGCACCATCATCAACGCGGCTGACGGTGCTGCTCTTTGGGCCGTATCAAGATGCCATGGGGGGCGCGGCAAGCGTGGACGTGCAGGTGCACGGTGAAGCGACGGCGGCGGCGGTGCTGGCGGCGGTGGGGGAGCAGCATGCGGCTCTAAGGCCGCTGCTGGGGCACGCGCGGCTGGCGATCAACGGGGCGTTTGCTGGTGCGGAGGCGGTGGTGGCGGTGGAGGACGAGCTGGCGATGATCGGATTGGTGAGTGGGGGGTAAATGGGTATATGTTGGCAGAGGGCGGAGGGCGCGGAGCGGCACAATCTGATGGGTAAAGGCGTTGCCTGGGGCGCGAAGTGCCGCTACCCTCACCGGCGGCGGCTGGGCCGTTGACGGTGGCGGTTGGTGTTGAGATAACTGAATATTTTTTCGGGGTGTAGCGCAGCTTGGTAGCGCGTTTGACTGGGGGTCAAAAGGTCGTGGGTTCAAATCCCGCCACCCCGATTTTGTGAGGCCGTTGCCACTGGGACTTGGTGTGTTGGCGAGCGGGTAGCGCGGTCGCCGCGGCGACAGGTCGTGGGTTCAAATCCCGCCACTCCGATTGTTCGTAAGTCAGGCTGAGCGCTGGAGTTAGCGTACTTTCCCCCCGTCGGGGAAATGCGGCCCAAAACCGCGATTCGAGGGTACATATCCCGGATCGAAGTTTGGAGTCGCATCGTGCCAAAGCGTTCCTCCCCTTCGTTCATTCCGAAGTACCACCGTCACCGCGCGTCTGGTCAGGCCCGAGTCTGTCTGAACGGGCGGAAGTTCTACCTCGGCCCCTTCGGAAGCCGGACGAGCCGCAACAAGTACGACAGGCGTAGTGGCGGTAGTGGAGGTGCCACCGGCGACGACCAATGACCCAGTTCCGAACGGCTGCGTGGCGGGTCAGTGGACGTATGACAACTACGGGGCCGTGACGAGCGCCGAGACGCTGCAGGCGTTCCCGGCGCTGCATGCGGGGCATAAGAGTTTGTTTGTTGATCGGCTGGATGGGCCGGTGGCGCAAACGTTGAGCGACGGGACGGCCATAGTCGCGAGGAGCCCTACCTCTCGCAGGAATGTGGGCGCCGCTGGACAGCCGCGACGCTCCCCGACGATGCGCTCTCACTTCAAGTCGGGACGAAAGCGTTCCATCTTCGTGGCGGTGGGAACGGGATTCTCTCAACCTGGCCGCGCCGGCCGTCTTTCCGCTCATCGGAGAATCTGCTGGTCAAGTTCGTTGATGAACGATTCGAATCCCTTGGCATCCAGCGCGGCATCGGCAAACCGACCCAAGATCCGGCGCGTGGGATCATGACACTTCGCTAGAAAGTCCTCCCCTGAATACCCACCAGGTTTGTTGGGCTTTATCTCACGCATCCGTGCGGCACCATGTACAAGTTGACCCCTCGTGTCGTAGCCGGCCTCAAGCAGTCTGTTCACCGCAACAGGATCATGCGTGTCCGAGAGAAGGCATGCTCGCCGGAGCGGACCGCGGCAATTCAGTTGGTCCTCACATTTCCTGCAAGAAGCGTGCCCTCTTAAGGGCTCTAAGGGCATCTCATTGCGCCAAGGCAGGCGCGGATGTTCTTGCGCTGTCGAGATACTGCGCGAAGTGTTCAACCGAAGGAGTTGGCAGCGAGGGGATTTTGGCGGCGTCGTCCCAGCGGCGAAGCCGCACGGCCCGATCGTGGAACGGGTTCAAGCGAAACGCTGCCACTTCCTCCGGACTCATCGGCCCACCCTGCAGCCGCAGGCTGATCACCGACGGCTCGCTCAGTTGGCCCAAGTACTCAGGATCAGTCGAGCACAGATACCGCTTGGCATCTACATGAAGACGGACCGGTTCGACCACCGATGGGCCGAAGTTTCGCGAGAGCCAATCATGCCCGAGCACCTCGTGGCGATCATCGATCCCGTGGTTTGGAGCATCGTCGGGAAGATCGTGAACCAAGTGGCCAATATCGTGAAGCAACGAGGCTGCGATCAGATCGGCATCCGCACCATCGTGCTCGGCCTGTGCCGCGGTTTGCAGGGCGTGTTCCAGTTGCGACACGGCCTCACGACCGTACTGCGAATCTCCGCGGGCCTTGAACATTTCGACGATGGTCGCGGTGGTAGCGTGCACGAAAGGCTCCGGGCAAGAGGGATTGAAGACAATGGCAACTCAAGACGCGGAAGGCTGCTGAAGCCTGAGGCGTCGGCACACATCCGTTGATGAAGAGTCTACCTGCCACCATGGACGAACGGTGTCAAGCCAGCATTAATTCGCGGCGGACCCGCACCCGATCGGCACCATGATGGCCGAACGCGCCTGCGAGACAGCTCCACTAGGCACGGCAACTGCTCCCCGTCGCGTAAAGGTTCTGTAAACCATCTCTGAGATGAGTCGGTCTGTTCCTACCGTCGGGCCTGAAGCGCACCGCGACCATCATGTTGACCGTCGTGCTGCTGAGCGTCGGCGCCGCTGTGCGGGGCGTGGATGCCCATCCCAAACCCGGTGCCCACGCCGATGTGCGGGTCGATATTTCGTCAAGCGGTGTGAAGTTTGATGTCCTGATGAACGCGCTGTTTGTGGACGGTTTGGTGACGGTGCCGCGCGAGCGGCGTGACGATGTGATGACGGCGGAAGAAGAACCGATTTTCAGGGCCGTTGCTGAGTATTACGGGGTGACGCGAGCTGGCGCGCAGTCGCTGGTTTCTCAACGGCCAAACGTAGTTCGCATCGATGGCATTGAGGTCCGGCCGGTCATTCGGACGATCGAGGTCGTCCGTCCGGAGCCGGAGACTCGCCCCGGATTCATCCAGAACCCGGCGCTTCTCATTCCCCGCGTGCACATCGTTGCCGAATATCTGTGCGCCGCACCTCCCAAACAGGTTTCCATGATTTGGGGAACCTACCCGCGCGATTTTCTGGCCAACGAACGCGATGTCCCACCAACCGCCGACATCGAAGCCGTGCTGACTGGATACGGGCAACTCGACATTATCACGTTCACCCAATCCGAACCGGAGTACGTCTGGCACGCGCCGGCATCGATGCGCCAGCGGATGGCCATCGTCCCGCCGATTGTGAAGGTCTCCGCTTCGCATCGTGTTCCAGTCATAGCCATTGCGTTCACGGCCCTCGCGGTGGGAGCGGGCCTGCGCGCAGGGCTTCGTCCGGCTGGCGGCAGCAAAAAACCGTTCGCGGCAAGCGTCCGCCTCTGCCTTTTCAGCGTCGTGCTCGCGGCGGCTGCCTGGGCGTACGAATGGCCGTCTGCTCGCCAAGGCCCAGCGGGCGATCTGAGCGATATCGATGCTGCCGCGGTGTTCGGCCCGCTGCATACGAACATCTACCGGGCGTTTGACTATTCCCGCGAATCAGACATTTACGACGCCCTCGCGACCAGCGTTGACGGGCCGATGCTTGATACTGTCTATAACGATGTGTATCGGGCCCTCGTGATGCAGGAGGAAGGCGGTGCGCTGAGCCGGGTGAAGAATCTCACGCCGATCAGCACAACCATACTGTCGCACGGAGTTGAGGCGGGGAGCGGTAGTTCGCAGTTTGAAGTCGAAGCGAACTGGCGGGTTCAAGGCGTCGTCTATCACTGGGGCCATTCGCATGAGCGGACGAGCGAGCATGCCGCCCGTTACCTGATTGCCGCACGTCCCGCCGGCTGGCGAATCGTGGGCGTGGTGCCGGTGTCCCAGCAGCGGATGCAGAGCCCCGAGCAGGCCCAGAGCGCCGCGTCAATGACGGGCTCGCAGGCGATCCCCGCACCGGCCGGCGGAGAAGGGACTCGATGGCATCCGCCGAGATGATCGAAATGCGCAGCGTGCGCTTCATGTATGGTGCGGCCGAGGATGGGCTTCAGCCGTTTTCACTTTCGGTCGACAACTTGTCTGTCGCTCCCGGGCAGCGCGTTGCGTGTATCGGTCCCAGCGGGGCTGGCAAATCCACGCTGATCAATCTCATGGCGGGCTGCCTGGTCGCACACGGTGGCAGCGTGCGGGTGCTTGGTAAAGAACTGAGCGCGATGGGCGAGCGGCACCGCCGTCGGATGCGACTTTGTGAAATAGGGCTCGTTTTCCAAGAACTCGAACTTCTTGAGTATCTCACATCCTACGAGAACATTGAACTCGCAAGCACGCTCGGCGCTTCACTCGCCGGTGTGAAGGTGGCCGACCGCGTTGCCTCGCTTGCGGCGGCTGCTGGTATCACGCACACGCTCAACCGCCGGCCGGCACAACTCTCGCAGGGCGAGAGGCAACGCGTCGCGGTCTGCCGGGCGCTCCTGCCTGCCCCAAGGCTGGTTCTCTGTGATGAGCCCACCGGTAATCTCGATCCACAATCAACCATCGCGGTGACGGAGTTGCTGCTTGACGAATGCCGCCGGGTCGGCGCTGCGGTGGTGATGATCACCCACAATCACGGCCTGCTTGGGCGATTTGACCGCGTCATCGAGGTTGTCCGAGACTCGGATGGCGCATCGGTTCGCGATCATCGCCCTGTTTGGCCCTCGGAAGGCCAGACATGACCTCGGGCTCGCTCATGCTGGCAGTTCGTCACGCGCGACATCACCCCGCACGCACGCTGCTGCTCATCGCCTGTGTGACCATCACGTTCCTGGTGCCGATCATCACCCAACTTGTCTCTCGCCACTTTGAGCAAGCGTTGACCGCGCGGGCGCGCAGTACCCCGGTCGCCATCGGGGCCGCGGGTAGTCGGTTCGACCTCGTGCTCGCCGCATTGTACTTTCGACGCTCTTCGCTCCGCACGCTCTCGATGGCGGACTACGAATCACTTCGCGATGCCGCTGCGGGAACCATGATTCCCGTCAACACCAGGTTCACCGCCCGAGGGCTGCCAATCGTGGCCGCCTCGGCTGATTACGCCGCGTTCCGTGGCCTTCGGTGCAGCGCGGGGGCGATGCCCGCTCTGGTCGGACAATGCGTGCTCGGGGCCAGCGCCGCTCGGCTTCTTGGACTCGGCGCGGGCGACACGCTCTACTCAGACCAACTTGAACTTTACAATCTGGCGCGACCCGCGGCTTTCAAGATGCACATCACCGGGGTTCTCGCGCCCCATTCAAGCCCCGATGATCTCGCTGTGCTGACCGACATCAAGACGGCGTGGGTTCTTGAAGGACTAAGCCACAGCCACGCCGACGCCGCGCAGACCATTCCGCCCGCCCTCATCCTCGACAGGTCCGATTCGAGCGTGGTGGTCAGTGAATCGTTCGTGGAGAACAACGAGGTCACCGCGAAGTCGGCGTCGACATTGCACCTGCACGCCTCCTCGCAGCAACTTCCCCTGAGTTGCATTCTCTTTGTGCCAGAGACCCCGAAGGAAGCCACCATTCTGAGCGCCCGACTCAATGCCGGAAGGGAACTGCAGGCCGTCGCCCCGAGTGAGGTGATCGATGAGTTGCTGGGGTATGTCGTCCGGGTTCGCTCGCTGCTCAATGTGCTCGCGATCATCATGGCTGCAATGACGATCACGCTGCTTTCTCTCGTGACGGCCCTCTCGGTCAAGGTCCGGCAACGAGAGGTTGACACGCTCCGGCGCCTTGGTGCCTCTTCACGAACGATTGTGATGTTGTTCGGGTGGGACTGCGGCTGCATCATCGGGGCTGGAGCTCTTGCCGCGGTTGGACTTGCCGCTGCAATTTGGACCACGCTTCCGGATCCTGTGAAGTTGATGTAAAACCAGCGCTTTGCGACACTGAAAGACAAGACATTTCCCTCTGGAGTAGCGACACTGTGCGCCCATGACGCATATTTCGTCCACCATCTCGCTCATCCTCCTGGCGGCCATCGCGACGAATGGACCTGCCGGATGCGATCGGCAAGGCGGACCGCGCGGGCAGTCGGAGGCGGAGAATGCCAAAGACGCACGCCCGTCTGTTTACACCACCTTTTACCCCACGACCTACATGGCCCAGCGGATCGGAGGAGGTGCGGTAGATGTTCGTTGTCCGGTCCCTGTTGGTGAAGACCCGGTCTTCTGGCAACCGACCGCAGCGCAGATCGCCGAGTATCAGAAGGCCGATCTCATCGTCATTAATGGCGCCGCTTACGAGCATTGGGTTGACACCGCCGCGCTTCCGCTCGCCAAGGTCATAGACACCGCCAGCCCGTTTGCCAGCGAGTTCATCAACTTTAAGACAACGACCCATTCCCACGGGGCGGGCGGGGCGCACTCTCACACCGGTGTCGACGGTCACACTTGGATGGATCCGCTGCTGGCGACCCGCCAAGCACAGCAGATTGGGACCGCGTTTTCACACCGGTGGCCTGACCGGGCGAAGGGCTTTCAGAAGAACCTTGCCGAGTTAGCATCGGACCTTCAGGCACTGAGCGAACGGTTCGCGAGACTGGTCCCGCAGTTGAAGGCGTGCCGCCTGCTGGCCAACCACCCGGCCTATGCGTATCTGGCTCGTCGATACGGTCTGAGCGTTGAGGTCATCGACGTCGATCCAGAGATCGAACCGACAGACTTGCAATGGAAGACCATTGAAACCCGGCTGGCGGGCTTGGTCCGAAGCGATGATGATGTTGCGGTCATCATGCTCTTTGAATCAGCGCCGGTGCCCGCCATCGCTCAGCGACTCTCGACGCTAAAGGTGCGTGTTGTCGAGTTCGATCCGTGCGAGTCAGCGCCGTCAGGCGATTCAGCCAGTCCCGCGACCTATCTCACGGTCATGAACAGCAACATCGACCGCCTCTCGGCGGCTGTGGCCCAGTCCGTCACACCCGCGCAACCGGCCGAGTCACCCCGACGGTAGAAAAAAAGGAAACCGCCAATGCCCCGATTCCATCCGCTTGCCGCCTTCCCCGCCCTGGTTCTACTCGCCGGTGGCTTCACGCTCCTCGCGCAGCCCCCGCAGACACCGCCCGCTTCGGTTCAACCGATTGCGCCCGGCGGGGCGGCCGTGCTCACGGCCGCGCCGCGGCAGGCCGCCGAAGCCCGGAAAATCGACCCGGACCTGCTCCTTCATGTGGGCGTTCAGGCCGGGAAGGTCAGGGGAGACACATTCACCGACGCCACTGGCAGCGTCTCTGGCAAGATCATCGGCAACCCGATGCGAGCAACGCTGGGCCCCGGCCAGGGATTTCGGTTCAACGGATCCACGGACTGGCTCTCCATCGCGGAAGAGGCAAGGGCGAACACGCGAGGACTCCCGAAGCGCGACTTCACGGTTGAGGCATGGGTCAACGTCGAGCAGACCGCTGAGTATGGGTCCATCATCGGCTGCGTTCAGGACAACGGTGATGCCGAAACCGGTTGGACGCTTGGATACAACAACGAGGCGTTCACCTTCGCACTGGCGTCCGCTGGCGTCAATGACCCTGATGGAAAACTCACCTACCTTAAAGCCAAGAGCGCTCTCAAGCCAGGCCGCTGGTATCACGTCGCGGCCACCTACGACGGCCGATCGATGAAACTTTTCGTCAACGGTGAACTCGAGGCCGAATCGAAAGAACAATCGGGCGACATCCGGTACCCCGCCAAAGCGCCGTTCACCATCGGGTGCTATAAAGACGACGACGAGCAGTTCCCAATGAACGGCACTGTTTTGGAGGTCAAAATCCTTGGCAGGGTGCTCACGCCGCCGCAGATCGTTGAGGAGTTCACTCCCGGCGTTCGACTCTCAAGCTGGGAACCGGAGCTTGAGAAGGACCAGCGCTTCGTCGTCAAACCCTATCTCCAGTGGGCCACAACCGACGGCATGACCATCATGTGGGAAACGTCGCGGCCCTGCCGCGGCTATGTGGAGTATGGAGAGTCGCTTCCGTACACGAAGAAGACGGCGATCGCCACGGAACCCTCGACGATGCACGAGGTCCGCATCAACGGATTGAATATCGAGAGCAACTACTTCTATCGAGCCCGCATCGTGAACGACGACGGCACCGACACGGCCGCCGAAGACTTGACCTTCCAGACCGCGGTGCGGCCCGATTCGCCCTACTCATTTGTTCTCATCGGCGACACCCAGAAGAACAAGCCCGTCATCGAGAAGCTGCAGGCGTTCGCGTTCTCGCTTCGCCCCAACTTCCAGGTTCACCTGGGCGATGTCGTCGACAAGGGCCCGGATCGTGGCGAATGGATCAACGAACTCCTGCCCGCGTCCTGGCCCCTCATGAGCCGAGTTGCGATGTTCCCGGCCATCGGCAACCACGAGGAGAATCACTCGAACTACTACCAGTACTTCTCACTTCCCAGTCCCGAGTGCTACTACACCTACACCTATGGGAACGCCCAGTTCTTCGTGATTGACACCAACAAGCCGGTTGATCCCTCAAGCGAGCAGTACGCCTGGCTTGAGTCCGAGCTTGCCAAGTCGAAGGCCACTTGGAAGTTCTGCTACCACCATCATCCAGTTTACTGCTCCGACGAGGACGACTTCGGTGATACGTACAAGGGCCCCTCCACGTTTGGCGACCCCAAGTACCGCTATCTTGCGGAGCTGTTCGAGCGGCGCGGCCTGGATATTGATTTCAGCGGGCATGTGCACTCCTACGAGCGGACATGGCCGATTGCCAAGGGCAAAGTTGACCAGGTCAAAGGTGTTCGATACATCGTCTCCGGCGGGGGCGGCGGCGGGCTTGAGTCGGCCGGTCCCTGCCGGGCGTGGTTTGATCAGCGAACCTATCGCGGCCATCACATCTGCTATATGACGATTCATGACAAGACGCTGCAACTGCAGGTGTTTGACCTTGAGGGAAGACTGATCGACCAGATGGATATCAAGAAGTGAAGACTTCCGGTATCGCCGCCACTCTCGCTCAGCGGGCTCTGGAGGTCTTTCCTGCCGGTTCGAACGGCGAGTTCAACTTACCGCCCGAACTTGTCCGGATCATTGTCTCCGGCTCGGGATGCAGGCTGCGCGACGAACACGATCGTGAGTTGCTCGATTTCTCGATGGGTTGGGGCTCGGTGCTTCCGGGCCACGCCCATCCTTCGATCGTCAAGGCCGTCCAGTTGCGCGCTCCGCTGGGAACCAACTTCGCGTTCCCGAGCGACGAGGCGGTTCGACTCGCCGACGAACTCTGCCGGCTTTCGCCGGCTTGCGAACGGGTTCGATTCTGCGCCTCTGGCACCGAGGCGACGATGTACTGCCTCCGGCTCGCGCGAGCGTTCTCCCGTCGCCACTTGGTGCTCAAGTTCGAAGGAGCCTACCACGGTTCAAACGATGAGGGGCTCGCCAGCCTGTTCCCTACGGGAACGGCGGCGTTTCCAACCCCCGAAGCCTCGAGTTCAGGAATCGCCTGTAGCTCAACACTCGTCGCGCCATACAACGACCTCGCCGCCACATCCGCCATCATCGCTCAGCACGCCCACGAGCTGGCGGCCGTGATCGTGGAACCCTTGCACCGATGTCTCCCGCCGATTGATGGCTTTCTCGCCGGCCTGCGCGATGTGTGTGATCAGCACGGCGTGCTGCTGGTGTTCGATGAAGTCGTCACTGGGTTTCGCCTCGCATACGGCGGCGCTCAAGAGCGCTACGGCGTCGTGCCGGATCTGGTTGCGTATGGCAAGGCGCTCGGCGGCGGTCTGCCCATCGGTGCGTTTGGCGGACGGGCGGAGATCATGGACTGGCTCCGCGAAGATCGCGCGGGCGGCCGCGACTATGTGTGGAGCGCCTCCACACTGGGCGGGAATCCGGTTTCCTGCGCCGCCGCCAACGCGGCGCTTGCCATCTACCGCCAGCCGGAAACCTATCCGTACCTCTTCAGCCTCGGGGAGTATTTCCGTGACGGCCTCGCCCGTACCGTCCGCGACGCCGGGTACGTTGGCCAAGTGATCGGCGATGGTCCTCTCGGGCAGATCGTCTTCTCCGCGTTCGCTATCCACGACTATCGCTCCACCATCCGTGGCGACCGTACACTCGCACGCGCCCTGATGCTCGGCCTCTGCCGGCATAATGTCTTCCTGAATCCGATGGGAACGAAGCTCTATTTATCCCTGGCGCACACCCGCGACGAATGTGACGAGTTGTTCGAGCGGATCGCTGCGGTGCTCGCAGAGCTGGCAGCCGTTTGAATCGCTGGTCGAGGATGATCTGCCATGCTGCTTGCGATCTTGATCACTGTCACGATGTACCTTCCAGTCAGCCCCGCTTCAACTGTCGGCCTCATTGGCGATGCCCCACCGCTCGTCCTGCAACCGATTGCCAAACTCGGCCCTGGCGCGGGAAAGGAAATCTCCGGTCTGGTCGCGAGCAAGTCCCAGCGCGGGGTGTTCTGGACGCTCAACGATTCTGGCGATGAACCGCGCGTCTACCCCATTCGCCTTGACGGCCAGGTGATCCCGTCGGTTCGATACCCAGAACTCCCCGGCGTGCTCATCGGCGGCGCGATCAACGGCGATTGGGAAGATATCGCCATCGACTCCGCCGGCCGACTCATCGTGGCTGATTGCGGCAACAACTCCAACGCCCGCGCCGATCTCACCCTCTACATCGTCCCAGAGCCCGAGGCCACCGAAGGTCGAACGACATGGACGACCAAGATCCCCTTTCGATACCCCGATCAACGCTCGCTTCCGGCAGCGGAGAGCGACCGGAACTTCGACTGTGAGGCGGTGTTCACGATCAACGAGGACATCTACCTCCTCAGCAAAGACCGTTCTGATACGTTCACCAAGCTCTACAGGGTCGATGAGCGGCAGCCCGGTGTGGTGAACACGTTGACCTACCTCGACCGCTTCGATGTGCAGGGAATGGCGACCGGCGCAGATGCGTCGGCCGATGGCCTCAAGTTGGCCATTCTGACCTACGACCGTCTCTGGCTTTTCGAGCGGCGGGACCAATCCGAGCAGTTCTTCGCCGGACGGGTGCTCTGTCGGCCCTACCGAATGGTCCAGGGCGACAGCGATAGCGAGTCGATATGCTTCGAAGACCCGGACACTCTGCTCATTGCCGATGAGTGCCGCGCCGAGCTCTATCGCGTCCCGCTTGCCGAGATTGCGGAGATTCGCCCCTTCCGCGCCGTCGCGCCGGGCGCAATCCGGGCGGCCGACGCCGTTCGCGTCATGTCCTTCAACATTCGATACGGCAGCGCAGCTGACGGGCCCAACGCCTGGCGAGTGCGTCGCGACGCTGCCTTACAGACCGCAACCAACTTCGCCCCGGATATTCTCGGTCTTCAGGAGGTCGAGGCCGCCCAAGCGGATTGGCTGCGAGAATCCCTGCCCAGCATGGCGTTTCACGGCGCCGGCCGCATCGACGGCGAGAGTCAGGGTGAGTTTGCACCGATTCTCTACCTTCGCGACCGTTTCACCTTTCTCGCCGGCGGCCATTTCTGGGTCAGCCCCACGCCCGACGCGCCCGGCTCAAAGGGATGGGATGCTGCGTGCGAGCGCATGGCGTCATGGGTCCGGCTCCTTGATCGCCGGACCAACAAGCCGATCCTGGTACTGAATACCCACCTCGATCACGTCGGTGTGCAGGCTCGTCAGCGCGGCCTGCGCCTCATCCGTGAACGGCTCGCGAAACTGGCGGAGGGCGCCGAGATCATCTTGACCGGCGATTTCAATACCTCGGGTGACGGCCCCGATGTCGCAATGCTGCTTTCTGGGGCGACTGCTGGCGAGGGTTCTCAAACGCTCACCTTGCGCGACACCTTCAGGAGCATCTTTCCCATCGTTGATCGCGACGAAGCCACATTTCGGGATTGGACATCCAGGATCACCGGCGACCGAATTGACTGGATCGTCGCCTCGAAGGGGCTTGAACCCGTTGATGCAGACATTGTCCGGCGAGCGCCCGGAGGGCGGCTCCCGTCAGACCACTATCCCGTCACGGCAATACTCCGCTGGGCCGCGCACTGAATCACGCGATCACGCTGAACAGACGAGTGGCGAGTGATCTCACTGCGGCGCCGCACTTTGATGGCCCGGCCCTGAACGCACACCTTCGTTGTCCAGCCACGAAACGCTGTTGAACGACAGGATCACCCGGTCTTTCTCACCCTTGTAGGCGAGGCCGCTGTGAAGCAGATAGGCAGGAAACAGCACCAGGTTCCCTTCCACAGGAGGCACGTCAAGCACATTGTGCTTCAGGTAGTAGTTCCCAAAGTCGTCATAGCCGCCACCCGTGCCGATCGGGCCGTAGAAGCGGTTCACGCCATTGGGGGCGTGCGTCGGTTGCTGGCTCGCCACATTGGAGATTTGGAGATAGTAGATCCCGCACCACGAGCAGCCGCCGTGGGTGTGCGCATCGTGAAACCCGCCGCCATTGGTGATGTGGAACCACGAGTCCTTGAACTTTACCGCGATGCGCTTGGGGTCAACGTTTCGCCCGTTGATGTGCCAGACCGCACGCCGCAGCGTCGATTCAATAAAAGCCACCAGACGGGTGAGCCCCGCGTGCTCGTTGCGCTCAAACAGATCGAGCTTGCTCTCAAAAAGCCCGTGCTGCGATTTCATCGCCGGCGCCACGCCACTGGCGATGTTGTCTTTCTCGCGGGATCGGAGCTGATACAGATACTCGATGATGCCAGCGGCATCCGCAGCGTGATCGCGATATTTGCGCACGAAGAACGTTGTGGGCCACTCGGTGCGCGACTGGATCTCAAACTCGCCCGTCGGTCGGACCGATGCCGCAGTCGGCAATGGAGCCTCGTAGATGGCCATAGCCCGTCTCCCAGTCTAAAGATCCAAAAACAGCCGGTCTCACGGCGCCGAGCCAACTCAGGGGGTTCCGACGCGAATTCCGGTGTACCAGGGAAGTGAAGGGTTGTTCTCCGCAGTCCCGATGATGCGGGTGTGACCATCGCCCCATGTTGTCACGCAACCTTGACCATGCCGAAAGTACTCACGGTGCCAGTCAACAAACTCCGCCTCGCCATCGCGCGATTCCTGGTTGTACTGCGAAAGGTCGTTGAGGGTGTCCCCGTTGGCATCGAGCATGTGCTCAAAGGCGTCCTGAAACACGATGAGGTCCGCCGGCGCCGCAACATCGGAGATGCGCGATGGCCGATATCCGCCAAATGATCCCTGGGAACTCTTCCACCACGTCTGTGTCTTGGGGCTCGAAGGAACAACCCCGTTAAATCCATAGGTCTGATACAGATTCATCGGATTGAACGGGCTTCCGGGATAGGGGTCCATGGCCTTGGCGTCTGGACAGCTCCACACTTGCCACCCGCCGACTGGCATCGGAGCCCGGCCCTGGTACCACTCGGGCTGAATCTCAATGCCCAGATAGGGGTCGTATATCACGCCCCAATAGGCGTAGTCCTGCTGTTCGGCCGCCAGGATGTACGGCCTTACTGCACGCAGATTGAGCGGGTCAACCGGGCCACTCGGATTGATCTTCACGACGCGGGCTCCCCAGTTCTGGCGCTTGGCGTGGTGATATTCCTTGCTGTCGTTGGCATAGCCGATGAATGCCTTGAAGATCTGATTCTGCTGCGTCGCGCACTTGAGCTGCCGCGCCACGCGCCGCGAGCCGGCCAGCGTCGGCAGCAGAATACCTACGAGCAGCGCGATGATCGCGATCACCACCAGCAACTCGATCAGCGTGAATGCATGAGTACGTGGTGCGGGCCTCAAGAGTGGGATCGTCATGGAAAAACTCCGCTGAAACTGAGCGGGACGGGACATCCCGGCATCGACATGCCGGTCCCATCATGCTAACACAAACTGACTGCCGCGCGGTCGCGGAAGCGTGAAGAGGTCGTCAAGACTTCGTTCAGACCGCAATCCTTGCGCGAACGTTACACGGTCTTCGCCAATTACTTACGCACGGACAGATTTGCCGTGGTAGATTGTGTATTCACCGCCTGCGCTGGCGAACGTCGTCCGCGCGCCTCTTTCTCCCGTTCACGAGGATGCCCCGTATGCAGAAGAATCTTCCCCGATGGCGCCAAACTCGCGCCGCCCTGCTCGCCGCTGCCGCCGTTGCCGTGCTTCCAGCCGCATTGATGGCCCAAACGACGTTCTACTTTGAGAACTTCGAGTCGGCCAACCGCAATCTCATCTCCCAGGATCCGACGATCGCCGCCAACTGCGGCGGTGGTGTCGTCTGGACTGAGGTGCCGCCCGCGGGCTGGACCGTCATTGACTGCGGCGTCCCGTCCTACTACTGCCGCGTGGGTCGCCCCCAGAATCTTTGCGCAGATACCGGTATTTGTAACCCCCAGTGCCTGAACGATGCAGGCATCCTGGAGTGGGAGGGTTGGGCGTTTGTGAACAAAGAGTTCTGGGTTCGCGTCGCCGGCGATCAGACCCGCGGGCTCTTTACACTCGGTACGGGCAATGTTGCGGTTGCTGATCCTGACGAATGGGACGATGAACTCAATCCCGCTACGACGTGCGGGTTCTACAACGCCTTCATGAAGAGCCCCACCATCAGCCTCACAGGCGCTGATCTCAGCACGCTCTCGTTCGCGCTCGCCTCAAGCTGGCGCCCCGAAGCCTTTGACGATGGCGACGGCACCAACAACCAGACCGCCACCATCCGCGCCACGTATGCCACGCCCTCGGGCGATGTCGTTGTCGAGGTGCTCAAGTTCGATTCAGATCAGCAGAGCCCCACGTTCCACAGCGACAACCAGAATGAACAGGTCAACCTCAACGCCCTTGCGCTGAACGCGCCGGCCGGCGCAACCTCCGTCCGCTTCGAGTTCGGCCTGACCAACGCCGGTAACGACTGGTGGTGGGCCGTTGACAACCTTGTCGTGAGCGCGCAGGTGAACGGCACCCCGACCAACATGTGGTCCGAAGATTTCGAAGGCGTCACGCTGCTTCCTGCTCAAGAGGAAGGATCGGCGAATCCCTGCGCGTTGGCCTATTGCGGCCAACCCGTGTACACACACCAGGGCCCCAACGGCGTCATCGTGTCGCTCGATCCGGCGTCAACCGGTGGCGTTCCCGACTGGGCCGGCTGGTCGTTCGCTCCCGTCGCATTCTGGAACTGCATGTCGGGTCAGAACCGCGGCCAGTTCGTCCTGGGCGACGGTACCGTTGCCATTGCCGATGGCGACGAGTGGACGGATAGGGCCAGCTCAGGCACGCTTAGCACGCTGCTCACCACGCCATCGATCAATATCAGCGGCCGCTTCTCCGACCTCATTGTGCTCGGATTCGATTCCTCGTGGCGCCCCGAGCCCGATCAGGTCGGCGAGATCATCGCCGAGTTCCAGACCTCGACTGGACCCGTCACCTCGCAGCTCGCCCGCTTTGAATCAATTCAGGTCCTCCCCAACGGCCAGTTTAACCCTAACTTTAAGGCCGCGAACCTGAGCGAACAGCTCAATATTCCCGTCCGCGTCCCCAGCGGGGCCACCAGCGTGGTCCTGAAGTTCAGCTATCTCGGCGGTAACAACTGGTGGTGGGCCATTGACGACCTTCGTCTCTTCGAGGGTATCGTCAGCATCGCGCTCAACGCCGAAGCGCCCCGCACAAGCGTGATGGCGCTCGCTCCCTCGGTCGACTTCGCGCCCTGCTTTGCCCCTTGGGCGCCCGATGCGCCCCTCGGCTGGACCGAGTCTGCGTTCTTCCCGATCGGCTGCTCCGCCAACTGCGGTCGGACCGAGTGGCGCGGCTGGTCGTTCGCCAACCGTGAGTGGTGGAGCACCAACGTTGACGACCAAGCCCGTTCCGAGTTCACCCGAGCCCGCGGCTTCGTCGCCGTCGCCGACCCCGACGAGTGGGATGATCAGGGCAACAACCTCTCGGTCTTCGACGCGTTCATGACCTCGCCCTCGATCGCGCTCCCCGCGTCGTTCTCAAGCATCGCCTTCAACTTCGATTCGTCTTGGCGCCCCGAGTGCTGCGATGATTCAACCAACGGACAAGGCCCGATCGCTCCCGGTCAGAATAACCAGACCGCCACCATCAACGCCATCTACGCCACCCCAAACGGCACGATCACCGTGCCAGTTCTGGTCTTCCAATCCGATCCCGCCCTCCCCGACTTCCACCCCGATGCCACCAACGAGGCCGTGTCGCTCGGCAACACGGTTCTGCAAGTGCCCCCGGGTGCGACCTCGGTGAGCTTTGAGTTCGGCCTCACCAAGGCCCGCAACGACTGGTGGTGGGCTGTGGACAACCTGGCGCTGGTTGCCGATGGCAACACACTCTTTAGCGAGGGCTTCGAGAATCCGCAAGGCCTCTCTCCCGCGCCGACGGAGAATCCGCCAACCACAATCTGCACCTACTTCTCGACCGTCAGTGGGCAGAACTCAGGCTTCACCGCAAGCTCAACCTTCACCAACCCCTGCAACCGCAACCCCGACTTCCTGACCTGGAACGCCTGGCTGACGGATGCCTGGGCCAGTGCGGGAGGCGGCCTCCGCAGCGCCTTCGGTGCTCGAACGGCCTACGTCTCTGATTTCGAGCAGTTGTCGGGCTGCGAAGGCTCGACATCGTTCGACTCGCCGACGTTTGACGTTCGCAGCATCAACGCTGGCACACTCTCGATTTCGTTCCGCTCGGGCTGGTTCGCTCAGGCCGCCCACCGCTCGACGCTTGAGGTTTCCTACGACGGCGGTCCCTTCGTCGCCGTCCTCGATTGGAACGCCGACGCCCCCGTCGGTTCGCCGACGCGCAAAGAGACGCAGCCTGACGAAGTCGTGACCGTTTCACTCAACAATCCAGCGAATGCTGCCAACGTTCGCTACCGCTTTGTTGACCGCAACTCCGGATGGTGGGCCATCACCGATCTGGCGCTTACCGGCGATGTCGGTTCCGAGATCTGCCGCGCCGACTTCAACCGTGACGGCAACCTCGATCCCGATGACCTTGCCGACTACATCACGGCGTTCTTCAGTGTCCCCGCGCCGCTCTCGGCGGACTTCAATGGCGACAGCGTCGTCGACCCCGACGATCTTGCCGACTACATCACGGCCTTCTTCCAGGGCTGCTGACCTCTCCTGCGTCAGATGACCGGGCGAAAATCAATCGTCTAACCAACGGGGCGGTTCCACGCAAGTGGAACCGCCCTCTTTTCTGCGCGGGTCGCTCAGTAACGCTCGAACCGCCACCTTCGCGCTTCCTTCGCACACGAACCTCGCGCACGTGGGTAAACTCTCCGCATGCATGCTCCGATGGATCTCTTCCTGTTTGACATGGCCGGCACCACCATTCGCGACGACGGCTTCGTCCTTCGCGCCTTCCTCGCCGCGGCGAAGTCCGAAGGGTTGACGCCCGAGCCGCAATGGGTTCGTGCGCGGATGGGCTGGAAGAAGCTGCGCGTCTTTGAACTCATGCTCCAAGCGGCCGGCCGATCCCTCGATTCGGCGCCATCCCTCAACGAGCGATTTGAGGAGCAGATCGCGGTCGAGGTTTCCCGCCATGCTCCCGAACCCCTTCCCGGAGCGGTCGAGGCAATGAGGGCTCTCCGCAAGGCCGGCGCCGAGGTTGGTTTCACCACCGGCTTCAGCGAGAAGACCGCATGTCTGCTGCTCAGGCTCCTCGGCTGGCCGGCTGACGTTCTGGCTGCCTCTGACATGGTTGACGAAGGCCGGCCCGCGCCCGACTTGATCCGCTACTGCATGGGCATCGTCGGCGTATCCGACGCTGGTCGTGTCGGCGTCGCTGGCGATACACCCGCCGACCTGCAGGCTGGTGCCGCTGCCGGGTGCGGCATGGTGGTGGGCGTCGGCCATGGCTCTCACTCGCTTGAGGAACTCGCTGCCTTTCCGCACACCCACCTTCTTCCCGACTTGAAGACCCTGCCGGAGATCCTCGATGTCGTCGCCTGATGTTGTCGTCGTCGGCGCCGGGATCGTCGGCCTCGCCCATGCATTGGCGGCCGCACGGCTTGGACTCTCGGTTCACGTCGTCGATCGATCCCCGCGCGCCGTGGGTGCATCGATTCGCAACTTTGGCATGGTCTGGCCCATCGGCCAGCCCATCGGTCCGCTTCGCGCTCGCGCCCTGCGCTCACGCCAGATCTGGCTTGAAGCCGCGGCCGGTGCTGGATTCTCGTGCCAGCCCTGCGGATCGATTCACGTTGCTTATCACGACGACGAACTCGCCGTACTCACCGAGTTCGCCCAGAGCGCAGGGCCGCAGCAGGCGACCATGCTTACCGCGGCCGCCGTTCAGGAACGCTCCCCCGGCGTGGTCGGCGAAGGCCTCCGCGGCGGGTTGTTGTCTCCCAGTGAAGCCGCGGTTGATCCCCGCGAAGCCATTGCCGCCATTCCTGCCTGGCTCAATAAGGTCTTCGGCGTGCGCTTTAGCTGGGAGACCGCCGTCACGCACGCCGAGAGTGGATCGGTTCGACTCAGTACCGGCGCAACGCTTCGTCCGCGCCATACGTTGGTCTGCAGCGGTGATGACTTTGCCACGCTGTTCCCCGATGTCTATGTCCAGGCCGACATCACCCGCTGCAAGCTGCAGATGATGCGCACCGCCCCGCAGCCAAACGGCTGGCGACTCGGGCCGCACCTCGCCGCCGGGCTCACGCTCGCTCATTATCGCTCCTTTGAGGGTTGTGCGACCCTCGCCGCGCTCCGGGCTCGATTCGATCGCGAACACGCCCGGCATCGCCGTCTGGGCATTCACGTGATGGTGTCCCAACACCAAAGTGGCGAACTGACCATCGGCGATTCGCACGAGTATGGCCGTCACATCGCCCCGTTTGATCGAGCCGAGATTGACGAATTGATCCTTGAGTACCTGGCGAGGTTCTTCCGTGCTCCTACCCCGGCGATTGTGGAGCGATGGCACGGCATCTACGCCAAACTGCTCAATGGCCACACGGCCTTTGTCACGTCTCCCTGTGAGCGAACGTGGGCCGTCACCGGTCTCGGTGGGGCGGGTATGACGCTCTCGTTCGGCCTCGCCGAAGAGGTTGTGGCTATGGCCCTGAGCGGCGCTCCATTCCCGGCGCTTTAAAAGTCAGCTCACGCCGGTCAACTTACGCCCGGATATTCGCGCCGCTGCGGTTTCTTCGGTCGGTGCGGTTGTCGGTGCGCCGCTGCGACGAGCGGCGAAGTACCACCAAGCGCCCAGCAGGCTGATTCCGGCCACCACGACGGTCGTCCAGCACACGGCGATATAGAGAGTCAGGATGTCGCCGCGGCTTGAGATCACGCTCTTGCTCAGCAGAACAGCCACATACCCGAGGTAGCCGAATGAATCGGCGACATAGACGAGGAACCCCAGGTTGCCTTTCTCTCGCGTCATCGCAATCAGCCGCTCGAAGACGGTCGTCTGCACTGCGATATACGGCAGGTACATCCCCAGCCCGGTCACCACCATGAACGCGAACGGGCTCAGCAGGCCCTGCGACTGCGCGATCAGCCCGCCGGCCAGCGCGGCCAAACCCACGAAGCAAATGGCAAGGGAAGCAAAGAATGCGATGCGGTTGTCGCGAAAGAAGACGATGGCGGCGTTGGCCGCGATAACGGCGAGCGCGACGAGCAACTCTGATGAGGAAAACGTCGCCGGTGTCGCCGCTTCGCCCAGGGTCTTGAACAGCTCGGGGGCGAAATCGTCGCGCAGGCTTCGGATCACCGTGAGCGCGAGGTACATGGCCGTGATGAGCGTGAGCCCCAGTGCATAGCGCCTAAACAACGCCCGCCGCTCGTGTCGCAGGAGGGGGGTGCGTTCGGTTCGCGCGTCAATATCTTGCGCCGTGGGTTTAGGAATCCGCTGGAGCATCGCGGTTCCGATCAGCAATCCTGGAAGGAATATCAATCCGGCGAGCGCGGGCATCCAGTCTTCGGAGATGCCCCTTTCAAGCAGGAACGCTCCGGCCGATTTGCTCACGCCGCCGGCAACCACGAAGCTCACGCACAATCCGGCCGTCAGCACCTCGGTCACGCGTCGGCCTTCAAGATAACCAAGGACGAGACCGAACACCATTCCCAGCGGAAGCCCGTTCACAAACAGCCAGAAGGCGTTCCATGGCCGCGGCGTAAGGCCATAGAGCACAAGCGCGAGCTCGGCAACGGCGATGAGGGAGACCAGCGCCAAGGCGCGACGCCGCGGCGGCATCTCGGAGATGACGCGAATGCCGATGAACTTGGAGATGGTGTAGCCGATGACCTGGGCGATGATCAGCACCGCTTTGAATCCCACGCCCCACAACTGGGTGTCGGCGTACGACGCGGCGGTGAACGGCTTGCGGAACCCGTACATGCAGAAGTAGGTGCCGAACGCGGCGATGAGCGCCCAAGTAGTCCAGAACGCGGCTTGGGCCGAAGATTGTGCTGGTGGTGCCGGAGGCGTTAAGACATCGGACGTTGCTGTCACGGGCGCTCCTTTTCAAGACGGAACCGTGATCAAAGCGCGCAACACGCTGATGGCGAATCAACGCCGCTTGAAGATTCGGCCAAGATGCGACCATTGGCAGCGGACCATTTCTGTGCACCCGTGCGTTGTCTGTGCTGTCCGGGCACTGATGAAACGCCGCGTAAAGTTTGAATGAAGGCCGATGAGCGCCGACGGCGCGACGTGGGGGGCTCCGGGGACGGCGGTACCATGAGGTTGTTAAGGGCGGTTGGCACCGCCGATGTCGTTTGGCCTTGGAGAATCGATGCCCCTTGTCGTTTTCGATATGGATGGAACCCTCACGCACACCACCAACGTGGATGACGCACTGCTCGTGGCCGCCATTTGCGAGGTGATGGGCGTGCCGACCTTCGACAGCGACTGGTCGAACTATCCGCACGCGACCGACGGCGGGATTTGCCAGGAGGTCTCGCGCCGCTTTCGAGACTGCGAACCAACGACGGGCGAGATCGAGCGCATCCAGAAACATTTTTTCGCCTTACTCCGCGAGCACGCGTCGGGCCCGGCGGGCATCCGTGCGGTGGCGGGCGCGGCGGAGTTCATCAGGCTTCTGCAGTCGCGAGGATTTGCGGTGTCCCTTGCGACCGGCGCGTGGCGCGAATCGGCCCGGATCAAGTTGTTTGCGTCTGGCCTGCAACATCTGATCGAAGGTGACTGCGCCATTCCCGCGGCGTACGCCGATGAGTCCATCAGCCGGGCGGGTATCTCGCAACTATCGATACGCCGCGCCGGGTTTGATCCTGACTGCCCGGGATCGATCGTCTACGTTGGCGATGGCGTGTGGGACGCCCAGACGAGTGCCGCGCTCGGCCTGGGCTTCGTGGGCGTTCGCGTCGAGGGCGACGAGACGCGCCTGCGTGCCGCGGGCGCGCGGGAGATCATTCATGGCTATGAGGACCCCGAGTCGGTGCTTGGATGCATCGAGCGGGAACTGCGAGAGAGCCAGAGGCAATAGGCAGGAGGCAGGAGGCGCAGTAGGCAGTAGGCAGTAGGCAGAGGCGACGAGGCGAGGCTCGTAAGTAGGGGGCGAGCCGTTCTGGCCGGCCGTGGGGCTGAACCACGCAGAGGCCAGCGCACTCGCCGCTCAACGGTCCTGCGCTGGAGGTGCGATGCCGAACTTCTTGCGGAGCAGGTTGGCGTCAATAGTGATCTGTGTACGGGCCTGCGGCGGCATTCGATCCACGTTCTTTAGAATCATCGCCATCCGCTGGTTCTGGGCCAGTTGCTCGCGGGTGCGGATCAGGAAGTCCCAGTAGAAGACGGTCACGGGGCAGGCCGAGGGGCCGGTGCGCTCGGCGGGGTCGTAGCGGCAGGTGGTGCAGTAGTTGCTCATCCGCTCAATGTACTTGCCGCTGGCTGCGTATGGCTTGGTGCCGACCAGGCCGGTGACGCCCTTGGTGGTGATCGGCCGCCGATCGGCGTGCATGACCATGCCCAGCGCGTTGGGGAGCGTGACCCAATCCACCCCGTCGACAAACATGCCCAAGTACCAATCGCTGAGGGCCCGCGGGTGGACGCCGCTGATGAGGGCGAAGTTGCCGGTGACCATCAAACGCTGGATGTGGTGGCCGAAGCCGGTGTCGAGAACCTGGCCAACGCAGGCCTTCATGCACGCCATGTCGGTGTCGGCGGTCCAGTAGAAGGGCGGGAGTTTGCCGTGCTGGTCCAGCCCGTTACGGCTCTCGTATGTCGGTCCTTCGAGCCAGTAGACACCGCGAATGAACTCGCGCCAGCCGATAATTTGCCGCACGAACGCCTCGACAGATTGCAGCGGCGCTTTGCCCGCACGATAGGCGTCGATGGCTCGCTCGCAGCACTCGCGCGGATTGAGCAGCTTGAGATTGAGCGAACTGGAGAGTGTCGAGTGGTACAGCGTCGGCTCGCTGGACCACATCGCATCCTCGAACGGACCGAACCGCGCGAGGCGGTGCGTGAAAAAATCGTCGAGCGCGGCGAGGGCCTGTTCACGCGTCACGGGCCAGGCGAAGGAATCGGCGGCGCCGGGCAGGTCGGGAAGCACACGTTTGACAGCCGCGAGGACAGCACGAGTGGTTTCGTCGGGCTTGAAACTCAGCGGAGGGCGCGGCCGCGGGCTTGGCCCTCGCTTGCCAAAGGGCAGCCGGTTCTCCTTGTCGAAGTTCCACTCACCACCGGCGGGTTTGGCGTTCTTGCCAGTGCCTTCCATCAGGTAACCGGTTTTGCGGCGCTGCTGGCGGTAGAAGAACTCCATCGTGAGGGCGGTGCGGTCCTTCGCCCAGGCGGCGAACTCGTCGGCGGTCGTAAGAAAGTGCTCGTCGGGCATGATGGTGAGCGGGATGCGGGTGGAGTAGCAGATGCCTTCGAGCATTGTCAGCACCCGCCACTCGCCGGGATGCGTGCAGACGATTTGGGACGGATTGACCGCGGCGACCGCACGGGCGATCTCCGTTTCGAAAGCACCCGTGTTCTCAGGGTCGTCAAGGTTTACGTAGCGGACGCGGAGCTTGCGCCGAACCAGCTCTTCGGCGAAGTGGCGCATGGCGGACAGGAAGAGAGCGGTGCGTTGCGTGTGGCTGGGGACATGGCGCGATTCAGTCGCCACTTCCATCATGAGGACGGTGTCGTCGGGTCCGAGCAAGCGGATGAGCGCGGCATCCAGATCGAGCTGGTCGCCGAAGACGATGGCAAGCCGCGTCCGGGTGGGATCGAGCGGTGAGCGTTTCAAGGAGACATGAGCGGTACGCGGCATCGGTGTGCATCGTACGATGGAGGGCCGAGTTCATACTCGCCAATGAAGGATCGTCTCGTACCCAACCATCACCTTCCCACGAAGCCATGCGCTCACTGCAAGCGGGAGTTCGCGTGGAGGAAGAAGTGGGAGCGCGACTGGGAGCGCGTGAAGTACTGCTCAAAGAAGTGCGCGGCGGCAGCGAAACCGATGGTTCGCGGGTAGGGGGCAGGATCATCCCTAAAACGTTCTGCTCGGGCCTCGTAAAATCTTCACGATGACCTTCAAAGAAGTAAGCACGATCAAAGTCCCGCCCACGCAACACCCAGCCGATCACTCCAGCACAAAGTCCGCGATTTCCCGCGCCACGAAACGTTCGGTCTCCTCGCCCATGCGGAGGCCCACGCAACGAAAGCCGCACCGCTCCAGAATGCGCCGCGACTGAGCGTTGGTGCTGGCCGTGGTTGCGCGCAGTGGCCGGCGGCGGTCCTCGGCGAGGAACAGGGCGAGCGCCCGCGACGCGATGCCTTTTCCCCAGTGCGGCCGGGCGATCCAGTAGCCGACGGCATCGTGCCCATCGGCCTGAAAACGGGCGATGCTGCCGACAAGTTCGAAACCACGCCCGACATCGATCTCGATCACCCGCGCGTTGATGCTGGGGTCAACGAAGTGGCGTTCCCAAACGGCGAAGAACACACCACGCGTGCGTGGCTTGGTGCCCGCCATGTGGTTGCTCTCAGGGTCGGTCTGGATCTCATAGAGCGCGGGCAGATCGGCGGCCGTCGTGGGGCGGAGGCGAAGAGAACCTACCGGAGCGGGCTGCGGATGTGGTTGCGGGCCTGGCATGGCGGGGGCTGGCATGGCGGATGGTGGTAACTGGCGCGGCGAGCTCGTGGCGGGCGTAGTCCGCCGTTTACAGAATCTCCGGCTCAACAAGCAACGCGAGGAGCGAGAGCGACTCTTGCCAGCCGAGGTAGCAGAGTTCGACGGGGATTTCGGCGGGGGTGTTCTCTTGAAGAATCGAGAGTTCGGTGCCGCAGGAGACGGGGCGAAATGTCACGGTGACCTGCATCTCGCCGGGGAGGTTGGGGTCGTCGAACTTGTCGGTGTATCGGATGCGCTGGCCGGGCGTGAGTTCGGTGAAGGTGCCGCCGAAGGAGTGGGCCTGGCCGGTGCGGAAGTTCGTGAAAGACATGTGATAGCGGCCGCCGACACGGGCATCAGAGTACTGGACCGCACCGACGAACCCGTGCGGTGGGAGCCATTTGACCTTGGCGACGGGGTCGAGGAAGGCGCGGTAAAGGTGCTCGCCGGGGCAGCGAATGACGCGGTGCAGGCGGACGGTGTTGGGGGCGGCGGACACGGAGTTGTCACTTTTGGGTGGAGAGAAGTGTTGTAGAGTATCTCGGGAGTTGGGCGGTTTGTAGACGGTGGGAGCGACCCAGCTTCGAGACCGCAAGCTCCGCCCCGTCGTAGATTCGTCTACAGCGCTCGTACATGCCGATAGACTGCCTCCTGTGATCATCAGACTTCTTTGTATCGTGACGCTCCTTTCCCTCGCCCTCCCTGGGTGTGCCGCGCGCAATGCTGGGCTCGCCCCTCCAGGCCCAACGGTGCTTGCCACGATCGGGACCTCGCGCCAGGGGCGGCCTATTGAAGCTATCACGCTTGGCCGTGGGCAGACGCGCATCTATCTGATCGGGTCGATCCACGGCGACGAGCCGGAAGGTCGCTCGGCGCTTGACGAGGTTCGCCGGGTGCTCGAAGCCGGCGCAGTCGAAAGCGGGGGTAACGGCGTTGGCGGGGGAACCACCGTTCGCTTCGTGCCAGACATGAACCCCGACGGCTCGCTGGCCGGATCACGCACGAACAGCGCCGGCGTGGACCTCAACCGAAACTGGCCCGCTGCGAACTTCAAACCGGCCAAGGGGCGCGGGAGTAGTCCGCTCTGCGAGCCCGAGTCGGCGGCGGTGTACGCCGACATTGTTCGCTTTGACCCGCACGTCATCATGGTGCTCCACTCTGCCCGCGGCGGTCCGTTCGTGAACTTTGACGGTCCTGCCGCGGCCGCGACACTTGCCGACCGTTTCGCGACGGCGGCTCGCGCGGCTGGCGATCCGCGGTGGAAGGTGGTTGCGGAGATGGGGTACCCGACGCCCGGCTCAATGGGGAGCTACTTCGGCGATGACCGCGGGATACCGATTCTTACGGTGGAACTCCGGCGCGGCGACAACCTGGCGATGGTCGCCGGCCCGCTCACGGCCGGGGTGAGTGCCGTCACCGCGATCGGCGATGTGGCGCTCGTGCCGATGAGTCGCGCCCAGCCCGAGGCCCGAGTTTCAAACGTCCCGAGCATCGCGGGGCCGCCGTCGGCTACGGGCGGCGGGTCCGAACGGTCGCGCTGAAAGGCCCGGTGACACCGCGACGCGGTTTCATGCCCGTCATTTCCGCCCTTGCTGATCGGCGGTCTTCCAGAACGCCCGGCTGGCCTGCGTTTCCTGGTCGGCGAGAAGCCAGAGCAGCCGCGCCATCGACGCCTGTTCGATGAGGTCTTTGGGTGGCGAGGTCTGCCATCGCGACCACGCTACTTCGCCGTTGCGGCGGGCACAGGTCAGAAGGGTCTCGTCGCCGGTGGCGCGGTAGAGTTCGAGGTCCGCCTCGACGAGCAGGTGGGTGAACTTCATGCCATCGCGGTATGCGCCGGTCTTCAGATCGGTGAAGAACTCACAGGCGGCGCCGATCCGCTTGGCCTCGATCAGGAACGCCTCATCGCCCGTCGCCCGATGAAGCCCAAGATTGGCGCGGCTCACGGGCGCGTCGAGTGGATGGGGGATTGCTTGTCACTCGCTACGATGGGCACATGCCCAACTCCGATCACGGCGGCAGCAAGGATGAACAGAACGTTGGCGGCGTGGATCATGGCGCTCCGGCCGTTTCATCGCCGCTGGTCCGCCGACTGAAGCGACTGCCCGGACAACTGGCGCACAGGAACCCCTTCAAGGGTTCTATTGTGCCCGGCCGCGTGCCGCTGTTTTCGCCGGGCTCTGGGCGGCCGACGCTGCCGTTCCCCCATCCGTGGAACTATCGCGAGCCGCTCTTGATTTTGGAGACGTTCTTTCATGGCGCGGACGCCATGAGCTCGGCCGGATCGCGGCACACGCGGTATCTTGACGTTCCGGGGTTGGCGCCGGTGCTGGTAACGCGCGACCCGGCGCTCATTCGGGCGATTTCGGCGGCGACGGGTGAGAAACCGGGTCAGTTTGATCGCGACACGCTTCCCACGGCGGGGATCGCGCGGGCGACTGGCGAGAAGACCCTGCTGTTTGCCAACGGCGCCGAATGGCGAGCGCAAAAGCAAATAGCCGCACCACCGTTCTCGCGGTCGTCGTTGTTTCAGCCCGAGGTGTTCGGTGAGTTTGCTGGTTCGTTCCGCCGAACCGCCGCAGAGCGGCTGGAACTCGTCCGCCGCAAGGTGGAGGAAAGCGGCGGTCGGCCGGTGCAGGTTCAGCTTGAGCCCGAGATCAAGGCCGTGATGCTCGACATGCTCGTGAACAACTTCTTCGGCGCCAAGGTGAGCGCGGAAGACATCCGGACGAAGGAGGTTCCCGCGATCGACGAGTTTGTCAATCACATCGTTCGTGACACGGTGGTGAACATGGCGGGTTGTCCGCTCGGTCGCCTGCCGCGCTGGATGAGCGGGGTCGCTCGGGCGCAGGACGCCGCGGCAACGTTCGAGAGGCTGACGACGCGGACGATCGAGCCGAGGGCGCGCGGTGCGGGGATGTGGGGACACTTCAAGTCGAGCGCGTCAGATGATGCGCTGCGTCCCAACATTCGGGTGTTTCTGGCCGGAGCCCTCGAGGCCACGACTTCATACGCGAGCTGGGCCCTGGCGCACCTGGCGCGCGACCCGCAGGCTCAGGAGCGGCTCTACAACGAGGTCCGCGATGTGGAGGACTACAGCCCGGAGATGCTTGGAAAGCTCGAGTATCTCGGCTGCGTGCTCAACGAGACCCTTCGGCTGACGCCGGCACTCTATTTTCATCCGCGCCGCGCCACCGTGGATACGTGGGTGCGGACCGAGGCCGGCGAGAGTCTGCTCATCCCGATGGGGACTCACATATTGCTGGATGTCTGGCACGCCAACCGCCATGAGGACCACTGGGGCGTGAGTGTCACCGGATACCCGGCTGATCGCTTTGTTCCTGATCGGTGGATTGGGCGCAATGCAACGGATCAGGGCACGCGCGAGTGGATGCACTTTGGATTTGGGCACGGCCCGCGATTCTGTCCCGGCAAGAACCTGGGGCAGATGGAAGTAGCGCTGGTGGTGGGGGCGGTGGTGAAGCTCTTTGAGCTTCGCGCGGTGCACACGGAGAACCCGGCGCGAGCTGGGGTTTCAACGAAGCCCGCCGACGGGGTGTTGGTGGAACTGCGCGCGCGGTGAGCGTGATGGCGCACGGTGGTGCTTGAGGCGATGGCGCGGCGTGGAACCGCAAGCAGCGAAGAGTCGCCGTTCTGATCGCGTCGGCACAGGCGGGCGGTTGCGTCGTTGAGGGCCGCCGGCTATCAGCGATCACAGTTGCGTGTCCACATGCTCGGACCGGTCTTCGGTCCGCGTCCGACGCACCGTCCACCACGTGGCGATCACGATAGTGGCGACGCGGAGTAGATTCTCGATCCAGCCGCCGCCGCCCGCTCCACCGCCGGCCGCCGCGAGCGCCCATCCCAGGTTCATCCCGGCGTGAAGAATCATCGGCACCCACAGCGAACGCCATCGCGCAAGCAACCAACCGTACCAGAGGCCCCCCGCGCCGGTGACGAGCAGCGTTGCCCAGCCGTCCGCGAAAGCCTCGGCGGTCCATGAAACATGGGTTGCGGCGAACAGCGCCGCCGACATGGTGGCGTTGCACCAGAATCGTGTTCCGCGCCAGCCGATCGCCGCCGCGCAGACGGCGACGAGGAGCCCTCGGAAGAGCATCTCTTCAGCGATCGGGGCGCGGATGACACCGCCGACGAGCTTCGGCAGGAGCGCCGCGAAATCGGCGCCGGGATTGGTACGGGCCCAGCCGAGGGCCGCGCCGCCGACGAGCATCGGCACGAGTGCGAGCGGAACCATGATTCCCCACCCGGGCCTGCCGCCCCGCAGCCGAAGCCACCCTCCCGCCTTGCCGCCGCGCGACCTCGCGACAATCCGTGCACCCACAAAGGCGGCCGCGACACAGAGGATCAAGCTATCGAAGTTGCGGAGAACGTCGGGCACGCCGTGTGCGGCGGCCCACCTGTGCAGGGCGCGATAGAGTTCCCACTCGCCCCTGAACCGGGTTACCACGACCGTTCCCGCACCAAGAACCCACGCGATCGCGAGGAGAGCAAGGACGTTTGGCGTCCGATCTGCGCCCTGCGTGAAGGTCTGCTGCGCTATGGGTGCTCGATTCCTTTCATCGATCATGGATAGACGGTAGGTGGAACCCGGCGTGCAAACATCGGGTCGGCGTCACGTCGCCGAGTGGCAAAAAGCGGCGGCGGAGGGCCGTACCTCAGCTGTCTGAGATCGGTGGACCTTTCACTGGTCAGTCTGGCGGTCGGCGGTTACGACGTGATAATGATCGATCGGCCGAGAAGCATCTACATCTTCGAGCGCAACCCCGCCGTGCTGCGGAGATCTGCATCACATTCGTTATGGCTTGACTGGCGATGTCGTGGCAGTGTCGTGAGGACGTGGGGCCACGCAGGGCGCATTTGAACACGCGGGCGCGGTGAGAAGAGTGCCATTCGGAGCCTGCCGAATCCTGCGGCTTCCCTGGCGATACCAGCTCTGATGCTGGCGATGAGGGACATGAGCCGGTTTCTGCGTCACGCGCCGGGCCACGCGCTCCGCACGAATCGGCCGTCTTTCTGGATCAACTCGCCATCGGCCTGGATGGTTCCGCCGGGGCTGCCGGGGAACGTGCCGCCCGGCCGCAGGTCACTCACCATGTCCCAGTGCAGGGCCGACTCGTTGGTGTTTCCAGTTTCGGGGTAGCCCGCGCCGACGGCGATGTGGAAGGTGCCACCGATCTTCTCATCAAAGAATGCGTTGCGCGTGAAGCCGCTGAGCTGATAGTTGGTCCCGAGGGCAAACTCACCGGCGGTGCGGGCCCCAGCGTCCTGGTCAAGCAGGGCAATGAGATAGTCCTCGTTCTTGGTGGCGGACGCCTCAACCACCCGCCCGGCTTTAAACTTCAGGCGGATGCCATCGACCTCTTTGCCGCGGAAGATGGCGGGAAACGTGTAGTTCACGACACCGTCGATGTCGCGCGGGCCGGTTTCTATTTCACCGTCGGGGAAGTTCTCGCCGCCGCAGTGGTTGATCCAAGTGCGGCCGCTCACATCGATGGTCAGATCGGTTCCATCGTGACGGCGCGTGCCGCGGGTGCCGTCACTGGGCGGAGAGTGCACGCGCACGAGGCCCTTTGTCTGCATGTACTCGCGTGCTCGCTCCTGCTGAGTCCGCAACGACAGCCAGGCCGCGACGGGGTCTGGCAGGTGCAGGAAACCGGCGCGATAGACCCAATCGGCGTATTCATTGAACGACATTTCAGCATCCTGCGCGCTGGCCTGGCTGGGGATCTCAGCAGCCACGTAGCGAGTCTCTCCATGTGCCTTTCGCTGCAGCGACATCGAGAGAAGTCCGCGGCGTGCGGATTGGGCCAGCGCCACCTTGCGAGAGTCGATCCGGCCGAGATACCGCGTGTTGCCTGGGCAGATCAGGACGATGAGCACATCGCAATGGGCAAGCCGGTACTCTTCAAACGGCGAGATATGCGTTAGCTGCTCGTCGCTGCCGTGCCGCAGCAGGAGTTCGTGCAGACGCTCGGACTTTGGATGAAAACTCGGATGGCCGCCGGCGCGGAGCGTGGCTTCGTAGATGGCTTGGACGGCGGGCATTGCGTCGGGCTCGCCCACGATCGTGACGAGCTCGCCCTTCGTGACACGAGTCGAATAGCGGACAAGGACGTCGGCGAGTTTGTCGAGTCGCGGGTCGTGCACGAGTCGGCCTCCCACAAGTGGACTGAGCGATCATCGCGTTTCATTAGCGGCGATGGCGGCCGGACGATTGAACGGGATGGGCGACAGTTCGACAGTGGGATTGCGATCGCCGAAGAATCGCAGCGGCCATTGGTCGGTGAAGAGCACCATGGCGCGGCCGCGGTCGTCG